>Ga0137401_10000751_pt1 | contig 13289 bp, 9 predicted proteins | sample CZOMad1_1_16fung_FD_108286 | JGI IMG/M metagenome (GOLD analysis project Ga0137401, IMG submission 108286) | Vadose zone soil fungal communities from Angelo Coast Range Reserve, California, USA - CZOMad1_1_16fungal (Illumina Assembly) | ecosystem: Environmental > Terrestrial > Soil > Vadose zone...
CCGGGGATGACGAATTGTCCGGCGGCGTCGATGACCTGGGCATCTTTCGGTGCTTTAATGCTTGCGCCAACGTCGACAATTTTCCCGTCCCTGATCAGGATGGAGCCATGTTCGATGGTGCCGTGGGTAACGGTGAGGATCGTGGCGTTCTGAATCAGGAGCACCGCGGGGGCCTCGGCTGCGTTGGCCGCTTGAGCTTGGTAGAGCGCCAGCAGCACGGCGAGGAACGCAAGCAAGGCGAGGCGTGGAGTCGATTTCTTCATTGCGCTTCTCCTCGTTGCGTGGTGGACTGCCCGGCGGAGTTTGAGCGGCCAGGTTTGATTGCGGTGAAGTCAATGTCGAGGCCTTGCACGCCGATCGAGCCTTTCATGGTGGTGCCGTCAAAGCTGCCGGTGAAGATCACGTCGGTAGGCGACCCCTCGATGAGAATATTGAGCGTGAAGCTGAATTTGTCGGCACTGAGGTAGCCGCTAATGATGTTGGCGTTGCCGCGCGGGCTGCTGAGCGCGCCGGAAAGCGAGCCATCACTAGCCATGGAAATATCTGCGCTGGATTGTTCCGGCCCTTCGGGCGTTGTATAGGAAAATTTCCACTTGCCGGTGAGGTCGCCCTTCGGAGGATCCCTGGGTTTTTCGGGCTCGCGAACCTCGAAGCGACGCCCGTCGACGAAAACCGTTTTGATTTTAGTTTTTTCCTCAAACAGGTCGCCATCGGTGACGACTAGGTTGGCGATCTTGCCGACTTCAATGGAGCCGAGGCGGTCTGCGACTCCAAAAATTTCCGCGGGCGAGAGCGTTAGCGCGCGCAGGGCCGCGTCTGGAGCGAGGCCGGCTTCGATGGATTTTTTCACGGCTTTCAGCATGTCCTTGGGCGCGGTGATGGCGCCGGAATAGAAGGCAAATTTGACGCCGGCCTTGGCCAAAGCGGCGGGAGAGGATGGCGCGCGATCTCGAAAGCGCAATGTTTGCAGCGAAGGAACATCCTCGGGATCCGCATCCTTTTCGGCTTCGGGCCACTTCAAGTCGACCAGCGCCGGAAATTTCTTGGCGGCGATTTCGTTGGCAACTTCGTAGCTCATCTGGGCGCCGTATATGGCGGCGTTGACGTGCCAGCGCTCCGCGAGTTCAAAGGCGCGGCGAATTTGCGTCGCGTTATTTGCGGGAATCAGCACGACCGCGTGGTCTTCGAGCGCCTCCCCGAGAACCGCATTGGTGCGATCGTAGCGCGGGCGCGCGACGCCGCGGGTATTCTTCTGGTAGCTGGCGTTGGCTTTGATGCTCCAATCCACGTCGAGCCAGACCTGGCGCACGTAGGCCACCGAGCCCATGAGCGAACCGGGGAAACTTGCGAAGCCACCCCATGGCTGAAGGGCTATGGGAATCGCAACCGGGGCCTTGACCACCAGATCGCCGTTACGTTCGCCGTCGAGATCCAACACCGCGGCCTGGCCCGGGAGTATTCCGCCTTTCGGCGCGGAAATGACGGTGGTGAATCCGGCGGAGCGCCAAGTTTCAATGCGTTTGTCTGCGAGGCTCACTTCCTCAGCGGCATTGCGCCAAGGCGTGCTGCCGGGGCGGTCTTCGGGCCCGCGAGAAGCTGGCTGTTGAGGATGAGTGGTCCCTTCGCCGCTGGATGGCGCAGGGGCAGGCATGATGCCGACGTCGGTGAAGGCATCGACCAGCCCGGGGTAAACGGTGAGGCCCTTGCCGTCAATGACTAAAGCTTCATCGGGAATCGGCGCGTCCTTCGCAACGGCTTTGATCACGCCACGTGCGATGATCACCGTGGCATTCTCAAGGCGCGGTCCGGAAACGGGGACCACCGTCACGCCGCGGATGGCGAAATATTGCGGCTCGCCGCCTTGCGCCGCGATACGCGGAGCGAAGGCCAGCATCGCGGCGAGATTGAAGACGACGTTGCAAACAAACGCTACCGTCCGCCCGAACAAAGAGTGCATACCAACTCCTCTAGTGGGTTGCCGCGCGAGGCCAAGATTCAGCGTCGTTCGAGAGGCAAGAGGCTAGTGGGAAGTTACCGCGGAGTCAAGCACATACACGGTTTTGCGGAGAACAGCGGATAGGCAAAATGGGCGGGGCTGCGGGGGGCGGAAGAAAAACAGATCGAAGAGCTCGGCGTTTCTATTGCCTCCCGGTAGGGACTGTGGGAGTCGCTTTGTTGCTCGCCGGGCAGTGGTTGCTGGCCTGTCACCTACCCGGCGCCGCCACGCAGGTGGATCCGTGGCTTGCTCTACGAATGACGCTCTGCCTTTGCGAAACATCCGGCGGTTATTTGGCGTCTTTGCCTTGTATCGAGAGGAGCTCGACCTCGAAGATTAGCGTGGCGGCCGGACCGATCTGCCCGCCGGCGCCGCGATCGCCATAAGCGAGTTCAGCGGGAACGAAGAGTTGCCACTTGGATCCCACGGGCATGAGTTCGAGCGCCTCGGTCCAGCCTTTGATCACGCCGGTGACCGGAAACGTTGCGGGTTGACCGCGCTTATAGGAACTGTCGAACTCGGTGTTGTCCAACAGCGTGCCGCGGTAGTTGCAGACGACCTTATCGGTCGGTAGAGGTTTGGGTCCGGTACCCTCTTGCAGAACCTTGTATTGCAAGCCGCTCGGAAGGGTGATGACGCCTTCCTTGGTTTTGTTGGCCTCGAGAAATGCCATCCCTTCTTTCTTATTTGCATCGCCGAGTTGCTGAGCCAGCTCCTGCTGTTTCTTGCGCTGATCGTTTTGCAGCTGGATAAGAATGGCACGCATTTGGTCCTCGGTTAGCAGCGTTTTCCCATTCGAGAAAGAATCTTTCAAGCCGCGCGCCAGGATTGCCGCGTCGATGTCGATAGACTGCTTGCGCAGCCCGGTGCCAAAGTTCATGCCCATGGCGTAGCTGACTTTCTCTTTTTCCGTCTTCAGGGCCAGAGGCGCCCGGGCTTTGGCTGCCGGGCGCTTGGGAGCGCCTCCTTGCGGTGATTTTGGCGGCATAGCCGGTTGCGTTTTAACGGGCGGAGGCGTCTGCTGCGCAAGGCCCATCGGAAGCATGGCAGCAGCGGTCAGAAGAAATAAGGTAACGCGCAACGAATTTTGCATACCAGCATTGTGGCACGGCCGCGAGGCTTGACACAAAACGGGTAAACGTGTGTGTGGCTCAGGGCTTTTTCTTTTTGAAGAGGCCCCCGATGGCGTCGATCGGATTGTTGGGATTTTGTGGTTGTTGCTGAGGCGAAGCTTTCGCTTGCCCGCCGCCACCGAAGCAACTTAGTTGCGACTTCAGCAGGCCGGCCGCGAGCCCACCGACGTCCGGGATGAACTTCGGATCCTTGGTCGTACCTTTGATTTGAAAGGGAATCGTCGGTCCGCTGTTCCCCGCGGAATTCTTGCAGCCGCTGAGGACGCCACCGATGGCGCTGCCGGCACCCCCGACTGCGCCGCCTGCTCCACCGGTCACTTTTCCCAATAAGCCGCCGATGGCGCCGGCCGCGCCGCCAGCCGGTGTATTCACAGCTCCCGCACCGGCGCCGGGGCTGGCCGCTCCGCGTGCGCCGCTGCCGAGAGCGTTCTTGAGCGTGGCGGCCATTTTGAAGTCGAGCTCATTTCTTGCGTCGATCGTGCCGCCCCCCACAAGCGAACCCAGAGAAGGAACCACAGCGTCGAAATTTTGCGCCTCTAACCCGGTCGGGGCCATGTGCAGGTCGGTACTCATCTTTTCAATATTGAGGTCCTTGCCGGTCTGCACTCCCAGCATGGAAGAAACCGCAGAGAGCTTAGAGCCGAGATCGAACCCGGCGAGCTTGGCATTGAAAAGACCGACGTGGCCGGTGGTAACGAGTTTATCGGTTGGGCCGCTGAGCTGGAGGTTGGCGTTGAGTGTGCCTCCCTGCAAGGACGCACCGTTGGGCATGTGGACGCCGAGTGCCGGAAGAAAAGCTTCCAGGTCCTGCGCGGGCATGTTCTGCGCATCGACCTTGATATGCAGAACGGCGGAGTCGACAGGAACTTCAAACGTGCCCTTGAGTTGAGCAACCGCGTTGCCGATCTTCAGTGTGGAAGGTTCGAGGATTCCGGCGTTCTTGCGCAGATCGTACTTGGTATTGAAATCGAGATTGACAGGAGTGCTAGCCGGCGAGCCTCCGGCGACGAGCAGGGCTCTGGAAAGCTTGGCGTTGCCGCTCAGCTGCGCCTCGCCGTTTTGCGAAGCCATGTTGGCGTTGAGATCGAGCAGGCCGCCGAGTCCGGCAGAGGGCTCGAGAAGTCCGGTGCTGGCGAGATTCAAGCCTGAAATACTGAGCTTAGCGTTCACCGGGGTGAGCGCGGTGTTTTGTTGATCGAGCGGGCCGGCGTTGCCGTCGAGCTTGAGACTGCCGCCACCGGGAAGGGTTGCGCTGAGGGTCACGGGGAATTGCGTAGTGAGGGAAACATTGGAGGCGGTGAGATCGACGTGGCCATAGACGCTGCGCTTCTGCGAGGAGGTTGAGCCAATGTTGATGCGGCCACTGTTGAGCGCCAGTTTCTCTACGGAGAACTCGTTACCGGAAGAAGAGCTGTTGCCCGAGGGCGACGGCGCCGGTTGTTTCGCGGTGGGCTCCTGCGAAGCTTGCGATTTGGCGGCGGAAGCGCCGAAGGAGGAATAATTCCATTCGCCATGTGGATCGCGGATGAGGGTTACTTCCGGACTCTCGATGGTGATGCCGGTGATATTCATCTGCTTGGAGAAAATCAGCGGAATCAATTCCACGCCGACTCTGACGGACTTGGCAGTGAGGAAGGGCGATGGGCTGAACTTTGGATCGTCAGCGATCGAGAGATTGTCCGCGGCGATCGAGCCGGTGAAGAGCGAAAGGCTGAGATTGCCGACATCCACTTTGCGGCCCAAGGCCGCGGAGGCTTTCTCTTCAATTGTGGAACGGAATTGATTGACAGGGATCAAGAACGGCGCAACGGCGACGATAACGATCAACAGGCCGACAATGATGAGGACGATGCGAAGTGTACGGCTCATGAAACCTCCGTCGCGGCAGGGGCAGGAACGATGCGGCAAGCCGATGATAGCATAGTGATGTTTGTGGTCGCGTACCCTAGAACACCGACGGAAGGACCGGCAGCACGGAAAATCGAGCGCAGTGTACAGCAACCTATGTAGGTTTCTGGACGGCGAAATCATTTGAAGCACCGCACATAAAGGAGTACCGTGTAGCGGCAGTTTGACCTCCCAAAAGTGACCCCAAAAAGGAACAAACGTGATTTCACGAATCTCAGGCGTGTACGTCAGTGTTTGGCAGGCCGCGGCTTTGCTGTTGGTGCTAAACCCCGCCGCCGCGGCACAACAGCAAGTGAGAGCAAATAACCTTCCGGATGCGCCAGTCGCCAAACAAGCGCCAGGGCAGCGCCAGCAGAAGTCCAACAATGGGGCAGTAAATACCACGTGGGAGATACTGGGCCGCAAGTCCGTATTCTTCCCGGAGCTGGCGCACGATACCGAGCCGCTGAGCAGCAGACAAAAACTGGAACTCGCCGCCGACCAGAGCATTGCGCCTTACGGGCTGATCGTCTCCGCGTTTACGGCGGGAATCTCGCAGGCGCGGAATTCGTGGCCGGGCTACGGGCAAGGCGCCGGGGGCTACGGAAAACGCTTCGGCGCGACCCTGGCGCTTAACGCCTCGAGCGACATGTTCGGCACGTTTCTGGTGCCCTCGGTGTTGCGGCACGACCCGCGCTATTTCGTGTCGGCGCGGGGTGGCCCAGCGCATAAAGTAGGGTATGCGATCAGTCGCATATTTGTTACGCGGACCGACCGCGGCGGGCAGGCGTTCAACTGGTCGGGCGTGCTGGCGCCGCTGATGGCGGAAAGTCTGGCGAACACTTACCTGCCCGATGGGGAGCGCACTACGGGAAAAACTTTCCAGCGTTACGGAATCCATTTGGGGATCGATGCCGCCGCCAACGTGGCCAAGGAATTCTGGCCGCGGATATTCAAAACACTGCGAAGGGGTGCCGGAAAAACGAATCCGTAGCGGAGTTTTGCCCCTGGGCACTCCGGAATGCGCTACGCGCTGATCTTATCCGCTCAAGCGTTTGCGGTGGCGGACTTAGCCTCTGGGGTTCCCAACGGTGGCGCCGGGACGTGGATGGGCAAGCGCGCGGCAATCAGCGTACCCTTTCCTTCGCCGTCCGAGTGTAGCTCCAGAGTTCCACCGAGCTGCCGCAAGCGTTCACGCATGCCGCGGATCCCGACGCCTGGCGTGCCCGTGGCGCTGGAAATGATCTCCGCCCGCCTGTGCTCGGGAATACCCCTACCTTGGTCTTCGATTTCCACGCGAATGTAGGCGTCGCGCTGTGCGATGCGAATCTTTGCGACGCGACTACCGGCGTGACGATGAATATTCGTCAGGCATTCCTGCACGATGCGAAAAACCGCAGTCTCTAAATCGCGCGGCAAGCGCCCGAAATTTTCGGGAATATCGAGATTGACATCGATCTTGCTGCGCTCGGAAAATCCCTTGATGTACCAGATCAGCGCGGAGGACAAGCCGGCTTCGTCGAGCAGAGGAGGGTGCAGCAGGTAGGAAATGGTGCGAATGTCAGTGCTCATGTCGTTGACGAGCGTGACGCTGTCCGCGACCAGGCCGGCGGCCTTGGTGAGGCGCTCGATCTCCCCTCCAACGGCGGAAAGATTCATGGAAAGCGCGGCGAGAGTTTGGCCGACGCTGTCGTGCAATTCGCGAGCGATGCGCCGGCGTTCCTCGTCTTGCAAACGTAGCAGTCGCGCGGAGAGCTCGCTCAAATTGTGATTGGCGGCGTGGAGCTCCGTGGTGCGCTGCTGAACTTTCTCTTCAAGTTGTCCCTGCGCGATTTGCAGCGCGGCGATGTTGCCGCGAACAAATTCTCCGATGGCCATAATCAGAGCGGAGCTCGCGGCGAACACCAGCAGACCAGTGGAATGAGCGATATCGGAAACCCACAAGGAGTGCTGGGGCGCGATGAACCAATAACGGGCGCCGAGGATTCCGAGGACTACCCCCAGAGCGCTCGGTCCCACGCCGCAAAACCAAGAAGCAAAAACGACAGCGGGAAAAAGAGTGACGAAGGGCAGAGAATCGCCAAGCATCGGAGCGAGCGCCCAACGCGTAAGCAAGGCCAACACGATAGCGAGAAATGCCAACAGGTAAGCTGATGCGGGATTTTGCGAGATGCGAGCGGAGGAAGCAGCTAACAGGCCCATATTCAACCTCTTCGCGGAGAGCGCATTTCGCGAGCGCTGGGCTTTCCGAGGAAAAAGTGTAGTGCGACGGAGAGGGATACGTCAAGAATGGTTTGATGACGGGTCGAAATGAACGTGCGGCTTCCTACAGGAAATGCTGTATGCCAGCAGCCAAAGGTCCGTTCCGGCCCGCCGAAATGGCCACATGTCGACCTGCAGGAAGGCGCGGTATATGTGCGCCAGCCCAAAACTCCCGCCGGAAGAAGAGCGGTGCCCATGGCGCATCACGGTCTTAGCACACTGCGGGAATGGATCAAAATCACGGGGCCGTATTTTTCACGGCTTACCGTTGTAACTAGGCTTCGTGCGTTTCGGCTATTCAACCGAGGAGACTTACTTCGCGAATTTGGACGCTCGCCGTGAGTCGGCAAATCGCCGGTTGCCGATCCTAATACCTTGGGGATTGCGCCCGACTGACCACTTGGACGACAAAAAACGCCGTAAGGGGACAAATGCTTTCAGCGGCTCTGTAAGAATCAGCCATACCGCTCGGCCTGGGATATGGAAAAAGTAATGGTGGGGCTGGCGAGAGTCGAACTCGCGACAAACGGTTTAGGAAACCGTTGCTCTATCCATCTGAGCTACAGCCCCTGGTCAAAAGACTACTACAGTTTTACTACAATCCAGCATTGGACCACACACCACGCTTTCAATAAACTCTGTAACTCTACGCATTCAAAGGAGAAAGGGCTTGCTCACGAGAGCTACAAAGAACCGCGACAAGAATCTTCCTAAATCAAGTGTCGCCGGTTCGACTCCGGGCAACGCCGTCCCGGTGTTCAGCGTTCGCGCAATGGCAATTGGGAACTCTGTCTTCTACTTCGGGCTTATTTATTCCCAGATCGCCTTGGGGAACAAATACGGAGCCTGGGAGAAGTACAGTAGTAAGCCCAAATAGAGGACCGTTTGAGGAATGTTGGGACGAGGGGATATATGAACATGACTTTTTTCGCACGCCTGGTCTTCGCCGTTGGTATTTTCTCGCTGGCTGATTGCGGTGTCATTGCTCAAAGCCTCCCAGTCCAGCGAGAAGCTTGCTGAACAGGCGCAACGTGAATTCCTGGCTGGACGGTTCCATGATGCCGAACGCTTTTCGAGGGCCCACTAACCTCAATCCATCGGAGATCGTAGCTCAGCTATACCTTGGACATTCCCTGTTTCGGCAAGAGAAATACACCTGAAGCGGGGGGAAGCTTGTGAGGCCGGCGACCTAGAAAAAGACGGGAAACAAACTCTCGTTGGACGAGGACTTTATCGCGCTTATGAGCGACCTCGGCTACAAATAACCGATTAACTATCGAATTATGTCCGTTCCAACGCGGAGCGTCAGCCGTCTTGTTGTTTTCCCGCGTTAATGACGGTCTTGTTGCCGGTTTTCTGACTGAAGATAACGTATTGCCCCGGATCGGATACGGCCAGAACCTCGATGCGTAATTTGGCGGCTTGCAAACTGTCGGCAGTCTGAAGCCACCGGAGCCTACCCTCATTATCGACTCGGAAGATATCAAACGGGGGGACCATGGCTCTCCCTAGGAAAAGACTACCAGTTATGTTAACCACCTATTGTTAGGACGTGCTTTTACACGTTTGCCGGCGAGTTTGCAATGCAATGTAGCACACTCGGAATTTCGGATCTGCCTATCCGTTTTTGGATCGAGCCCCGCCGCGCGATGGACGGTGAGAGCTGGCGTGAAACGCACCGGCCCGCGGCGACACTACCTGGTACGGATATACTTGGTCGTTTGGAGCGCCATGGGACTGACTCATTTCCGCAGGATTGATCGGCGGCGGATGGTGCGCGTGACCCTGTGCGTGCCACTGACAGTGCATCAAGAAACCGAAACGCAACAGAAGTTCCCTTTTCGGGCGCGGACGCTTTCCGTCAACGGATACGGAGCGCTGTTGCAGTTCGATGGCATCGTCTCATTGGGCGACCGGCTCAGACTCCGTCACAAAATCAGCGGACAATCGATAGCCGGCCGCGTATCGTCGGTGCGGCGCGAAGGCGATGAAAAAACCTATGCCGGTGTAGAATTTGAGTCGCCCGGGGCGAAATTCTGGAACATGACCTTTCCACGCCCTGGAGAGCGGCCGCTGCGGCGCGTCATTGCCCTTGGTAAATCCTAGAGCGCACCAAACGACGCGAATCTCCACAAGCCTAACGAGTCGTTACATCGAGAACTACATTTACCTACAGGATTTCCGGGATAGCGAAGAGTTCAGCCCCTCCTAGACTGGAAGTGTTGGCCCAGCAGTCGGTCCGCCGATTTGGTGTGTGTCGGCGACTGGCAAAGCGTGCACGGGACTGACCGGCGTGAGGCCATTGGAACCCAACAATAAAACGGGCTGCTGGTCTTTGGGTTCGAAGATTTTTTCTCGGCGCAAGGACGGTAAGCGAAGGTACCTTGCGCTGCGCAGCCTGATTTGTGTCTTGGTGCTGGCCCTGACTCCGCATCACAGCGCGGGACAGGAAAATCAGCCGAGCACGTACCAAGGGTTTGAAGGCCGACGTGTCACGGAAGTGGATCTGGCTGCTAGTCCGGTGCGCGATGTGGAAGCATTCCGTTCGACACTGAAGCAAAAGGCCGGCGAACCGTTCTCCATGGCGGCGATTCGGGAAAGTATAGCGGCACTACAGAAGACCGCGTTGTTCTCGCAAGTGCAGGTAAAGGTAGAACCGGACCAATCTGGCGTACACGTAACGTTTATCGTGCAACCGGCGTTCTATGTGGGGATGGTTTATTTTCCAGGCGCCAAAGCATTTTCGTATACGCGGTTATTGCAAGCGGTGAACATTCCCGATCAGACGCCGTTCACCGAAGATTTGGTGACCAAGGGGAAGGATGCCTTATTGCGCTTGTTTCGTAATGACGGATTTTTCGCGGCCGGAGTCGAGCCAGAAACGCAGCGTGACGAAAAGCACCTGGTGGTAAATCTTGTTTATCACTGCACGCTCGACAAGCGCGCCAAAATCGGAGAAGTAAGTTTTCAAGGAGCCACCGAGCAGGAAGCGGCGGAACTACGCAGGGCGCTGACGTCGCTGTGGGCCAAGATGAAAGGCGGATCGCTGAAACGCGGGCAGCCGTACACCCAGGCGCGCATGACCAAGTCGCTCGATTACCTGCGGCGACGGTTGGAGAAATCCGAGCACCTGACGCCGGTCGTGCGGCTGGCTTCCTCGGCGTACGATGCGCCGACGCATCGCGTGCACGTTACCTTTGAGGTGCAGCCGGGCCCGCTGGTCTCGATTCGCGTGAACGGTGCGCACGTGTGGAAGCGCACGCTGAGACGACTCCTTCCGATCTACGACGAGAATTCCGTGGACAAAGAACTGGTCGAAGAAGGCGGCCGGAACCTGGTCTCCTACTTTCAGTCAAAAAGTTATTTCGATGCCAGGGTGGAGTCGCGCTTCGAGCAACAAGACGACTCGATCAAGGTGGTGTACGACGTTCACAAAGGGAACAAGCACCGCGTCGAGGAGCTGCATTTTGAGGGTAATCATTATTTCTCCGACAGAGAACTGGAAGCGCGCATCCCCATCAAGAAAGGGCATCTGATTCTTTCGCGTGGACGGTTCAGCAGCGATTTGGTGCGTAAGAGTGTGGTGTCCCTCAAGGCGTTTTATCAGAACGATGGATTCGCAAAGGTCAAGGTCGAGCCGCAAGTGCGTGACCACGAGCCGCAGATCGACGTCACGTTCCGAATCGTCGAAGGCGAACAAGACCTTGTCAATACGTTGCAAGTGGTGAACGCCGGCAACGAACCGGTGCAGCCGCAGACGACCCAACCGCTGAATCTGGCGCCGGGAAAGCCCTATTCGCGCAAGCTGCTCGAAGATGACCGCAGTCATGTGCTTGCCGAATATCTGAATCGCGGCTACCTGAACGCGCACTTTGACTCGAGGGCCGCGCTCGCGCCAGAAGAAGCGCATCGTTTTGATGTCGTGTACAAAATCGATGAAGGGCCGCTCGCGCGCGTAGGGCAAGTAACGCTGCTGGGGGCGCAGCGCGCGCAGCCGAAATTCATTCGGGCCATCACCGAGGAGAACGTGAAGGAAGGCCAGCCGCTGAGCGAAGGGAAATTGCTGAGCTCGGAGAGCGAACTCTACAACCTAGGCGTGTTCGATTGGGCCAGCATTGGGCCATTGCGACCGATTGCGGGCCAAGAATCGGAAGAAGTGCTGGTTAAGGTGCACGAATCGAAGCGCAACACGGTGGATGTGGGCGCGGGATTCGAGGTGATTCCGCGCAGCGGCAACGTGCCCGTAGGCGCGGTTGCCGTGCCGGGACTGCCGCCGGTCAGCTTGGGACGCAAATTCACGACCAGCCAGAAGAGCTTCTTCGGGCCGCGCTTTTCGTTTCAGTTCGCAAGGCGCGACCTGCGCGGGCGCGCGGAAACGGGATCCATCGGCTTTGTGTTTTCGCGACTCGATCAGCGGGGAACGATCACCTATGCCGATCCGCGATTGCGGGGCTCTCGCTGGGCGTCGTTGTTCAGCGTATCCGGAGAGAGGACCACGGAGAACCCGATCTACACCGCGGAGTTGGGGCAAGCTTCCTGGCAGATCGAACGCATTCTTGACGCCAAACGCACGAAGACGGTGCGCGTTCGTTACAGCTTCCAGCGCACCAACCTCAGCAACATCACCATTCCGGAGCTGGTGCTGCCGCAGGATCAACGCGTGCGGCTTTCCACGTTTTCCGCAGAGTACGTCCGCGATACACGCGACCAGCCGCTCGACGCTCATCACGGGCAGTACCAGACGGTAAGTTTCGGGGTGACTCCGACGGCGCTGGGCTCGAGCAGCAACTTCACGCGCTTCTTGGGCCAGACCGCGTTTTATCGCCCGATCAAGCCGTGGCTGGTGTGGGCCAACAACTTTCGTGTGGGCTTCGCTGCGCCGCTTGGGGGAAGCTACGTGCCGCTGAGCGAGCGGTTTTTTTCCGGCGGCGCGGATTCGCTGCGCGGCTTTCCGATTAATGGCGCGGGACCGCAGCGCCCGGTCGCGGTGTGCAGCAACCCCAGTGACACCTCGACCTGCACGGTGATCAGCGTACCGGTTGGCGGGCACATGCTGGCCATCGTCAATACCGAAGCGCGTTTCCCGATTCCGCTAAGAAACGGCTTAGGTGGCGCGGTGTTCTACGACGGCGGCAACGTCTACAGCGCCGTCAATTTCCATCAGTTCACCAGCAACTACACCAACTCGATCGGCTTCGGCATCCGCTATCACACGCCGGTGGGGCCGTTGCGAATCGATATCGGACACAACCTGAACGCGCCGCCCGGAGTGAAGTCGACGCAGTGGTTTGTGACGTTAGGGCAGGCGTTTTAGAACGCGGGCGCGAGGGATGGACATGCGGAAGGCAATTCGGACCGTGTTTGTCGCCGTTCCGGCGATTATTCTCTTGCTGGTCATCGCCGGCATATTGGTCGTGCGTTCCAAAAAGTTTAATCGCTACCTATTGGCCGAGATCATTCAAAATGCGCAAGAAAGCACCGGAGCACGCATCGGAATTCAAAAAATGGTGATTCGCTGGTCGCCGTTTACGGCCGATCTTTACGGCATTGTCGTGCACGGACGTGAAACGGATACAGCCCCGCCCCTTCTTGTGGCTGACCACCTTGGCGTGAGCCTCGGACTCGGGGCGCTGCTGCAGCATGCGGTAGACGTGTACACCATCATTTTGGATCGCCCGGTCTTGTCCGTGCATGCCGATGCGCAGGGCAATACGAACTTGCCCCAAGCGCCGCCTTCCAGTTCTCCGTCGAGTACCAGTCTGATCGTTCGACACGTTGCGCTGCGCGACGGCCAGATCAACTACAACGACGAACGGATTCCAATGTCGGCGGAACTCGACAACGTCCGGGCGCAAGCGAAATATTATGCGGCGACAAATATCTACAAAGGCTCGCTCGGCTACGAGCAGGGCCGCGTCGTCACTAAAGAGATCCTACCGGTGGAGCACAAGCTGCACGTGGAGTTCAGTGCGAATCGCGAGGGCGTGGTTCTTGATTCTTTACTCTTGGCC
>Ga0137401_10000753_pt1 | contig 13264 bp, 19 predicted proteins | sample CZOMad1_1_16fung_FD_108286 | JGI IMG/M metagenome (GOLD analysis project Ga0137401, IMG submission 108286) | Vadose zone soil fungal communities from Angelo Coast Range Reserve, California, USA - CZOMad1_1_16fungal (Illumina Assembly) | ecosystem: Environmental > Terrestrial > Soil > Vadose...
ATAAATGGTATTTACATAAAATCCATAAATTTCCGTCATAGGCAGCCTTCTATATTATTTATAGTCGGTCCTCTTATGGCCGTTTCTAGATTATCTATTGTGTGTGCCTATAGCACTCTTTGTGCAAAATATATAATATTTCCTAAAAGAATTTCTATAATTGGTCATTAGATTTTGGACTTCCTGGTGTGCGAGAAGCCTCAGCCAAAGATTGGCAACCTTGCCACTCATACCCGCACTGAACATCCGAACGAATATGCAGGCGGGGCTGGTAGTTCCCAGGAGTCCTCGACTAATCCCATTGACAATGGATACACACCAGCTAGTGCGAAGCTGATGGAGGAGTTTCTTGAAAAGGGACGACTCAACCCGAAGCTCTATCCCACGAAGAAGGGCTTCCTTAAGCATTTCGCCGCTTGGTTGATTGAAGAGGACCTACCATTCACGACCGGCGAATCCTATGGAATCAAACGACTATTCAAGTATCTCGATGTTACCATCCAGCTGCCATCTGATACCACTGTCCGAAATGCACTTGCGAAGATTTATATTGAGCTGCATGGCGAGGTTGTGCGTGAATTGTCGGTGAGTTTTATGCATAATTAATTAACCAATAAACGTTACTTACTGCATCTTGGACAGAGCGTCAAATCCAAGATTTCCTATGCCAACGACAACTGGACCACACGCCAGATGGTCTTCACATTCGCTGGGACTATAGCAAATTGGATTGACGATGACTGGCAGATGGTCGAGCGCATGGTCAAATTTTACCATATCCAAGATAAGGACCACGAAGGGGAGTGGGCGGCCAAAGCATTTGTGAACACCGCAGCAGAGAGGGGAGGATTAGATAAGATGAGTATCATTTACCTGGTTATCGCGAAACAATCTGACAGCTGGGTTCTTTACTTTCTAGCAATATGCATGGACAACGCATCCGTCTGCGACGTACTCGCAAGCTCGGCTGGCATCCTACTGTTGCAAAAGTATGGCATTCAATTCCACGCCCAGAATGCGCGAATCCGCTGCATGGCCCATGTTGTAAATTTGATTGTGCAGGCCATACTTGCGGAACTCAATGAGGCAGATGACCCAGAACAGGACGACTATTACATCCCGAACAAACACATACCATTCCACTACGATCCTGATGACGACGAGGAGGTTCAGCAGATGGAGAATGAGGAGGACAACGAGGAGGATGGCGGAGAAGATGATGACGAGTTTGTTGAGTTGTTGAATATGAACCTTGAGGACAAGGAGCTTGAGGGTGCGCTGGATAGCACTGTTGATCCGAGTGAAGTCAAGAAGAAGGCAAGAAATTTTAACAACATTAACTGACGTCTGAACTCACCCGACTCATTACCTGTCAGCTACGAGCCATCACCAAGAAGATATGCTCCTCACCTCAACGTCGCAAGCAATTCCGGTTGTTGTCGAAGCAGGTTTTTGGCTCGGTTAAGGCGCCGCGTCCGTCAAATAAATTACTATGCGAGCTTATGGTGATCCGCGACGTAGTTACTCGATGGAATTACACTCACGCGATGATCAAACGGGCACTTCTGCTTCGAAAGGTCAGCCTTGTTCTCTCCTTCATTCCTTTTCCTTCACCTAACTCTCCTTCTGTAGGCTGTTGATAAGTGGGTCTTTGAACGCGACGAGATGCGGCACTTGTTGCTTAGTGATCGGGAGTGGAAGTTTCTTGAGCAACTGGGCTCAATGCTCGAGGTGAGCCAACTACATTGATTTGTCTACCTGTACTGATTTAGTAGTAGATATTCACAAAAGTCACCTTCCAAATGTCGCGATCGAAGACACCTACGTTGCCATGGGCAATTCCGATGTATCACCAAATGCAAGAGTCCCTTCATGCTAATCTGGCTGACTCTTCGCTCCCTCCTCGCATGCATAGAGCTGTCAAGAAAGGCCTTGCGAAACTGGGGCATTATTACGGTCTCGCCAAGTTAAATCATTTCAATATCATTGCAACTAGTAAACGCTTACAAATATTCTTACCAAAAACCTTTCTTACGATTATGGAACCGACAGTTTGCCATCCGGCATTACGCTTTTCTTGGTTCAGGTCGATCAACGACGATTCTTACGATCGCGCAAAGGAAGTTTTCGAGTACCACCTTCAAGAATACCAAGCCACCACACTGGAACCAGCCCCACCGCAATCTGGATCTGATCGGCCAGCGGAATCCGATTCATTTCTGGCGAGCATCGCTCGTCGCTCGTCATCGTCGCTCGTTGCCACAGCCACACCTAAACCTGCATCGGAGTTTGAGAGGTATGCTCTCTTTGAGCACAGAATTCAGGAATGTGACGCGCTCGAGAACCCTGTGCTGTGGTGGAAGGTGAGTATTCTCAAATTCTCAAATCTCTCTTCTGCAAATTGCTGACAATCAATTATAGGCTCATCAACATGAATTTCCCGTCATCGCGCGCATGGCCCGCGATTTCCTGGCTATTCCCGGAGCCATGGTATCAGTTGAGCGCTTATTCTCGAAATCCCGTCATCTCTGCACAGACCAGCGCTCAACTGTGAAGGCCAAAACTCTCACGGAGGCTATGTGTACCAAGGAGTGGCTGCGGGAGGGTCTTATGAGGTGGGACTGAGTGTTCGTTGGGTGTAGACACAGTATTTCGCGGTTCTGAATATATTTTGCATTTTCTGTGTTTATCAACAGTTTATAAACAGTCTGGCAGTCAAATGTCCATATGTTCAGAAGAAGTTGACATTGCCATCTGGCGAGGAGGGGGTTAGGCTCCTGTCAGATAATAGCATGTGGCCATGCCTGACTCACTTGACATTCATTCGAGGACCTTTCAAATTGGATTCATTGTCCAAGATGGTGAACCATGGACACAGTGCTGGGATACCACTGCAGATGGTTCACCTGTGTGATTGGGAGAGTGAATGGCAGTTGGATGAAGTGAAATCATTGAGGAAGTTGGTGAATGTTGTTTTTGTGAGCAAACAAGGTGAACCCTGCATCAGAAACAGGATCATGTAGCACAAAGTAAAAAAATAGTTATGGAATAGATGATTGAGAAAGATGTAAGGTGTGCAAAACAAAGTATATATATGCATGACTTACGTCTAGGCCCAAACTAATATCAATATTGAACAAACCACATCATAAAATACTCATTTGCAGCCATACTACATCGTCAATCTCTTGAAATATATACTGTACTCAGGCTGGACGAGTCCTAAGCCATACCGTGATCTCATGCATGTTCAGAGTTCCATAGTGCGGCTGATAATCTTCCATCCATGGTCTTCCAATTCCCCCTTGTCTGCAAAACCACCCGGGCCTGCCTGTTGAACTCTCCACATATCACCTCCCCCAACCCTGGTAAATGTTGCTCTGAACGCGGGGGAACATGGACTAAATTCGAGCATGCAGTCCTTTCCCATGGTTTCGACCCCATGCCAAACAACTATCTCTTGGAGTTGGGTGTCGTTGAGATCCTTGATGACAGGAAAAGAGGAGTCCACGACATGCACCCCTCCTGGGCCGAAATTGAGTGTGGGTGTGCGTTCGTGGAGGATCAACTCCAGTTTTGAAATCGAAGGTAGTTGTTTTATTACCGTACTCCATTTTGAACAGGTCCATAGTTCACGTCCTTCAGGCACTGTGGGCCCACTCTATTCCAGTGGGCTTTAGATGGTCATCATGGATAAGTCATTGAACTTGCCTTGTGAAAGTCTATATCCATTGATACAAAACGCAATGTCCGAGTAGAAGTTGGATAGACCGTTTTTTCCTGTGACATTATGTCGAAGGCTGAATGGGTACCTTCGTGAACACTGATGGCCATATTTTCGAGGCTAGTCATTGTGGGGATGTGTTCATCGAAAAATGGACAGAATACATGCATGTACGCTCCATAATGTAGGTGAGGAGCATGGTCGAAGGATATGTATAGGGTTTTTATCAATGTTGCAAAAGCGGGGTATTGTCCTTGACCCTGTCTGTGTCGACTGAGAATTTTTCGGGTACGACTGGCGTCCTTGATCGATCTGAAGAACGCATTTGCGTGATAGAGATCCTTGAGTTCTACCCGTTGGTACAATCCTTGCAAAGCGGCCCAAGAGTATATTGCCGACAGCGTGATGATCTGTGGTGCATTTCGAGCTGCGTATTTGATTATGTCGCTTAATATTTCTGGCGGAAACAGCATGGGTCTCATGTTGTCTTGACTTTGAGGCTAGTGTAGCATTGGATTCAGCACAGCACTGTAGATTGTAGATCTGGTTCTACCTTTTACTCGCACTTTGACCTTTCGTTACTTTGTCTGGTGATGGCCCTTGCTGATAGTATCGCATGCTACACAGCCACAATGTCGCAGGCCGTTACAGTCTTTTGCATATCAAACTGCCAACACGTTTTGGCGAAATTCTTAATGTGACTATTGGTCCCTAAATCTGCCGAATAAATCTTCTTCCAGCTAGATTGTGACAAAGAATCACGGAATTGAGTCCGGCCGGGCGAATTCAGGCAAATTTCGCCAAAACATGTTGGCAGTTTGATTTGCAAACCTGTAGTGATGTTTAGATAAAACTCGGTCGCTTTGGCAAATTCGGTCAACCGCATAAGGACGTCACATTATATTCTTTTATTATCTCTGAGCGCAAATTGCCAAACAGCCCTGTGCTTATAAACTCTGCCTGGTCATACCAGGGCCGCGCTGATTTCCTGATGCGACTCAATTTGGCAGTTGCATATTCTTTTCAAATTTTACTAGTGAAGTCACGTCCTGTCTGTTACCATCCTCACAGCTTCCATATAATTATATGATGTCATTTAACTTGTGTCACTACTCTAAACCTTATTAGATTGACTACTGAATATCCATTTGTCCTCAACAGTTGGGTACTCAAAATCTCGGTTTTGGCCACTCTTTCCTGCTCTCCATAGACATCCTGAGGGAATTGGGTAAGATTCTGTAGAGGTGGGTGTCTAAGTCTACTTCTATACCACATGTTTCCCAGCTACATCAAGTAATTTGGTGAAGAAATGAGTGAGCTGTAAACCATTAAATGTCCTGCCATTTTTCCGGACTTTACAACAAGCCCCTCGTTCCAAAGGTTGAAATGTCTTACTTACCGAATGAGGAAGATGGCGGCTTGTTCCGAACCTACAGTTTGCGAAGCACGTTTTCGGAGCCTCAAACATTCCAAACGCGGAATCGCTACTGCAACGTCAAAACAATAGCTAGAATAGTGTAAAATATATACTTGAGACCTTCACTCAAGCCCTAGGGTCATGATTCTTTTCCACAACCACTGCATGGATCTTCCTGATTCCTGGATCAGCTTGTTGGCATCATTAACGTATGTCATTCTCAGGAACAACCTACACCCCAGCCATTGTTGTTACCTCTCTGCTCACTGTTCAACACATTTTCAACAGCCATTTTACATTCTTAGAGCTCAATACACATTCTTGAACCTTGTTGCATACCTAGATATACTCAGGAGGATGTCCTTTACCATATGCACCTATGACCTCATCATTATGTGGAGCCTTTCCAATGTTCCAGCTCACTGTCTGAATGCTATTAATTAAAAATATCACACAGTGAGCTCAATAACAATTCTGGGAGCATTCCACCTTGATGGAAAAACACTATTAAATGTCCTCCAGCATTTCAAGGCAATGAATGTCATGCTGAACCACACGCTATAGAAATTCAGAACATGTATTGACCATGAGCTTTGAGAGTTACATGACATAACAATGACAAAAAAGAAAACATAAGAGTAACAACAATTGAGAAGGTGTTTGTATGGCATAGATGTAGTTTTTTTTATTGAGCATCATGAATTCATTGTCCATCTTCTGCTGCAGAGATGAGGATCTGCACATGTTGGAGACCAGGACACTTGAATATACCCTCACAATGATGTCCTTCTTCAGCAAGGCCGAAGTCAATGACTCGTACCTGACCATTCTTCTCCACAATGTTCCTGGGAGCAACATCATTATGACATATTCCAAGAGAATGAATCCTGGACATATGCTCCATTATGCATGTCCTTAAGAAACAAAGGTAGTTAATTATGACATGACATTGGAACCACATCATCATACACACTGCTTACCTCTGAGTCGGTGTCAAGTTAGCAAAAGATTTTAGAGCAGATCCACAATCTTCCAGGACCAAAAGGGCACATGTCCCTCCGAGAAAAAATAAGCCATACGAATGAGGGATAACATCTCCTTGTATGCCTTTCATCTTGTGGTACATGTCCGCCTCCTGCGCGAGGTTGTGCATGAGATCATCTTCTGCCATCTTGACAACAACGTCTCGTCCACGGAACTTTGCAAGAAATACTGATGAAATTGTATGGCTCATTGGGATTGAGGTATGAATGAGCAGGCGATGTCGAACAACCGACAAATTTGGCCTGGTTGGATTTGCAGGTACAAGAGGCAATGTTGGTGATGCTACACCCGAAGTGGTGAATATCGCAAAAGTGGATGACTTGTCTCCAGGATAGCGGAATTGCAGTGTGGTATCAACCCTATGGAAGATGCTGTGCCACACTTTCTCCATCTATATTTGATCTGTATTTAGTTCATTAGACATGGAATACATACTTGACTGACCTGATTTTGGCCTTTGCCCTGTATGATTGAAAACTGATTTTCTTGTTGTGATGTCCCACCACCCAATGTCAGATTGGCCATCTTTCTAGACAGTGAACTTGATGAGCCCTCAGGGACATCACCCTGTATGGCAGACACAAGCTGGGAACTTGCATTGGGGGCATCAGAGAGTGTACCTGCATGGTGGTATAGAGCATGGGCAACAAAGTAGCTGAGCTTCAGCAAAGGTTCCATGATCAACTTTGTATCCGGTGGGACCTCATCCTTCAGACAGGTATGAAAGGCAAAACAGTCTGAGATGTGCAGAGTGTCTCCAACTCTATGCATTAGCAAGAACTCATTCTGGTTGGTGAGTATTGCATGAGAGCATTTCTTTTTTTGCAGCTGATGCCAGACCTAGAGCAGATCCATTAGTCTTTTTGTCATGATGTGAGATCATATATTTACCTGTAGGAGGAATTCTTTTCCTTTCATTTCCCAAGACCCCTCCTTTTTAAGCCACTTGGCGTTCTTTTCCCCATTTTTATTCTTCGTCCAACCTCTAGCAAATTCACTCAGCTTTTCAAGCACATTGACATGCTCTTTTTTGTCAGGCATTATGCTTGAGCACACCTGTGCAGTCTTCCCTTCCACAACACAACCAATACTATGCTCATCATCATCTCCAGCATCTCCCATACTTTTTCCCATTAGTGCCACACAATATTTCAAGATGCGATCTGGCCTGCCACTTGTTCCGGTGCTGGAAGTGTCATGCCAGTATGCTGTTTCATCACTAGGGCAGACGGCAGAAGTGTATTTGTTCATTGCATGGCAACAAAGGAAAAATCCCGCGCAAACGGCTCGCTGTAGGTACCGATGTTCGACAAAGGTTAGAACATTTGTCTCGCACGATATTTCAAAAGGGGGGAGCCTATGGCCTACATCCCATAGGTCAGGTTGCAGTGGGGAATACTTTCCAAGGCATTGTGTTGCCCATTGAATGTTCCTGTTATCCTTGCCTATGAATAGATCATTTAGATCTAGGTGTTGCAATCGCTGTAGGGAAGGACCACTCTCCCACAATTCGGCCTGCGAGCTCTGCTTATTAGTACGACTTTTAGTCTTATCGTTCACCTTTGTAACAATGCGTTCGAACAGCTGGAGAAAGGTTTCGAAAGAGGTCCCGCCCTGCCACCCTTGCATCGACATGGCTGTGATAGGGAGGGTAATGTGAAAATCTAAGGCATGAAAAACAACCAAACATTACGTAATTTGTTCCGATCAGTAGGTCCGACGCACCAAACAGTGTTGGACTAACACACCGGCCAGGCCAAAGTTTTAGATTTCTGAGCCCACAAAACGACTGTCCTTTTATGAATTTACAGCCAAAATAATCGTTCAAGGTGATCTGCACAATGATAAAGCCTGAAAAATTTAATTTTGTGCTCTATATAGTACATTAGTGGCAAAATGACTTGTTCTGACACAAGCACTGGGCACATCTTTTCAATTAAAATCACATTCCTTTCAGTATGTAATATTTATGACATTTCATGCATTTTTTAAGCAACAAAATGTGTTGAACTTTTGACAGAGCCCATGATTCTGTCTTTGTGGGGCGCGGCGACATTGTTCTAAAAAAGGGAACTCCGTATCCAAAGTTTTACGGTAAAACTTTGGTCTAAATGGGTAAGTAATATTTAAATTTTTTACAACACTGACAATGCGAAGCAAAACTTTGAGTGTGAAACCAATACCCATTGAACATAGTCATTTGTAATACAGCCTCGTGCAGCTCATTTCTGCTCTGCAGATATACGGAAAAGTTGTAGAGAATGGTAAATTGAGAGGATTGTTGTTGGCGAGAGGCATCACGAAATGCCGGGAAGGTTCTGAAGCTACTTGGATGGCAGATGTCACAGGCAAGTTCGTGTCGCAGTATTTAATGATATTCGGCCATGGGCTCAAACCTTTCCGGGTTCAGTTGTGTTTCAACTGCAGTGTCAAGTCACACGCGTTGCGTGGTATTTGCCCAGCGTCTTATATTGCTGCACGGTGGGCTCCCAGCGGATTGGATGTTTTGGTGAAAATATTCTGATATGCCAAACGATTCTTGATACATATGCGAATAACTTATATCCATCACGGTCTGGTGTGGGTACACACAGCCAAACAAAAGTAGAACCGTTGTGACACATCGCGACCGGTTCGCCGCTCTGACTGCGAACGGATTGCCAAAAACACAACACAGCCAACATGGAGTTATTTAACATCAGCGCTTGGCACGAGGATATGAGACCGATGTGGTTCGACATGGTATTCACGCGGGCGATGTGCCCACAAGGGTGCAAAACCGAAGACCAGGCTAAAAAATGGGAGGCACAGGCAAAAAGGATGATTCTGCAAGACCCATATGCTGTGAGTCAGTCATTTATGATCGCGGTCCCTGCTCGCTTTATAACCTTTATTACAGTTGAGTCTTTTCCGGGAATGGACAAAGACGGGCAGACTGGGTGACCAGGATGCCTACATAACCCTTTACTTGCAATGGATCTATCAATACACCATAGGCAGGAAAGGTGCAGCCGAAGAACTTTTGCGTTGGGGAAGGGATGGAGTGATGATTCATGGACTCATCGTACGTACCCGATAATCTTCTCTGGATCATGAAAGAATTCAGAATCCCTGCTGTAGGATTTTTTCAAACAATGCCCCATTGATGACGTCTCCACTGACATCTCTGCTGAGGTAGAACTCATGTCAGAACAAACGTGTGACACATGGCAGCAACAAATGTGTTCCAGTCATGATGAAAAAATATCTTCCTGGAGAAATTCCCTGAACGAGTTCTTCTTCATTTGTCAAGATCCGGTAAGCAGATGATGTCGTTTAACATCAATTGTGGTTACAGTGTTGATTGGTTCAGACAGAAATCAGAAACAGGCGCCATAAACACTTTGAGAGAGATGAGGCAAGTGTTCAAGAAAGTAAGAACTAACTTGGATTCCATAAAACAATCCATGCAGGTGAGTCGGATGAACCTTTGCCGAATCGTGATGTTGATATGGTGTATAACAGAAGAACAGACTATCAAATTTAATACTGATGATAGCTGCTCCAGACACCGCTCTGGAGACATCGTCGATGTTCATGTCTCGTAGCTTTCTCAAATACAGATGGAAAGAATCCCTCCTTTGGATCCTTTTTCAGCTTACACCGGAATTGGCTGTTCAAAATATTGACGATGATATTGGGGATGCGCATCTTAGTACCAAACACGGAATTCCCGACATTCCAGATTTCTTGTTGTTTCTGGACACCTCTGGTGCAATTCCATTTTCGTCGAACCCACACTCCATCTTCGTTTTTTCCAGTCTACAAAATTTCGCCGCTGGGGTGTATGACACCATCAATGCGAATTTGGTGCTTGCAGGCCGTGTTCCTGTGGGTCTAGCCACACATTTGGATGATCAGCGCTTTGACATTTTGTAAACAGCTCACACCTGAACAACTTCCCCATGTGTATCGTAGGATATGTCAACTCACCACTACTTCGATCAATCAGTTGCCTATCTCTCCATTTCTATGCACCATACTCTTGCAATCTGCAGAGCTTCGTGATCTACGAAGAACGGCTGTTCGGATCGCCCACCAAGCCAAAAACGCCTCAACATCACCTGGAGAAAATTATGCCTGTCGCACTTGTCGCGATCGGCCATCGACTGACAAGTGTGTCCGAGTCATCCCCGTTAAATTCACTGACCAAGGAGCTATGTGCGGGTCCGCAATCATACCATATCAAACCGATGATACGGAGTCCGTGTTACCGAAGGTGCGTTGAATCATGGTACATGATGTCATTTATTAACGCTCCCACAAGCCTGTCAAACCATCCAAAAAACCACAGAAGAGGGCGACTACGACGAAGAAGGCGCAGCTGAAAAGAATTCCACTAGACTCCCTGGATCTGAGTGCAATCGAAGAAAGACTACAGGTTCAACGACGATGCGGCAGGGACATCACGTTGTTGGTGAATAAGGATAATAATGAGGAGGTTAGAACATCGAAAAAGAAGTATATGTTACTAGCTCATGATATTACCAGGTTGGCGGAGCGATGTTTGGAGTTTTTACAGATGATGAGCTAGTCATGCTCCAGCATAACCGAAATGAGTTGCCAAGAGCCGCGGCTGTCGGACGAGGTGGTCAGTTTCAAGCATGGAAAAATGGTGAAATGCTGGGCTTTGGGTCCAGGATGCCGAGTGGAGGACGTCCAGGTGATACCTATACAGTGTACCAGGGAATGGAGATCATGGATGATGTGAACCACATCAAAAAGCTTTTCCAACATGCCAAGGCAAGTACTTTCCATCAACAAATTAACGAATTATGTTAGGTTAAGCCATGAACAAATATCAGCGTATCGACATGGTAATTGCCAAGGTGTCTCCATACTCTCCTAAGGTTGTGGATGATCTGCGCGCTGATTCTGAGCATTGCAATGCTTTGGGACTGCTTGGGGTAACAGCATATTACTGTTGGAACTATACTGCACCACTTCATCGGGATTCTGATCATGGGTGGTCAATTTCAGTTCAAATACGGAAGACATCCAGGCAGGATGAATACAATTTTGCATATGCCGATTGGGGCCATTATTTGGAGACCTGCACTAACTGTGTGTGGTAAGTGCAATTATGCTAACACATATGATCAGATAATCATGTTTTCCAGGTGGTTTAAAGGTGCACACACTCATGGGACCATCATGCCTCGCCTTTCATCATTAACCGATGGAGCATCTGATGGGTTTGCGTTCACAGTGCCACAGAAGTCATATACCAAGGCATTGGAGCTAAAGTTTCTGAGACGATCATTTGATCGCCTGAAGAAGATGTGGCTGATAGGATGATGATGCTGATGATGATGATGATGATGTGTGTCATTTGACATTTGAACAGGATGTGCCACAAGAATGAGAGCACACACATACACACACATATATATATATATCATAAAATGATTTCCCAAACTACATTATGAAAACACAAAAGCTCAACAGGACATGGCGTAATACTTGATTGTGGTTCAGTCACATGTCATGGGTACGAACTGGGGTCATCTTTAAACCACATGTTCCTATTCTAGATCACTACGTCTGCTTCAGCACTCCACAAAAGATGTGCCAACACATCTAGCACAAATGCTGCACGGAACGAACGTATCAGTGTTGAGTTGGTTCCAAGAAAAGGTTCCAAGGTGATCTCAGTCCTGAACAGCCACATGAACCACATAACATATGCACCACAGTCCACTGCGTTTTGCTGGAATGCCATATGCTATACTAACATCAGTATGGCAAGTGCTGGTGGTAACGATGCTCTACTTACCTCTGGAGTGATATCAATAACCCACTGGGACCACTGCAACAGCTGAACCTTGCCCGGTCTTCTTTTGAACTCATGGTCCAACCACTTTTGACATGCCTAAATGGAAAACATTTGGAACATTGCCATCCATTATCCATGTAGACCAAATACCTCAATCTGGTGTACATATCCACTGTGTCTCCAGTGATCAACATTCTCAGCTTTACGATATGCTGGCTCCCAGCTGTCATATATAGTGAGATGACCTATCCTCAAATCAATGAGAATCAAAACCCAGTGGTTTGCTGGTGCATTAGGAGGTATCGACATCTCAGTAGCTAGTAGGATTCGTTTTTTCTGGGGAATATTGAGCTATCCAAGCACAGGAGTGTGTGAGTATGGTGCTAATGATAAGATACGTACACCTGACCTTGCGAATGTTGTGACAGAACTTGTCCAAATCCGTTGGCTTTCGAAAAGAACGTGCCATAAGACGTGTCATATCTGGATTCAGGAACGCAGTCTCCTTACTGTCCTCTCTGCAATATTCACATAAAATATCCAAAGCAGCGCTCCAAATTTTGTGTAAAGGGAGAAACGTCTCCAGGTATTTTGGTGCGATATATTCCCTGCGCCCCATAGCTGCGAGATTCGCAGATTTATGGCTCTCGATCAACAATGCAGCCTGTAGAATCAAATCAGCAGTTTGTCGTCTGTCATATATGCCTGATCACAAACATTTTCTTCCCGATGTTTCAGCCATGTCTCATCTTGTAAGCCGCGTTGAACATCTTCCAAACTGATGCCATGCCAGAAAGGCAGCAGATCTTTAGAGCGCAACCAATCACCTGCGGACATCCAGTGGTGATTGTTGAAGGGAGTCAAGTATACCATGTTGCCTCTATTTTCTGCTGAGGTGTACCTTGTGGCATTCGTGAGAATGTGTTCCTTCCAATCTGAAACGAGACTGATGATTTGTTTCCAAATTTTAAGAGCGAGGAATACTCACCTTCATGTTTGAGTACCTGTTGGTATGGTACCAATCCTTCGCGCTCACAGTGTTTCTCGTATGATTCCCATCCCCAGGGGGAGTGAGTAAAGCGCTTGATGGTGCGGATGGACCACTTATGGGCAATGTCCACCAGTAAAGAATGACGCAAGGGTGCATCATGTTTACCCTTGGATAGGGTGTTCGATATCCTGGTCCGTACATTGTGGAAGTACTTCTGGCTCATCCTCGTCCTCAATGCTTGAACGGGATCATTAGGATCGACATTTATCATCG
>Ga0137401_10000755_pt1 | contig 13241 bp, 14 predicted proteins | sample CZOMad1_1_16fung_FD_108286 | JGI IMG/M metagenome (GOLD analysis project Ga0137401, IMG submission 108286) | Vadose zone soil fungal communities from Angelo Coast Range Reserve, California, USA - CZOMad1_1_16fungal (Illumina Assembly) | ecosystem: Environmental > Terrestrial > Soil > Vadose...
CGCTGGCCCCGGGCGCAAACGTGGTCATCGACGCCTCCTGCTTCGGCTACCCCACCCGGAGCCTCGCGAACCTGCCGACCAGTGACTACTACGTGCAGGCGCTGATCGACATCTACGACACGTTTCATCTGGGCAACGGGCACACTGTGAAGCTGCCTCCTGACAAAGGCGAAGGCCAGCACTGGCAAACCAAGCCCGGCAACCTTTACAGCAAGCCGGTGAAAATGAGGCTCGATCCGAAGTCGAACCAGACCATTCGGATTTCGCTGACTGAAACGATTCCGCCCGTTGAGGACGAACTTGCCCAGGTGGATGCTGTTCTGAACTGGGGTCGTGGGCAGGGTGCGGTTGTCCAGGACAACAAATGGGTGAAGCACATCCGCATCCAGAGCGAGCTGCTGACGAAGTTCTGGGGCCGTCCCACCTACCTGGGCGCGGTCGTGCTGCTGCCCGATGGCTTCGATCAGCATCCCGAGGCGCGCTTTCCCCTGATCGTCGAACAGGACCACTATCATCGTGACTTGTTCCTGCCCGTGGGCTTTCGAACCGAGCCGCCCACGCCCGACCTGAAAGAAGGTGCGCTGCTCAACGCGCAATACAGTTACAAGTTCTATCAGGACTGGATTTCGGGCCGGCTGCCACGCGTCCTCATGATGACGATCCAGCATCCCACGCCGTATTTTGACGACTCCTACGCAGTGAACTCCGAGAGCCAGGGTCCGTACGGTGACGCCATCACGAAAGAACTGATTCCCTACGTGGAAAAGAAATTTCGAGCGGTCGGGCAAGGCTGGGCACGCACGGTCTATGGCGGATCCACGGGAGGGTGGGAAGCGCTCGCCTCGCAAGTGTTCTATCCCGACGACTACAACGGAGCGTGGGTCTTCTGTCCGGACGTCGTGGATTTCCGCGCCTACGGCACTGCGAATCTTTATAGCGACAACAACGCCTATTTCGTCGAAGGCTTTTTCGGCCGCCTGCCTCGTCCGGAAATGCGCGTGCCCGATGGCCTGCTGCTGGCTACCATGGAATCCGCCAACCACTATGAGCTCGTGCTGGGCACGCACGGCCGCTCTGGCGAGCAATTCGACATCTGGCAGGCTACCTTCAGTCCGGTCGGCGTCGACGGCTATCCCAAGCCCATCTTCAACAAGCTCACTGGCGAAATCGACCACGCCGTCGCCCGGTACTGGAAAGACCACTACGATCTGAGCGCCATCATGCAGCGCGACTGGAAGACGCTTGGCCCGAAACTCGCCGGCAAGATGCACTTCTACGTGGGCGAGTCCGACACCTGGTATCTCGACCGCGCGGTTCATCTGCTGCACGATTACTTGGAGAGCACGACCGATCCCTACTACCACGGCACGTTCGATTTCGGAGTGCGTGAGCCCCATTGTTATTCTGGCGTGAGCGATTCTTCCGGGCCGGCGGGATACACGATCCCGCAGCGATTTTTGCCCGCCATGGTTCAGCACATGGAGCAGACCGCGCCCAAGGATGCGGACCTGAGCAGCTGGAAATACTAGGAGTTCATGTGATGTCACCCCAAGCGGTGATTGGACGTGACAGCCACACCGCGGAACGCAAGAAAGGTAGGTGCGTTTTTGCTGAAGATCAGCGGATGTCCTTTCTCTTTGGGGCAGCGCCCATACTCGCGGCGGCAACCCTCCTAGGCGAACGACTGATTCTAAAACAACAGAGATGACAGAGTGCGCGGGTTCGTGGCAGATGCTCGCGCGTTTCTTGCGGTAGCCCGCCCCGTCAATCGTCGGAACCTCAGGTCGAAAGTTAGAATCCTCAGCATCGGGGGGTGCTCCGGCTTTTCACGTTCACGGCGAAGCTATCCCGGGACTGCCGGGTTTCAACGTTGCGGCAGGCCCATTCTGCGAGCCACGGCTCGATTACTTCATCAGGAGGATCCCAACGATGAGCAAGAAAATCGCAAGTTTGTTGTCCGCTTCCGCATTGCTGCTGGCCATGGCTATCCCGGCTACCGCCGCCGGCGGGAAAGCTCCCGCCCCAGCACCTCCCACGCCCAGTGCACAACCGGCTCCAGCCGCGCCAGTGGCCCCGCCCGAAAAGCATCCCGAAATTCACGAAGCCCTGGAGGCCTTGCGCAACTCCAAGCACCATCTCGAACAGGCTGCGCATGATTTCGGCGGCCACAGGGTCGAGGCCATCCGCGCGATCGACGAAGCGATTCATCAACTCGAGATCTGCATGCAGTACGACCAGGACTAGCAAGCCTGGAAGCTCAAACCCTGCGCTGTCTCATGTGCCAGCGGGACACCGCGTCTGGTTCCTGAGTGCGTGCCATGGCCGCTTGCAGGGTTCTGACCGATACAGCGCGCCCTGCTTCCGCTACTATGAGTTCGTGCCAACCCAGGCCGCTCGAAAATCCAAACTAACGATCCTTCACGCCGGCCAGCTCCAGACGTTGCCTTGGCTGATCCACGGCTTTTCCACGCGCGCAGGTGGGTCTTCCCGCGCATACGGCCGCAATGCGTTGAATCTTGGGTTTACGAAGCAGGATGCCAAGGCTGCCGTCGAAAACAACCGGGCCACATTTCTGCAGACGCTGGGCGTCGGTGGGCGCCCGCCCTGGCCGCTCGTGACTCTGCGGCAGGTTCACTCGGATCTGATCCACCCGGTCGCTGCGGCTCCGCGTCAGCCCCTGGTTGGCGACGGCCTGATTACGGCGACGCCTGGTCTTGTGCTCGCGATCCAGACCGCGGACTGTCTGCCGGTGATCGTGGTCGATACGAAGAAACGCGCCGCGGGCATTTTCCATGCGGGATGGCGCGGCACCGTCAAACGTATCGTGGAAAAGGGAGTGGGCGAGATGCGACGCCGGTTCGGAAGTCGTCCCCGCGATCTCGCCGCAGCGATCGGCCCGGGCGTGCATTCCTGCTGCTACACGGTCGGAGAGGAAGTTCGCAGCAAATTTGATTCGCAATTCGCTTATGCCGCCGATCTGTTCCACGAGTTGAGGGAGTCAGATCCGGTGCGCGAAAAGTATCCGCTGCTGTTCCTGACGGCGCGGGCTCCCGGGCACAGCATCTTGCCCGTGAACATTTTTCTTGATCTCGCGGAAGCGAACCGGCGCCAGTTGGTGGATGCGGGTGTGCCCGCGAAGAATATCGACGTCTCGCCTCTGTGTACGTCGTGCCGGACGGATCTGCTGTTTTCCTATCGCGCGGAGAAGGGGATCACCGGACGACTGATGGGCGTTGCCGGGATTCGACCGAGCAGCACGAGAAAGGGCTGAACGTGAACGAAGACTTCCATGAAGGCAACTAGCGCCGCCGGTGGGTTGCTGCTGGGGATGGTATGTTCGCCGCTCGTGTTCGCCGGAGACTCAAAACCCGCGCCGCAGATCGACGCCCTGTTCCGAACCGCCAGCGCGTCGACTCCAGGCGCCGCCGTGCTCGTGATCGAGAATGGGCATACCGTCTTCCAGAGCGGTTACGGCGTCACCGACCTGCGAACGCTCCACAGGATCGACGAACACACCAACTTTCGTCTCGCCTCCGTCACCAAGCAGTTCACGGCGATGGCGATCATGCTGCTGGTCCACGAGGGCAAGCTCGGCTACGAGCAGACGCTCGCGGAAATCTTTCCCGAGTCTCCTGCCTACGGCAAGGCGATTACAATTCGGCACCTGCTGAACCACACCTCGGGACTGCTCGACTACGAAGACCTCAGGGCGCAGCAATTCGGCAACCGCCCCGACGATCAGATCCCGCAGATCCACGACGCCGGCGTGCTCGCCCTGCTCGAAAAAGCCTCCACCACAAAATTCCCCGCAGGCTCCAAGTGGGAGTACAGCAACTCCGGCTATTGCGTGCTGGCCATGGGAGTGGAGAAAGTCTCGGGCAAGAGCTTCGGCCAGTTTTTGCACGAGCGGATCTTCGGCCCCCTGCAGATGACGAACACGATTGCCTACGAGAAGGGTAAGAACAAGGTGCAGCACCGCGCCTACGGGCACACGCCGCAGGCTGCGAGCTTTCGCGAAACCGATCAGAGTTCGACTTCGGCCACGCTGGGCGACGGCGGCGTCTATTCCTCGCTTGCCGATCTGGCACGCTGGGACGCCGCCCTGCGCGGTCACACTTTGCTCAGCGAAAAAGAGATGCAACCTGCGCTGACTCCGGTGCAACCTGCCGGCGGCCCCGCGCAAGACAACGGCCGGCCTGTAAGCTACGGCTTCGGATGGTTCGTTGACCCTTACAAGGGTCATCCGCGGATGTGGCACTACGGGGAGACGGCCGGCTTTCGGACATCGATCCAGCGCTTTCCGGCAGATCACCTGACCGTGGTGGTGCTCTCCAACCGCGTGGACTTCAGCGCCCCGGATATGGCTCTCAAGATCGCGGACATGTACCTGAAACGCGGGTCTTAGTTCAGGTCTCGGTATCAGGTCTTCGGTCTTGGGGTTGCGGTGCTGTGCGGCCGGGACGCTCGCCCTATTTCGAGGGTTTAGCTGGCGCTTATGCGGGGCTTGCCCCGTCCCAGACGCGGCAAGCCGCGTCTCACCCGCGCATGTATCATCCCCGGTTTCGTTCCGCGGCCTGTGAAACTGCGCGGACCTGAGAGCTGACAAGCTGGTTCTAGAATTGCAGCCCTTCCGCTCGTGCCAGAAAGCCCACCAACGGGGCCAGCTGCTTGCAGGCGGTCGTAATCTCCGCCAGGAATCTGCTTCCCCGTACCTGGGCATCCGTGAACTCGAGACTCGCCACAAAGTCCATTCGCTTCAAATCCACAATCATGGGATGATCCTCGCAATATCCCCGCGGTGGCCGCCTCAGAGTGTCGCCGCCGAGCGCAAGGCCGCGTTTGGCCCTCTTCCATTCATCGGCTTTCCACGCGATGGCATCGCGAATCTTGGCCAGTGATTTTCTGTCGGGATGCCACGCCCCGGCCGCCAGGAAGCTGGCTCCGGGATCAAGGTGGAGGTAGTAGCCCGGGCCGTGAATGTCCTCGGTCGATCCGGCATGAGGGAAATTCATGCCAACGTGGGTTTTGTACGGAGTCTTGTCGGGGGAGAAGCGGATATCACGATAAACCCGCATCAGCGACCCGCCATTCGGCTTTGCATTCGCGACGATCCACGGGCTCACCTCCCGCAACCGGAAACCCAGGTCGATGATCAGCCGCAGGGCAGGCTGGCGCACAACTTCTTCATAGCGCTCGCGATTCTTCAGGAACCACTCGCGGCGGTTGTTGCGCTTGATCTGCTTGAGGAACTGAAACAGTTCGGGCGTGAAGTAGGCCTTGGCCATGCGTCACCTTGGGGGAAAGATGGTGTGTCGAAGCGGCTCTGCCGAACATAGAGATGCCCGCAAAAACGAAAAAGGCGCGCCCACAACACGCGCCTCAAGTCTGTTGAGCGAGAAACCTATTGCGGGGCGCTGGTCGGCGCCGGAGGCGGAGCCGCGGCTGCGTGCTCTCCGTTGCCGTGGTTCACCAGGTCTTTCAACTCTTTGCTGGGCTTGAAGAAAGGAATTTTCTTGGCGGGCACTTCCACGCGATCTCCGGTCTTGGGGTTGCGCCCTACGCGCGGCTTGCGCTGCCGCGTCCGGAAACTGCCGAAGCCGCGGATCTCGATCTTGTCGCCCACCCGCAGCGACCGCACGATGCTGTCAAAGATCGTCTCCACAATCACTTCGCTGTCTTTGCGCGTGAGCTCCGCCAGACGGGAGACTTCATCGATCAGATCCGCTTTTGTCATACGCCTCTTGGCTCCGTGAATGAAATTGACGAATAGCCGCTCGGCTCCCACGACCGTGGCCCTTTACCCCGGGGCCTGCATAACCTTCTCAAATTTCAGGTACTTCGCGCAAGTTCCGCTTTGAATAACTCGGGCCCGGGCCGGCGAACCAAACGGGCATGGTCGCAAACTTAAGACCTAGCGCAGGGAACCGAGAACTTCCCAGCTGAGGTCGGATAACTGCTTTCCCTACTTCCACATATAGTAAAAGCCGATGTGCTGGTCCATGAGCTTTTCCCGGGTGGGCAGCCACTCCGACGTGTCCCCGAAAAGCAGGTCCGCCAGCGTGCGCCGATCTTTTTCCGGCCGCACCAGCACGGGTTCGCCCTTGATTCCAACCGACTTAGCCGTGTCCTCGACGGCTGACTGAAAATCCGCCAACTGATCCACCAGCTTCATGGGCAAGGCTTGTTGTCCAGTCCAGACCTTGCCGTTGGCGATGGACTTTATGTCTTCAAACTTCACCTTGCGCCCATCGGCCACGGCCTGGATGAACTGGGTGTGCATGTTGTCGATCATGCCCTGCAGATACTCACGCTCGGCGGGGCTCATCTCGCGGGTGGGCGAACCGGTGTCCTTGAACTCGCCGGCTTTCATCGTGATGTCTTTCAACTTTGCCCACTGCAGCAGTTCGCCGTAGTTGACCCATTCGGCGATCACGCCAATCGACCCCACCACGCTGCCATGGTCGGCATAGATCTTGTTGGTTGCCGACGAGACGTAGTAGGCGCCGCTGGCCCCTACGGTCTCAATGGCAGCCACGATATGTTTTTTCTTCTCGTCGCGGATCCGCTTGACTTCGCGATAGATCTCCTCGGAGGCGGCCACCCCTCCGCCCGGGGAATTCACATGAATGATGATCGCCTTGATGGAATCGTCATCGGCGAACTTTTTCAACTGCTGCACCACCGGGTTGGGGCTGAGGATCACGCCCTCGAGGTCGACCACGCCGATCTTGTCGCCAAAGCTGGTGATCGATGCGTCCTTGCCGGCGTGCAGGGTTACGTAGACCAGGGCAAACACGGCGAGCACAAAGAGGAAAAAGGCGCCTCCGCCAATCACGATCCACAGGACGGTCCGCGAACGTTTTTCGTCACTCATGGCTGAGGCGTTAGTTTAGCACTCCTGTGCGGGCGCGACGCCGATGGGCGTGGCAGTGCATAATGCGAATCATGCACCATGCAATTCTCGGTCCCGGGGGCGTAGGCGGCATGGTCGGCGCCTGCCTGGCAAAGAACGGTCACGCGGTCACGATGGTGGTTCGTCCCGAGGCTGTCGACCAGTATCCGCGGCAGCTCAAACTCGAAAGCACCTTCGGCAACTTTACCGTCCCCATCGAGCGGACCGCGCGGGTGCCGCCTTGTGACGTGCTCTGGATCGCCGTCAAGGCCACCCAACTTGAGAGCGCGCTGCGCTCCATTCCTTCGGCAGACGTAACCGGCGCCATGGTCCCGTTACTGAACGGCATCGATCACGTTGCCCTGCTGCGTTCGCGTTATGGAGCCGAGCGCGTGTTTCCCGGCACCATCGCTGGCGAGACCGAGCGCGTGGCCCCGGCATACGTCATCCACCGCTCCCCTTTCGAGCGCCTGAACCTGATTGCCAGCACGCGTGGGCGCCTGGAGACGACGTTCGAGCAATTGAGGAAGATGGGTTTTGCGGGAGAATTCATCGAGAACGAAGCGACCCTGCTCTGGGGCAAGCTTGTCCTGCTTGCTCCGCTCGCGCTGGCCACATCGGCCGCGGGCGCAACCAAAGGCGAAATTCTCGGCCACCCGCCCTGGCGGGGAGAGATCGAAGCGTGTGTCCGTGAGGCCTGTGCGGTGGCCACTGCGGAAGGCGCCAAAGTCGATCCGGACGCCGGCCTAATTTTTCTCCGGAGCCTGCCGGATGGCATGAAGAGTTCGATGCAGAAGGATGTCGAACAGGGCAAGCCTCCGGAACTGGACGCCATCGGCGGCCCGATCTTGCGCGGCGGCGCCCGGCATGGGATCCCGGTGCCGATTACCAGGAAGCTGGTGGAGATGGTGGAAAACAGGGCGCGGAGCGCGTAGGGCGCCTTTGTCGGTGGCGGGTCGACGCGCGAGGACCCTTGGGCTGTGCCGCGGGCCGGCGGTCCGTCGCTCCACCGCAGAGTGTGGAAGTTTCCGGGCTTTGCTCCGCGCTGGGTGTACGCCGCTTTGGTGGGGGCCCGAATTTCACGGGAGGAGTCGTGCTGATCCACACGTTTGCATTTCGCTGGAAGCCGGGAGTTACCTCAGCCCAAAAAGAGCGGTCGGTGGCGATCATTCGGGATCTGCAGGGCCGGATTCCCGGATTACTGAACACCTGGGTCGGCACGAACATCTCTCCGCGCTCGCAGGATACGAATTGGGCGGCGTGATGCAGTTCTCGGATCGCGCGGCGCTGGATGCCTACAGCACGCATCCCGCTCATCAGAAGGTGCTCGCGTTCCTTCTGCCTCTGATCGAACCTGTCGAACTAGACTTCGAAGCTTGAACCCTGGGCTGCGTCCTGTGCCCGAGTCAGCGAAGCCCAGCGCCGGGGCAGAGGTGGCCTCGCAAAAGCCCGCTCCTCAAATCAAACCTTCGCGCACGCGGCGCAAAAAATCTTGCGCGTCGGCCTCGAGCCGCTCAAGAACTTTTGCATTGCCCCGGTGTTCCAGTTGCACTTCCTGCATGACAATGTCGACCGCATCTTTCGGTTTGAACCCTTGCGAGACCAGCTTGCGCATCCGCTCGGTAAAGCTCACAGGCTCGTGGGACGTCATGCGAGCTTGATGACCGGCGCAATCGTGGTGGGCAAAACGTCCCGCTGACAGCCGGTCGTAGGCGCTCTTCGCTGCCGGATCGCTCAACAACGTCGGAAGGGGGGCATTCCACTCGCAGTCAGAGCAGGCCCAGCCCTGAAAGGTCTTCGTGTTTGTCCAGATCAGCGATCGCGCCATCTCGACAATCCCCCAGTCCGTCTCTGGAGTTGCCAATGGGCCCGGGATAGAGGAGGATACCTACCGTCAATGGATGATCCCGGTTCCCCCCACCCACTGATTCGGGAATCCCGAAGAAGCAGCCGTGTCCCTTTGAAGGTCGTCGTCAGCGTCGAGGGTAGCACCGACCCCCTGACCTGTGAAGGCGAGACCATCGTCGTCAATCTCCACGGGGCCCTGCTCGCGACCAAAGTGGGACTGCAACTGGGCATGGAGGTTTTGATTCAGGTGTTCCTGACCGGCAAGAAAGCGCATGCGCGCGTGGTCTATGTCGATCCCGCCGAGCGGTTGCGCTGTGGGATCGAATTGCATCAACCGCAGAACATCTGGGGTGTTCCGTTGCCTCCCGAAGACTGGACAGAGCCCAGCTCGGACCGCGACCGCCGGTAATTCCCGACCTGATACCAGGATGCGCGCCCGGCGGCCATTGATATCCCGTCCCTGGTCCTGAACTCCCATACTCTTTATCCGCTGCTGCTCTGTTGCCTTCGCCGAGCGGCCGAGTCCTCCACAACGGCGAGCTGGGAGCCTGCGTCGGGACGCTTCGGTCCACCTGTCTGCCCCTTGCGGTGTAGCCAAAGGATAGAAACAACCGAGAATGCGCATCGCTCATCGTGGGGCCACCTCTTTAGTTTGAACAAGCAGTGTGTTCACTCGAAATGCAGGAGATCTATCAGATGCAGAGCCCTGGGGCGCTGGGCCGGGGGCCCGGCGTCCCCGATCACCTTCGATGCCTTCCATCGTTCTGTCTGATTGGGCCCCCGCGAACCGGGACGAGTTGGCTGCACGGCATACTGGCCCAACCCGTCCTGCTTCCCAACCCAACCAAAGAGACTCGCTTCTTCGATATTCATTTCCGTCGCGGGATGCAAGGGTACCGATCTCAGGGCGCGGGAGGGTCTGGCCCAAATCGTTCCGACCGCGAAGGTGGTGTGTATCTTTCGCAACCCGGTTGAGCGGGTCGTGTCGCTTTACCGGCTGAAACGCGCCTAGGGCATGCTGCCGTGGAATTTGGAGGAAGCCGTCATCCGCGATCCGGAGCTGATCGAATCGGGCCGCTATGCCAGCCATCTCGAAGAGCTGGCAGCACGCTTTGGGGAAGGACCAGGTCCTGGCTACCGTGTGCGACGACCCTCCAGGAAAAGCCACAGCCCAACGCGGACAGGCTGGCGGACTTCATCGGCCTTCCACGTTTCAAGCTCACCGCTTCCGATGTCGGCCGCGTCCATTCGTCTGAGACCCTGACGCACCCGCGCAGCTACTACCGGGCACGGAGCGCCACGGCCAGGGCCGATTGGTTCAAGGCGCGACGGCTCGATCGCGTCGTGGCTACGATCAAGAGTTCTCCCCTGGTCAAGCTATTTCTGGGCGGCGGTCCGGCATTCGGCGAAATATCAGGTGAGCTCACGCTCAGCCTTTACGAGTTGTTTCGGCCCGGGGTCGAGGAACTCGCGGGCATCCTCGATCGTGACCTGTCGGCATGGAAATCCGGCGCCCGTATTCGCGGACACCAGCGAGCGTTCCACGGTGGTGTGGGCGTCGGGAGTCGAACCGGCACTGCTGGTGATGCGCGCCATGGGCAATGCCGCGAAGCCGAGGACCGTCTGGCGTGACCTGAGTTCTCGCTAAGGAACCAGCACCCGGAGCACACCCGAAGCAACCCCAACTTCGAACGGTGTGCGGCACACGTATTCTCCATCGGCGTAGACATCCATGGGACGTTCGGTCTGCACGCGGGCGCGCGCGGCGGTGAAGTACTCGACTTCCCGGATGCCGAGATGACGCCCGAAATACACGGTCGGAAACACGCTGAGCAATTTGAGTTTCGGGATGTCGCGAATGATGCACACATCCACTTGTCCGTCGTCGATCTGCGCGCGCGGTGCGACCCGCATGCCTCCTCCATAGACCGGAGTGTTCGCAAAGACGGCTGCCACCACGGGCTGCTCGCTGCGGGGGAGGAACTCAGCATCGTCGTTTCCTTGTGAGGTGCACAACCTCAACCGAAAGGGCCGGAAGCCGAGCAGCGCCCCCGGCAAACTCAGCGCGTACCCACCGTGGGCGCGCAACCAGCGCGGAAGGGCGTTGGCGCGGCGCGTAATCTCTCCGTCCAAACCCACTCCTGCGGCGCAGGAAAAGTACACCGCGGCCGACATTGTTGGTTCAAAGTCCTGTGAATGCGCGTGCTGCGCGAGGCGGGCTGACCCTGTCTGCTTCCATTCGGTGCGGCCAAAGTCAGGCTGGGTCGGGCTCGTGGCAGGGCACGCCGTGAGGCGTGCAACGCGGGCCACTTCCGTGTCCTCATCGAAGGCGGCTTCAGAAGCGGTTTTTGTCCCCGCCCCGAGCGGCCTGATCACTCCGAGGTCGACGGTTCGCAGGTTGGGCTCTTCCGCGACAAATTTCTGCCAGGCGGCGAGTGAATGGTGCACGCGCAACAACCCGAGCGCCCGCGCAAAGTCGTTCCCGCTGCCCGCGGGCACAACCAGCACTGGCAGCGCCAAGCGCACCAGCGCCGTAAGGTGCCGGTGCACGGTACCGTCTCCGCCGAATACCAGGATCGCGTCCAGTCCTGCGCGATCCGAGGGCAGTCCGATCGCCCATTCGGCGGTTGAGGATTTCTGGAACGGCTGAAGGTCCCGCGTCGACGACCCCAGCCCGAAGATGACAGCGGCACGCATTTTCGCCGCCAGAGCCTAACAGAAAATCCGCCACCGAGACACCGAAACAGGCAAAAAACGGGCCGGGCTGGCGCGAGGCATCGCGTGCCGACGGCTGACAGCGGATGGCTGATCGCTATAATCGAACCGCATGTCCAACTTCGCTTCCGTCGACCAACAACTCGCCTACCTGAAAAAGGGGTCCGCTGAAATCATTCGCGAGTCGGAATTGCACGCCAAGCTCGAAAAGTCCCGCGCCACCGGCAAGCCGCTGAAGGTCAAGCTCGGCATGGACCCAACCGCCCCCGACCTTCACCTCGGCCACACGGTTGTGCTGCGCAAGCTCAAGCATTTTCAGGACCTCGGCCACACTGTTATCTTTCTGATCGGCGATTTCACGGGCATGATCGGCGACCCCACCGGCCGCTCGGTGACGCGCCCGCCGCTCACCCGCGAGCAGATCGAGCAGAACGCCGAAACCTACAAGGCGCAGGTTTTCAAGATTCTTGACCCGGCCAAAACAGTCGTCGACTTCAACAGCCGCTGGTTTTCGGAATTCAGCGCGGAAGATTTCATTCGCCTGACTGCCAAGTACACGGTGTCGCAGATGCTCGAACGCGAGGATTTCCACAAGCGCTGGCACGAGGAAAAGCCCATCGCCATGCACGAACTGCTCTATCCGCTGGCGCAGGGCTATGACTCGGTCGCGCTGGAAGCCGACGTCGAGTTGGGAGGCACGGACCAAAAGTTCAATCTGCTGGTCGGCCGCGAATTGCAGCGTGCCCACGGACAGCAGTCACAGGTGGTGCTGACCACGCCCATCCTCGAAGGTCTCGACGGCGTGAACAAAATGTCGAAGTCACTCGGGAACGCAGTCGGCATCCACGAAGCTCCGCTCGAGATGTACGGCAAGATCATGTCGATCTCCGATGCGATGATGTGGCGGTATTACGAACTGCTGACCGACGTGCAGGTGCCGGACATCGAAAGGATGCAGCAGGATGTGGCCGCGGGGTCGGAGCACCCGATGGCGTTGAAGAAAGACCTAGCGCGGCGGATCGTTGCGGACTTTCATTCGGCCGCAGCAGGGACAAAGGCGGGGGAGGACTGGGCGAAGCAGTTTCAAGACCGCGAGATCCCGGACAGCGTGGAAGAAGTCGAGGTCGCTGTCGAACCAACGCCCGACGGGAAGGTGAGGCTGGACAAACTTCTTGCAAAAGTCGGCCTTGCGGACTCGGTGAGCGATGCGGTGCGCAAGCTCAAGCAGAAGGCAGTCAAAGTGAACGGGAAACAAATGACTGCTCCCGTTGCCTCAATCGACATAACCAAACCAGTTATCTTGCAGGTTGGAAGAAGGATAAGAAGAGTCGTCCCCAAGATCGCCGAGACTTGATTCCGGCTTGAGAGACAGCCAAGGCCCAGCGCAGGCAAAGTTTCGAAGACGAGTTTCCGGCCCGGTTGCGGAAATCCGGCGCGCAATCCCGCCGAGGCCGACGCCCTCGGGTGAGTGCCGTCCCTGCCGGACCTGACGTCCGGGGCTAGCCTCCGGGCGTCGCTCTGCCGGCAACAAGCCTTCTCCCCACAATCTCGTAGTTGCCCTCCAGCACAACGCTGATCGCCTCCGAATATGCGATGTGCTCCTGCTCCAGAATCCGCGCGGCCAGTGTGCGCTCGTCGTCGCCATCGAGCACCGGCACGGCTTTCTGCACGATGATGGCGCCGTGATCGAGTTCCTCGTCCACAAAGTGCACCGTGCATCCTGACACTTTCACTCCATAGGCGAAGGCCTGTTGCTGGGCTTCGAGTCCGGGGAAGGCGGGCAGCA
>Ga0137401_10000757_pt1 | contig 13224 bp, 15 predicted proteins | sample CZOMad1_1_16fung_FD_108286 | JGI IMG/M metagenome (GOLD analysis project Ga0137401, IMG submission 108286) | Vadose zone soil fungal communities from Angelo Coast Range Reserve, California, USA - CZOMad1_1_16fungal (Illumina Assembly) | ecosystem: Environmental > Terrestrial > Soil > Vadose...
TCGCGGTCAGAAAGCAAGCTGGAGAAACCGCGAACACCTTTTTTCCCGCCGCCGCCAGACCGGCGGAAATCCCCACCAGATTTTGTTCGGCGATTCCGACCTCGACGATCTGCTCTGGCACCGCGGCCGCGAAGGGAGTCAACCGGCCTGATCCACGGGAGTCGCTCGTAACCACGAGTATATCCCGATCCGCTTTCGCCGCTTGCGCCAACGTCGCGGCGAACACATCAAGATTTGAAGAGGTCCCTTCCATTAGATGAGCAAGGCCTCCGCCTTCTCTAATTCCTGAATGGCTTGCTCGAATTCCTGGTCACTCGGCACTCGGTGGTGCCAACGAACCGAGTTCTCCATGAAGCTGACGCCGCATCCCTTTCGCGTCTTAGCGAGCAACAGACTCGGCTGACCAGCCGCAAACGGAACTGATTCCAAATGGGCCAAAAGCTCCGGAATGCTGTTCCCATCACACTCACACACGGCGAATCCGAACGCCTCGAACTTTAAGTGAAGCGGCTCCAGTTGGACCACTTCTTCGGTTGGACCGGTAATCTGAAGCCCGTTGCGGTCGACGATCACGACCAAATTATCGAGGCGGTAATGGCCGGCGGTCATTGCCGCTTCCCAATTCGACCCTTCTGCCAACTCTCCATCACCCAACAACGCAAATACCCGAAAATCCTTGCGATCTAATTTTGCGGCGAGCGCCGAGCCCACGGCGAAGGACATACCATGACCAAGGGCGCCGGTGTTTTGTTCAACTCCATTTACATGCCTGGTTGGATGGCCAATGAAGTGAGAACCAAACCGGTTCAGGGTTTCCAGCTCAGATTGTGGGAAGAACCCGCGATCGGCCAAGACCGTATACAGGGCCTCGACCGAATGTCCTTTACTCTGCACAAATCGATCACGACTTGGATCCTGAAAGGTAGCGGGACTCAGGCGTAGGATTCGGTTATAGAGTGTGTTGAGTATATCGATACTTGAGAGGCTGCCCCCGGTATGCCCGGCTCCCCCGTGTTTAATAATGGAGAGAACGGTTTTTCGGTACTGGATCGATTTCCGTTTGAGTTGTTGAACGGTCAGAGAGGGGTCCATCGGTTAATGCATGTTTATGCACATACGTGTAATTATGTGAACGCCGCCCTTTTGTCAAGCCCTTCATCCGCCATGACTGGAACCACTCGGCGTGATCGTGCACCGGCGTCGACAACAAGGGGTCGCCTATCGCACTCCTACGCGATAGGCGACCGCCGCCTTGTTTCGAGCCTTACTGCCGGGAGACGACGAACGCGTCTACCGCAATGTGCCTATCGTAGCAGTCGATTCCAATCTGGGATTCAAATGCCCCGCTATCTATATTGATCAGGAACTCGGGTCCCGCATCGCCACGCAACACTTGATCCAGCTCGGACATAGGAAAATCGCCTATGGTCGGCGCCTTAGTGATCGGAGTTTTGAGTAATGGGCTCGTCCTTCTCGGCGTTCAAGAATTCTGGAAAAAGGTGATTACTGGATTGGTAATTATCCTTGCTGTGGTCCTCGACCAACTACAAGCCCGCTTGCAGCAACGCCTGGCGCTCCGCTCAGCCTAACCATGAACGAAGGAGGTGATCGCAGAATATAAGCAAGCAGCCATTTCACCACTTTTGCTGAGCTCCAATCGAGCCTCCGTTTAGCCGCTCGCGGAACCGGCGAGTCTCTCGCATTCACTACCACAATTTTTAAAACTGAACTCTGACTCACTCATGTATCAATCGATCCTCCCATTACTTAGACCGGTCGGACGGTTCTTCGTCCTCGCCATCTCGTTATTCGTCGCGATTGGTCTCACCCTGCCAAAGACCAAACGCTCAACAGAAAAAGTTAATCGCCATCATCGTACCTTCTCCCGAGAACCCTTTCTTCAAAGCTGAATCGGACGCAGCCGCCGCCAAGGCACAGTCACTTGGTTATGAAACTCTCGTGCTAGTGTACAATGATGATCCCGTCAAACAGGACCAGCTCTTCGATACCGCCATTGCCCGCAAAGCCGCAGCAATCATCGCGGATAATGCCGGCGCAGATGCCACCATCGCGGCCGTGAAAAAGGCAAAGGATGCAGGTATTCCTTCGTTCCTGATCGACCGGGAGATCAATGCCACTGGTGTGGCGGTTGCTCAACTGGTGTCGAACAACTATCAAGGCGCTACTCTCGGAGCACAGGAGCTCATCAAGCTGCTCGGCGAAAAAGGTGATTACGTTGAGTTGATCGGGAAGGAAACCGATACCAATGCAGGAGTTCGCTCCCGCGGCTACAACGATCTGCTCGGACAATACCCTGACTTAAAGAAGGTAGCGGCGCAAAGCGCTAATTGGAGTCAAACCCAGGCGTTTCAAAAGGTCCAAACCATCATCCAACAGTTCCCGAACATAAAGGGATTAATCTCTGGCAATGATACGATGGCTTTAGGGGCCTATGCTGCGTTGAAAGCGACTGGTAAGGGAAGCGTCATTGTCGTCGGGTTTGATGGAAGTCCGGATGTCGCCCAATCAATCAAGGCTGGTGAAATTAAAGCCACGGTCCTTCAGCCGGTCATCAAACTGTCAGAAGAGGCGGTGGTGCAGGCTGACAATTATATCAAGACCGGGAAAGCCGATAAGCCGGAGAAACAATCGATCGATTGCGTCTTAATTAACAAGGATAATGTCGGTAAGTACACAACGTTTGGTCTCAAAGAATAACTGGTATCGAGCGTCTTAACGGCGGCTCGGCAGGAGCCTCGCCCTACCTCTACTATGCCCACAAAAATTCATCGCCCCATCACCCTTGGTGTAATCGTTGGCAATCGTGACTTTTTTCCTGACAGTCTGATTACCACAGCCCGCGAGGAGATCATTCAAAAACTTGCCGAATTACAGATCAAACCGATTCTGTTGCCCCTCGACGCGACCAAGCTAGGCGGAGTTGAAACTTGGGAAGATGCCGAAAAATGTGCGGCACTATTTGATGAGCATCGCCTATTTTGGCTGGGATACGTATTGGCATGGGGTGTGAAAGCGGTAGGGCGTGTCGCTCCGCGACCGCCCGAGCCACCAAAACCGGTCGAACTTTCCTTCACGACATGAACAACCCGCCATCCACATTAATCGTCTGACCGGTGATATAGGCAGCATCGTCTGAAGCCAAAAATGTCACCAACCCGGCGACATCCTCGGCTTTGCCCACTCGTTTCAGCGGAATATTGTTGACCCATTCCTGCATGAGCTCACCCGGTTGGTAGTTACCCAGAAGTTTGCCCCAGGCCGAGTCGTTGTAGGCCCACATATCGGTATCGATGATACCAGGACAGAAGGCATTCACCGTGATGTTAAATGGCGCGAGTTCCTTGGCGAGGCTTTGGGTAATGCCGACGACACCGAACTTGCTAGCGGCGTAATGGGGAGTGTAAATAAACCCCTGCCGGGCTTGGCCAGAAGCCGTATTAATGATGCGGCCGAATTTTTGCTGCTTCATCCGAACCGCCGCCGCCTGACAACACAAAAACACGCCTTTCGTGTTCACCGCCATAATTTTATCCCATTCCTGCTCCGTTAGATCTTCAATCTTGGCGATAGTGATCACACCGGCATTCTGAATCGAAACATCGAGCGTGCCGAAGTCCCTGAGGATTCGCTCGAACAGTTTCTCGACTTCAGCCTTCTTGGTGACGTCGCAAATTGCGGAAACGGCGCGGCCGCCGGAACGATTAATTTCTTCGGCAACTTCATGCACTGGATCTTCGTTCGCAGCGACGACCACATTTGCTCCCTCTCGAGCAAATCGAAGGGCCAATCCTTTACCAATTCCCCGGCTTGCACCAGTTATCAGCACCGTTTTTTTCTCAAATCGTCTCATATTTTTCGGTTCACTCGATATCCGCCCATATTTTCCTGCGGTCGAGTCCATCCAGGATTTCGCTACCCGAGGGACTGCACCAACTAGGCTGGGTTAGGCCGTCGTTGTGGCGGCGGCTATGCGGATCGTGCTGGCCAATCTGTATATATATGCACAAATAAATAAACATGAAATTTCCCTCGCTTTGCTCCAACCTTCGCGCAACTGATCGAAAACCCCCTTAGCCCGAATGAGACTATTCCGACTCTCTCTGCCTTGCCTCCTTGGCGCTGCCTTCCTCGCACTGCCCGGAAGTCTCTTTTCCCAATCAGCTCCTTCGCCCGAAGTTCCTAAAGGCAATGTAACCGTGAACTTTTGGGGCATTGCCACACAACCTTGGCAGGTCATGATCGACGAGTTCCAGAAGAAGTATCCGAACATCAAGATCAAGTGGACCAAATACAGCACCGACGAAATCAAACAAGCTCTCCGAGTCGCTTCCGCAGCGGGGAAATTGCCCGATGCCTGGTTTAATTGGGGTGGCAGTCTCGCTTCGCCCTATGAGGAGGGCGGACACGCACTCGAATTAACTCCGGAGCTAATGGCTCAGTACGGAGTCGACAAAAATATCCTGCCCGCTGCACTTAGTTTGGCTCGCTGGAAAGGCAAACTTTATGGCGTTCCGATTTGGGTGCGACCAATGACTATTTTCTACAAAAAAAGCCTGCTGGAAAAAAATGGTCTTTCCGCGCCGAAATCGTTCGCCGACCTGGAGCAATTGTGCCAGGCGCTCAAATCCAAAGGTATTACTCCGGTGGCGTGCGGCGGAAAATTTAGCTGGATGACCATGCGGACAACCGATTTTTTCATCGAGCATTACGCTGGCCCGGCCGTTCACGATAAGCTTTTCGCGCTGGAGGAGTCGTGGAATTCGCCCGCAGTAATCCAGGCGTTCGCCAAGTTAAAGGAATGGGTCAGCAAAGGGTATTTCAACGACGGCTTTCTGTCGCTCGATCCCAACCAAGCATTACCGCTGCTTTTCCAAGACAAGGCAGCCATGATCTTTCAAGGTCCCTGGATTGAAAATGAGAACATTGTCTCGGCCCATCAAGACCCCAACAATTACGTTCCAATTGTTGCGCCGGCCGATCAGACTCCGGTCAGAGTATCTGGTTTTCAAGAGCAGATCCAGTTTTGGGCCAAATCGAATCCGGACGCACAAAAAGCCGCCCTCCTTTTTGCCGCTTTCATCACGGCTCGCCGGATTCGCCAGAGAATAATCCACCGATTGCAGGGATACCAGGTAGGGCGTTCACGGCAATCACCTCCTCGATTCGGCGGTCCGGGACGGACGCGCCCTACCTCGCCCGGTCGCGCGCAGCCCAGAGCATTCCTCGAAGAATCAAGATTCGCATCGGCGTTACATCAAATTCCGCCGCGGTGTGACCCAGCGAACAATAAAAGACCTTGCCCGCACCATGGCGACGCTTCCAGACGACTGGCATGACGACGCCGTCGATCCAGGAGCAGTGCTTTCCTGCAAAAGTCGTAGTCGCCAGCACCTCGTTGCTTGGGTCCACGTGCATGTAGTACTGCTCGGAGCGGTAATCAAAATCCTCAATCCCGCGGGTGATCGGATCGTCTCGTTTGGTGATCGTGATCCGATAAGGGATAATATTGCCCGGATGGGCTACCCACTGGCCTCCAACCATAAATTGATAGTCGGGTTCATTGCGAAAACTGTCGGCCATACCACCATGAAAACCGGCTAGCCCGGTCCCACGCACGACGCTGTTGCTTAGGTTCTGGCACTCCTCGGGGGTGATTGTCGACATGGTCACAATCGGCGCGATCAGATGAAATCGACCTAAATTTGGATCGGCAAACGCCGAGGTCGAATCGGCGACCTCCACGCTAAATCCTTCTTTACTCAGAAGGCCTGCAACAATATCTGCGCATTCTCTGGGCTGATGACCTTCCCAGCCGCCCCATACGATCAAAGCTTTTTGCAATTCAGATCTCCTATCAGGGAATTGGTTTTAGTTGTCGGACAAACAGTGCGCCCTCCTCACCTAGGCCCTCCCGAAGAACGACGGACGATAAGCGTTGTTTCAAATTTCACCACCTTCGGGGGCTCGCTCGGCCGCTCCAAATGCTTCAACATCTCCTGCATCGCTCGCTGGCCCATTTGGTAGTGCGGTTGGTCTACCGTGGTCAAAGCCGGATCATACCATTCGGCAATCTTAATATTGTCATAGCCGACCACCGCGATGTCCTCCGGCACCCGTCGATTGAGTTCTTTCAGCATGGTGATGGCTCCGATGGCAGCCATGTCATTAGGTGCCACAATGGCGGTCGGCGGTACGGGAAGTTGCATCAATTGAGCGGCACCGTCTCGCCCGTCTTCAACGTGCCATCCACCGGGTGCAAGCAGCTCAGGAGCAACCGGCTTTCCCCGTTGTTTGTGCGCCTCCAAGAAACCGGTAACCCGAGGGCTTACGCCGTTGAATCCGATCGGCGGCATGATCATCCCGATCCGTTCGTGGCCGAGATCGAGGAGGTGCGAAGTGGCTTTCACAAAACCTTCTTCGTCGTCGACCACGATCTGCACTACTTTCGCAACGGGACGGTAGGATCCGAGTACAACAACCGGGACACCCTGAGCCGCCAAATTTTGCAGAGCTTCGCCCCAAGCCGGGTGCTCGTGAGCGGTGCTGGCAATCAAGCCCATGATGCGGTGGCGACGCAAAACGTGAATGTAGTTGATCTCCTTCTGGGCATCCTCGTCACAATTGCAGAGGAAAAGGGAATATCCGTGCGGTTGCGCTTCGTCCTCAATCCCTCGCACCAACTCAGGATAGAACGGGTTGGTTATACTGGGAATGATCACACCAACCGTAAAACTCCGTTGAGCCCGCAGGCTCCCGGCCAAAAGGTTAGGATGATAATCAAGGCGAGCAATGATCTGCCGAACTCGTGCACGAGTCTTTTCCGAAATGCCTGACTTGTTGTTAATGACGGCTGAGACGGTCTGCTTGGAAACGCGAGCGGCACGGGCGACGTCGTCCATCGTGAGCTTCGAGCGACGAGGCATAAGCTAGAGTAAATGATTATCGGCAACGCGACCGTTCACGTAAAGAGAAGTTAGCCAATGAGCCGCGCCATCTCGGTGAAGAGCTCGAGGTCTTGCGCGAAGTCAGTCGGATTGGTCTTCGGCACCTTGTTTTTGGTCACATTCTCATAAAACGCTTTCCATTCCTCAACGAAAGGGTCGCCCCAAACAGGGTGGGAAGTTCGATTGCTCACCCCGCCCTGCCCGTTGGTTTCCATTGTTAGAAGCCGAATCGGTGAATTCCGAACGTACGGCGTGTCATATTGAACCCGGACCACCTGCTCATCACTGTACACTTCCAGGTGGGCGTCGAAACGCGCTATATGGTCGATACCGGTTTCGAACTGGCACACGTAAGCGCCATAATCGAAAGTTGCTGTCAGATAAAGGCCGGCCGAGCGCTGCGCAGCGAAAAGCACCTTGCTCGGCATACCGAGCAGTTCACGCATCGCGGAAAGATCGTGGCTACTCAACCCAAGCATCAGGGTGTAGGCTCTTCGGAGAGCCGGAGTCGCTCTACCGCCCAGAGCTTCGTCCAACGAAATTTCTTCACGAAGTTTGGCTTCTTTTTTCACCGACTCCGACAACTGCTCATCTCGAATGACTCGCGACGTGGCATTCACGACGAGAGAGTTGAAGCCGATAAAATCACGTACCCGGGCGAACCTGATTTCGCCCATCTTCCGGACGACTTCGCAAGCCTCAAGAAACGCCGGTGCGTAACGGCGCATATAACCAACCTGGACCATTACGTTGCTATTCTTTTCTGCAGCGATGATCTGATTCGCCTCCCGATGGGTGACGCACATCGGTTTTTCCACTAGCACGTGTTTGCCAGCAGCGATTGCGTCCAACACCACCTCGGCGTGGAATGCATTCGGATTGGCGATCAGCACCGCGTCAACATCTTGACGAGTTACTAACTCACGATGGTTGGTCGCTAAACTGTTGATGTTCCATAGCCGGCCAAGTTCTTCTAAAACCAGCGGGCTCACGTCGCAGAGTGCCGTGACCTCGAATCGATCGGCCAGTTGAAACAGAGTTGGCCAATGCATGATCTGAGTCACTTCGCCACAGCCGACGATCCCTACCCTAATTTTGTGATTAGAAGGTGCGCTCGGTTCCGGTGCGGGTTGTCGCTTTTCTTGATTTGACATGGTCTAATTCCTCGCCGCTAGCCTTTCACCGCCCCAGCCGTCGCCCCGGAAATCATGTACTTCTGGATGAACAGAAAAAGAATGAGCGTCGGAACCATGGCAAGAGCAGCCGAGGCCATCAGGCTGCCCCAGTCGGTAGAGTACTGTTGCATGAACGATTGAATACCAACCGGCATCGTCATGTGGTTTTCATCGCGGAGGAAAACGCTGGAGATGAAGAACTCGTTGTAAGAAAATAGAAATGAAAAGATCGCTACCGCAGCGATGCCTGGAGTCGACAAGGGCAACACAATCTGCACAAAGCCGCGCAGCCGCGAGCAGCCATCGACCCTGGCAGCCTCGTCCAGCTCCTTTGGAACGCTATCGAAATAGGACCTAAGCATCCAGGTGGCGAATGGCAACTGGATGACGGTGTAAACCAGGATAACTGGGATGAAGTTGTTCACCATATCCAAGCGTCGAAAGATGATGAACAGAGGGATGATCGCCAGAATGAGCGGAAACATCTGCACTATGAGTAAGGCTTGGTTGTAGATACCCAGAACTCGCAGGCGAAATCGCGACATGGCAAAGCCGGCTAACGCAGCCAACCCGGTGCCAAGAGCAGTGCTGGCTGACGCTACAATTCCACTGTTCAGCAAGAACGTCCAAAAATGGGTCCGCGTGTTGATGTAGAAGTAGTTGGTCAGCGTCGGCTGATCAGGAAGGATGTTCCTAGAAGAAAGGATGCTATCGGTCGTTCGAAAAGAGTTCAGGAGAACCGTCAAGATCGGAAAATCGACGATGAAAACGACTACCAGTCCGATCAGGAGAAGAAGCCATTTGAAATTGAATTTCATGATTGTCGCCGCTTAAGCGACTTTCCGTTGCTGGCGCAGCATTAGCGTAGCGAGCACCATCAGCAGGATTAAGGTCAAAATCGCGACAGCAGAGCCTCGGCCAATGTCGTTGCGTCCAAAGGTGTAACGGTATGAGAGTAAGATCAGGTTCTCGGTTGCATTCGAGGGCCCGCCCTGGGTTAAAAGGAAGGGTGTCTCGAAATCATTGATACTCCAAATGACCATCAAGATAGCTTGAACGATGGAGATATTTTTGAGATGCGGCAGCGTGATATGCCAGAACAACTGCCAATGACCGGCGCCATCCAATTTCCCAGCTTCATATAAGGTTCGGTCGATCACCTGCAACTGCGCAATCGAGCTTGCCGTCGGTTTTCCATTGGCCGATTACGTCGTCGATCGGGAGGATTGCTCCCTGGTCATAAAGCTGAATCGCTTGGTATCCCGCCCCAGTGCTCACGTCCGGAGCGGTTCCCGAACCGATGGCGGTCAGGAAAGTCTGATACCAGTTATTCCACGGAATAGAACGGTAAGTGACGGTGATGTCAGGGTGTTCTTGGTTAAACTGGGCGACGAGCGCCTTTCCCGTATCAATATATTCGGGCGGGCCCCAAATCATGTCCCAAAACTGAAGATCAACATGATCTTTGGCGTGGGCAGTAAAGGCTCCCAAGAGCGCCGCGGCAGCTAGGACAGGGACCGAGCTGAGAAGATGAGTTTTTGGCTGGCGCCGGTTTTTCGCCGGTTTCATGGCATTAGTCGAATGGATTCGGTAGCCGCAAAACGAAACAGTAAATCGGCCGTGTGGCCTTCGGATAGCGTGGGTTGAATGCTGGGGGTGCATAGGAGCATTGGGGGACTCAGTGGCAGCCGAACCGGCTCGAACGACATCATCGGGGCACGATCTCCGGTCGAAACAGTCTCCTGAGGAGGATTCATCATGATTGGTAACGTTATCAATCACGTGATCGATCATGTAATTCGATCTCTTCCCTCTGTCAAACCCAATTTCGCTTCCCCGCCATCACCAATGGACCCAAATAACGGCCGCTTAAAATGAATGCGACAGAAAAGTGCTGATTCAGGTCGATCCGACGGTTCGGAATTGTGAATTGCTTGTTGGCAAGAACCCCTCAAATTGGGATTCCATGCGGCGATCAGAAAGTTGGCAGCATGTGAATCTGAAAAAACTCGCCGCCCAATGGGCATACGCCAACGGTTTTCGGTGCATCGGTCTGGAAGTGCGCGCTCCCCGATCGCGGTTTCGGGTTGACGTGGCGGCTTATCGCCCGAGGCGAAAGGGAACGCGCCGAAGCGGCGAGAGCGCGCGAGAATGCCGGGAATGCCAAACGACCGCTGCTATAACGAATTGCGCGGTCTCGGGGAGCGAATCCGATGAACCGCTCATCGCAATTTTTGAGTGCAAACAAAGCCGACCTGATCTCTGTCGCGATATTGCGGGAGTCGAGTCAATGCAGCACGAACTCCACGAGCTACAGCGGCGACGAACGAAGCTCGAAAAACTGCTGTTGGGGCACCACCCTTCTCTGCGAGCGAGCGAAAGTTTGTTCCCAGAATGGGACACGTTCGCCGGCGAATTTTTGGTTCATGACGGGTATCAACGTCTCCTTACGAGCATTATTCGAGTCCAGAACCGGCTTCGAAATTGCACCAAGTTTGCTTGGATCACCCGCTATCGGCTTGCCAACCTGAATTATGTGGTCGCACCGGAAAAACTGATGACATTGGATGAGTTACCTCCTGGCTGGGGCTTGCTGGAATCAAATGACCGCGCTGGGCTGAATCTTTATCAGCAGCCGCAATTCATGCGCATTCAGAATCCAGCTTCTTGGCTGGAGCGCATTGGTCAATCGGCGACGGCGCGATGGCTGAGACAAGAAGGATTGGTTGGAAAATCGGAGTGGTTTCAGCCTACGCTGAATCTGTGAAACAATCGCGGATTGCGGAATAGGAAATGAATCGCTGCGTGTCGCTCCGCGACCGCTCCATTCGATCTGGTCCTGGGCATAAGCCATCGCATCCGCGGGTTCGGCGGTTCGGGACGGCCCGCCCTACCTGAATTGATCGCTTTCAGTCCGTGACAGCTCCAAGCGAAGCGGATTTGACTTGGCTCGCATACTTGGCGAGCACGCCTTTGGTATAGCGCGGCTTCGGTTGTTTCCACGCTTTCAGACGCTTGTTGATCTGCTTTTTTGAGAGAGACAAGTTGATGGTTTTTTTGTTGGCGTCTATCTCGATCGGGTCGCCGTTCTTAACAATCGCCAGCGGACCTCCGAGATATGCCTCCGGAGTAACGTGGCCAATGACAAAACCGTGGCTTCCTCCGGAGAAACGTCCATCGGTGATCAGCGCTACCTCTTTGCCCAGACCTTTGCCCATAATCGCCGATGTGGGCGCCAACATTTCGCGCATCCCTGGTCCGCCTCTTGGTCCTTCGTACCGAATAACGATCACATCACCCTTTTTCACTTTGTCGTCCAGAATCGCCCGAAGCGCCTTTTCTTCCGACTCGAACACCCGTGCCTTTCCCTCGAAGCGAAGCCCCTCTTTCCCGGAGATCTTGGCGACAGCGCCTTCCGGGGCAAGATTTCCATAGAGAATGACGAGATGACTATCTGGTTTGATCGGATCCTTCAGGCTACGGACAATCGTTTGCTCTTTTTCGTATGGCTTCACTCCGGCCAGGTTCTCCTTCAATGTCTTGCCGGTTACCGTGAGACAGTCGCCATGGAGCAATCCTTCCTCGAGCAAAGTCTTCATTAGCGGCACGATACCGCCGATCTGGATCAATTCTGCCATCAGATGTTTGCCACTCGGCTTCAGATCGGCCAGCACCGGCACTCGCTTTCCGACCCGAGTCCACTCGTCGAGTTTTAATTTAACTCCCGCGGCGTAAGCCATTGCCAGCAGGTGCAGGACCGCATTAGTCGATCCACCGAGGGCAATCACGACTGTCATCGCGTTTTGAAACGACTCTTTCGAAAGAATGTCCGAGGGACGAATGCCACGTTTGATCAGCTCGACGACTGCAGCGCCAGCGGCTCGGCAATCCACCAATTTCTCTTCGGACACTGCGGTCTGGGCCGAACTGTTCGGTAAACTCATACCCAGTGCCTCAATAGCGGACGCCATGGTATTCGCGGTGTACATGCCACCGCATGAACCCGGTCCGGGAATGGCACAGGATTCAACTTGTTCCAATTGTTCGTCGGTAATTTTAGCGCTGGAATGCGCGCCAATTGCCTCAAAAATGGAAACGATGTCGACTAGGCGATCGTTCAGGCACCCGGGCAAGATCGTTCCACCGTAAACAAAGATGGAAGGGCGATTGAGACGAGCAAGAGCGATTAAACATCCAGGCATATTCTTGTCGCAACCGCCAATGGCTACCACTCCGTCAAAGCCTTCGCATCCGGTAACCGTCTCAATCGAATCGGCGATAACTTCGCGCGACACGAGAGAGTATTTCATTCCTTCGGTTCCCATCGAGATGCCGTCCGAGACCGTGATTGTATTGAATATCAGCGACTTCGCATCGGCTGCGTCAGCCCCAGCAGCCGCGGCACGGGCTAGCTGATCAATATGCACGTTGCAGGGAGTTACCTGGCTCCAGGTCGAAGCAATCCCTACGATCGGCTTCACAAAATCTTCTTTTTTAAAGCCGACGGCATAGAGCATACCGCGGCTAACTGCGCGTTCCGGGCCGTCCAGCATTTCGGCAGAAAATTGGCGTGGATCAGGAGGAGTCAAATTCATTGCCCTAATCCTGTAGCGTGGAAGATAGCCAATAGCCAATCGCCAAAATTTATAAACCGCAGACCGGAGGGAGCGCCGGGAGCTCCCGGCGCTATCGGCGTTATTTTGGACCTGTCAGATCTTCCAATTAGCCAAAGCTTGCTGAGCGAAAGACGCGAGCTCGTCTGCCATCTCGATCGGATCGATTCGCTCTGGTTGATCAATGCGCAAGCGCAATCTTCCTTGACCTCGAATTACCAGGAGATTTTGAATTATTGCGGCCGGTAAGGCTCGCAATTGGCTGACCAAAACGGAAGGAAACTCGTCTTGCACCAGAGGTCGCGAAGAGGAGAGCACGTATTCGTCGTCGAAATCTGGAATTCCAGTTAATTGGACTCGGGCATGTAGCCAATCCGGCAGCCAATTCGGCTGCGCTTTTTCCGTAAACATCGCGGCCAGTAGTTTCATTGACTCTTTTCCCTGACGTTCACGCCGAGAAATGAAACACCA
>Ga0137401_10000760_pt1 | contig 13219 bp, 9 predicted proteins | sample CZOMad1_1_16fung_FD_108286 | JGI IMG/M metagenome (GOLD analysis project Ga0137401, IMG submission 108286) | Vadose zone soil fungal communities from Angelo Coast Range Reserve, California, USA - CZOMad1_1_16fungal (Illumina Assembly) | ecosystem: Environmental > Terrestrial > Soil > Vadose zone...
CCTGACGAAGCTGCAAGAAGGCGCGGTCGACGCCGCACCCCAGAGCAAAGAAACGACAGACAAACCTTTGGCCGCAAACTTGTCCTCCAAAAAAATTGCCAAGGCAAAGAAGGTGGAAAACACTCCGCTGGAGCCGGCGGGTGCGGCAGCTGGACCCGAAGCAAAACAAGTGAGCACCGAACGGAGCGAAGTCACCGCCATGGAAGCAACGGAACCGTTGCTGGCACAAGCGGTCACTCACGGAGGGGCCAGCGAAGGCTCGATTCGCGTGGACGTAACGTTGCTCGACAAACTGATGAACCTGGTGGGCGAACTGGTGCTGGCGCGCAACCAGATCCTGCAATTTGGCAATACCAAGGAACATGCCGGACTTGTGGCTCCCAGCCAGCGGCTGAACCTGATCACCACGGAACTGCAGGAAGGCGTGATGAAGACACGCATGCAGCCAATTGGAAATATCTGGAGCAAATTCCCGCGCACGGTGCGGGATGTGGCCACCGCGTGCGGCAAGCAGATTCGCGTGGAGATGGAAGGAAAGGAAACGGAACTCGATAAAACCATCATCGAGGCGATTAAGGATCCGCTCACGCATATCGTGCGGAACTCGGCGGATCACGGAATCGAGACGCCGGAAGTGCGCATCGCCGCCGGAAAACCCGCGGAGGGGCGGCTGCTGTTGCGCGCGTTTCACGAAGGCGGGCAGGTAAATATTGAAATCTCCGACGACGGGGCAGGCTTGAACACGGAAAAAATCCGCAAGAAGGCACTGGAGAAGGGGCTGATCACCACGGAGCAGGGCGCGAGGATGGGCGAGCGGGAAGCGGTAAATCTTATTTTACTGCCCGGATTTTCCACCGCGGAAAAAGTCACCAACGTTTCCGGCCGCGGCGTTGGCATGGACGTAGTGAAGACCAACATCGAAAAGATTGGCGGAACGGTAGATGTGCAGTCGAAGGAGGGGTCGGGTACCACGGTGAAAATGAAGATACCCCTAACCCTGGCCATCATTCCCGCACTAATCGTGACGAGCACCGCGGAACGCTATGCCATTCCGCAAGTCAACTTGCTCGAGCTAGTGCGGCTGGAGAGCGAGGACGCGCTAAAACGCATCGAGCTGATTCAGGGCGTTCCGGTGTACCGGCTGCGCGGAAAGCTCTTGCCTTTGGTGTATCTGGACCGCGAATTGAAAGTGGAGCGCGCTGGCGAACGCCGGGAAGACCAGGCGGTCAACATCGTGGTGCTGCAGGCAGACGAACGCCAATTCGGGCTGGTGGTGGACGAAATCAACGACACGGAAGAGATCGTAGTGAAGCCGCTGGGAAAACACCTGAAAGGCCTCAAGAGCTTCGCGGGGTCGACGATCATGGGCGACGGCCGAGTGGCGCTGATCCTCGATGCGCTGGGCGTGGCGCAGTCTTCCAATGTGGTGAACGAGGCGCGCTCGCGAGCGCTGGCGGAAAAGGATGCGGTAGCGGCAGCCGCCACGCAGGGAGAGAAACAAACGCTACTGCTGTTCACGGGGCCGGGCGCAGGGCACATGGCCGTGGCGCTCGACCGCGTGGGACGGCTTGAAGAATTCCCGATTGCCTCCATCGAACGCGCCGGAGAAATTGAAGTGGTGCAATACCGCGGGGAAATCCTGCCGCTCATGTTTCTCTCTGAAGTGTTGGAAGAACGCCGCAGCCATTCAAGACTGGCGGCGGTTGCGGCAAAGACGATAGACCCTGATCGGTTGCAGGGCATTGTGTACTCCGATGAGGGGAAGCGGGTGGGGCTGATCATCGACCAAATTCTGGACATCGTGGACGAAACCATCCAGGTGAAATCGCCGGCCAGCCGTTCCGGAGTGCTGTTCACCGCAGTGGTGCAGGGGCGGGTCACGGAATTGCTGGACATGCCCTGGCTCTTACAGGCGTTTGAACGCCACCGCACCAAGAGTACAGCGCAGGAACGGGTGGAGGCCTGAGTCATGGGCGAGACCAGACAGCTTTGCACGTTCTATGTGGGCGACGGCTACTTCGGCATCCCGGTCGAACAGGTGCAAGAGGTAGTGCGGCCACAGCCCATCACGCCGGTACCACTGGCGCCGAAGGTGGTGCGCGGGCTGATCAATTTGCGCGGGCAGATCCTGACGGCGATTGATTTACGTTTTCGGCTCGGGCTGGGGGAACCGGGCGACGCAGCAAAGCTGATGAACGTGGTGGTGCGCACGGACGATGGGCCGGTGAGCTTCTTGGTGGATGAAATCGGCGAAGTGTTGGACGTGAACGAAGACGCCTATGAAGTTCCGCCGGAAACACTGCAAGGGGACATGCGTGAGCTGATCAGAGGAGCCTACAAATTGCCTGATTCCCTGCTGCTGGCCCTAAACACGGAGCTGGCAGTCCGTCTCTCTAACGGCGCGACGCACACCGCCGGGCAGATATGAACGGCGCGGCGATTGGCAATCGTCGAACAAAGGCTGGTTCCGAAGCGACAGTTCAAAGAAATCGGAGGGTGCGATGAAGGTGTTCGAAAACATGAAAATTGGCGGGAAACTGCTGGTGGGCTTTGCGTCAATCGAGTTTCTGACGGTCTGCCTTGGGCTGTTTTGCCTGTTTCAATTTTCGAAGGTAAACGCAAACACGGTGGACATCACCGAGAACTGGTTGCCCGCCGTGGCAGCGCTGGGAGAGATGCGGGTCATGACGTCGATAGTTCGGCGCCTGGAACTGAATCACCTCCTGGTCACGGACAAGAAAGCCATGGCGGACGATGAAACCAAGATCAAGCAACAATTGGAATCACTCAAAGAAGCACAGAAAAAGTATGAAGCGATGATTAGTTCGCCGGCGGAGCGCCAGCTTTATCAGGATTTTCGTTCCAATTGGGACGCGTACCTGGAGATCCAAAGTGGTGTCCTAGGGCTATCCAGGGAAAACAAGAAAACCGAAGCGGCAAATGCATCGCTGGTGGAGGGCCGAACACGATTCGATGCCGTGCTCAAGAACCTTGGAGAAGATCAGGTCCTGAATAATAAAGGGGCAGACGCAGCGGCGGCGTTGAGCGCGGATATATACCGGGCCGTTAAATACTGGGTGGTTGGACTACTAATCTTCTCCATATTAGCGGGAACCCTCATCGGCGTTGTCACCGCACGATCTTTTTCGAAGGCCGCAACCGGCATGCTAACCGCGATTAATCACCTGGCCGCGAACAACCTAACCATTCAGGACCTGGAGGTGCATTCGCGGGACGAAATCGGGCTGGCCGCAGAAGCGCTCAACAAGATGAAGAATAACCTGCGGGGAGTGATCCAGTCGATGGCTAGCAACGCGCAGGTGGTGGCCAGTTCGAGTGAAGAGCTCTCCAGTACCAGCCAGCAGATGAGCGCCAATGCGGAAGAAACCTCCTCGCAGGCTAACGTGGTTTCCGCCGCCGGCGAGCAGGTGAACCGCAACCTGCAGACGGTGGCTACCGGCAGCGAAGAAATGAGTGTATCGATCAAGGAAATCGCCAAGAACGCTACCGAAGCTTCGAAAGTCGCCACCGGGGCGGTACGGGTGGCGGAAACCGCCAACGCCACGGTGGGCAAGCTGGGAGAATCCAGCGCGCAAATCGGGCAGGTCATCAAGGTCATCACTTCCATCGCACAGCAAACCAACCTGCTGGCATTGAACGCCACCATTGAAGCGGCACGCGCGGGAGAAGCCGGGAAAGGCTTTGCCGTGGTGGCCAACGAAGTAAAGGAACTGGCCAAGCAAACGGCGAGAGCTACTGAGGACATCAGTCTGAAGATCGAAGCGATTCAGACTGACACCAAAAGCGCGGTGGACGCCATCGGACTGATCAGTTCGGTGATTGTGCAAATCAACGACATCTCCAGCACCATCGCCACGGCGGTGGAAGAACAAAACGCCACGACCAACGAAATGTCGCGCAACGTCACAGAAGCGGCGCGGGGCGCGGGCGAAATTTCCAAGAACATTGCCGGAGTGGCGGAAGCGGCACAGAGCACCTCCCATGGGGCAGGTGATTCGCAGAAAGCCGCGGCACAACTGGCGCACATGTCGACGGAACTGCGTGAGTTGGTGGGCCAGTTCAAGTATTGAGGCATTCCGAAAAACATAGGTTGCAGAACGATGCGCGGCGAAGGGGAGACCAATTGAGAAGAGCTGCGGAGTGCAAGAAACCGTAATGGCGCCTATTCGAGTGCTCGTGGTGGACGATTCCGTAGTCATCCGCAAAGTACTGTGCGATGCGCTGGCGAGCGACCCGGCCATTACGGTGGCCGGCACGGCTTCAGATGGCAGGATTGCGCTGGCAAAAATCGCGCAGTTGCATCCGGACCTGATCACGCTGGACATTGAGATGCCGAATTTATCGGGACTGGAGGCCATCAGGGAGATTCGCAAACTCCACGCCAAGCTTCCCATCATCATGTTCAGCACGCTGACGGAGCGCGGCGCCCGAGCGACGCTGGATGCGCTGACTCTGGGGGCCAGCGACTATGTCACCAAGCCCAGCAATAGCGGCAGCCTGAACGTGACCATGGAACGAATCAAGCAGGACCTGCTGCCCAAGATCAAGGCGCTCTGCGGGCGAGGCTTGTGGGAGAAGTCTCAGGCGCTCACGCCAGCAAAAAAAATAATAGCGCCGGCACCATTGCTGGCGTCACAGCGTGCGACGGCACGCATCGATGTGCTGGCCATAGGCGCCTCCACAGGAGGGCCCAATGCCCTGGCCGAATTGCTTCCGGCAATTCCCGGTGATTTCCCGATTCCGATCGTGATTGTGCAGCACATGCCGCCACTATTCACCAAAATGCTGGCGGAGCGGCTGAACACGCAAACCGCTATTGGGGTGCGCGAGTGTGAAGCTGGAAAAACACTGGAGCCGGGGCAGGCGTGGATCGCACCCGGTGATCATCACATGACGGTGGAGCGCCGCAGACTGGCGGTGCAATTGGCGGTGAACCAGGCCGCGCCGGAGAATTCCTGCCGGCCCGCTGTGGACGTATTGTTTCGTTCGGTGGCCAGTACTTTCGGAGCTAACGCGCTGGCGGTGGTATTAACCGGAATGGGCTACGACGGCGTGCTGGGCTCGCAAGCGATCCGTGAGCGTGGCGGGCGGGTGTACGTGCAAGATGAGGCCAGCTCGGTGGTTTGGGGGATGCCGGGGCAAGTGGCCGCCGCCGGACAAGCTGACGACATTTTTTCGCTGCACGCCATGGCCGGAGAAATCGACCGACATGTGAGGGCCAGCCGCCGAAACGCAGCACCGTCTTACGGGTTGGCCGCCAAGCAGAACGGACCGGGGAATGCGTAGTTGTTGCGCAGCCGTGCCGTGGCAATCGACGCTGCCCGGCAACAAGAATTGACATCATCTGGAGCAACGATGCCAGCAGAAATACAGGCGAAGAAGCAGGCGACGACGGCTCTGCGAGATGTGGAGGAACGCGACCCCTTTTACCTGAAGATCCGCGACCTGGTGTACCAGGCGTGCGGAATCTATCATTCGGAGGAAAAACTTTATTTGCTGGCCGGGGCGTGCAAACGGCGCATGCCGGCTTCCCGGGTCACGGGCGCGCGTCCATATTTCGAGCTGCTAGCAAATCCGGCCACCCGGGTGATCGAGCTGCGTGAACTGCTAAACGAGATCACCATCGGAGAAACGTGCCTATTCCGCAGTCCGCCGCAACTGAATGCGCTGCAGAACGTAATTCTTCCGGAACTGATCGCCACACGCTCGAAGTTGGGGCTGCACAAGTTGCGTATCTGGAGCGCGGGATGCTCGACGGGAGAAGAATCCTACACGCTGGCAATGTTTCTGCTGGAACAGGGAGAAAAACTGCTGAAGGGCTGGACCTTCGAAATCATGGCTACGGACTTGAACGATCGCTCCATTGAAGCGGCCAAGGCGGGAGTATATGGCACCTACGCGCTGCGCAACACCACCGACCTTTACAGGAGAAAATATTTTGTGGCCGCGGAGGGAGAAAAACTTCGAGTCATCGACGCGGTGAAGGCGCGCATTTCCTTTTCGCGGCTCAACCTGAATGACGACAGCAAAATGCTGTTCATGAAGGGCCTGGACCTGATTTTTTGCTGCAACGTACTGATTTACTTTGACGTGCCGTCCAAGCGCCGGGTGGTGCAGCACTTTTTCTCCAGCCTGACGCCTCCCGGTTATTTCTTTCTGGGGCATGCCGAATCGCTCTACCAGGTCACCGACGAATTTCGCCTGGTGCACTTGCCCGGCGCCACCATGTACCTGAAACCGGCTGCGGCTGCCGAAGGAAAGACTAAGGCATGACGGTCATATCGGCCATTCCGGAGCTCCGCAAGCGCGTCGAAAAACTGCGGTCACTGCCGTCCTCGCCGGCGATCCTGCAGCCGCTGCTGAAGCTGCTGCGCAAGCCCCCGGAAGAGATTGCCATCGGCGAGGTGGTAGCGCTGGTGTCGTATGAAAAGACCATCGCGGCGCAACTCCTGCGCATTGCCAATTCGCCTCTATACGGGCGCGCGGTGCCCACAGAATCGATTCAGGGGGCGGTTTTTGCGCTGGGGATCCAGCGCATCAAAGAAATTCTGCTGAGCAACTGTTTCAACAAGCTGGTTCCGAAAAACAAATGGGCTGTGGACCCGTCGGTGTTCTGGCGGCACTCCTTTGGTTGCGCGTTGGTGTGCGGAGAACTCGCAAACCGCATCGAGTATCGCGACAAGGACCAGGCTTACCTTGCAGGGCTGCTCCACGACCTGGGCATTGTCGTGAACTCGTTGACATACACGGAAGAATACCGTGAGGTTCTCGCTCGAGCGGCAGCGGACGGGCGGCCGCTTGAGGAACAGGAGGCAGAATCGCTGGGTTTCACGCATTGCGAAAGTGGAGGAATTCTGGCGAAGACCTGGCAACTTCCGGCGGCCATCGTGGAAGTTATCGAATGGCACCACGCCATCGAGAAGGGCCCAGTCGAGAATCCACTGATTGCCATCGTGCACTTGGGGGATCTGCTGTGCCGAGTGCGGGGGCTGGGCTATGGGTACGAAGAATGGCGTGCCATTGATCTCCCGGCGGATGCGGCGTGGACGACGCTGGCGAAGCATTTTCCGAAGCTTCAGAGCATGGATCTGGCGCGATTCACGATGGACCTGGACGCTTATGTGATCGGCATCACGAAGCTGGTAGACGCGATTTTTTCGCCGCCCAAGAGTTGAAGTTCTCGAAAAGACCATTTCGAGTACGTGGAGGGATCAACGGAGAAGAGGATTTCAGGAGAACACGGTGAGGAAACTTAAAATATTGATTGTGGATGATTCGTCGGTAATGCGGAAAATCGTGGAGCGCGCCCTGCGTCAGGCGGGCCTGGACCTCGGCGAGGTACTGGAAGCGAGCAACGGCGCCGAAGCGCTGGTAGCAGTGGAGAAAGGCGGGATGGACATGGTGCTGAGCGACATCAACATGCCGGTCATGGACGGCCTGGAGTTTTTGAAAAATCTGCGTGACGTGGCATGCGCCAAAGGCCTACCGGTGGTGATGATTTCCACCGAAGGAAGCGAGGCGCGCGTGGTGGAAGCGTTGTCTCTGGGCGCCCGAGGGTACCTGCGCAAGCCATTCACTCCGGAACAGATTAAAGAAAGAGTCGTGCCACTTCTAGGAGACCCCCAGTGAGCCAATCGATGAAGTCTGCATCGACAACCATCGTGCCCTTCGACATACATTGGAAACCGTTGTTGGAATGTGCGACTCTCGAAGTTTTTGAGCTGATGGCCGGCGTCAAACTGGAATTGAGCGCCTCCGTCACGGAGAACTCGGGCCCTCAGCAGACCGCGATGGTGGGCATGGCGGGAGCGCTCTGCGGCATGACCACGGTGCGGTGCAGCGTAGGCACTGCGGGAAAACTTGCGTCACTCATGCTGGGCGGGGACGCGGGATCAAATCCAGCGACGGCACGAGACGCGCTGGGCGAACTGTGCAACATGATCGCCGGGAATTTCAAAGCGAAGGTCAACACCCTGGCAGACCATTGCATGTTGTCGGTCCCGACGGTGATTACCGGTTCAGGTTATTCGCTGGATGCCGCGGAACCGAGCGAAACAATAGACGTGACGCTGGCATTTGAAAGCGAATGCATCTGTATTTCGCTTATCACCCATACGTAAGTGGACAATCCGCTGCTGCCCGGTCGCGCCTTGCCGAGGCTGATTAGAACGAGTCGGAGCCATGACTCGCACGCAGCGGACACCTTCAGAGGGATTTGCTCTTTCCACCAATTTGATAGCCAATGCCGCGAACGGTGCGGATGAGCGTGCCGGCGGAGCCGAAATCCACTTTGCGCCGCAGGTAGTTGATGTACACGTCCACCACATTGGTCATGGTGGAAGACAGCGCGCGCAGCCCGGCTTGCAGATGATTGACCCACTGGCGGGTCTCAGGCATCTGCGCGGTAGCGTCAAACAACAAGCCAGCAAAAAGCTCCATGCTTCCCAGGGGATTGCGAATTTCGTGCGCCAGCACCGCGGCAACCTCCGCAAGAGCATGCGAGCGCCGCGCGCTTTCGCGCTCCGATGCCAGGCGTTTTTGTTCGGTAATGTCGCGGACAATCCAGATGGTGTCGCCCGGGCCATCACTTATTTCGCTAACGTTGGCGCGCAAAATGCCGATGGAACGATTACTGGGGGTCTCGGGCGCCAGCCATTCCTGCTCCGAAACAAAACTGTTGGCCGGAAGCTTGTCGAATAGTTTGCGCAGCGCCGCGGGCAGCGGATTTTCCTGGTCGGGCGACCAACCACTGGACACTCCCAACAAGCGCCGGGCCTCAGGATTGATGATTTGCGTTTGCGCGCGGGCATTCACGACCAGGATTCCGCACGGAAGGCTTTCGAGAACTCGCGACAAGTAGGAGCGCACGCGGGCATTTTCTTCCAGCGTTTTTTCCAGTTCCGCGTTGGCTCTGCGCAGCTCCTGGTGCAGGCGCTCGACTTCGGCCTGCAGGTGCGTGTAGGACTTTTCGAGCGATCCCGCCGCCTGGGTAAAGGTGGTAAACGCGCGCGTCAAACTTTCCTGCGCGATGGCGCGGTTTGCTGCGTCAGCGGTTGGCGGCATTTCCAACGGTTTCGCGATCTTCGGCCGCTTGGGCATCCTTGCGCCCGGCGCGCGTTTGCCGCCATAGCCGTGCTCACGGAGCAGAATGTTTGCCAGTTCGCTCATCTAGAAATGCTCGCCAAAACATTCGGGAGGAATTTCAAGTTCAGTGCCGGAGAGGATGAACGCGCGTTCCAGAAGATGTTGTAATTCGCGAACATTGCCAGCCCAATTCCATCGCTGAAGCAGCGCAAGCGCTCCGCGAGTTAGGCTTTTAGGTGGAACCCCGAAATCCGCGCAGAATTTGAACAGAAAGTGGGCGGAGAGCGAGCTTAGGTCTTCCAGTCGCTCTCGCAGCGGCGGCACTACGATGGGAAACACCGCCATGCGGTAAAAAAAATCCGCGCGAAATTGCCGGGCTTGCACCAGTTCAGCCAGGCAAACATTAGTGGCACAAATGACCCGCACATCCACGCGGCACAAGTCCTCGCTGCCGAGCCGCTGTACTTCCCCGTTCTGCAGAAATCGCAGCAGCTTGACCTGCATGCTCAACGGCAGCTCGCCAATTTCGTCGAGGAACAGCGTTCCGCCTTGCGCCATGTGTATGCGCCCCGGGCGTGACTGAATTGCTCCGGTAAACGCGCCGCGCACGTGCCCGAATAATTCGGCTTCGAACAATGCTTCGGGAATCGCGGCGCAGTTAATGACCACAAACGGATTTCGTGCGCGCGGGCTCAGGTTGTGAATGGCTTCCGCTACGAGTTCTTTTCCCGTGCCGGTCTCTCCAGTGATCAAGACCGCGGTGTCGCGCTTGGCCACCATGCGCGCCAGTCGATAAACTCTTTGCATGGCCCGGCTCGAACCGATCATTCCTGCGAGTGGCTCTTCCGGAGAAGCAAAGGGTCTGGCGTGCGGAGCCAGGCCGCCTTCTGGAAACGCTTTACCGGAGCCTGTAGCGTCCACCGTCGACGGTTCGTTCGATTCCGGCCGCTCTACAGCCGCTGGCGTCATCTGTGAATCAATGAACCCAACTTTAATTTTTGGATACCGCTTAAGGATCAGCCGGGCGAGCTCCGAGGAATCCAGATCAGGCAGGTTCAGATCGAGCAGTACGTTGTCGCAAGCGATGTGCTTAAGTTTGGCGAGCGCATGCGCGCCGCCGACCGCTTCTTCGCAATGGGCATCCGCATAAATCGCGTTCTCCATCAAACTTTTGCGAAACAAAGAGTCGGCACTGGCGATCAAGACCCGGTTTTGAACGGGCAGGAAACTCTCCACCGTGGTGGCGGCAGCCATGTGCGTCCCCTCTTCCTGAAAACGGTTGAACTGAATTTCGAGAACTCTCCCACGATCACACCGGCGGACAAATTTGCCGGTCTGCGCGCGCACCTCCACTCATTGCGGTTAGCGTTCCAAAGTTGTCGCGAGGATTAACTGAAAGGAATAGCGTTAGTGGAAACAAGTTCAGACACACTGACCCATGCGGGGACTGTGTGCCGAACGGAAACAGCAGCAACGGGCAGAGTTTGCCTCCACCCGCTCGGACCATTGGGAAATCGCGCGGACCGAACTATCCGTCACCGCTCTTATCGGCCCTCGCGACGCAAACTTTAGAGGCGAATAACATTTATGTTGTTAAGAAACGCTCATTCGTCGAAATACTGTTCGCTACCAACCGTTGACGGCAGTGAGCGCCCGCTTCGCGATGTGACCTCGATACCAATACCCGCGCGGCCGAAAGGCCCTTGCGATTTGCTCGTGCAGAATCTCCGCGTGATGTAAAATCCCCTCCATTCGGGGCTTTCGAGGCTAAGTACAGCAACCGCAGCAGCAGTGGTATCGCAAGACTACCTATGGCGCCGGACACCAGAGAGTGCCCCAACTGTCACACCAGCAACACGTCAGCGGCTTCGCAGTGCTCCGCTTGCCTCACACCCTTTCCCGCCAGCGACCAAACATTTCTTGAAGGCCTGGCTTCTGACGACGCAGGCACTTTTGCCGGCGACTCCACACCCGGCAATGTGACCGACCTGTCCGGCGCCAAAGGCTGGTCGCAGCCTATCTCACGGCCCGGCGCACAAGCGTTTCACGGCGGCCGCATTGCCAATGGCACTCGCCTTGGTTCGCGATTCGAAATCGTGCAGCTACTGGGCGAAGGTGGAATGGGCTCGGTGTATAAGGCGCGGGACCTCTCGCTCGATCGCTTCGTGGCTTTGAAAGTGATTCGCCCCGAATTTGCGCTTCACGAAGAAGTATTGAGGCGCTTCAAACAGGAACTGATTCTCGCGCGCAAGATCACCCACAAAAATGTCATCCGTATTTTTGACCTTGGTGAAGTTGACAACGTCAAGTTCATCACCATGGAGTTCATCGAGGGCCAGGATCTCAGCTCCCTGGCCAGGGAAAAACTGAGCTTCGAGAAAAGCACCGACATTATTTATCAGGTTTGCACCGCGCTCGACGCTGCGCACTCCGAAGGGGTAGTACATCGCGACCTGAAGCCGCAGAACATCATGGTCGACAAGAACGGCCGCGTCGTCGTAATGGATTTCGGCATCGCGCGAACCACGGAACTGGGTGCGGGCATGACCAATACCGGGGCGCTCATCGGCACGCCTGACTACATGTCACCCGAGCAGGTGATGGGCGAGCATGTGGATTCGCGCTCAGACCTTTTCGCATTGGGAATTATCTTCTACCAACTGCTGGTCGGACAATTGCCCTATAAAGCGGACACCGTGCAGCGCGCGATGTTCAAGCGCACCCGCGAACAATCCAGGCCGCCCATAGAAGCGGACGCCGCAATTCCGCCGGTGCTCAGCGATATCACCGTCAAGTGCCTGCAACTCGACCCCACGCTGCGGTACCAGACGGCGCTCGAGATTCAGCGCGACATCGATGCCTGGCGCGGCGGATCCACCAAGCGCCTTGATGTTCCTGTGCAGGTTGAGCCCGAAAAAATAAAGCCACCTCGTTCGCGAACTACTCCAGTGCTGGTAGCCGCGGCGGTTCTAGGCATCGCGTTGGGCGGCACGCTTGTGGCCCGAAAATATCTTTCCACCGCGACCTCGCTGACGCCGGCAGCTCCGCTCAACGCCCTGGCAATTTTGCCTTTTCACAACGCTTCCTCAGACGCCAAGCTCGACTGGCTCGGTTCCAGCATGGCGGAAATGCTGAGCACCGACGTGGGCCAATCCTCCAGCGTGCGCATGGTTTCCACGGACCGCGTCGGCCAGGTGCTCAAGGACCTGCGCATTACCCCTCAAACCGGACTGGATCAATCCACAGTGGCGCGCATCGCCAACCTCAGCAACGTCGATACCGTGGTGTGGGGCCAGTATGCGCAATTTGGCGATCACATCCGCATTGACGCCACCATCCAGGATTTGAAACGCGGCCACAGCGCCACCATAAAAGAAGACGCTGCCAGCGAAAAAGACATTCTGCCCGCGGTCGACCGACTGGCGGCGCAAATTCGCCAGAATCTTTCGGTCTCGAAGAGCCTTGCGAAAGAACTGCAGGAGCACGCATTCAAGCCCTCGACATTGTCGATCGCCGCGCTGCGCGATTATGACCAGGGGCTGCAACAACTCCGGGGCGGGAATTATGCGGATGCCGCCAAGAATTTCCAGGGCGCCATCGAACAGGACGGCCAATTTGCGCTGGCCTATTCCAAACTGGCGCAATCCTTCGCGGAACAAGGAAGGGACGACGAAGCAGAACAGGCAGCCCAGAAAGCGGTTTCGCTCAGCGGTTTCCTGCCAGCCCAGGAAAAATATTTGATCCAGGCCAGCCGCGATCTCATCGTGAAGGACTATCCCAAAGCCATCGAGGCGTATCAGAACCTGGTTGGTGTGGGCGCCGACAACACCGATTACCTGTTTGCGCTGGGCACGGCGTTCGAAAACGCCGGAGCTTTCGACAAAGCTAACGAATCATTCACGAAGGTCGTCAAGCTCGACCCCAAGCGCATTGAGGGACTACTGGCTCTGGGCCGTGTGCAAATTGAAAGCGGCAACACGCAAAGCGGCCTGGAATTTCTCGCTCGTGCGCAGGCCATGTCCATCGAGTTGAACGATGAAGCCGCGCGCGCCCAAGTGTTGCAGGCCATGGGTGTAGCGTATGGCTCTCTGCAGCGACCCGATGACGCGCTCAA
>Ga0137401_10000769_pt1 | contig 13158 bp, 10 predicted proteins | sample CZOMad1_1_16fung_FD_108286 | JGI IMG/M metagenome (GOLD analysis project Ga0137401, IMG submission 108286) | Vadose zone soil fungal communities from Angelo Coast Range Reserve, California, USA - CZOMad1_1_16fungal (Illumina Assembly) | ecosystem: Environmental > Terrestrial > Soil > Vadose...
ACCACGACGCCGCCTGCGTGCTGCACACCCATTCCGACGCCAGCGTCGCGGTCTCCGGCCAGGAGAACGGCTTGCTGCCGCTGAGCCAGTTCGCGATGCGCTTCTATAACCGCCAGGCCTTCCACGACTATGAAGGTGTCGCCATCGATCTTGACGAGCAGGCGCGGCTGGTGCGCGACCTCGGACCGCACAAGGTCATGCTGATGCGTAACCACGGCATCCTGACCGTCGGCCGCACGCCGGGCGAGGCCTTCATGCTGCTGTATTATTTCGAGCGCGCCGCGCGCATTCAGCTGCAGATGCAGGCGGCGGCCGCCGCCGGTGCCGGTTTGGCGATGCCACCGCACAAAGTTTGCGAGAGGGCCGCGCGGCAGTTCTGGGAATTGCAGGGCGACATCCTCGTTCCCGGCGAGCGCGAATGGCCGGCGCTGATGCGCCAGCTCGACCGCACCGATCCGTCCTATCGCAATTGATCCTCATACCGACGCCAGGAGTAGACCATGCTGAGCCGACGCCATGCCCTCGCCGCCTTCACCGCCGTCGCGCTGACAGTCGGCTCACTGCCAATCTCGCTTCCCGCCGCGGCCGAAACCCTCACCAAGGCGAGCCTCCGCCTGAAATGGCTGCCGCAGGCGCAGTTCGCCGGCTTCTACGTCGCGCTGGCAAAAGGCTACTACAAGGCCGAAGGCATCGACCTCGCCATCAATCCCGGCGGCCCTAATCTGCTGACTGAAAATCTGGTCGCGACCGGCGCCGATACGTTTGGCCTGTCGGGCGGCACCGACAGCGTGTTCGCGGCGCGCGACAAAGGCTTACCCGTCGTCTGCATCGGCGTTTCGCATCAGATCACGCCGTTCATCTTCGTCACGCGCAAGGATGGCCCGGTGAAGACGTTGCAGGATTTCAAGGGCAAGACCGTCACCACCTGGTTCACGGGCGCCAACCATGTGCTGAACGGCATGCTGGCGAAGGAAGGCATCAAGGCCGACGAGTTGAAAATCCAGCCGCAGCAGGTCTCGGTGACGCCGTTCATCGACGGCAATGTCGACGTCATCACCGCGACCTATTACAACGAGTACTACACGATCCAGTCGCGGATGCCGAAGGACAGCCTGAAGACCTTCGTCGCCGAAGACTACGGCATCACCTTTCCCCGCGATACGCTGATCGTCGCGGAGGCGACCGCCAAGGAAAAGCCCGACCTCGTCAAAGCGTTCCTGCGTGCCTCGCTCAAGGGCTGGAAGGAGGCCTTCGCCGATCCGAAAGGCGCCGTCGACGCCGTGATGGCCGTTGCCCCGACGCTCGATCGCCCGCAACAGGAGTTCATGCTCACGGAAGTGAAGCGTCTGATGACGGCAGGCAAGGCAGCACAAAACGGGCTGTTCTGGATCGATCCCGACGCCATCAAAGCCGCTCATGACTTCTTTCTGAAGTACGGCGTGATCTCCAAGTCACTCGATCTTGCCGTCGCCTATGACGCAAGCTTCATCGAAAGCGTGCCGGTCGCGGAACGGCGGCCGTGAGCATCGGCTCGACCGCATCGCTCGTCGAAGAAAAAGCAGCAGCGGACTTGCGACCGACCGGTCTGCCCGGCTGGTTGCGAAAGGCGCTGCGTCTGCTGCTCGGCCTCACCGCCACGGCCCTGATCTGGGAAGCTGCGGTGCTGCTGTTCGGCATCAGACCCGCTTACCTGCCACGGCTGAGCACGATCCTGATGGCGATCGCGGCGACGCCTGGCGCCTATTTCAATGGCTTCCTGCGGACATCAGCCGAAACGCTGATCGGCTTCCTGACCGGCAGCGCCTTCGGCCTGCTCACCGGCATCGCCTTCTTCCGCGTGCGGGCGCTGCGTGAGATGATCTTCCCGATCTTCGTGGTGTCGCAGACCATTCCCGTCATCGCGTTCGGCGCCCTGGTGGTGCTTTGGTTCGGCAATACCCTCCTCGCCAAGGCCGTGATCGCGTTCTATCTCACGTTCTTCCCCGTGACGGTCAACACACTGCTCGGCCTAGAAACGGTCGATCCCAAGCAGGTGGCGCTGATGAGGAGCTTTGGCGCCTCGAACGGCCAGCTGATGCTGCGCCTGCAGCTTCCCACCGCGCTGCCGCAGATCTTCGTGGCGCTGCGGCTTGCTTCGTCGCTTAGCCTGGTCGGCGCGATCGTCGGCGAGTGGTTCGGCGATACCACGGGTCTCGGCGTATTGCTGCTGCAGGCCATGTTCACCGAAAACGTGGTCGCGATCTGGGGCGCGCTGCTGGCCGCGGCGCTGCTTGGCACCGGCTTCTACGCCGTCGTCGCCGCGGCCGAACGGCGACTGGTATTTTGGAGCGCGGAGCAATGAGCGGCTCGCCCCTCGCCTCTTCGCCACTTGCCGTGCAACGGGGCATCCTCGGCGCGGTGATCCTGGTGGTGTGCTGGGAAGGGCTCGCGCGCGGACTGCATCTGCCGTCCTACGTTCTTCCTGCCGTCAGCGAGATTTTGGCCGGTGTCTGGTCCAAGCGCGCGCTGCTGGGTGAGGCCGCGGGCTACACCGTGCTCGAAGCGCTGGTGGGCTACGGGCTCGGTTGTCTCATCGGCATCGGCCTTGCGGTCGCCATCACCATGCTGCCGCCGCTCCGCGCCGTGATCCTGCCTGCAGCCACCGCCATCAACTCGGTGCCCGTGGTCGCCTATTCGCCGCTGATCCTGCTCTGGTTTGGCATCGGCGTTGCGTCGAAGATGGTGATGGTGGCGATGGCGGTGAGCTTCACCGTCTTCCTGTCGACGCTCGCCGGGCTCGACCGCGTCGATCGCCGCGCCATCGATCTCATGCGCAGCTTCGGGGCGGGGCGGCTGAACATCCTGTGGCGCCTGCGCCTGCCGACCGCTTTGCCGCTGCTGCTGGCCGGGATGCGCGTCTCCACCGTCCGTAGTGTCATCGTGGCGATCATCACCGAAATGCTCGGCGCCTATGGCGGGCTCGGCTGGGTGATCTACCAGGCCGTGCTGCAGATCGACTTCGTGCAGGTCTGGTCGGCGATCTTCGTCGCTTCGGCGGCGAGCCTGAGTTTCTTCGGCCTGATCGGCTTCCTCGAACGCAAAATCCTGTTTTGGACATGACCCGATGAAACGACAGATGCATCTCGGCCTGTTCATCTTGGGGACCGGCAGCCATGTTGCCGGCTGGCGCTATCCTGGCGCGGTGGACAGCTTTCAGGATTTTCCGGCGATCCAGGAGATCGGCCGCACCGCCGAGCGCGGCAAGTTCGACCTGATCTTCATGGGCGACAACCTCTACGCAGATGCTGCCGCCCATCCCTCCTACACACTGCGGCTCGAACCGCTGACGATGCTGGCCGCGCTCGCCACCTCGACCAGCCATATTGGATTAGGTGCGACCGTCTCCACCACCTACAGCGATCCGTTCACGGTCGCGCGCGTGTTCGCTTCGCTCGATCACATCAGCAACGGCCGCGCCGCTTGGAATGCAGTGACGACGGCAAATCCCGCGACCGCCGCCAATTTCGGCACCACCCATCCCGACCACGCCCGCCGCTACGAGATGGCGGGCGAATTCCTCGACGTCGTCAAGGGCCTGTGGGACGGCTGGGCGGACGATGCCATCGTCGCCGACCGCATGAGCGGGCTCTACATCGATCCCGTCAAGCTGCGCTCGATCGACCACGATGGCGCGTTCTTCAAGGTGAAGGGACCGCTCAACATCGGCCGCAGCCCGCAAGGCCATCCGGTGGTGCTGCAAGCCGGTGGATCCGAGGCCGGCCAGGCTCTCGCCGCACGCACAGCGGACATCGTGTTCTCGGTCGTGCAGGACATCGACGAAGCCAAGGTCGGCTACGCATCGCTGAAGAACCGCCTGCCGGCCTTCGGACGCAAACCGGAGGACGTCACGGTGCTGCCGGGCGTCATGCCGATCGTTGGTCGCACCGACAAGGAAGCGTTCGAGAAACTCGGCGTGCTGCAGAGCTTCGTCAGCGGCAGCAACGCGCTCGCCATGCTCTCCGAACGCTTCGGGCAGGACATGTCGGCGTATGATCTGGACGGACCCGTTCCGAACATTGCGCTGCCCGACAGCTATCACAGCTTTGCCCGCGTCATGCTCGCCAAGGCGCGGCGTGAGAACATGACGCTGCGCGACCTCTATAATCTCATCGCCGCCGCGCGCGGCCATTGGGTGCTGTGCGGCTCGGCGATCAGCGTCGCCGACACGCTGCAGCAATGGTTCGAGGAGCATGCGGCGGACGGCTTCAACGTGATGCCGCCGTATTTCCACGAAGGTTTCGAGGATTTCGTACAGCTCGTGGTGCCGATTCTGCAGGAGCGCGGCCTGTTCCGTGCCGACTATGAAGGGACGACGCTGCGCGACCATCTAGGTCTGCGGCGACCGAAGAATGCCATGTTCGACATATGAAACGCACTTTCGAGGAAGGCGTATGCGTGGGGCCGATGTGGTCAGCCATTACGACGCATTCCGCGAATAAGCCCCTGGTTCTCGCTCCGAGCTAAAATATCGAAAACAACCCCATGCAAAGTAGGAGGGCTTTCGGGTCACCGGTTGGCCGGTGACTACGCTGGTACGCGGTGAAGTCGTGGTGGCCGATGGCAAGCTGGTCGGCCGCAAGGGAGCCGGCCAACATCTGGCACGCGACGCTTCGCTGTTCGCCGCCCCTGTCAGACCCGTCACCGCTTCCACTCGGCATCCTGCAGGAGCCGCCAGTTGATCTTGTTGCTCTCGCTGCGCGGCAGGCTGTCGACGAAGACGACCGAACGAGACGCCTTGTAGCTCGCCATCTTGTCGCGTGACCGTCGCGCTGGATAAAGGCGCTGACGATGACTCGGTCCAGCCCTCCTATCGGCTGTGGCTCGAAATGGCATGCCGCTCGTGCTCCTCATCCGCGACCTGCAGGCCATGATCGAGCGCATCGAGCAGCTGATGGGACTCATCGGTGGAGATCACCAAAGGCGGCGCCAGGAACAACGAGGTCTGTTCACCGCTGGTTCCGATCACGGCGCCCGCCTCCAGCGCGCGCAACGCCACGCGGGAAGCGACGGGATCCTCAGGGGTGTCCGCGCGCCACGCCCGCCAGTCCGGTCCGTGCAGCTCGATGGTCCAATGCAGGCCCTGTCCCGCGACGCGCCTTACGCTCGGGTGTCGCCGGGCGATCTCGAGTAGACGCCTTGCGAATAATCCCTCGAGCTGGCGTACCCGGGACAGGATATCTTCGTTGGTGACCACGCCGAGGTAGGCGCTGACGGCGGCCATGCTGATCGGATGACCACGCAACGTTCCGTAGTTCTGCCAACTCTTGCCCTTGAGTTGCTCGACAATAGCCTTCGACACCACGACCGCTGCGACCGCCGCAGCGCCGCCCCCCAGCGACTTACCGAGCGTCACGATATCCGGGCGGCTCTCGCCGCCTTGAAACGCGAACCATCGCCCCGCCCGCCCCGCGCCGGTTACCACTTCGTCGGCGATCCAGATCGATCCAGCCTCGCGGGCGCGCAGCGCCAGCTGGTCCTGATATTCGGCGTCGTAGTAGATGCCGCCTTGCGTATAGTCGATGATGGTTGCCGCAGTGTCCGACAGGGTGCTTGCGGCCTCGGCGAGATACTGTTTCGCCGACGGATTGTTCGGAGGCGCGCCATAGATCGCGCCATCGGGCGCGGGCAGAATGCGGACCGGTGCCATCGCGGCAGGCAATTGCGAGCCACCGGCATGTACCGCGAGGCCGCCATGCCATTGCGGCTGCACGGTCATGCTGCGGGACAGGCCGACAAGGCCGTGATAGGCGCGTTCGCGGGTGGCGAGCGCCGTGCGCTGCGTCAATGCCTGGCAAAGCGAGAGTGCCATATCATTCGCCTCGCTTCCGCTGATGCAAAAGCGGACGGCACCGACCCAGTCCTCTTCGCCCTCGAAGGCGATCCGGATCAGATCGTCGGCGGCTTGCTCGCGCCCGATCCAGGTCCAGCCCTCGTTCACGACGGGCGTATCCGCGGCGCGACGGATCGCTTCCACCATCGCCGGATGACGATGGCCAAGGCCGCCGCCGGTATTGCTTCCGTCGATCAGGCGTCGGCCATCTTCGAGGTGAAAATACACCCCCTCGCCGCCGACGACCGTAAGCGGCGCGCTGTCGCCCGCGTTCAGGCCGGTTCGCAACAGCCTACTCATCTAGAAATCTCATTCGCCACTCCATAACCGCCGCCGCCGCAGCTTTCGATGGTGACGAGATCGTCTCGCTGCAGCACCAGATTCGATTTGCCATCGATTTCGACATTCGCACCGTTTCTGACCAGTGATACCCTGCAGATCTCGCCGGGTTGGCCGCCCTGCATGCCGAACGGCGGGATCACCATTCGCTCGATACATGTGGTCAGATGCATGGACGGCGCGAGAATCCGATAGGAACGCACCACGCCGTCGCCGCCGCGATATTTGCCGGCGCCACCGGACTGCTGGCGAATGGATTGCTGCTCGACCCGGATCTGGTAGTTGGCCTCGATCACTTCGGCCGGCGTGTTGGACGTATTGGCCAAGTGCACACGTGTCGCCGAAACGCCGTCACGATCATGGCGCGCGCCCTCGCCGCCGCCATGGACCTCGTACAGCATCTTCCAGGAACCGTCCGAGCGCGGCTCGGCGAAGAAGAGCACACTGGAGGTCGTCGTCCCGCCGGCGGACAAGCGCTCCGGAATTGCGTCCTGCATCGCACGGAAGATGGCATCGACGATGCGCATTGAGGTTTCGTGATTTCCCGCCGCGACGGCCGCCGTCCACCCCGGCTCCAGAATCGAACCCTGGCGCGTGATGATCGTGAGCGGCCGCAAGGCACCGGCATTTTGCTGCATCTCACGCCCGCTCATGATGCGTGCTGAATAAGCTACGGCGGAACGCGCAATGAACGGCGTCGTGTTGCAGAAATTCGAGGCCCGGTCGGCGCTGCCCGACAGATCGAAGGTTGCTTCGTCGCCAGCGATGGTGATCTTGACATGAATGCGGGCGGGTTCGCCGCCCGCGCCGCCATCGTCCAGGTAATCTTCCCCTTCATAGACGCCATCTGGCAATTCGCGGATGGCCTCCCGCATCTCGATCTCCGACAGATCGTGCAGACGCGCCAACGCCACGGTGAACACATCCCTGCCGTGGTGCCGGCAAAGCTCGACGATGCGCCTTTCGCCCGCCTTGGTTGCCGCGATCTGTCCGAGCAGATCGCCCTCGCACGCTTCGGGATCGCGTACATTGGCCTTCAGAAACTGCATGATGGGCGCATTCACTCCCGCCGCCGTCGCAATCAGAACCGGGGGAATGCGCATCGCCTCCTGAAAGGTATCGATGGCCTTGGCGAAGTAGCTGCCCGGCCATGTCCCTCCGATATCGGGCCAATGCGCGAGGCTGATCGCGAATGCGACGATATCGCCGTCGACAAAGACCGGCCGAACCACTTTGACGTCGTTAAGATGGTTGCCGCCGAGCGCGCCAAGATTGTAGATCAGAACGTCGCCGTCGTTCAGGCTGCCTACAGGCAGGACTTTCAGCAATTCCGGAACGGTGTAAGCCATGGCCCCGAGATGGATCGGGATGTCCCGGCCCTGGCCGACCAGATCGCCCTTGGCATCGGTGATCGCAGATGACAGATCGCCGGCTTCGCGCAGCAGTGGCGAACGTGCCGAACGCGTCATCACCAGGCTCATTTCCTCGGCCGCCGCCGACAGACCGTGCCGTATCACCTCAACGGTAAACGGATCAAGCGTCATGGCGTCACCTTCGTCAGAAAGAGATGACCGATCGTGTCCGGTTTGGCCTGCCAGCCCGGCGGGACCACAACCGTGGACCATGCATCTTCTATGATCGCGGGCCCGAAGACCGTTTCCTTCATCGACGCGCGGTCCACGATCACCGTCGCCACGTCATGACCGCCATCGAACGTGCATCGACGCGAAGCTACCTGCAACTTGCGGACGGCGGTCGTGGGGCGATCGACGGTGGTGGTCGATGGCCGACGCGCCTGCACACGCACCGATTCGATGACGCAACTCTCCGCCGTCGCGTAGCCGAACAGTTCGTGGTGACGAGCGAGAAAATCTTCCCGCAGGCGCGTGGTATTCAGTGGCTGGGAGAACGGCACGGCAATGGCGTCGTTCTGCGCGGCATAGCGCATCAAGGCAGCCAGCTCGACGTCGATCTCTGCGCGCGCAACGCCGTTGGCGATCAACGGTTCCGACGCCTGCCCGATCAAGGTCTCGATCCGCTCCAACACCCGAGCGAGATCGATACCATCCAGCGCGACACGGAAAGTCTGCTGCTGCAGAAAACTGAAATCGGCAGTGAGACAGCCAAGCGCGGAAAACGCGCTCGACGCGTTGGGCACCACGATCGAGCCGATGCCGCAGAGATCAGCCATTCCCGCCGCATGCATCGGCCCGCCACCGCCGAAGGCAAGGAGCGTACAGTCGCGCCCGTCGATGCCGCGTTCCACCGTCACCCGGCGCAGCGCCCGCGCCATGGTCGCATTGGCGACCTTGACGATGCCGAGTGCGGTCTCCTCAAGGCCCAGTTTCAGCGTTTGCGCAATGGGCGAGATGGCGCGCCGGGCAGCCTCGATGTCGAGGCTGATACGGTCCCCGAGCCGTGTCTCTGGATTGAGATACCCGAGCACCGCGTTGGCATCGGTGATCGTCGGCGCCGTTCCACCACGGCCATAGCAGGCCGGGCCGGGTTCCGGTCCCGCGCTCTGGGGTCCCACGGTCAAGCCACCCGGCCCGTTGCGCACGATCGAACCACCTCCCGCCCCGATCGAGTGAACCGCCAGCATCGGCTGGCGCAGCGGTCGATCCCCGAGCATCCGGCCGTCCGCCATCTCCGCCTGCCCGTCGATGATCAGACAGACATCGGTGGTGGTGCCGCCCATGTCGAAGGTGAGCATTCTCCGTGTGCCGAGTTGGCGCGCAATGCTGACCGACGCCGACACACCGGCCGCGGGCCCGGACATCGCCATCACCAGGGGAAGCCGCTTGACCGCAGCAATCGGAACCATGGCTCCGGCGGAATGGAACACCTGCAGGCCGGGTCCAATCGGCAACCGCTGCTCCAGCTCACTCAAATATTCGACGGCAATCGGCATCGCCGCCGCATTGAACACCGTCGACGACGTGCGCTCGTATTCTCGCACTTCCGGATTGACCTCGTGTGACAGCGAGACATGCGGCACGACCGCCTTGAGCCGTTCGGCCAACATCCTCTCGTGTGCCGGATTGGCGTAGGCATGCAACAAGGCCACCGCAACGCTTTGCACACCCGTCTGCTTCAGCCAGGTCACCAGACGATCGATCTCGCGATCCTGCAACGGCTTCAGCACATTCCCTTCGTGATCGAGCCGCTCAACCAGACCGAAGCAAAGCTCGCGCGGCACCAATGATGGAGATTTCGGTGGGATATCGAGGCGGTACAGATCACGGCGCCGGTAGCGGGCGATATCCAGCACATCCTCGAATCCCGCGGTGGCAACGAGCGCAACCTTTGGGAGGCGGTCCTCGACGATCGCATTGGTTATCCGTGTGGTGCCATGGACGAAGCGTTCGACCTGATCCTTCTGCAGCCCGACGGCCTCAATGGCTTCGAGCATCGCATCGACCGGCGCATGCGGACGCGACGGAACCTTGGCGATCCGGGTTTCGGCGCGGTCACGCCGGATGGCAATGATGTCCGTGAACGTGCCCCCGATATCGGTTCCGACTTCCCATTTCCTGTTCAAGCCGTTCATTTCATTCCTTGTTCAGCCATTGCTTTCGTTCTCAGCGCACCGAACAAGGCCGGGAGCGACGACAGAAGCCACGCTACTACTTGCGGCTCAAATCGCGAAAGTCGAGCTGGCGATGAAACCAGTAGGTATAGCCGTCGAGGTTCGGCGCCATCACGGAGGAGAATCCAGCGCGGCCGGCTGGAGCGGCGGGTATTGAACGCTTTGCTGGCCAACACCGAAGGCACGGCGCGTGCGGGGATCATAGGCTTGGAGGTGTTCACCGACAAAAGGTCGCGCGGCCGGGTGTTGCTGAGGAACAAGACCTGGGCGGCGAAATAGAAGTGTGCGGTCCTGGTCGTCGTCAACGAGCCAAAAAGAGCTGCCATGGCGCACCACAACGCTCAGGCAAATCGAGAGAAGCATTCCGCCGTGTGGCGCTCGGTGACGACCATTTCTGAGTTCGTGGCGACAGGGGAGCACGCCGGTCCGATCCGAAGGTTATGTGACGCGCATCACCTTTGAGAGCACACGAGGATCGGGCACCAAAAGGAGAGGATAGCGGAGAAGTTGGGACTGAACGATTCCAGGGAGAACGGCGACAAATCCGTCAGGCGGCGCTGGCTTGGCGGCTTGGAAGAGAGTGATTTAAGTCACTTTTTGGATTGCAGCCAAGACGTAGAAGTTCAACTACCCTTGGAGGCTCTCTATGAAACGACTTTGCTCTTTTGCAGCGCTCGTTCTGCTTAGTACCTCCGCGCATGCCGGCACTATATTTTCATTTGAAATCGAAGGACGCGTGGTCCACATCAACGCGCCAAACGGATGTACTTCTCTGGCGTGCATTTCGGTGTCGAGTCCCGGGTTTCACGGTTCCAATTACCGCCACGGATCTAGGAATAAACTAGCGTCAAAGCCCGTTTCCGCCAGGAAAGATAAAGCAGGCGCTCCAGCAGGAACGTTAAATTCGTTGAGCTTGATAAAAACACCGAACGCAGAAGATGCCATCGCTCCACCCCGCGCGCCGATATCGACGGCTGATTCGAGACCTGTTGTTGTTTCAACGGAGCCGACGAAAGCGCCATCGATCGATATGCCTACACCTCCCGCCACGGTGGTCGGGACGCGACCTTCCCCCACCGACTCGAATGCGGCGTCCGGTCCAACCTCGCTCACAAAACAGATGCCGCTTGATGCAACGTCGGATGGGTCCGCTTCGCCGGCAAATGCCGTCGCAACTCCCTCGCGTTCGCCCTCACCATCAACCGTCGATTCAGCTACGCCAATAACCGGCAGTGTTTATAAGCCTGTTCAGACAGCGTTATCGTCGACGCCTGCTGTCGAGTACGATAGCAAAGCCAAAGAGAACCAGACATCGGCGCCTGCGGAAGATACCATCGCTTCTCCCCGCACGCCGATATCGACGGCTAATTCGAGACCCGTTGTTGTTTCAACGGAGCCGACGAAAGCGCCATCGATCAATATGGTGGTCGGGACGCGACCGTCCCCCACCGACTCGCCGATGCCGGTTGATGCAACGTCGGATGGGTCCGCTTCGCTGGCAAATGCCGCGGCAACTTCTTCGCGTTCACCCTCACCATCAACCGTCGAGTCGGCTACGCCAATAACCGGCACTGTTTACAAGCCTGTTCAGACAGCGTTATCGTTGGCGCCTGCTGTCGTGTACTATAGCAAAGCCAAAGAAAACCAGGCGTCGGCGCCTGCTGTCGAGTACTATCGCAAAGCCAAAGAAAACCTGAATCGCGAAACTTCAGATGCGGGGCGGTCCGCGTCGTTGCTGGGCGATTGGCAGATTGAGGGGCAGAAGCGAGCAATTCATATCGAGCAATGTGATCTGTTTGTATGCGGATATGTCGCGGATTCATCGAACAAAGAGAAAGTACTAATTGATCTAAAGCCGACCTCTTCATCGGAATGGATCGGCCTGATCGCAGGCGCTGAAAGTAATATTATGTATCCGTCGGTAGTTATACTAGAAGACGCAAAAACTCTTCGCGTGCGAGCTTGTGCGCTGGGCATAACTTTCTGTGAGGGGCAAATCTGGACCCGCGAGGAGCCTGTTCTCGCGGCCGTCCACTGACTCCTTCGCGAACGCTCAATAGCCGTCGATCAAAGTATAACGTCGCCCTCCTTGCGTTCGGCATGAGAACCGCACACCGCGGCGGCTTGTGTAGCCAGCGTCTTTTTGAGCCACGCGACGCGCTCCATTGCGAGCCGACGCGGACTGAAGAAGCTGTTGACCAGGATGGGCTCATGGTCGCCGAGCCGCGTCCGCTCCGCGACCAGCAGGCTCATGACAGCCCGCATTTTGAGGACCTCCTCGGCCACGAATGAGCAATCAAGGTCCCGGCTTATCTGGCCATGCATGATGGCCTCAGCCTCAAGCATGCTGACCCTTAATGCTATGATTTGCTTACGGATTTCGTTGATACGATTGTCCATGGTGCTCTCCTACGGTGACGAACTTTAAAAGAACGAACAATGAACATTTAGTCAAGAGCACAAAATAAAAAGGCCGCCCCGAAGGACGGCCTCTCTGAACAATATCTAACCCAAATCAATGCCTTAAGAGGGGCGCTGTCACTGCCCCAATATGGTCACTTGTTGATTGTGACCACGATCTTGATGCTGATGAGCATAAGACCCTCCTTCCCGCCATCGTGCACGATGGCTTTCCGGATTGCGGACAGCGCTTAATCCGCAGGCGCATCAAGCACGATTTAAGCTTAGTTGCCATAAGCCGCCGTTGCGACCTTAAGTCGCGAGCTAGCCAGGAAACCATTTATCCCGCCTTGACCAGCAGGTCCCTCAGAGAGGTCGGTCCCGCTCTATCACCCCGCTCCCGATCGCCAGCTTCACATCAGCGATGAAGGTGGCAACGCGCGGCAGCTTAACCCTGTTCGCTATAACCAGATTCCGCCAGACGCCCAAGCCGCTCGCAGAGCGCCCCGATGCCGGATCGTTCCGCTCTTACAGCCGCGTCACACCTCGCGGTTCGCATTCAATTCAATCATCACGTAACCGAATTGCAAGACTGTTGCGATTTGCCTACGGCATTGCTTCCAGATCATTGGTGCGGCCAGCCCAGACGCTGTCGACCGTGGGTTCGAACCCCGATTTCGCCCTGTCCGTTACGTGGCTTAAACCGTAGTTTTCTTCTGAAACATTAGAGATCTAGACGCAGAATCAACGCAGTTGACAACCCGCCCCTTCCGCCAGTGCAGAAATTGTCCAGCCCGGAGACATAGGTAACAGGTCGTATCTAAGAGATAGGTGACAACCTCGTGCCGAACGGGTTGTCGAGGGGGCGCTATCGCCATCCTTTGGCCGGTCAATGAACCACGCTCGCCCTTGCGCGCCATGGATGGCCATCTTGTCGTTCGATCGCCATGGCAGCGCTGAC
>Ga0137401_10000770_pt1 | contig 13155 bp, 8 predicted proteins | sample CZOMad1_1_16fung_FD_108286 | JGI IMG/M metagenome (GOLD analysis project Ga0137401, IMG submission 108286) | Vadose zone soil fungal communities from Angelo Coast Range Reserve, California, USA - CZOMad1_1_16fungal (Illumina Assembly) | ecosystem: Environmental > Terrestrial > Soil > Vadose zone...
AGGTCTTGGCCGCGTGTTCGGGAGAATCGTGCAGGTACTCAGCCACGGCCCAGGCGATCGAAAGACCGTCGAAGGTCGCCGTGCCTCTGCCAATCTCGTCCAGTAGCACCAGCGAACGTGGCGTGGCGCTGTGCAGGATCGCCGCTGTCTCGGTCATCTCGACCATGAACGTCGAGCGGCCGCGAGAAAGATCGTCCGAAGCTCCCACGCGCGTCCATACCCGATCCAGCAAGGGCAGGCGCACCTTCTCAGCGGGGACGAATGAACCCATCTGGGCCAGAATGCAGATCAGCGCTGTTTGGCGCAACACGGTGCTCTTGCCGCCCATGTTCGGACCGGTAATGATCAGGAGGCGATCGCTTGAGTTATTCAGATAGACGCTGTTGGGAACGAATGGCTCTTCATTGAAGACTTCGATCACCGGATGACGGCCGTGGACGATCTCGATCTCGTCACCGTCGTGCATGGCAGGCAAAACGTAGCGGCGGCGCACTGCGGTTTCGGCCAACGAAGCCAGACCATCCAGGCACGCGAGAGCGCGGGCCGTCGCTTGTATCCTTGATGTTTCCGCAGCGACCTGGCGGCAGATCAGCGCGAAGATTTCTGATTCGAGTTGCAGAATGCGCTCTTCCGCGCCGAGTACTTTGCTCTCCCACTCCTTCAGAGCCGTGGTGGTGAATCGTTCCGCGTTGGCCAGCGTCTGGCGCCGTTCGTAATCCTCGGGGACGCGCGCAGTGTTCGCCTTGGACACTTCAATGAAGTACCCAAAGACGTTGTTGTAACGAATACGCAGCGAACCGATGCCGGTGCGCACGCGTTCGTCCGCCTCGAGCGCCGCGATAGTTTGTTTCGCGTCACGACTGAGCGAACGCAACTCGTCCAGCTCACTTGAATAACCGCTGCGGATTACGCCACCGTCGATAACTTTCGCGGGTGGATCGTCCTCGATTGCCGATTCCAGTAGTGCGCGCACGTCCGCAAGTTCGTCGGTCGCGTCATTCAGCACCTGCAAAAGAGACGAAGCGCATCTGGTGAGTATCTCGCGAATCCGCGGCACCTGATCGAGTGAACGGCGCAGGGCCACTAGATCACGCGGCGTCGCTGAACCCAGATTAAGACGTCCGCTGAGGCGCTCGACGTCGGCAACTTCTTTTAAAAGATTTCGCAAGCCATCGCGCTTCATGTGCGAGGCGTGCAGCTCAGCGACGGCGCCATGCCGGGCTTCGATCTCGCCGCGTCTGATTGATGGGCGCATTAACCAGGAGCGCAGCAGGCGCGCGCCCATGCCAGTCACGGTCTCGTCCACAACATCGAGCAGGGATCGCGCAACGCCGGCGCTCCCGAGCGCCTCAACCAGTTCCAGATTGCGTACCGTAATGTGATCCAAAACAAGGTGGTCCTGCGGTTCAAAATAAACGATGTCGCTAATGTGGGCGGCTGCCGCTCGCTGTGTTTCCTGAGCGTATCGCAGGCACGATCCGGCAGCGCGAATCGCCTCGGTCTTTCCCGTCAGACCATAGCCTTCGAGCGATCGCGCACCGAATTGCCTCATTAGGAGGGCCGCGCTGTCGTCGCCTTGCCAAAGCCAGTCATCGACTGAAGTCAGGGTCGCGCCGGCGTATACGTCGGGAGTGACGATGTCTGGAGTTGAAGCAGCGGTGGCTGGGGCGCGCAATGGCAAAGACGCCGTATGCGGGGTATTCGCAAAGCCGGCTCGCACCAATGGCCCAAGCGAAGCGGGGAAGAGAAGTTCGCGGGGCGCATGCGATTCAATGTCGGCGACGATGCGAAGCCAGGCATCAGTGCCGCTGGCTTGCGTGGCGCGAAACTCTCCCGTCGAAAGATCAAGAAAAGCAGCGCCCACAGTCTCGCCGCTCGCACAGACCGCACCGAGATAAACCGACTCTCCGGGCTCGAGCAATTGCGGGTCGATGGGCGTGCCGGGCGTAACCACGCGCACGACTTCTCTGCGCACCAGTTTTTTAGTTTTCGATGCTTCTTCAGTCTGTTCACAAATCGCCACCCGATAACCCTTGCGCACCAGCTTGGCGATATAGTTGGCCGCGGAGTGATGGGGTACCCCACACATGGGCATGGGTTCAGCGCTTTCTTTGTGTCGCGCCGTCAGAGTGATCTGCAATTCGCGCGCGCCGATGACTGCATCTTCAAAGAACAGCTCATAAAAATCTCCGAGGCGGAAAAGGAGCAGCGTGCCGGGATGCTGAGATTTCAGCTCTCGGTACTGCCGAATCATGGGCGTGGTGTTACCAGCAGTCATTCGTGTGCCAGTGAGAAGTGCGAGCTCAAAGCCGGTCTAATTTCCTCAGTTTGCGAGAGCGAAGAAGCCTACATCGTAAGCAGGGAAGGCGCAAGCACGATCAGTAGTTGCTAAGCGGCGCAGCCGAGAGCTTGCGGCGAACCATCTTGCGCGCATGTTCACGGTGGGAAGTTATTTTCGCATCGGCTAATGATGAGCGGATTTCTTTAAGCGCCGATTGCGTAATGTCCGATCATCGGCTCACCGTCCGATGTTCCGACCGCCAGCGTGTTCATTCGGAAATTGTGATGGCGTCAAAGTCTCATTGCGCCTCGCCTCTAAGAGGTGACGTTAGTCTCCACTGAGAGGAATCGTTGAACGGGGGTTTCCTAGATCGACGTCGTCTCATGAGACCACCTCGCTAAACGAAGGTTAATGAGATTCGGACTCCAATCGTAGCAAGATTCGTGGCTACATAAACTTAGAGGCGCGCAAGCCTTAAATCTCCTTGACAGTCCCGAACCAAACACTTAGTCTCTGGAAGCTCAATCGAAGGAAGTGGACATGGCCCTGATGCGACCGGCTTCTAAGCGCATCGGCGGCCGTTGGCACTCACAGAGGGTTACGAATTTCCGAACTGGCGTTGTCTCACCGTCCTTCGCGATTCCAAGAACACAAAAATGCGCAGTAGCAAGGGATCATATTCAGCGACAGTAGCGCCAGCGACCTACTCTTTTGGGGGGAATCCAGAACACCCGCAGGCTGAGTACGCCATGGCCATGGTCGCACTCAGCCATACCGTGATCGAGCATCAGGTTTATTCTGCGATGTTGGCCGAAATCGCCGCTGTCGGAACTCGCGTCGCTTCGATCACGACCCGTCGCCTCATGAGCCTGACGGGAATCAACGGCTATAGCACGGTGCGCCGAGGCGTGATCGGGCTCGTCAACAAACTGAGCATTGAACGACAGAAGGTGGCGGGCGAAAACGGGGGACACGCGCCGGCTCTGGTCTATTTAGTATTTGCTCCGGAAGAGATCATGGCGCGGCGTAGCGCAGTCGGTTTGCCCGCTTACCCGAAAGGTGTGGAAAGCGAACACGGCACATTGTCGTTGGGGCCGGCAGTCAGGCGAGTGGTCGATGGACACAATTTGAGCCGACGAGAAGCGCAAGTTGCGTTGTGCTGCGCGCAGGGATTAACGAATGCCGCGATCGGGACCAGGCTGCAGGTCAGCGAACAGACGGTGAAGTTTCATCTGCGAAATATTTTCGTTAAATTCAGCGTCAAGCGGCGGGGCGAGTTGATCTCGCGCTTGTTTCGCGAAGGCGGTGGCACAGACTTCAGTCTGTGATTTCCAGTTACGAGGAAACTGAGCTGCGAATCACAGACTGAAGTCTGTGCCACGTTTGAAAATTAGAAGCTGCCTCGCTAATGAGGTTTCCCTTCGGGGTCGCTGCGGGTCTTCGACTTTTGATTTAACGAAGAGCCCGCATGAGGGGAAAGTGTGTTTGGAGTGTTTGAATATTCTTAGCTCTCGAGTTTCTGAGTAATATGCGAGCCCCTTGCGCAAAGCCTGCTGCGCGCTGCATCGGCCTCGGAAAGTGAAACCTATGGAAGACAACCGTAATCATCTCCGATTCCTATTCGTCAGAGTCGTGCGCATCAGTGCGGTCGCAGTCGTATGCATGGCTGCCACCGCAATGGCCCAACCCCAGCCAACGGCGGATTCGAGATCCGCAACCACCCAGACCGTGTCGTCGCCTGGGTTGGCGTCATCAGACAATCAACGTTATCGCATCGGGGCTGGTGATCTACTGGACATACGCATTTTGAATCGCCCGAACCTCTCGCGCGATTCGGTGCGCGTTGATGGCAGCGGAATGATCCGCATGCCGTTGATCGAACACGACATTCAGGCGGCCTGTAAGAGCGAGGGCGAGTTGGCGAAAGAGATCTCAAGGGGATATCTCAAGTACTACCGCAACGCTCAAGTGGATGTTTTTGTGAAGGAATTTCACGCACGCGAAGTGGCCCTGATCGGATCCGTAAATTCGCAGGGACGTTACCAGATGGAGCGGCGAATACGTTTGCTGGAGCTGCTCACCTTTGCAAAAGGACCATCGGACAAAGCCGGACAGACTATTAATATCATCCGTGGGCCGCGGACGGATCTGTGCACGAGTACTTCGAATTCCGGTGATGCCGTTGGCGGATTTATCAGCCTACGCCTCAACGATACGCTGCGCGGTGAAGAGAAGGCCAACCCTTACATGGAAGCTGGTGACATCGTGACGATCCCTGAAGCCGAACAGGTTTACGTCATCGGCAGCGTCAACGCTCCGAGGTCTCTGCCGCTCAAAGAGCCCATCACCGTTTCGCGCGCGATAGCCATGGCCGGCGGTCCGCAGCGCGATGCTAAAACCGATAAGGTCCATATCGTCCGACAGCTTGCGAACGGTGAGAAGTCTGAGATTTACGTGAATCTGAGTGCGATTACTCGTAAGCACGCCGAGGACGTCATGCTGCACCCCAACGACATTGTCGAAGTGCCGGAATCAACCGGCAAGAGCATGATTCGCAGCCTGCTGGGCGCCGTCGTTCCCTCAGTGGCGAATCTTCCGGTAAGGGTAATTCCATAGAGAAGTACTTTTTTTTGGAGTGCGCTGACTTGTCAGCGCTTTTGGAAAGCCCCCTTGTCGCCACATGGTGGGACGGCATCTATCTGGCGCGACAACTGGCGGCTTTTAGAAGCAGTAACAAGTTACCGCACTCCATACTCAAACATATTTTGAGTGCGTCACTTGTCAGGACGCGGACACAAAACCAGAAGGATTAAGAGTCAGAAGGATTAATAGATGAGCGAAGCAACTAGATTGGTCAAGCGCGACGAAGGACCAGGTGAAATTGCCCGGCGAATAGACGAGGCCCCCGCTTATCGTTCGCCGGGATATAGTTATGGAGGCGAGTCCGATCCCGAAGGCGAGATCCATTTGCTCGACTATTGGCGGGCGATCCGCAAGCGTCTGTGGCTGGTGATTGGCGTCGCCGCTTTAATCACCGCGCTGACCACCATATACGTGGCGCGCAAACCTGACGTCTATGAAGCCTCGGCGCGAGTCGAGGTGGACCTCGAAAGTAATCCGATGTTCGAGGGGAAATCCGCGCCCGTCATTTATAGCCAGACGGACGATCCAGTTTACTTCAACACGCAGCTTCAAATTCTGTCCAGTCCCGGACTGTTGAGGCGCGTTGTCAAAACGCTCGACCTCGAACACAACCAGACCTTCCTGAGTCCGGAGTCGACCCAGCCGCGTTCGACCTGGAAAACGATAAAACAGATGTGGGGCATATCAACCCCAGAGAAAAAAGAACCCGGCAAGCAACCGAGTGAATTACCGCTGGCCACCACAGTTGCGCCGGCAAATTCGAGCGAGGAGATCGCCGAAGCAAGACGCCTGTTGCCGTACGTGAGGGCGCTTCAGGGTGGGCTGCGGGTCGAACCGGTGCACGAGAACCGCGCCAGCTATGACAAACAGACTCGGCTGATCGACGTCACGTATACTCATGGCGATCCGGACGTCGCCGCGAAGATAACCAATGCAGTTGCCGAAACCTTTGTGCGCTCGAATCTGGAAAAGAAGAACGAAAATACCGCCAGCACCAGCCATTTTCTTTCCCAGCGCGTGGCCGAACTCCAGAGTCAGATCAGGGCGGATGAAGAAAAACTTGCGGCCTATGCAAAGAGCAATCAGATTCTTTCTCTCGATGCCAGTCAAAACACCGTGGTCGACCGGCTCTCGGGACTCAACAAGCAATTACTCGAGGCTGAAAACGATCGCAAGATGGCTGAGGCTGCCTATAACGCTGCGACGGCCCCCGGCGCCGCCAGCGCGTTGGCCGAAGCCGGCGGCGGCCAGATCAATGATGCTGAGCAGAAGCTCGCCGATTTAAGACAGAAACGGGCGCAGCTGCTGGTTGACGCGACTGAAGAAGCGCCGGAAGTGAAGGAAGTCGATCAGCAGATTGCCGAAGTACAGAAGCATCTGAACGAGACACGCACCCGCAACACCAGCACGCTGCTAACGAATCTGGGAACCAAATATCGTCAGACGCTCAACCGCGAGCAAGCGCTGCGCACCTCTTTCAATCAGCAGAAGGCCGAAACCGTCACGCAGAACGAAGCAGCGATCAACTATCACATCCTGCAACAAGAGATTCAAACGAACAAAGGGCTGCTGGACAGTCTGCTCCAAAAATCCAAAGAGAACGACGTGGTGTTGGCCGGCCGGCCGAATAATATCTCGCTTGTCGACAACGCGATCGGTCCCGACTCTCCAGTGGGCCCGGCGCGGATGCGCTCAGTGCTGATGGCGTTGGTGCTGGGACTGGCTCTCGGCGTGGGACTGGCGCTGTTCCTCGAGTATCTGGACGACAGCATTCACTCAACAGAAGACGTCGAAAAGTTTCTGCGCCTGCCGGCCCTGGTCTCAATTCCCAGAATAGGCACCGGCGCGGCGCGGCGGCGTCTGCTTTCATCGGCCACGTCCATCCAAAAGCATAAGGGAAGCAACGGCGGCAGTCCTGAGTTGCTGATGAACGTGGACGGACGTTCGTCACTGGCTGAAGCATACCGTCAACTCAGAACTTCGGTACTGCTGTCGACTGCCGGCCACGTGCCCCGCTCGTTGTTGGTGACTTCGAGCATGCCGGGAGAAGGGAAGACGACTACGGCAGTGAATACCGCGGTAAGTTTGGCGCAGACCGGCGCCAGCGTGGTGATTATCGACGCTGACATGCGCCGGCCACGGCTAAGATCGATTTTCGGTTTATCGGATCGCACCGGCTTGAGCTCGATTCTGTCGAGCGAAGTTTCAGAAGCCGCTATGCTGGCAATGATATCCAGCGACGAAGAGACCGGCCTGCAAGTGCTGACCTCTGGTCCAATACCACCCAATCCTGCAGAACTGCTCGGGTCGGATCAAATGCGGCGCCTGATGACCGTACTCCAATCACAGTTCACGCATGTGGTGGTTGACTCGCCGCCGGTGAGTGCGTTCACGGATGGCGTGCTGATCGCTTCGATGGTTGATGGAGTTCTGTTGGTGGTGCATGGCGGCAAGAGCTCTCGGCATGTGGTGCTGCGATCGCGGCAACTGTTGCATGACGTAGGCGCGAAGATCTTCGGCGTGGTACTGAACAACGTCGACCGGCACGCGCACGATGACGGTTACTACCAGCGTTACTACGCGCCGAAGGTCTACCGGACGGACGCAGACGACGATGACGTCGAGCCGTCCGCGCCCGAGCCGCGTAACGGCAAACACGGCACGTTCGATCTGGGATAGTTGCGACTGAAGAAGTAGATTAAGCCGCCCCTCCTGCATGAGCTCATTTCCTGAAACGTTGAATTCGAGTCCCGTCCACGCCAGCGAACCGGCAATCGATGCTACGCAAGCGGAGGATACAGCCGAGTGGTTTGATCTCTGGATCGAAGCAGGTCATGCGGAAAAGCATTACTGGGCAGATCTGTGGCGCTATCGTGAGCTTTTCTACATTTTGGCTTGGCGTGATGTAACGGTGCGCTATAAGCAGACCGTTGCCGGCGCGGCCTGGGCATTACTCCAGCCGCTCGTCAGCATGTTGGTCATGACCGTCATCTTCGGCAGAATCGCAGGCCTGCCGTCTGAAGGCAACGCACCCTATGCCATTATGGTCTTCGCCGCGATGCTTCCCTGGCAGTTTTTCTCAAATGCCCTCTCGTCATCCAGCCAAAGCATCGTCAGCAACGCGCAGTTGATTTCCAAGATCTACTTTCCGAGACTGATCATTCCCACCAGCTCGGTCATAGTCTCATTGATCGACTTTGCGATTGCCTTGTCGGTTTTAGCAGGGTTGATGTTGTGGTATCAGTTCGTACCCAACTGGCGTTTGGTGACGCTTCCCCTGTTTGTCATCCTGGCCATCATTGCAGCGTTAGGGCCCGGCTTGATCATTACAGCGCTTACCGTTCGTTACCGAGACTTCAGGATCGTTATTCCTTTCGTCGTTCAGTTTGGGATGTATGTGAGTCCGGTAGCGTTCAGCACATCCGTGGTTCGCGCGAAGCTAGGGGAGCGTTTGTTTCTGCTCTATTCGTTGAATCCGATGGTCGGAGTGATTGACGGCTTTCGCTGGGCGATCCTTGGAGGCTCCAGTCACTTGGATTATGCAGGCTTCACACTGTCGGTGACCCTTAGCGTGGTCCTTCTATTCACCGGCGTTTGGTACTTCCGCAAAACCGAGCGCGTCTTCGCCGACATCATCTGACGAAATTTAATGTCGGACACCGTAATCAGAGTCGAGCACCTCGGCAAGAAATATATCATCGGCACAAACGGCGCCGGATCGGATGGGCTCCGCCATGCGATTCACGATCTTTTTACGGCGCCGTTCAAGAACGGCAGCAAGAAAGAATCGTCAACCAACATTCAACATTCGGAAGAATTTTGGGCGCTCAAAGATATTTCCTTCGACGTCAAGCAAGGTGAAGTGGTCGGTATCATCGGGCGTAACGGCGCTGGTAAGTCGACCCTACTGAAAATCCTGAGCCGCATTACCGAACCGACTACCGGCCGACTTGGCATACGCGGCCGCGTCGCGAGCTTGCTCGAGGTAGGCACTGGCTTTCATCCCGAGTTAACCGGCCGCGAGAACGTCTTTCTGAATGGCGCGATTCTGGGAATGAGCCGCGAAGAGATCAAGCGAAAGTTCGATGAGATTGTCGCCTTTGCCGAAATCGAAAAGTTCATTGATACGCCGGTCAAGCGCTACTCATCGGGAATGTACGTGCGGCTGGCGTTTGCGGTGGCTGCGCACCTCGAACCTGAGATTTTGATCATCGACGAAGTACTGGCGGTGGGTGATTATGAATTTCAGCGACGCTGCCTGGGTAAGATGAACAAGGTAGCCCGCTCAGGCCGCACAGTACTCTTTGTCAGCCACAACATGACAGCGATCGAGGAGCTATGCCAACAGTCAATTCTCTTGAAGAATGGCCGCATCGAGCATTCGGGACCGACTCACCAGGTTGTTGCCGATTATCTAACCTCAACCGTTGGCGACTCGGCTTGGGAGATCGATGAACACACCGACCGCGAGGGAACCGGCAACGCCCGTATTACGCGCCTGGAGTTGCTTTCCGCTGAAACACGCATGCCTGTCACAAGCCTCATGTTCCGGCAATCCTTCCGGCTCCGCATTCATTACAACGCCAGTAAACGCTTGACCGACCCACGGTTTGGATTTGCGTTGCTGTCGGACAAGGGTGAGCGCGTATTTCAGACCGAAACAACGGAGGTAAACTTTAGAATACCAGCGATCGAAGAAGGGGACGGGAGGTTTGATTGCCTGGTTTCGACGCCCAATCTCCTTCCCGGTCTATTTCACCTCGAAGTCTGGATCGTTGAGAGGGTCAACGTCACTTTTGCCGACCACATCTACCGGGTGGGCCGAATCGAAATCGGCGTCGACCCGTTACAGGAGGAACAAATGGCCTCCCTGACCTATGCCGGGCGGGGACGTGTGTTCATGGATTGCCAGTGGTCCCAGTCCGACCGGCACGAAGAAGCCTATGCTGCGAGATAAAACTATTTTTATGACAGGCGGCGCTGGTTTCATAGGCTCTACGCTGATCGGCCGGTTGATTGAACAGAACCGCGTCGTCGTATTCGATAACTTGAGCCGAAACGCCCTGGCCGGCCTGCCCTATGCGTCGCATCCGAACCTCACGCTCGTGATCGGCGACGTAACAGACGCAGAGGCGTTACGCGCTGCGATGATCGAGGCCGGTCCGCATATCGTCGTTCATATGGCGGCCATCGCCGGCATCGACACGGTGATCAAGAGCCCTACCACGACAATGCGGGTCAACTTGATGGGCACTCTGAACGCTCTCGAATCGGCTCGGCAGGTTCCCGGCTTAGAGCGATTCGTCGATTTCTCGACCAGCGAGGTATTCGGCTCAAATGCATTTCGCGCCGAAGAGAGCGGACTCGCTTCTATCGGTGCTGTCGGAGAGGCGCGTTGGATCTACGCAGTCAGTAAGCTGACAGGTGAACACATGGCGCATGCCTACCACCGCGAGTTCGGCCTGCCGGCGGTGACTCTACGACCGTTTAATGTCTATGGACCCGGACAGGTGGGTGAAGGAGCGATTCATCGCTTTGTGACTCTCGCGCTCCAGAACAAGGATATAGAGATCCACGGAGACGGGACGCAGATTCGAGCCTGGTGTTATGTCGATGACATGGTGGACGGCCTCCTCCTGACAATGGAACACCCAAAAGCCATAGGCGAATCTTTCAACATCGGCAATGGGCGCGCTGTGGTGACAATCTTCGGGCTGGCGAACACAGTGGTACGCGTCCTTGATTCGAAATCAACGATCCGGTTCATTCGAAAGGACTACGCCGACATCGAACTACGCGTGCCGAACGTGGATAAGGCTCGCGCTTTGATCGGGTTCGAAGCGAAGGTCGATTTAGAAGAGGGTCTTAAGAGGACCGGCGAGTTCTATGCCGACTCGCGGCTCTCCAGTTCTGTTGGAAACACCTTCTCATGAAAGCTGTCGTCACCGGTGCTGGTGGGTTTCTTGGTTCCGAAGTTTGCCGCGTACTCGATCGAGAAGGCCATCAACTGATCCGTATGACTCGACGAGCAGTGCCGCAGGAAAACAATTTCAGTCAAACAATGTTCTTGGATCTTTGTGACCCGAAAGCGGCGGATGAAATTGTCTCTCACCGACCAGATGTTATGATTCACTTTGCTGCGGCCGTACCAGCGGAGCATGTGGGATCCGAGGCGGAACGTGTTGCAGAGATCAACCGACGAATTGATGCTACCGTCATAAAGGCACTGAAAAGCCTAAGGATCAAGATGATTTATGCCTCGAGCCTCAGTGTTTACGGAAGCATTGCCAATTCGACAATGCACGAGCAGTCCGCAACAAATCCCCCCGGTCCTTACGCGGCGGCAAAACTTGAAACGGAAGCTGTGGGAGAACAACTTTTTAGAGAAGAGGGAATTGGTTTTATTGCGTTGCGGATCGGGGCCCCGTACGGCCCGGGCCAAAGAAACCGAAATGTACTGAAGACGTTTGTGGAAAACGCCCTGCAAGGTTTGCCCCTCCAATATCATGGCACCGGCTCACGACAGCAGGATTTCATTCATAGCCTCGACGTTGCGGAAGCCGTGAAATGTGCCCTCGTCCCAGGAGCAAATGGTGTTTACAACGTCGCTACAGGTCGCCCACTTACGATGAAGCGATTGGCCCAAGTAACGGTAGCATCCGTTCCCGGATGTCGCAGTTTGGTGGTTCCCTCTGGGCGACCTGATCCTCAGGAAGGTAGAAGAGCCGATTACTCTATTGAGAAAATCCAGAAGGATTTGGGCTGGAAACCGCAGGTGACTCTGACGGATGGTATCGGTACTTGTGCTCGAGAATGGGCTAGTCGGGGGCTCTCATAAGAATCGGCTTTATCTCTGATGCGCACGGCAATTCTGTTGCTCTTCGAGCCTGCCTGGGGAGAATGGATTCGCTCGACTTGGACGAGATTTACTTTCTCGGCGACGCAGTGGGTTACTTCCCAGGAGAGTGCGAAGTCATCCAACAACTTCAGGAGCGGTCAATTCTCTGTCAAAAGGGAAACCATGAGGCAATGCTGCTCGGTGAGCTGGGTTTTTCCAGCGAAAAAGATAAAGTTTACGGAATTATCCGAGCACGCCAGCGCTTGGCGCCTTCTGAACTGCAAATAATCAGTGAATGGCCGGAACATCGTGTGGTTCACGTTGGAGGTCGCAAACTACTGTTGGCGCACGGCTCACCATTCGATTTCTTGTGCGAATATACTTTTGCAGACAGCGATCTGTCGAGGTTTTCGACTTTGAGTTATGACGCGGTTTTCTTGGGCCATACCCATAGGCCTTTCGTTCGGACCGTCGGCCCCGTGTTAGTTGTGAATGTTGGTTCGTGTGGAATGCCTCGGGATAGAGGTGACTGGGCTAGTTTTGCGGTTTACGACGCAGAAGCCAACACCGCTGAAATTCTTCGAGTCTCCTTTAAGCCAGAAGAAGTCATTCTTCGTTTTGCTGGTATGGAGATAGCAGAGCCCGTTCTTCGGTGCATGGAGCGAGAGAGTGCAAATTGTGTCGGTCGCTTGCTCTGAATTGGTGATTGCATGAGCACTACTACAGTTTTGGTCACCGGAGTGGGCGGCGGCGGATTTGGCGAACAAATCCTCAAAGCTTTGAAAAGAGCTGAACGACGTTACGCAATTGTAGGAACCGATATTTCGACAACTAGTAAGGGACTCGCCGAGGTGGACTATCCCTGCGTTGTCCCGATGGCCAGTGAACACAATTATGTCCAAGCTGTACTCCGAGCGTGCGCTCAATTTAATGTTGCCGCGGTGTTTCCTGGGTCGGAACCAGAGTTGAGGGCATTGAGCGAAGCCCATAGTCAGTTCTCTGAAAAAGGGATCCTCCTTGTTTGCAATCGACCCGAGGTCCTCGAGGTTTGTTTGGACAAGATCAAGACAACTGCTTTCTTAAAGACTCATGGTTTTTGTGTCCCGAGGTATTCTCAGATACGCGCAACGGCCAACTTAGATTCCATTGACTACTTCCCACTCGTCCTCAAACCCTCTCGTGGCGCTGGTGGATCAGCTGATGCATTTCTGGCTCAGAACCGGGACGATTTGGAATGTTTCTCCAAATACCTGCTCGGTCGATATTCCGAGTTCATCGCTCAGGAGTACGTGGGCCGGCCTGAAGAAGAGTATACGGTTGGTGTGCTCTCGGACCTCGACGGAAACTTGATTAATTCGATTGCCCTCCGTCGCAATATTCTGACTAGCTTGAG
>Ga0137401_10000772_pt1 | contig 13146 bp, 17 predicted proteins | sample CZOMad1_1_16fung_FD_108286 | JGI IMG/M metagenome (GOLD analysis project Ga0137401, IMG submission 108286) | Vadose zone soil fungal communities from Angelo Coast Range Reserve, California, USA - CZOMad1_1_16fungal (Illumina Assembly) | ecosystem: Environmental > Terrestrial > Soil > Vadose...
GCAACTCGACTGCATGAAGCCGGAATCGCTAGTAATGGCGTATCAGATCGACGCCGTGAATACGTTCCCGGGCCTTGTACACACCGCCCGTCACATCACGAAAGTGAGTTGTACTAGAAGTCGTCACGCTGACCGCAAGGAGGCAGACGCCCAAGGTATGACCCATGATTGGGGTGAAGTCGTAACAAGGTAGCCGTAGGAGAACCTGCGGCTGGATCACCTCCTTTCTAAAGTAGTGGTGGCTCAATCCGCTATGGTGTGCGGACCATGCCACCCAAATGCATGCCGAAGCTCTCACGGGCCTAGGGATGCACGTTCGGTTTACAACTTTGGGCGGATTCTGACAGATCGTATCGATAGTCAAAGCGCAAGCCTTCAACGCGCACAAATTCAAACGGCGGGCCAATGGCCCGCCGTTTTTGTTTTTTGCGACCCATCTGCCTTGCTCAGGCGCGAACCTTTTTACCAACCTGTTTTTGCTGGAGATTTGCCACTTGATCTCTAACGCATATTCGCAAGGGCGACTTGAATCGTAGCTGAACCAGGTAAGATGGGCTTGGCTTTAGTTCGCGCCAAAAAATTGGGACCGCTTGGACGCTTTCCTTCGACATTTGTTTCGTTTGGCGTATCACGCTGGATCGCTCGGGTTGCTCACCGTCGGGATCCTGGATTCTTCTTTTCTGATGTTGCCTCTTGGCAACGATTTCCTTTTGCTTGGGCTGGCCGCGCGCTATCACAATCGCGTGCCGCTTTATGTTGCGGCTGCGACGCTGGGCTCGGTGCTGGGTGTTTTGCTGACGCTTTGGCTTTCGCGGAAGGGCGGGGACCGCTTGACGAAAGGGCGCCAGGGGCGCACCTGGAAATATGTCGAGAAGCAAATGAAAGAGGACAGCGGATGGGCGCTTACGATCGGGAGCCTGATGCCGCCACCGTTTCCGTTCACCGTGTTTGTTGCGGATGCGGGAGCGCTGAAGGTCCCTCTGAAGAAGGCGCTTTCTTTTATCGCCGCGGGACGATTGTTGCGATTCACGATTGAAGGAGTTCTGGCCATTTATTATGGGCGCTGGATTCTTTCTTTCGCGCAATCGTCCGCATTCAAGGACGTGGCCATCGCGATGCTGGTGATCGCGGTCGTGGGCAGCGCTTATTCGATTTATGGTTGGGTCCGCCACTAATTTGGCGAGCGGCGCTCTGACACGGCTGATCAAACGGGTCTGGCGATAACTGCAGCGATGTACACTCTCGGCGTTGGCGAAAAGCCGGCGAGGATGCCCTTCAAGGCTCAGGGTAAACCGGCGCTACCAAGGAGCGCTCGGCCGATCAGGCAAACATTTGCGTGACGGGTCCGTCCAGTAACCCTAATTGCCGGGCGAGACCGATCTGGTCCCAGATGTTCCAGGCTTCGACAATTTTGCCTTCTCGTACGCGGCAGCCGCTCATTCCAGTGATCTTGAGCTCTTTGTTGGTCGGCGGGATTCCGAGCCCATCGCCAGTGTGGGTCGCGGTGACGGTCCAGCGAGCAAAAGCGGTGTCGCCCTCCCGGACCATCTGATCGAGATGAATTTTGATATCGGGAGTCGCGCTCCGCTGGCGATGATAAAACTCCTTGAATTCGGCGCCACCGCGGGAAGACTGGTCGGGGCGAGCCGTGCCCCACATCACGGCGTCTTCCGCCAAGAGCTCGTCGACGGTCTCGATCATTCCTTTATTCCAGATTTCATCGAACCAGCGTTGCAGGATTGTGGCCGGGTCAGGTTGTGACGTTCCGTGCGCTATGGCACTCGCTGTTGACATACGAACCTCCTGGTACTTCGGCGGCACTGTAACACAAATATATGTGGGCGGCAGCAAAACGGTGAAGGGTGACTGAGGATTGAGGATCTCCGACCAAATTGTTTTTGAGCTGATCTAGTCTATTGCTGCATCCAGGCGCTTGAGCGGGTACAGGGGCAGCGCGAGCGATAGGCCGACCACCAAGTTCGATAGAAGCACCAGCCACCAGCCTCGAATGTTGCGGGCTCGAGCTTCGCGGCGCGACCATGAGAGAAACATGATCGACGAAGGGATGAGTCGGCGGCGAAGAAGCTGGAGATGCGGGTGGCGAAGATTTCTTCGACGAAGAGCCGGAAGTTGGGGCCGTGGATGAGGAAGAAAAGCAGCGCGAAATAATAGGGAATTGCAATTCCGGCTACGCAACAAAGGATCAAGTAGGTTTTCATGAGCGTCAAAATAGTATGAGCGATCAGGTGAAGGCTATTTGTTTCTCGACGTCGTAGGTTTGCACGTCTGCCGCGCGACCGGGAAAGGTCTTGCCGAGCTGGGTCGCAGGAGTCTTGCGCTCCTACAAATGCGCGCTTCGACTCCACGGCGGGTGACGGGTACGCGTGGCGTTGTCTGCCTCTAAGGTTTTTTCTTGTGGAGGATGCGCTCGATCTGTTGGAGGTGGTTTAGGTCGTGGCCGGCCATCATGTGGAGGATGCGCTCGACGGTTTCTTCGCCGCGCTCGGCGTGCATGCCGTGGTGTTTCCATTGTTCGGGCTTGAGCGATTTAAGGACCGTCAGGTTGGCTTCGCGGACGGCGCGGAATACTTCCAGGCATTGGCGGGGGTTGCGCTCGCTGTAGCGGCCCGCGGCGACCCAGGCGTTTTGGTCGTAGGCCTGGATTGGAGTTCCTGGGGCGCCTAGGATCGAGCGAATACGCCAAGCGGTGACGATTTCGGCGTCGCCGAGATGGGCGAGGATTTCGGTTACCGACCATTTGTCTGGGGCGGGGCGTTTGCGTAATTTCGACGGCGGGACGTTCTTGATCATGGCTGCCAGTTTCTTCGGAGTCGTGGCTTGGACTTTCAGAGCGTCTTTGCCTTCGACGTGACCGAGGATGCGCCGTATGTACTGCTGCGGTGTTTCATTCATTCTGTGTTTCTCCATCACTCGCCAGGCGCGCGCGCTGATGCCAGCCTAGTTTGCACGAAGATCGCCTGAAACCGCCGGTTTGGCAAACGCCAAATTGGAGGGTCGTCTCTCTCTCAAATCGAAGGTTTTTCATGGGTCAGTTGAGATCCTTCGCTCAGGATGACAACTGGATGACCGCTAGGGCAACGGATACAGTCGAAGTTCCTGCATTGGAAAATCTTTTCGATTGTCGGTCACCAACATACAGTCATGCTCGATCGCGGTAGCAGCCACAATCATGTCGACGAGCGCCAGGGTGCGTCCTCTTCTGGCCCAAGTGTTTTTGAGCATTCCAGCCAGCCGGGCGGTTGCTCCGGTGACGTCAAAGCTTTCCAGGCTTTGAAGAACTGCTTCCGTCTTGGTCTCTTCTCCTGGCCGAATCCCGGCATAGAGCTCGGCGATATTCAAGGTCGTGGTCGTCAGCGCGTGCCCGGCACGAACAACTTCGGCGAGTAGTTCGCGGCGGCCCTTTCTAGAGCAAAGCACGTCGATCAAGACGGTCGTGTCGAGAAGAAGCCTCATCAGCTTGCGCGTTTAGACCTCTTAGGAATGCGGCGTTCATTCTCGTGGCGGAGTTTGCGGATCCAAGCTGCCGAGCCCTGTTTCAGCTCCGGGTGATCGGCTTCCTCCCAGACGGGCACATCGGTTTCGAGGAATCGCAATAGCTTTCTCCGGCGCACTGCCTCGCGAGCTGTCTCCACCAGAAACGCGCTGCGGCCGCGGGGGCCGACGAGGGCATCGATTTCACGGACAAGGTCCTGAGGCAGCAAAACATGGGCACGCTTGGACTTCATAAAGGGCACATAGAATATGTGCATAGCAAATGTATCATGGTTGTGTGCCTTCGAGGAAGAGCCGCGCTGGACTAACTAAACGTGCGAGACGAGTTCGGCCAGCCGTGTGACAAACGCGAACTCGGCTGGGTGCATTTTTTCGCGAGCGGCCTGTATGGTGAAAAATGCGCCACGGTCGATTTCCGGAAACTCGCGCATTTTGCCGGAGCGCGGGGGCCATTCCATTTGAAAGGTGTTGCTGCGCAATGCTGTTGGATCGCAATCGCCCTGGAAAGCCCAGGCGGTGACCTTTTTTCCGCTTTTGTGTTTGACACTGCCTAGCGGGATTAGATCGGGGCCGGGTGGCAGGCCGGTTTCTTCTTGGAATTCGCGCCTGGCCGCGGCGAGTTCATCTTCGCCGGAGTTGATTTCGCCTTTGGGGACGAACCACGCGCCAGTGTCCTTCTTGGCCCAGAGCGGGCCGCCCAGATGCACCAGCAGGACCTCCCAGTGATCGTTTTGCTTGCGATACATCAATAGGCCTGCGCTGTGTTTGCTCATGGTGCGGATTTAGGTGCGACAAGCTTGCCTGATTTCATAGCACTACGTGGTTCTGGAACTGGGTTTTGTTTGCTACGTAAGTAGACGGATTTATGCCGGAGAAGGCTCGGAAGTCGTGAATGAAATGGGCTTGGTCGAAATAACCGCAGGTCAGGGCGATTTGCGGCCAGTCGATGGAGTTGTTGCTGCGAGCGATATGTTTCAGAACTCTCTGGAAACGCTGGACGCGGCAGTAGAGCTTTGGCGTTAGTCCTACTTGCTGGGCGAACAACTGAATGAAACGCCTTTCGCTCAGGCCGATCTGATCGGTGACGTTCGAGATGGCGCGATTCGGGAGGCGCCGAAAATTGCCGACGGCGAAGTGTACCGCGGGATGCGGGGGGTCGAGCGGCATGACTATTTTTTCCAGAAGAGCACGCTCGAACGCAGCAAACTTGGCTTCCGGAGTCTTGGCTTCCAGCAAGCTCTCGCGCAGATGGCTGGCCTTGACGCCCCACAGGGTGTCCAGCGAGACATCGGTGTCCTGCAGCTCGCCGGCCGGCAGGTTGAAGAAGGGAGATGCGCCGCCCGGCTTGAAGACGGCGCCCATGGTGGAGCGCTGCTCAGCGGTGTCGATGACGGAGAACTCGGAGTAAGCGCCTACTACCAGAGCGCCGTTGAGCGTCTTGCATTTAGTGGGATCGTTTCGATCATAGACGCGAGTGCGGTCTTCGTACAGATTGATGATCAGGGAGATGTCGCCGGTGGGTAGGACGCGTTCGAGGGCGTGGGGGACGATGTAGTCGTCGCCGAACCACATGAGCTCGATAAAGTCGGAGAGCGGGGATCCCGGGATGTGGGGTTGGTAGATCACTAGGGGTAGAAAAGCAGAACCGCGGTTGCGCGTCAATGATTTGAAATGCCAGGGCTATGCACTGCCCTTTTCGTCTTGGATTTTTTCGGTGGCCGGTCTAAAGATTGGCCACTACATCAGTATGCCTAGCGGTAAGCCTTCTACATGTCGTCGATGAAGGAGTATTGGGGGCCGCTGCACACACGCGGTCGGGATGATCGTGCAGGAGAGAGATGCTCGCTCTTCCGAAGAGAGTGAATGTTTTCCGGGGAGACGTGATTCTATATCGTTAGATTAGCGTGCAAGCGAGGGCACAAGCTACTGGCCGGAAGGACGGATTTAGCACAGTCCCACGGCTGAGACCCATGGCGAAGGCGAGTTTGAATACGCTTGGCGGATAGAACCGGCAGGTGGATTACATCACAATCGTTTCGATACGGAGCGCTGCAGTTTCTGTGCGGTCTGAAAGCGGGCCGTAAATTCGAAGGAATGTGAGGGATTTATGGAGACAAAAACAATTCGGGTCGAGGCCATTCCCACAGACATCGCAAAATCGGTTCGCGCGACGATGCTTGCCCCCGTTTATGGATTCCCGGCACATTCGGAGGTGGCTACCGATGACGCGCCTTGCCGGCATTGCTTGCGGACCTTTACCGCGGGCGTGGATCGCAGAATTCTATTTACCTACGACCGCTTTGCGGGCGTTGAGTCACTGCCCCAGCCCGGACCCGTGTATATCCACGCTGACGATTGCCCGAAGTATTCTGCGGACGCAGGATTCCCGGAAGAACTTCGCGGGAGCCCGCGAACGCTCGAGGCTTATGGACGGGGCCGACGGTTGAGAGCGCAAGAATATGTTGCGGACGGACGATTCGAACCGGCGATTGAACGATTATTTGCTCAGCCGGAGGTTGACTACATTCAAGTGAACAGCACGACGGCGGGCTGCTACACGTTCCGCATCGAACGCGGGCGGTAGGGCATCGAAGGAATTCGGGGGAATGGCCATGTCTCAAGCTAAGGCGAAGAAGGACGTCATCGTTCGTAAACCACTGCTGACGGCGGAGTTGGATCCATCGAAGACGACCAGCCGGATCGAAGTCAAGGAGATCGAATTCCGGCCCGGACAGGCTACGGGGTTGCATACACATCCTTGTCCGGTGATGGGTTACATCGCGAAGGGAGAAGTGATCTTCCAAGTGGAGGGCGAGCCCGAGAAAACACTGAAACGCGGAGATGCCTTTTTCGAACCGCCAAACAAGAGAATCCTGCACTTCGACAACGCGTCAGCGACTGAGGCGATGACGTTTATCGCGTTCTATCTGCTTGGGAAGGATGAGCGCGAATTGATTCAGATGTTGGAATAAGCGGGCGCTGCACCACAGGGCGCCCGCAAGATCGATGATGTAAAAAAAGAACCCCGTCCTGAGATCAGAACGGGGTCGAGCGTTCTAGCGATTTTGTGAGTCGAATTCGGTCCGACAAGAGGTGGATGTTATCGGATGCCGTACAGCGTTACCTTGGGACGGTGGGACCAGCGGTCTTTGCCGTACCAGAGTTCAACGCTTTCAATAACGCGGCGCTCGCCGGGTAGATCGATGGCGCGAGTTTGTCCGCCGGAAGGAATTTTGTCGCGAATGATCAATTCTTCATGGCTGCCATCGCCGAAGTGAACGACGACGCGCTCGAAATAGATGGCGCCGCCACTCACACGCAGCTGAATGGCCCGGAATCTTCCGTCGTGCCGCCCGACGTGGATACTGTCGTGGTCTTGTCCTCCATCCACGTGAGCGTCTCCGAGACGGTCCCAACCGCGCTCGTGTTCCCCATATTGAGCATGTAACGAGACGCTAAAAAACAAAACGAATAAAACGCCGATGGTCGATCGTACGGTTTTCTTCAGCACATTTCCTCCATCAAGCCCGTGGGGGTTAGATTCCACAGCACTAAAAACTCTATCTTCGTAGGTGCTCGGTGACAACCGCTGCGACAACGGCTTTGCACTATGACTAACCCCGGGGATCGACGAATAGTTGCGACTGCAAAGAAAGACGCTCCGTCCGGAATGATTTGGGGCGGAGCGTCAGCGGGCACAGACCCTTCGAGGATCGGGGAAGCAGGGGTGTCTGTGCTACGTAAGGCAGCGAACTAGTTTGAGTGGGTCGCGGCCTTGGCCATCTGCTTGGTCATTTCCTCGGAGCGGCGCTGCATTTCTGCAGGGGCAACGTCTTCCACGTGAGTTGCCACGCCCCATTGATGACCAAAAGGATCCGTGAATTTGCCGAAGCGATCTCCCCAGAACATGTTGGACGGCGCCATATCTTCGCGCGCGCCGGCCTTCAAGGCACGCTTGAATAGGTCATCTACGTCCGTGGTGTAGACAAACAGAGAACTGGGCTGCATCGGGGAGGGAGTCGGAGCTACGGACATGCCGGGCATTTCGTCGTTCAGCATGAACCGGGAATCGCCGATTTTGAGTTCGGCGTGCATCACTTTGCCGCTGGGACCAGCCATGCGCATGACTTCCTCAGCACCAAAGATACTTTTATAGAAATCGATGGCGCGGGCGGCGTCACGACAGGTCAGTTGCGGTGTGATCGAGTGATAGCCCTCGGGAATGGGGCGCACTGCGTTCGGCATAAATGCCTCCTTGAAATTAGAAACGCGGGTCGGGGATGAAGTGGCCGCCGTTGGGGGCGGCTCAGGTCACGCGCAACCTCACAAATACTCCGTGGCCCCGGCGAAGTCAACCGCGCAATTGTTAAAAATCGACGATTTCGAGCGCGGTGTGTTTCCAGGTCTGTTTAAGACCGGGTTGACCTTGGGGCCTCGGAGGAAGAAGATGCACCCGAGGGATTTTCTTTGGAACTGCCGCCATGAGATACGAATTTCTTGTTGAGACGTATGAAACCGAGCGCGTTAAGGTGCTCAGCGTGTGGAGCGAATTCCTGGACGATGATCTGTCGGTGCGGCCTCGTCAAGGAGATCCGCGCGGGCGGAGCGTTCGCGAGCAGATGGTGCATCAATGTGTGAGCGAGGACTTGTGGTGCCGCATCATGCTGGGTGTCGATGTCGGAGCGCCGCCTTTGCCGGCGCAGGAAACGCGGCTCGAATTCATCCGGCGATATGCGGAAGACAGCGGAAAACGGCTCGCCGTATTTCGCAGCAAGGATGAGACGTGGTGGGAGGGCGAGACTACATTCTTTGACGTGAAGCGTTCGCGGGCCTGGGTCATGACCCGACGCTTGACGCACACTTCACACCATCGCGGGCAGCAGATGGCGATGCTGCGCATGCTGGGGCGTGATTTGCACAGCAACTACGGCCCCACAGCGGATACCGGTGGGCTGATGCAGAATCACGCGCCCACTTTGTATGCATACGCCAGTGTCGATGGTTTGCTGCAAGGCGAAGCAGCCGGCGGAACGAAAACGATTTTGCCAGGTGGCGGTGGGGACGCAGTTACCGAACGGCCGGACTCGAAGTAGACTATTTCTGCGAAACGTACTAGAAAAGCCGAAGGGCTGCGCGGACTCCGCCCTGCGCTACAGCATTGGCTCGCGTGACTGCTTAGTTTTCGCGATAGAATTCGGGGAATTGTTTCTTTAGGTGTTCTAGCTTCGGCAAGTCGTTGTAGACGATATAGGGCTGATCCGTGTGGGTCTTCAGATAGTCCTGGTGATATTCTTCGGCGCGGTAAAAGGCAGCGAACGGCGCGATCTGGGTGACGATCTTTCCGGGATAAGATTTTGCCACATTCAACTGCTCGACGTAGGTGGTGGCGATGCGCTTCTGTTCGTCGCTGGTGTAGAAAATCGCAGAGCGATATTGCGAGCCACTATCCGGCCCCTGGCGATTCAGTTGGGTGGGATCGTGCGCGACGGAAAAATAAACCATCAAGATTTGTCCGAAAGAGATTTGCGAGGGATCAAAAGTGACGCTAACCGATTCAGCATGACCCGTAAGACCCGAACTCACCATCTCGTAACCGGGTGACTCCACATGGCCGCCCGCGTAACCTGCTACCGCAGAGGTCACTCCCTTGGTGTGCTCGAAGACCGCCTGCACGCCCCAAAAACATCCGCCAGCGAGAACCACCTTTTCTTCACCTCTGGCGCTGGCGAGCGCTTGATCGGCGGCTGGTTTGGGGAAAGGAAACTTGGGTTCGACGGGGCGCGCTCCGATGGAGCGCACGGCGGTCCAGGCGACAAAAGCGACAATCACCGCGATAGCCACGCCTCTACCGATAAATGGGCTGCGCATTTCGCAATCTCCAACGACCGTCCAGTAACAAATACGGCAGAAACGCTTCATTGGATGCAGCTTGGAATATCGGGGTTACTAGGGAAATTACGATGAGAGAAAATAAAAGGGCCGCGCCGTGGCTCGCGGCCCATTTTGACGTTCTTAGCGGCGTTCGAGGGCACCCGCGTCGGATTGAGTTTATTCGGGCTTGGTGATTACTCCGCAAGCGATGCGAGGTGGCGCAGCGCTGGAGGCGCCCGAGGCGACTGCGTGAATGACCATCGCGGTTCCGCCATTGCTGAAGACGGAGTGATCGTCGGATCCCAATGTGACGTTTGGTGCGACGACGGTGGCATGCGCGGTACCGTCGGCGGCGACGATTAGAGAAAAGTCCGGGATGTCTCCCGCCGGAAGGCCGGAGTGGTCACCGTGCCCTGCGCCGGTAGGGTTGAAGTGCGATCCGGCAGACTTGAAGTCGGGTGCTTCGCACTTTGCGAACTGGTGGATGTGCAAAGAGTGTTCGCCCGGCGGTAAGTTTTTGATATCGAGCTTGATTTTGACGCCGTGGGGTGCCTCGGAGAGCGTGGCGGTACCCACGGTCTGCCCTTGGGCGTTTTTAATGTCTATGGTGAGTGGTTTGGTTGCGACGCTGGCGGATGCGACAGCGGTGCTGCCCAAGAGAAGGAGCAGGCACACAAGATTCGAGAGAATTTTCATCGTTCCTCACTTTACTTGCCAGATGAGATCCCTCGGTCCGACCGAAGAGGATCACCTTTGTTGATCGTCTTACTGTACGCAGACTGAGCGGTAATCCGATACAGGCTGTAATCATCCGGGTACTAGCACAGAGGCATAGAACTCGGGGGTGGCCAGCCGGGCCGCGCGAGGGTAGAAGCGACGCTGTGTTTGAGGCATCCTAGGGGTGTTTGCCGATGCAAATTTCTGAGGAGAATGCCATGTCTGCGTTTGTTCCACGCATTGCCGCGTTTGGAATCCTTTTGGTTCTTCCCGCGCTGCTGCCGGCCCAGGTAACCCACGGAAGTAAGCCGCAGCTGCCCGCACCCTATGCCACGAAATCGGCCGGGAATCCGCCGGAAGAAGAGAGGCCGCCGAACGGATTTATGCCTACGGTTCCGGCGGGGTTTCAAATAAACATTTTCGCGTCGAACTTCAAGCAGCCCCGGTGGCTGACGGTGGCACCAAACGGCAGCGATATTTTTCTTGCCGACACCCATGGCGGAGCGATTTACATTCTGCGCGATCCGCAACATAGCGGGGGAGCACAGCAGCGTGAAACTTTTCTGAGTGGGCTCGACGAGCCGTTCGGGATCGTGTTTCACGACGACTATATCTATGTCGGCGATACGGATGCCGTCTTGCGCTACAAGTTTGACCCCAAGACATCGAAGCGTCTCGGCGAAGCCGAAAAATTGATGGATCTTCCTCGCGGCGGTCATTCCACTCGCGCGCTGATGTTCACCGCCGACGGCAAGCACCTGTTCGTCAGCGTCGGCTCAAAATCGAACGTCGACATTGAAAGCGATTCACGCCGCGCGGCGATTACCATTTGCGATCCGGATGGCAAGAACGCGCGATTGTATGCCACCGGCTTGCGTAATCCCGTTGGGTTAGCGCTCGAGCCCACTACCGGACAACTTTGGACTAGCGTGAACGAGCGGGACGGGCTGGGCGACGACCTGCCGCCGGACTACGTTACTTCGGTGAAGGACGGCGGCTTTTACGGGTGGCCGTACAGCTACATCGGGGACAATGTGGACCCGCGCGTGAGTCCGCAAAAGCCGGAGTTGGTGGCGAAGGCGATTATCCCCGACGTGCTATTGGGTGCGCACCGAGCGCCGTTGCAGTTCGCGTTCTACACGGGCAAGGAGTTTCCGGCCAGTTATCGCGGAGGGATGTTTCTTGCGGAGCATGGTTCTTGGAACCGCTCGGCGCGCGCGGGCTATCAAGTGGTCTTTATCCCATTTAAGGATGGCAAGCCTTCCGGCGATCCTCAGCCATTTTTGACTGGCCTAGTCCCGGATCCTATGAAGGGCAATGTGAATGGGCGGCCGGTAGGTGTGACGACAGCGCCGGATGGTTCGCTGCTGGTTTCCGATGATGGAGCGCAAGTCGTATATCGGATCACGGCGACAAAGTGACGACGAATGCACACCCGACGCAGAGGTCAGGCCTGAACGGCTAGTTCACCGTTAGTGTCAGCTGGATTGGCGCGATTGGTGGGAGCAGCGTTCCGGCGGATGTGGTCGCCGTGAATGAGACGGTAATCGTCGAGGTACCCGGCGGGGTGGCCGCTGCTTGCGTGATCGGAGCGCTTTGCGCGCTCGTGCTGGCCCCGCCGCACCCTGCCATGGCACACAATGCTATAGCCGCGAGTGATGCGGCGACTCCTGGGTAGGCTAGGCGCGGACGCGCTCGTGTTCTTTGTGGGCTTCTCGGAGACTCGATAGCGGTTGCGCAGAGCATAGCTACTGCCAGGAAGTACAAAAACATCAGACGGTGCCGCAATCCCAGAACGTCGAACGGCTCGTCGGTGGGCGTATAGATCAATCGGCTAGCCCCAGCGCTTCCCACGGTTGCCACCGTAATTACGACCGTCGCCGGAGTTCCGCTGGCCACTTTTGTTGAGGTCGGAACGGAGCAGGTTGCGGCCAGGGGAGCGCCCGAACACGCAAAGGACACACTGCCGTCAAATCCCGCAGTAATGAGGAGGTTAAACGCCGCGCTATGACCGGCTATGACGGTGGCAGAGAAACTCCCACCGGTCGCTGCGGCGACTGTCAGCAGTGGGTTTGCGTTTCCGCTGACCGCGATAGTTTGCGGTGAATTGGGCGCATCGTCGGCGACTGTCAGCGTCGCGGCACGAGAGCCGGCCGCCGAGGGCGTGAATGTCAGCCCTAGCGTGCATGCTGTGGGTGCGAGATAGGCGGGTGCGGTGCACCCGTTGTCCAGCTTAAACTCCCCTGCATTGCCTCCGCTGAGCAGTACCGAAAAGATATGCAACGCCGCCGAGCCGGAACTCGTGATCGTGACGTTCTGTTGAGGGCTTGTCGTGCCCACGGGGATAGCGGCAAAAGTAAAGGCCGCTGCGGAGAGCATTAAAGCGGCACCGCCAGTACTCGCCCCGGTGACTTGTACGATATGCGGTGATCCAATCGCGTCGTCGGTGATGGTCAACGCGGCGACACGTATGCCGATTGCGGATGGAGAAAACTTGACCGAAACAATGCAACTGGCATTGGCTGCATACGCAGCAGCCGTGCAGCCGTTGGTCAGGGAGAAATCGCCTGCGTTGGCCCCACCCACTTGAACGGAAGTGATATGCAGAGCGGCGGTGCCCGAATTTGTGAGGGTGACATTCTGTGGTGCGCTGGTCGTGCCTGACGGAGTCCCAGCAAAAGACAATGTTGTCGGCGCAATCGTCATCGCGGGCCTGCCCACCGCCGCGCCTCCGCCGCTGCCGGTTATCGGAACAGTCTGCGGGGAGCCGGGTACATCGTCGGTGATCGTGATGAAAGCACTGCGCGGTCCGTCTGCCAGAGGCGAAAAAGTCACGTTGATGGTGCAGCTTGCGTTTGCAGCATACGCGCCGTTGCAACCGTTGGTCATCGTAAAGTCGCCAGCGTTCGATCCGCCGATCGCGACAGAGGAAATGTGCAGCGTGGCCACAGCGGAGTTTGTCTATGTAACCATTTGCGCTGCGCTGGTTGCTCCCTGCACCGTGCTTGGAAACGAGAGGCTTGCCGGTGAGATGGTTATCGCCGA
>Ga0137401_10000773_pt1 | contig 13145 bp, 10 predicted proteins | sample CZOMad1_1_16fung_FD_108286 | JGI IMG/M metagenome (GOLD analysis project Ga0137401, IMG submission 108286) | Vadose zone soil fungal communities from Angelo Coast Range Reserve, California, USA - CZOMad1_1_16fungal (Illumina Assembly) | ecosystem: Environmental > Terrestrial > Soil > Vadose...
TCCGGTAGATAACGACCGAGGTCGCCTGTCCTGAAAAGACGTGTCCCCCTTTCGGAACCAAAGGGGCTGGGTACGAACCTGTCTGCAGTTGCGTCGGGGCGATGACGGTAACCACGAGCGAGACCTGCACCCCCAATGTAGATTTCGCCAGGGTCTCCAATCGGAGCTGACTGCCCTTTCTCATTCAGGATATAAACTTGGATATTGTCGATTGGGGTGCCGATGGAGGGAAGTCGGTCCGCGTGCTCTTTGGGGGGAACAATCCCGGAAGTAGCTACCACCGTGCACTCGGTAGGGCCGTAGTTATTCACCAACTGGAATGGCAGTTTTTTCGGAGGGTAGTGGTGCAGAACGTCAGCTCCGGTGAGCATTATGCGAAGGCTCGACTTGGTAGGCCACTCCAAAGTCATCATGCACTCCGCCAAAGGGGTAGGAAGGAAGCAAATGGTGATCTCTTGCGAAATCAGCCAGTCTCGGACTGCTTCTGGATTATTCCCTGTAACTCCATCAGGCAGATGTACGCTCGCTCCCGCGGTTAGGTAGGGCCAAATTTCCCAGACCGCCGCATCGAATCCCAAAGCCGATAACTGACTTGCTCTGTCGTTCGGAGTGATCCGGAACGCGCGTTGATGCCAAGACAGGAGGTTGAGCAGACCACCGTGTGTGATTTCAACGCCCTTTGGCTGCCCGGTCGACCCAGAAGTGTAGATTACATAAGCAAGATCGTCCGCTTTGGGTTTCGTGGACCAGGTGCCGGAGCCGACGGCAAGGACTAGCTGACCTTCTGGGTCTAAAACCACGACGGACTCCGGATGTACTGGCAATGCGGCAGCTGTGCAGTGTCCGGTCACGAGAACGGGAACCTGGGCATCCTTCAACACGAACATCAGCCGCTCTGTGGGATAACTCGGATCCAGCGGGAGATATGCACCCCCTGCTTTGAGGATGGCGAGAGCTCCCACAATCACCGCTATGGAGCGATCTAGGCAGAGCCCGACGACGATATCGGGACCAACGCCGAGCGACCGCAGGTAATGAGCCAATCGATCGGCGCGACGATCAAGCTCTTGGTAGCTCAGCGATCTTTTTCCATGCGTTACCGCTATCGCATGAGGGGCCGCAGCGGCCTGAGCACTCAAGAGCTGAGGGACACATTCATGTCGAAAAGAATTCTGCTGCTCGTCATGGTTTCCTATGCGTGGCATTTGGTCTGCGTTTCCAAATAATCCATGCTGTCTTAAGGGTCCTGCTGAGATGTCACTCATACCATAGCCCTCCTTCCGAGGTGGCAAGGCATCCAGTGGTGGAATTCTGTGGAACGAGTGAGTCAAGTTTCCGGCCTTCGACGTATGCTCTTTCCACTGAAGGTTGATGGATCACACAACTAAAGGACAATGCTCCATAGTGCAAACAATGAACTACGAATGTCTCCCTCTGTGAGAGATTAGGGCTGAGGGGTGCTAAGAATTCGCCCTGGAAGCGGTCTTGCTCGGGGAACCACGTGAGCTCAACTTCCTTGAAGTCAATGTAGCGACGGCACAGGGGATAGAATGCTTTGTAGACGGCTTCTTTAGCGGAAAAAATCATCGCGAGGCGCTCTTGCGAAAGGCCTTGACGGACCCAGTCGAGTTCAGCCGCGTGACATACCAAATGACTGATATCCGTTTCTTGCATTCCTTCCATAGTTTCTAAATCCACGCCGATCACAAAGCGATTCGAACCGTTAACCACCACCGCCACGTCCCATGGATGACAGTGGCTAATGGAGCCTACGACTCCGTCGCTCCACAAGGGCTCTCCCGCTGGGCCACGCAAAACCGGCCAAAGGTTCTCAAGACCTATCTGTTTCAAGGCAAGGCGTGCTGCGGCTCGTCCTAAAGCAAACTCAACCTGTTTTCTTCGACAAGCGCGAGGCGTAAGAACTTGCGCCTCCTCAGGATGCAGCGCATGGTTGCCTAGGTCTCTTTCTGAAACAACGGCCAAGCCGACGTTTTCGCCCAGACGCAGAGAACTTTCTGCATCTGCCATCGCTCGAATTACGACGCGCTCTACTGTGCCCCTCAGCATACTTGTTTCTGTTTGTTCGATTCGATAGGCCTGAGCGTGCGGAAACCGCTCTGGCTGCAGCGGATCCAAGCTACGGCAAAAAACATGTGACCGGCAGCAGAATCAGATTTCTAGGCAAAAATCAGTCGCATGAACGGGAGGCGAAGCAATTCGGGAAAAGTTTCCGCAACGCTGAGCTTCTTTTTCGCCACTGCGAACACGAAGAGAGAGACGCACACTGCGATAGGAAGCAAAACATGGAAACTCAAGGAAGTGAGCGAGCCAACGAAAAACAGGGTACACGCGCTCAATGCGATTGCCAAATACACTGCAAGATAGCGCCGATCGAAGACATGAAAATCCGCTGTAGGAGATAGGCCCGCTTGCAACAGTAAGTTATATCCAATCAGCGTCACAGCGGAACCGACCCCGGCGCCTATTGTTCCATATAGCTTTATCAAAACTGCGCTCACCACGAGGTTTGCTAACGCCGCCACAACGCTCGCCGCGATTACCCAGCGCAATCTTTCGAAGACTTTTAGCGTCTGGAGATTGAAGCCGAGGATAACGTTGAAATAGACGCCTAACGAAAGCAGAGCCAACACGGGACCGGAAGGCGCGTAGCGTGCCCCGTAAAGGAATATCGTGAGAGGTTTTGCCAAAGAAAAGGTAACGGCGAAGATGGGAAAAGACAGTACGGACATCCACGCGGCCGTCTTCCAGTAGAGATCGTTGATGCCGCGGTAGTCCGCCCTGGCGAAGAGGCGCGCCGCGAGCGGCGTGTACAAGAGTGTGAAGCTCGTAAAAACAATGTTGTTGAGGTCGGCAATCGGAACCGCGGCGCGATAAAATGCGACCTCCGGCATGGTCCGCAGACGGCCCAGCAAGAAGACATTCACGGGAGCGATGCACATGGCCAGGGCCGAAACAAGGCCAGGCAGCACGAAAGCAAGCGTCTCTCGGACGGGAATGGCTACCTCCTTAAACCGGAACCACTGCAAGATCCCCTGGGCGCGCAGAAGCTTAATGAGCAGGCATGCGTACACCAACACTCCTGTTGCTCCTGCCACGAGATACCCGTACGCCAGGAAAACAATCGTGCTTTTCATCGACAGAAGAAGAACCACGACGCCAAACTTGAGTCCGGGCCCCAGCATGTACCGGCGAAAGAAAATGTTCCGGGTGCCCGCAAAGCTGGCGAAAAGATTGTCCAACAGCGCGTCGGCCGTTTCGACCGGCACCAAGACGATCAAGATCGAGAATACCGCTAGGGAAGGAAGACCCTCGTGGGTAATGAACGGCATGAGAAACAGCGGCGCTCGCCATACAACGCCAACGATAAAGATTCCGGTTAGCAGAACTGCTCCCACGGCCAAGAGAATGGTGCCGAACATCTTTCCGTACTCGTGGTTTTCCCGGTAAATCGGCACGAAGCGCGGAATTGCATCTTGCAGACCCAGTGAAGCAAAAAGCCGGAAAAGACTGACCACTGCCAGCCCATAAGCCAGCTCTCCGTAATCCCTTGTCGAGAGATAGCGGATCATCAGCACTTGGGTAAAGAAATTGATGCCCAGAGACAACACGCGACCAAACAGAAACAGGCTTGAGCCTCGAATCTGCTTTCGTACCGCGTCCTGTTCGCTGGGCGTCGTCGCGGTGGTTTCTAGGACTGCTTCCATTTTATTCTATTCCGCCGCCTTAGTCTGAAGTGGCTGCGAAGGCTGAAAGTTACTGGGCACCAGCCTCTTTGTGGCTTCGGGACTCGAACCCTCCTCGCTGGGGAGATTTAGTGCGGCACTCATGTATTCCTGCCCTGACGCGCCAAATCTCAGGCACCACTCGCCATCCAGGCGCGAGAGGAAAGCGTCACCCTGCTGAACTAGTCTCGCCAGTTCGGGATTACGGGCATGGAAAAGCAAGGGAACGGTCCCCCAAAAGAAACAACGTGACTCCGATAATTCCTGCGCGTGCCGAATTTCGAGCCTGCCATGGAGACCTATCGCTCCGTGATTCCATGCGTCGCATAACAAGTGATCGAAAACTGTTTTCATGTGGAGCTTTGTCGCCCCGATCTGCACAACGTCGGCGATCCCACCACGCTTCGCGTAGTAAACAAACCATCCGATGATTTCCTTCGTAGCGTCTCGCAAGGCAACTTTACGCAGATTTCCGTATGCTTTCATCCGACTCATGAAATCCAAGAGCCATCCCAATGACTCTCTGTTGTACTCGGGCCGCAGCGAATAACGCGCAGAACAACCCTGCAGGCACGAATGCAGCAGCGTGTCAATCTCAAGCTCTTCTTCCGTGGCACCGCTAGGCGGCCGACGGAGGCGCCTTAGGGTAATCCTCGTGGCCACGGTGCTGACGGTCTTATGCAGGACCCGGCACGCGCGGCCACCAGCCCCAGATCTGCCCTCCCTTCCAAAGCGCGACATTGCGTAAAGCGCATACGAGCCTGGCCGCAAGGGGCGAGCCCACTGCAAGCTATACGCAGCGGACGTACTTCCCCCCAATCCCACCCAAATTTGCTGGCTCAGCCCATTCGCAGTGTCGGTCATCGCCAAGTCTTGTTTCCCGTTCATGAAGGCCGCGAGCAATTGCGGCCCTGGCAACGCCCATCGACTCTCCGGGTGAACCACAAGACCGCTTCCAAAAGCGGCCTGAACGGGTCTCCCGTTCACCGACATTGGCCGCGGCACGATCCCTAGAAAGCCGACGACTCGTCGCTGCCCCTCCTCATAAACGAGCGATCCAATGGAACTGTCAAACCACGGATTCTGAAAAAACACTTGCCGAAGATACTCTTCCAACCTCGGCGGATGGGGGCCTGTCTGGCCTTGCAAGAATTGCCAGTTCAGCTCCGCGACCCTTGGAATGTCGTCCTGAACAAAGGCTCGAATACGTCCCATTTCCACACGCCTGACTTTGCGCGAACCAAGTGATGGAATTACGGCTGATCCGTGCTCTCTACGATGCGCGTGCTAGTCATTCATTCCTCCTGCGGCGGCTCTTTCCAGGCACGCGGGATCTGAAACTCAAGGTCGAAACCATGGCGTGTATGGAGAATCCAGGAAGAAGCTCATCAGCAGATTCGCTACCTTGTCGTCGCCTTGGTTGTTTGGATGCGTGCCATCGGGCTGGAAGTCCTGTTCCCCGTTGCACGGCGAGCCGGTTTGCCCGTCACACCAGACCAAGCCATCGGAACGCGGTGTGCCACCGTTGGCCCAAGTATAAGGGCCCCACGCGGTCCATGAAGCCGCGCCGGCTTGGTAATTCAAATCGCCGGCAGTGGGATCGATAGACGTTCCTCCGCTGCGAATTTGGAGAATCTGCGCTTGGATCAACCACTTCACCGAAAACCCGTACTCGTACGGATAGGGTTCGGAGCTATGGTTGGTGGTCGCATATCCGCCATAAATGCGGCTGGAGTGAAAAACCTGCCGCAAGTTTGGCCAACGCGTCTTGGCGGCTCGCAAGATGCTTCCCAGCTGCTGCTCGTAACGCAATGCTTCCGTGTGGCTCACGTTGTTCGAGCACCCGGCGACCGTGGGGTCGCACAGAGATTGAAAGCCGTCAGCGGCCGGGTCGCCGTTGTATTCCTCGATCCAGGCAGCCTGCACCTGCTTTTCAGTCAGCCCAAGCGGAGCGAGCACCACATCCCGAACCCGATCATACTGATTTCCCAGGGTCGGATCGCACGACGGGGGTCCGCTCGTAACGCTCCAGACACAGGGCATTGCTCCGGTCAGTGCTCCGTTCACGATTGACAGCGTGGCGTGATTGACGCCAGAATTGGTCGCAGCTTGGTTCACGAAGACCGCAAACTCATCCACAACGGTGGACCTTCCGACTGCGACGAAAACAATCTTGCCCGACGCACTTGGATTCCCGTTGGTATCCAGAGGTTGAATCGCGGCGGCGGCCGCTAAGCCTGCCGTGTTATGGTCTGCGGGAACCGTGTCGCCGCTGTTTTCATATAGGCCTCCCTGGAAAGTCAAATAGTTCTCTGATGGTGTCATGTCCATCAGAGGTATCTTGGTTCCGTTGCCGGTTGGACCGGTTACAGTGAGCGAGCTTGAGCCACTCTTGCCATTGAAAGCAACTGTGATCGTCGCCGTCCCAGCCCCTACTCCCATGGCCAGACCGGGGTTCTGCTGGCCTGCACTCTGAACCGCTGCAACACTCGCATTCGTGGATGTCCAGGTCGCATTCTGAGTGGCATCTTGCAGGGAGTTGTCACTATATGTGGCATTGGCAAAGAATTGTTGTGTTCCATTGGCAGCGATCGTGGGGTTCAGAGGGCTTATATCAATTGAAGTTAGAGTCGGCGGGGCGCTGATCGCTAGAGCAGCTGTTCCAGTCTTGCCGGCGGATGCGGCTGTAATAGTCACCGAGCCGCCCGCGACCCCTGTCGCGAGCCCCGAACTCTGAATCGTTGCCTTGCCGGCATCCGAGGATGTCCAACTCACGGACTTGGTCATGTCCTCTGTCGAAGAGTCGCTGAAGACGCCAGTGGCGGTAAACTGCTGAGTCGCTGACGCTTGAATTGAAGCGTTGGCTGGTGTCACGGCGATCGAAACCATGGTAGCGGGTTGCGATGCGGGGCCTCCTCCGCAGCCCGCAACCCAACCCATTGCCACTCCCAAACCAAGCAATCGCCCGAAGGACTTTGCCCGTTTGGCAATATAGCCCTTTTCGTGATTTACCCCGTGTACGGCCATAGCGAACCTCCTCTGCGGTCTAGACGCACGTTGGTCGCGATGAAGCCCTGGGACGGGAGCAACTCGCCCCCATGATGCTCGAACTACTCGACGGTGACGGATTTTGCGAGGTTGCGTGGCTGGTCTACGTCACAGCCCCGGCGGACGGCGATGTGGTAAGCCAGCAACTGCAGCGGCACAATCTCAAGCAATGGCGATAACAGTTCGACTGTTGGAGGAACAGTGACGATATGATCGGACGCCTCACGAGCCAACCGGTCGCCCTCCGTGACAATCGAGATTACGATGCCATCGCGCGCTTTCACTTCCTTGATGTTCGAGACGCTTTTCTCGTAGCGGGTTATAGCTTCTGGATCTTTGTCGTCACGCGTGGCCAGGACGACGACCGGAAGATTCTCGTCGATCAGGGCGTTGGGGCCGTGCTTCATTTCGCCCGCCGGATATCCCTCTGCGTGAATATACGAAATTTCCTTGAGCTTGAGCGCACCCTCGAGAGCAATGGGGAAATGGATGCCGCGCCCCAAGTAAAGGAAATCACTGTAACGGTGGAATTGGCGCGCGAAATGTTCGTAAATGCCGTCTTGGTCGCCCCGCAGAATCGTTTCCATCTGGTGAGGAATGCACATAAGCTCCTCCACCAGGTGGCTGATGGAGTCTTCGTCGAGCCTGCTGCGGACCTGACCCAGGTACATGGCGAACAGCATGAGCGCTGTCAATTGACTGGTGAACGCTTTCGTAGACGCGACACCAATTTCAGGGCCAGCGTGGGTCAGGATCGTCCCCGCAGCCTCGCGCGTGATCGCCGAGCCGGCGACGTTGCAGATAGCGATTGTTTTTGAGCCTTTTTGATTTGACTCGCGCTGTGCCGCCAGAGTGTCGGCAGTTTCTCCAGACTGGCTGATGCAGATGGTCAACGTTTTCGAGTCCACCATGGGATCGCGGTAACGGAATTCGCTGCCATAGTCCACTTCAACGGGGATTTTGGCCAGACGCTCGATCATGAATTTACCGGTGTGGCCGGCGTGCCAGCTAGTGCCGCAAGCCACGATCTTGATGTTAGTGAAGTTGCGAAACTCTGCCTCGGAGATATCCATCTGATCAAAGCAGACTCGGCCGGAATCAAGAGCGATGCGGCCAGCCAGAGTGTCGCGAACTGCGCGTGGTTGCTCAAAGATCTCTTTTTGCATGAAGTGCTTGTAGCCGCGTTTCTCCGTCATGGCGGGGGTCCACGTGACGTGCTGCACGGGGCGCTGAATCGCGCGCCCATCGATGTCCATCAAGTGGACCCCCTCGGGGGAAAGTACGGCGAGATCGCCATCGGCAAGAAAGAAGATGTTCCGTGTGTGATAGAGAATCGCCGGGACATCGCTTGCGACGAAGTATTCGCTCTGGCCAAGTCCGATGACCGAAGGAGGACCCAGCCGCGCCGCGACAATCTTGTTCGGGTCTTTCGAGGAAAGAATCGCGAGCGAATAGACACCAGTGAGCTGCTTCACACTCTTGCGCACGGCGTCTTCAAGTGGCCCGCCGTTCAAATTGCTTTCGACCAGGTGAGCAATAACTTCTGTGTCCGTTTCTGTTTCGAACCTATGTCCATCCTTCTCGAGGCGCTGTTTTAGTCCAACATAGTTTTCAATGATGCCGTTATGCACGACGACGATCTGGCCCGTGCAGTCGCGGTGGGGGTGAGCGTTTTCCTCCGTCGGGCGCCCGTGCGTGGCCCAGCGGGTGTGGCCTATGCCATAACTGCCTTCGATTGGCGATTGCCGCAAGGATTCTTCGAGATTGCGGAGTTTGCCCGGAGCGCGGCGGATCTCGATCCTTCCGCTTTGATTGACGACCGCAACGCCAGCGGAATCATAGCCGCGGTATTCGAGCCTCTTAAGCCCGTCGAGAATCAAGGGCACAACCTTCTTGGGACCGATGTATCCAACTATTCCACACACACCGTTTTCTCCCGCATTAGAACAAAAAAACTAACTGCAAAGTGGCACCAGCTCAATCGGATCATGAAGCGGTGGATTTGAACGGCGAGACTCGGCGATGAACAAGTTGAAAACGAGAATTCCAGTTTCAGAAATCCTGAATAGCTAAATCGGACAACATGGTTGTAGCTATCCAGTTTGCGGATCAGCCTCCAGCGTTAGCCTCAAATGGAGGCAATGAATGGTGTAGGGGATCCCTTTTTCCGCGGACAGGTCCGAAAGGGCTGTGCACACTTCATGGTCGCAGGCTTCTCTCGTCTCCGCAGGCATGGAAACAAATTGCCCCTCGATGCGGACCCACCAGCCCCAGTGTCCTTCCAGTGAATCGTAATATGTTTCGTACGATTCGGTGACGGAAACCTGAAGCGGATCGAAGGTTCCGCTGAACAGACGAAGAGCCTCTTCTCGGGTAAGCTGAGACCGCATCCGGGCGGACTCCAGAAAGCGTGCTGGACCCATGTATTTCAAGAAGATCGGACTTGTCTTCCGGATGAACTCCTGGCCGTTATTTCTGCCGATGAAGAAAAGATCCACTCGCCCATGGGGCTTGAGCACACGTCGAATCTCTTGCACTGCGGTTCGCAGGTTAGTCACCCAATGGAACGCAAAGATGCTGAACAAATAGTCGACGGACTGAGAGGCGATCGGCATCTCCTCGAAGCACCCGCCCAGGATACTGATGTTTGGGCAACTCGCGATTCGCCGCAGCGCACACTTGCGCATATTTTCAGCTGGCTCTATCCCCACAAATTGAATGTTCGGCTGGCTGCGGCTTGCCAACTGCGATAGTGCCCTCCCTGTACCACAACCCACATCGAGTACAACTTGATCGTCACCCTCGATGACCAGGGAGCCCAGGATCTTCTCAGCAGCGCGGCCCCAGCACGACCGCAAGTTCAATTCGTCGTCATACTTTTCCGCCAGTAGCGAGTACGTCTGTACAACTGGGTTCGCCATATTCATATTCAGGCGGCGGATTGAGAGATCTCGTTCCCAAGAGCAATTCGGCACAGATTCTTCACAACGCAGATATCCTTGGGCTCCACGGTTTTCAGATCAATCGGACGGCCCGTCTGTTCCTCGACAAAGAGAAGCAAATCAACAAGCCCCATAGAGTCCAATAGCCCGTCAGTGATGAGATCGATGTCTTCGGTAATTTCCGCCCCGTGGTGATTCCCAGGCAACTTGTGCTCTCTGATCCAGTTTAGAACTGAAGCAATCAATGCATCTTCTTGTGTACGATTCACGTTCGAGCCCCCTCAAGCAGGCGGACTAGCCCTCCCCGATCAACTTTCCCGTTCAAATTCAGGGGCAGGGCCTCGAGCGTGTAGATTCTCTGGGGCACCATGTAGCCGGGCAAATACGTGCGGCAGTACTTCAGCGCCTTGCCCTCATCGAGCGCCTTCTGGCCCGACACGAAAGCAACAACACCATCGGCAGAACCATCTCGCACGGGCCAAGCAACAGAAACGACTTGATCGGTCCCGCAAGCCTTTCGAAGTATGGCTTCAATTTCCTGCAATTCTGCCCGATATCCTCGAATCTTCACTTGATCATCGATTCGGCCAAGATAGTACATGCAGCCACTCCAGTCTTGTTTGACCAGATCCCCTGTCCGGTACCAGACTGTGTCGTCTGAACTGCCTAGTCGCACAAACTTCGCTCCTGTCTTCCCTGGATCATTCCAGTACCCTCCGGTGACCTGCGATCCTGCTAGGAACAGCTCGCCGGCTTGATTCCTTGGAAGAATGTTGAATTCCTGGTTGGCAATGCTTGATCGCTGTCCAGCGAACGTCCAGCCGATCGGGCAAATGTCGTTCAAACATTCTCCAGGTGAGTGATTTCGGTCCCATCGGTAATGAGAAATGGCTATAGTGGCTTCCGTGGGCCCGTAGAGATTCTCAACGATCGAGTGCGTTCCTGCGTTTTGCCACAGTTGTGCATATGACGTCGGTAGAGGCTCTCCGCAGAAGAAGCTGTATCGCAGAGAAGGGAAGGTATCGGGCTCCAGAAGTTTCATCTTGGTTAAGACGCTAATTACGGACGGGACGGAGAACCAAGCGGTCAATGCGTTATCGCGGATGAACTTAGCCGGCAGCAGAACAGCCCTCTCGGGCAGGCAATACAAACAAGCTCCCCGCTCCCAGGCAAGAAAGATGTCATGAACACTCAAGTCGAAGCTCAGATCGGAGTGCTGGGAGAATCGGTCGGCTTCATTCAGATCGCACCGGCTGCACATGTAATCGATGTAAGCCCGCACATTTGAGTGGGTAACAGCTACACCCTTCGGCTCACCCGTAGTGCCTGACGTGAACAGTAGATAGGCAATCGCCTGGGTGGAGACGGTGGTTTCGAAGACAGAGCCCTTGCTCTCCTGGACGTCTTTTGATAGCAGGTACCGATGGATAGGAAAGTCCCTTCGAAGGTCAGTGGCATCTGCAATTTCGGGAAGAATAACAGTCAGAGGCTGCTGAAATCCTTCCAGGAGCTCACTAAGGTGTGGGATGCATTCATTCCCAACGATCACCTGATTACAACCGGACAGAATCATCATTCTGCGAGTACGCTCTGCTGGGAATTTGGGGGTTAGTGGCACATATCCTTTTCCAGCGGCAAGAATTCCCAAAATTCCCGCATAGGCCGTCACGCTTCGATAAGCCAGAATGGCGACCAGCGGAGAATTGGGCGCCTCAGTCCGCAGTAGCAGAGACGCGAGCCGGCCTGCCTTGCGTCTGAGATCGCCATAGGTGAGAGTTTCGCCGTCGACGACCAGAGCTGAACGCGATGCGAACCTCTCGCTCGATTTCAGGAATCCACCGACAGTATTCCGCAACCTATCCTCCACTCATCCGTTGGATTGGAACTGCCTCTTGGGCGTCTCCGCTACTAACGTGGGCCGGATGAGACGAGAAGCCCTCATCTCGGGACGTTGGCGCCGCGGGGAGCCTGGAGGAATCGCCCTCTGCGATGTGCGACTTGTTACAGGCAAAATCGAAAGCGAGTCGAGCGTGCTTCAAGTCCTCTTCGCACAAAGGAACGTCGAGAATGAACGTGCGGCAACCCAAGGCCAAATATCGTGCCAATTCTTCTCCGACTTGCTCGTAGCTGCCCACAAGATAGGGACAAAATGTTTTGTAATTCTCAAACGGCGCAAGCCAATAGCTGCTGTGGGTAGTCTTGTTTTCTTCGATGGCGCCCGACAGCTCATGGTGCCAAACAGAGTCCGAGACTTTCATCGCCAGCCCGTGAATCATTTTCCCTTTCTTTTCCTCGGGAAACCTTCCACGGGCTTCCTTCCAAGCTTCCTCTTCGGTCGGGCGCACCACCACCCCTATACGGATCCCGAAACGGCTGCCCCGGTTTACCGCCATGGATGCACAGTCCTTTGCGGGTTTGGCGTAAAGGACTGGCACCGCCTCGAGGAAACGGGCAGCAGACAGACCGGCTTCGGAAGAGCCCGAAATTAGCACACCGGGAAAAAGCCCTTCCGGTAACGGTGGCATCATTTTGAGGTTATTGACCCGGTAGAATTTACCTTGAAAAGTAATCGCGTCGTGATCGGCCAGCAGGGCCTTGATGATCGTCGCGTATTCGACCAAGCGCTCGTACCGCTCATCGTGCGGTGTAGGATCGTTTAGCGCAACCAAGTCGTTCTTAAAACCGCCTGCCACAAGATTCAAATAAATGCGACGACCGTACAAAGCGCCCAGCGAAGACACCATCTTTGCGACTGTATAAGGATGCATGTAGATGGGCTGCACCGCGACAAGGGGGGCCAAGTGCTTCGTCTCTTGGACGATTACCTGGGAAACCAACCAGGGGTCCACCTGAGAGTTGTCGGTGTAGACCAATATCCCAGTGCATCCCCAATTTTCACTCCAGCGACCTGCGTCAGCTACAGCCTTGGAGTATTCAGCTAGGGGAGTGTTTCCTATTGGTGGACAGGTGCTAAAAATCTCCAAACGCGAATTGGGCCCGTACATTTCCGCTCTCCTATGTTTTCTACTTCCGCCCGGGTTCGACATTTAATCTCCTTGGCAGGCGCCCGTCAGACGCCGGTTCTAACTTCGCTGCATAGTCCGATTTCTTTTCAGAAATGAACGCTGACTAAGTCGCGTCCAAAATCGAAATCCAGATTTTAGGTAATCCATTTGGAGTGCTCGGTAGACCGAGACAATTCGCTGCGAAACCACGTCGCTTGATAAGTCATTTCCTAACTCGCGACCGTTTGACCTTTTGGCCTGCCTCAAAATCTCGGAAATGGCCTTGCCGATTTCGCGGGCATCCCGAGGAACAATCACGGATGGCCGGACTCCTTCCAATCGTTCTCGGACATCTCCCACATCGACCGAAACCACAGGAAGATTGCAAGCAATCGCCTCTTTGACCA
>Ga0137401_10000777_pt1 | contig 13115 bp, 10 predicted proteins | sample CZOMad1_1_16fung_FD_108286 | JGI IMG/M metagenome (GOLD analysis project Ga0137401, IMG submission 108286) | Vadose zone soil fungal communities from Angelo Coast Range Reserve, California, USA - CZOMad1_1_16fungal (Illumina Assembly) | ecosystem: Environmental > Terrestrial > Soil > Vadose...
TGAAAATCGAAATCGAAACGACGATCAAGAAGCTAGCTGTGACCCAACCTGTTCGCGACGAATTCAGTAAGAATTACAAAGTAGAAGAGGCACAAGGCCTGGCGGGCTTCACGAAGAGAAATGAGCCGCACGAGCGAGTGATGGGACAGGGCAATCTGGAGGCTGCCCTTAAGGACTAAAGGAAGCTGGTGCACATTTTTTTAGTAGTTGATCGGCACTAACAAGAGAGGCTGCAGAGTTTGTTGAGAACCGAATGAAGATGAACCTGACGACTCGCAACCACGGTGTAACTCAGCCACCGGCTAACACGATGCGTGGTGGCCTGCTCCAGCGCAAGTGTGACTGCGGGCAACACATGATCGCGGGCGGTGAATGCAACTCCTGTAGCAAGGAAACCAAGCGTCCATTGCAACGCTCAGTAATTAGTCATGACTCTGCGCACGGTAGTGACAATGATGTGCCGTCAATAGTTCACGATGTGCTGCGCTCCTCGGGGCGGCCACTCGATACTGAGACGCGAAGTTTTATGGAGTCCCGCTTCGGTCACGACTTCAGTCAGGTACGCGTGCACACGGATTCGCGTGCAGCAAATGCCGCGTCGGCAGTGAAAGCGAGCGCCTTTACGATGAATCGCAACATCGTTTTCGGCGACGGCCAATACGCGCCGCACTCGGAATCGGGACGACGGCTCATCTCGCATGAACTGACGCACGTCGTCCAGCAGCGAGCCGGCATTCACCTGCAAAGTGGCATCAGCGCTGCGGATGATCCATCTGAGCGCCAAGCTGACGAGGTTGCCGGTGCGTTAGCCGATAGACGCGAGGGTGCGAAACTTCTCAAACCGTACCAACCAACCCCCGGTTCATTTGAGGGCGCCGGATTGCAACGCCAGATTGACGAGACAAAACAAGATACGAAGCAAACCGTACCTGACGAGAGGGTGTCAGCTAACGCTTCGTCCGATCCACTGGTGCTGGTAGGCGCTGTTGGCATCGGCGGCATGAACCGTGCCGACGATGTCGCGAAAGTACAAGCTCGTCTGCACGCCCTTGGTCTGCTGTCTGAAGATGACTTCGCCGCGGAGTCGCCTCAGGTTGCGACTTTGACAACGACGCCCAACCAGCTAACGAACACAGGGATCGCAGATTCCACGGCGTACTCGACGGCCGCGATCACGATGCCGTCGGATAGCCTGAGCGCAACGATGCCGGTAGACACCACTGGCGCAAACGTGCTCGCTCCTGATCCAAACGTGGCGAATACCACGTCCGCGATCGCGGTGACCACGGAAAATACTGAACCTACTTTGCTGCCTGAATCGTCGCTGACGGCCACCATCATCGCCATTCAAGAGTTTCAACGAGCACTGTTCAGCAAGGAAACAGTTGACGGTAACATCGGTCCGTCTGGCCCGACGTGGCGCGCGCTGAGCAATGCTGATGAGGCTTCATTCGCCACCTTGAAGAACAACTGGGAAGCGAAGAAGCAGGAAATGTCAGAGGAGCAAGCCCGGCAAAAAGCGGAGAAGGCGCGTCTGAAAGCGGAAAGCGAGCGCAAGCTCAAGGATGACGCGGAGCGTAAGAAGAGCGAAGAACTGCGAATAAGCAAAGAAGCCGAGAAGAAGAGCACGGCTACCGCCAACAAGCTACTCGCCGCATACGCCACATACCTGCCTTTGATCGCCTCCTATATCAATCTTGACGAGAGCGGTCTTGCACGCGTGCTCGCAATCTATGCGACGTTCGATGCCGGCGTAGTGCTCAAAGTCTTTGACGCTCTCGATGAAGCGGATGCCGAACAAGTCGCTGCTGAGATGATAGGAAGTGCGTTGGTTGGTGAGCTTTCCATGTTTGCCGAGTCAGTACTCCTGAAGCTGATGCTGGTAATGATGTCCGCTGAAAACACCGCTGAGAACACAGAAATGAGTGGCCGCATTTTGGCTGCCATGCACCTAAAACACGAGTTGGCCAAATTCAAAGAATCGTCCGCGAGCAAAGACCAAACGGTATTAGAAGAACTGAAGGAGCAGATCAAAGCGAAGAGAATCGCGTTCGATAGTGATGAGTTCAGGACGATGCTACTCGGCGAAAACATCGAAAGAGGTCAGGTTGCCGCGGGAGTGCAGAAGCTTGTCTTGTACCTCTCCAAGCTCGAAAGTCTCAGGATCAGTTCAATCTTTAGAAAAAAAGCACGGAAGAAGAAAGGTTTGCACGACCTCGGTCGAGCAGTGGACATCGGTAACGAAACAATTGCCAAGACGCTGCTGCCACAAGTTGCGACCGATGCAAAAGTTGCGGAACTAGGAATTGATGAATTGATATTCGACGCCACCATGGTGGGCGAGACCGACGGCAACAAGTGGAACTACAACGACGGGAACAAATATGAGTATGGCCGCGCGACGCTCAAAGGCGAGGGCGGCACTGATAAAGGTCATACAGATCACATCCATTTTGGAGTGAAGGCGAAGTAGCGAAGCGATGAAAAAGTAAGAATCGAAGGGATAACTGGTGAATAGTCGACAAATAACAATGACAGAGCCTTCGGTTTCGGTGTTCCCAAAGACTCCCGGTCTCTTGTTGCAGCGAGCGTGCGCTTGCGGCCAACACACGATCGCCAGCGGCGAATGTGAAGGATGCAGAAAGAAACACCAGGAATTGCGGCGCGATGCTGGAAGCTCGGAACTCCCAAATCGAGAGCCGGGTGGCGAGACCGTCGCGCACAAAGTTTCGCCGAGCAAGCCGCTCGACACCGCCACGCGTGCGGTTATGAAGTCGAGTCCTGGTCATGATTTCAGTGGCATGCCAGTGCATTCAAACCCTATGCAACTGATGAAAAGCGGCGCGGATATGCGAGGCGAAGGAGCAGAACTTGAATTGGACGACAGACCAGACGTGGTTACGAGCGCTGTGGTTGGAGGAGTCGCCGGTGCCGCAGGAGGTGCGAGTATCGGAGGACAGATCATGCCTGGCCTCGGAGGTGCTGTTGGAGCAGTTCTTGGCGGGATAGCTGGTGCCATAGGAGGTGCTATTTCAGGAGTACCGTGCAGTGCGTCCGCATCGGGAGTTGCTTTGGGTGCCTCTGGACCGATCAACGATGGGACGGTCTACGGACTGCGAACGCCCATCAATGTTTGGGGAACCGAACTGGCGGATGTTTTGGACTCGGAGTCAGTCGGGGCTTCTATCGATCACACCGGATCAATGGTTGCGAGGCCTAGTGCTACGAGCAACAACAGCGGATTTATGGCTGCCGATAGCATTCCCGATGACAGGCATACTTCCGGTATCGCCGATCACCTTTCGTTCTTTGACCAGCATGGCGGTGATGGCAGTTATTCTCGCCTGCAAATGGATCTCTTCAAGATTCCAAAGTGCGGCATCAATACGCCGCAACCAATGCCAAATTCCGGGTACCGCGTAAAAAGGCACGTAAAGGCGGAAGGCACTTCTGTCGTCGGTATCATTACCAAAACCGCCGAAGCGGTTACGGTCGGTAGCAACTCAAGCACGCCAGGAATCACCCCCAAGAAAGAAGCAAAAGTAACACTAAGGCCGTAGGAAGATGGAACAACATGGGAGCTTCAAACAATTCTGGACTGGACGGCTGGCAGGGTCTTTATGTTCGTGAACGCGATCAACTTGTAGAAGCTCAAGAGGAGGACGTGCTTGTCGCTAAATCCTATCCGGAGTGGCCCGATAAAGGCCAAGTGGTTGACGGCAGGAGAATCACGATAATGACCAAAAAGCTTGCCTACCCGGTGAACGAAAAAGTCAGGATCATCCATGTTTTAGAAGCACCCGTTCCTGGATACAAAGTCTACGTGATGGGACCCAAGAGAATATTTAATGAATATGTTAACGGCCAGGTTCAGGGAGACGAGATGACTTTGAATGAGACGGACGCCTTCTCGCCGGCAGAGTATGACGGAAGGGTCCTGGGAAGTCCGGCCACTGATTTTAACTTCGAAATCACCAGCTATTCATTTGCAGATCCGGGAGTCTATGAGATTGCCTGGCAGCCTGGAAAATGGAAGTCAAATATTCTGAGGATTGAAGTGCAGTAAGACGTAAATGGTAGGAGTCGGTTGATGCGTGTTTCAGAGGACATGAATCCAAACTGTGAATCTAGTCTTCATAATTAAGAAAGAAGCATAGAACGTCGTGAGCACATTTCCAGGTTCGCCACGCCTCCTCAAAGGAGCAATCATCGGGTTGGATCCCGGTAAGCCACTCGCCAGTGTGGTGGTGTTTCAGTACAACCCCGACACTTTGACGCGACGCATTGATGCGCGCTCCAGCGGCGGTGGCGACAACACTGATCGGTCGGAAGCGTTTCGACTTACCGGGCCGCCGAAGGAGTCGATCACGCTCAGCGTCGAAATTGACGCCACAGATCAACTCGAGCAGGCGAACCCGCTGGCGGTGCTGTCGGGAATTCATCCGACGTTGGCAGCGCTGGAGATGTTGCTCTATCCGACCAGCGCGCTCACGATCGCGAACACTGCACTTGCGCTCGCCGGCAATCTCGAAATCATCCCACCCGAAGCACCGCTCACACTTTTCTTCTGGGGGCCGGCGCGAGTGCTTCCGGTGCGCATCATCAGTCTGAGCATTACCGAAGAAGCTTACGACACCTTGCTAAATCCAATTCGCGCCAAGGTGGATCTTTCTCTGCAGGTGCTTAGCTACTTTGATCTGAAAGTTACGAACCCGGGTTATCAACTTTTCCTGGCGCACCACATTGCGAAAGAGGTGCTGGCTAATACCAATTTCGCCAACAGCGTACAGAACTTGAGCGCCTCAATGAAGTTGTTTTAGTCGCAAAGCCAATTTGGATGAGGTGAAATGATGTTTCCGCGAACCAGCCGGTACTACAACATCGAGATCGTGAAACTTGTGACTCCCGATCAGCGGGAAATTGTTTATCTGCGACGGCGTTTCCTGCCGAACTCGTCCAACGCCGTAATCATCGCCGAGCACAGCGTCGAAGAAGGTGATCGACTCGACAATGTTACTGCCAGGTACCTCGGCGACCCGGAACAATTCTGGCAGGTCTGCGACGTCAATGACGCCATGCGGCCAGATGAATTGACTGAAGAGATTGGACGACGACTGAAAATTGCGATGCCCACTGGAGGTCGGTGACGTGCCTGATCTTGGCGTGAGACTGCAACTATTGATCGGCGCTAACGTGCCGCGGCCTGCCCCATTTGAGGTGATGGAATCGTTTGTGGCTCTGGAAGTGCGCAACAACGACCGAGAGCGCGACGTGTTCGATATGGAACTCACTCTGGGTAAAGACTCGCTGATCGATTACGGTTTGCTCTTAAACGGTTATTTCGATCCCCCCAATCGCATTGTCATCGCGGTGTTGATAGGTGTCCTGCCCGAAGTGTTGATCGATGGAGTCATAACCACCCACCAGGTAATTCCCAGCAACAAACCGGGCGAATCGACGCTCAGAATCACCGGCGAAGACATCAGCCTCCGACTCGACCTTGATGCTGCTAGTGAGACACATGCCAATCAGCCGGATTCAGTCATCGTCGGCAAGATACTGGCGAAGTACGCCAAGTATGGCATCGCGCCGAACGTTACGCCGACGACCGATGTGCCTATCGAAATAAATCGGGTGCCTTCCCAGCAGGAAACTGATCTGGCTTACATCAGGCGACTGGCCGAACGCAATGGATTTGTTTTTTACATCGAGCCGCTGCCGCTGCCAGGTACTTCTCAAGCCTATTGGGGCCTCGACAAGCGGTTGGGAATGCCGCAACCGGCCTTGTCGATGAACATGGGACCGCAGACGAATCTGGATCAGCCGATCAACTTTAGTTTCAACGCCCTTGGCCCACTGGCGCCGAAGGTCACGATTCTCGATCCGATCACGAAGACTCCGATAACGATTCCTGCGCCGAGCGGGTTGCGTCCGCCGCTGGCAATGCGGCCGTCAAGTCCCTTGCGCACCACCATTGTACGCGACAGCGCCAATCTCGATCCCAGCCAGGGCGTGTTGCGCGCAGTATCGTCAAGTACTGACTCATCTGACGCGATAACGGCCAGCGGCGAGATCGATGCAGTGCGTTATGGACAGGTGCTCCGCTCGCGACGGCTGGCCGGAGTGCGCGGAGTCGGCCTCAGTTACAACGGTAATTATTACGTCAGGCAGGTAACGCATCGCATCCGCCGGGGTGAATACAAGCAAAGCTTTACACTGACCCGCGAAGGCCATGGAGCGCTGACGCCCGTGGTCGCGCCGCAGGTGAGTTGAAAGAAGTGAACAGATTATGAGTGGACCGCCATTCCTCGGAAAATTTCGGGCTACGGTTAGCGATAATCGCGATCCGTTGATGAAGGGCCGCGTGCGCGTGAAGGCGCCGGACATATACGGTGACAACGAAAGCGGCTGGGCCCTGCCGGCCTTGCCTTACACCGGAAAAAGTGTCGGTTTGTTCCTTATTCCCCCAACCAATGCTTCAGTCTGGGTCGAATTTGAGCACGGCGACCCCGATTATCCAATCTGGGCTGGTGGTTTCTGGGCGGACGGTGAAGTGCCGGCCTCGCCTGGTGTTGCTGAGATGAAAGTTCTTAAGACCGACTCGGCGACCATCACCCTTAACGATACGCCCGGAGCCGGCGGAATAACCATCGAGACCAAGACCGGGATGAAAATCAAAATCGACACTACAGGAATCGAGATTACCAACGGCACGGGTGCTGCGGTGAAACTCAGCGGCCCACAGGTTTCGATCAACAGCGGTGCTTTGGAGGTGACGTGATGCCAGGCTTTCTTTTGCATTTGGGCGCGACCGTGTTGTGCTCGCATCCGCCCGGTCAGGCGACGCCGGCGGTCACTAATCCGCGCGTCAAAGTCGGCGGACAACCGATCGTAACGCAAACCAGCCAATACGTGATCGCTGGTTGCGCCCTTTCGAGCGTACCGAGTCCGCCTTGTGCCACAGCGCAGTGGACCACCGCTGCGACGCGCGTGAAGGCCGGTGGGGTTCCGGTGTTGCTGCAGGACAGCCAATCCACCTGCGTGCCAACGGGAACTCCATTGAACATTGTTGTCACCCAGGTGAGAGTAAAGGGGACGTAATGAATATCGACTTCCCATTTAATATCGACGGCAGCGGTCGCACGGCCAGTACGGACGACGATGATCACATCCGCGACCTAATCGAACAACTGCTGTTTACCAGCCCGGGTGAACGAGTCAATCGTCCCGATTTCGGGTCCGGATTGCTGAAGATGGTGTTTGCGCCCAACAGTGCCGATCTGGCGGCGACACTTCAGGGTTCTGTTCAGGCGGCAATTCAGCGTTGGCTTGGCGACTTGATCGAATTAAAGTCGCTCGAAGTGACCGCAGAAAACTCGACGCTTAGTCTAACGTTGAGCTACCTGGTGCGTCGCACTAACGAGATCAAGACAGCCGAGATCTCACGTGCCGTGTAGTGTGGGAAGGAACGCAGTTATGAAAACTCCCGAACTGTGTGAGGTTGATTTACGACGACGGTTGATCCGCGAGCAACACGACTTCTATGGTCGCCCGAATCTTAATGGTATCGACTACATTGAGGTCAGCGAGGATCAATACTCGTTACAAATCTACTTCCTGGGCAAAGCTCCAAAGCCGATCAGCGCAAAGAATATTGTGATTACCGGCGGCCAGCGCATCACTGGAATCCGAGTTGTCGATATTGACGCGTGCCGGATGTCGGGAAAAGGCCTGGATGACTGTTTGACGGTCACAGTGGATAAATGGGGAGATTTCTCTGACTACACATTGCGTCTCGTCGAGTTGGATAAGCGAGGGTATCCGACGAATCGTCCGTTGCGCGGGTTCGACCGCCGCTTCGCTCAAATCGTCTTTTCGTTCAAGGTGGGTTGCCCGAGCGATCTCGATTGTCTCGCTGAAAGCGCTTGTTTGCCGGCGCCGCTGCCGCAGCCCGACATTAATTATCTGGCGAAAGATTACGCCAGCTTCCGGCAAATAATTCTCGATCGCCTTTCGCTTATCATGCCGGACTGGCGCGAGCGCCACGTGCCGGATATCGGAATCGCGCTGGTAGAGGTGCTTGCTTATTCAGCCGACTATCTGAGCTACTACCAGGATGCGGTGGCCACCGAAGCCTATCTCGATACAGCTCGCCAAAGAATTTCGATACGCCGTCACGCCCGTCTTGTCGATTATCGAATGCACGAAGGCTGCAACGCCCGAACGTGGGTCTTCGTGGAAACGCGCGGCGGCCAGGTCACGCTAAAGATGAACGAGGTAGCTTTCATCGCTGGACTCAAAAATGCAGCAACCGAGAGCGCCGGAATGCTGATGCGTGAAGGCCTGCGCCTACTCAATCCAGAACCGCAGAAATACCAGGTCTTCGAAGCGATGGGATGCGAAGACCTGACGCTGACTGAGGCTCACAACAGCATTCCCTTTTACACCTGGGACGATTTTGATTGTTGTCTGCCGCGAGGGGCTACCAGCGCAACGTTGGTGGATGAGTACCTGATCGATCCATCGCCCCCAGACTACGACCACGATGACGTTCACGAACCTGACGAGTCAGTAAAACAGAAACAACCAGTAACGCCGAAGTACAAAAACAAACAGCAACCGCAACCGCCGGAACCGAAACGCAAATTGAAGCTGCGCGCCGGCGATGTGCTGATTTTTGAGGAGGTCATTAGCCCGCGAACCGGAAAAGCTGCGGACGTTGACTTAACTCACCGGCATCCTGTCTTGCTGACGAAAGTCACGCATGATCAGGATCATCTCACCGATCAGCCTGTTGTTGAAATCGAATGGGCCGCGGAAGACGCGCTTCCATTTCCACTCTGCATTTCGACCACTGGCAGCGCGCCCGATTGCGAAAAACTCGAAAACGTCTCGATTGCGAGGGGCAACATTGTGCTGGTGGATCATGGCCGCACGATTGGCCGCAAGTTGATCGATGATCAGGATGACGAAGAGATCGGGACCGTGCCGCTGCAGGAGTCGCTGGCAGAATGCTGCAACGCTTCATGCACTCCTGAGGTCACAATTGTGCCGGGCCGTTTCAGACCTGGTTTGAAACAGGATCCGCTAACTTTCAGCGAACAGGTGCCGTGTTGGAAGGATTCTGTAGCTAACACTTCCGCGGAAGACGATGAGTCCCCTTGTCCTAAGCCCGAGATCTCTGCCGCCAGCCTGCTGCGTCAGGACCCCCGCCAGGCCTTGCCGCAAATCACACTGACCAGCCAGGCGCCGGCCAACGCTACCAAGCTCGAGTGGCAATCTCGCTATGACCTGTTTGGCAGCCTGGCTGATGACCTTCACTACGTTGTCGAGATCGACAATCGTGCGCGAGCGCGCTTGCGGTTCGGTGATGGTGAAATGGGACGCGCTCCCATCGCCCTGGAATCCTTCCGCGCCAGCTATCGAGTGGGCAACGGTCTCACGGGCAACGTCGGGGCCGAGGCCATTTCGCACATTGTGTTGAAGAACAAACTCAGCGGGATCGAATTGTTGCCTCGCAATCCAATATCAGCAACCGGCGGCACTGAAGCGGAGACGATGGACCAGGTTCGGCTTTTTGCGCCTTATGCTTTTCGTTACACCATTCAACGCGCGATCACCGCCGAAGATTATGCCACCCTCGCCAAGCGCCATCCGCGCGTGCAAGAAGCAAAGGCGGTTCTTCGCTGGACCGGTGCCTGGTATGAAGTGGAGGTAGCGATCGACCCGAAAGATCAAGCTGAGGCACCGGAAAAACTGCTGGCAGAAATCGAATGCATGCTCCGGCCGTTTCGCAGGATTGGGCACGACGTAAGAGTTAGGGGAGCCACTTATGTAGCGATCGACTTAGAGCTGACAGTTTGCGTCAAGCCTGATTATCTAACCGGACATGTCAAGGCTGAGTTAATCGATCTCTTCAGCACGCGAAGGTTGCCCGACGGTCGTCTCGGCTTTTTCCATCCAGACAAGCTGACTTTTGGCTCTGGAATAATGGTCAGCAAGTTGGTCGCGCTAGCGCAATCCGTGACCGGCGTTGAAAACGTGATCGTGACCAGATTGCGGCGCTATCGCGAGGCTGCGGGCAGGGAACTCACCGATGGAATCTTGCGGCTCGGTCCACTGGAAATCGCGCGGTTAGACAACGATCGAAGCTCCCCTGAAAACGGCACGATCGCTATTCAGATGAAGGGGGGACGAGGAACCTCATGAGAAAATCGAACCAGAATCCTGCGACCTGCAGCTGCTGTGAGGGGGTTGATGTTCTCACGCCGATTCCCATCTTTAATCGTCCGGGGCTCGATGCGATTAAGTACCGCACCGGAACGCACGGCAGTTTTCTCGAGACGGTGAAAGCGCGTCTTTCAAGCAGCGCGTTCCCAGGGCTCGCCGCACTAACCACACGCGAAAGTCGCGATGCTTCCATCGCCTTGCTTGATGCCTGGGCCACCGCCGCTGACGTGCTGACTTTCTATCAAGAACGGATCGCAAATGAAGGTTACCTCGGCACCGCGATCGAGCGGCGTTCGATACTCGAGTTGGCGCGTCTGGTTGGCTATTGCCTGCGCCCTGGTTTGTCAGCGAGTGTTTATTTGGCCTACACGCTCGAGCCGACCCAGGACACCACCCTTATTGAAGTAGGCAACAAGGCTCAAAGCATTCCCGGGCCTAAGGAAAAGCCCCAGGTCTTTGAAACGGCAGAAAAACTGATCGCCTACTCCGGCTTAAACCTGATGAAGCCGCGAGTCAGTCAGCCGCAACTTGTTTCCCGAAATCAGCTTGAAACAATGACGCTTGTAGTCAAAGGAGCCTCGGTCAATCTGCGAGTTAATGACGGGGTACTGTTGCAGTTCACGATGCTCGATCCGTTCCTGGTACAAACCGCTTTCTATCGCGTAAGGGAAGTCACGGTAGTACCAGAGTTGGACCGCACCACCGTGAAACTGAACCTGCAGGGAGTCCCTGCGATATTCCAGACTACCCCGGCCAATGTCTCGGCTGAGATTTTTAGCGCTGTAAAGAAGATGGAGAAGTATCAGGACACCGCAGCCTTTGGTTTGTCACCTACGTCAAAGATAGTTGAGAAGGTGAGTACTCGCTTAAAGCTGCTGAAAGGCACCGTCGAAGGGACGGCAACTGACACGGACAAGCTGGTGGCACTTAACACCGAAGTGGCAACGCTGTTCCGGTATTTGACGAGCCAGTATGCTTTTGCGTTTGGACACGGCTGGGACAACATCGCGTCCTGGCTTGCTCAAATCATCACCGACCTCGAGGCGATAAAGAAATCGCTGGTGGTTTCGCTTAACTTACCTGCGGGGATTTTCTCCAATACTAGCACGCAGAATCCAGTTTCTCCAGGTCTGCCTTCCTTCGCTGAATTGTTCAAGCCGTTCAAACTGCCGCAATCACTTCAACCCGCCGGCGAAGCGCGATTGAACCGGCCCATCTCCGAGATTTATGGGCCTCGATCTGAATTTGTGGCTCAGATGTATGCCGTTATCCAGCCGCAAGCTGCGCCTTTTGTCGGGGCGGTTTTGTCTAACGCGAGCCTGATTGAGATCCCCACACCCTCCGAGAGGGCCAAAGGCGTGATCGAATTGACTAAGAGCCAGGCGTTGCGACTAAGAACATTTCTAGCTGGTCACAACCTGCCTCTAATCGTCCAGAACCCGAGTACTGGAGGGGCGACAACCGCTATACCCGTGTCACCACCTCCGCTTGGCGCGTACCTTAATGCTCTTACAGCCGCAGGATTTTCCGCTGCGGCGGGAAGCGACCTGAGGGTTATTGCGTTGGACGCTGAGTACCCTCAGATCAGAGTTGGTAGCCAGGTCGCGATTGAACGTCCCATCCTTAATGCACAAGCAGTCCAGACAGGTACAACAACACGCGTTCACACTGTCAGCGGAGCGAGTGCCGCGCAACTTATCTTTTCGAACGTTGCGTTCACCAGCACGGTTCTAACTCTGGATCAGGCCTGGTTGCCTGCAGCCGAGACCAACTTCTTACAAAGTAATGCCGTGGTGCGCAACGCCGCTGTTTATGCCCAGAGCGAAGACCTGACGCTGGCTGAAACTGAGATCACGGATGACCTGGGCTTCTCCGAGACCGATCCCGATCCCATAATCGAGCTTGACGGTCTCTATTCAAACCTCGAGCCTGGCCGTTGGACCATCATCTCGGGTGAACGGGTCGTAATCGACACGCGAGCCAATAAGAGAATCAACACCGGTGTACAGGTAAGCGAGCTGGTGATGGTCGCCTCGGTTGCGCACGAAGCGAAAACGCTGGTGAACGGAGCGCCAGTCGAAGTCAAGGGCGAAAAACTACACACGTTTCTCCATCCGGCACAGCCTCCCGCCTATCGTTACCGGCGCAATACGGTGAAGATCTATGGCAACGTAGTTCGCGCTACGCATGGCGAAACACGCGACGAGGTGCTTGGCAGCGGCGATGGCAGCAAAGAGTTACAGTCCTTCCAGTTACTCCAACCACCGCTCACATACCTTGCCGCCCCGAATCCTTCCGGGACCGAGACGACTCTTGAGGTTCGCGTGAACAATGTCCGTTGGCGCGAAGCACCCAATCTGTTCGAGTTGTCTCCCAACGATCGCAAATACATGACCAAGACTGACGACGACGGCAAGACGACGGTGATCTATGGCGACGGGGAACACGGCGCGCGGCTGCCAACGGGAATTGAAAACATCCAAGCGGTCTACCGTCAAGGTTTAGGAAAAGGCGGTAACGTCAAGGCGGATCAAATCAAACTCCCGCTAACCAAGCCCCTGGGCGTCAAGGGTGTAAACAATCCGCTTCCTGCCAGCGGCGGCGTAGATAAAGAAACTCGTGATCAGGCTCGGATCAATGCGCCAATCGCCGTGCTGGCGTTGGATCGATTGGTGTCTGTTCAGGATTACGCCGACTTTGCGCGTACCTTTGCCGGCATTGCCAAGGCCAGCGCTAAACGGCTTTCAGACGGGGTGCGTGAAGTCGTGCACCTCACTATCGCCGGAGCTGGAAACATTCCAATCGATGTCACTTCTGATCTCTATCGCAATCTGGTAGCTGCCCTCGGGCGTTTCGGCGACCCGCTGCAGCCGCTGCAGGTCGAA
>Ga0137401_10000779_pt1 | contig 13097 bp, 10 predicted proteins | sample CZOMad1_1_16fung_FD_108286 | JGI IMG/M metagenome (GOLD analysis project Ga0137401, IMG submission 108286) | Vadose zone soil fungal communities from Angelo Coast Range Reserve, California, USA - CZOMad1_1_16fungal (Illumina Assembly) | ecosystem: Environmental > Terrestrial > Soil > Vadose...
TGCAGCAATGCCGCATCGACGCCTTGACGTATGTCTGCGTTCGCCTCTTTGAGCGTTTCAAGCAGAGAGCGGGCGCGTGCCCTTTCGCTCGCCTGAAGTGCCTTGCCGTCGTAGCCGCCCTCGAGGTGTTGCTTGTGCAAACGCATTAGCAAGTCGACGTAGAACTCGTAGTAATCCTGTGAACCGGCAGAATACGAGAGACGGTACTCGGGATTGACTACCTTCGTGCGAAGGGACTCAACGTTCGCAATGGCCGACTCAATCGCGGTTTGGGAGGCGGCGAAATTGCCACGATTAAGTTCTCCTACGGCGATTTGCTTTAGGGTCATGGCTTCAGTGTGCCGATCACCAATGGAGCGCTGGAGCGCTCGCGCTTGAGCACAGTAGTCGAGCCCCTTCTGATAATCACGGGAACTGACGTGATTCCAGCAAATTCCAAAGAGCGCCAAACCTTCGCCGAAACGATCGTGCTCGGCCCGAAAGAGAGGCAAGGCTTGCTCGTTGTATTTGAGAGCTTCCTGTGGTTCGCGTTCAAAACTATGTAAGAGGCCGAGCGAAACAAGCGTTAGAGCCTGGCCGCGACGAAAGTCGAGGGCGCGATACACCGACAAAGCTTGCTCAAGGCTCTTCTGCGCCTTCTCCGGCTCACCCATATCATTGTAGAGCGGGCCAATTGCCGTAAGTGCAGCTGCTTCACTTTCGGAAGAACCCGTGGCGCGAGCGACGTCCAGAGCTTGTTGGTAATAACTGAGTGCCTCCTCAGATTTTCCCAGGAACATATGAAGACTCCCAATACTCGACAGGGTTATCACTTCACCCTGGCGCTCACCCGCGGCGCGAAACAAGGGCAACGCCCGTCCAAAGCTATCCAGCGCCTTCTGCATTTCGCCCAACGTCCCGTGTAGCTGTCCAAGCTGAAGAAGTGCGGCGGCCTCTCCTTTCTTATCACCTGCGGCACGAAAGAGAGGTAGCGACTGCTCATACTTTTCAATCGCCTGTTGAGTCTGCCCAAGCAGAAAGTAAGCGGAGCCGGTGATTGAAAGCAAAGCTGCCTCGCCGAGAGTGTTATTCAGGGAGTGCATCAAAACCCTCGCCGATTCGAATTTTTCGATGGCCTTCGAAAGCGATGTGGCCGATCCCTCGGTAATCAGTTGCAGTCCTTCGGCCATTGATTTCATAGCCGCCTGTTCCTGTGTTTGCCTGGTGTCTTGTGCGGCAATTGTGCCGCTGACCACAAGAAGAGTTATGAGGAGAGGCAGGGCGCGATGAAACGAACTCCTTCGTTTGTTTGAGTAGGTGGGAAGTTTCAGATGCATGGCTTAATCCTGACTATAGGAAGAAAGTCGTTTCGCAATTCAGTGCGCTTATCATTTTGAGATCAATTACCCAGGGCTTACGTGTGCGCTCTGCTGAACTATGTCGATCGAAATTGGTGAATGCGACTGATGTGCCTACTCCTATGGCCATTCACCCTGGAGGGTAAACGGCGCCCAGTAATATGGCGACGCCCAGCGCTTATTGTTCATGAGCGATACCTGTGCAGCGCGCAACGCCGCTGCTGGCCGCATGCCTTCCTTCAACATTCCGTGATAAAAGCGGACCATCAACTCTGTCGTTCCCCAGTCACTTACATCCCACAGACTTACAAGGACCCGTGGGACTCCGGCATACATGAATCCGCGCGTAAGACTTACCAGCCCCTCTCCTCGTATCTCCTTTCCGACTCCGGTCTGACAGGCACTGAGGACCACCAGCTCAGCGCGAAGCCTCAGGTTATAGATCTCGTGGGCCCTCAAGAACCCGTCCTGGGCTTCGCCACGTTCATTCACTAACGAGAACACCACACCTGACCGGGAGATTGTACGGGCATGGCAAGTTTCCTCAGCACAAGTGAAGGCATTCCACTGATGCCCGGTTAGTGAGTCGAATCGATAACACCCATGGTTTTCCGCGAAGGCACGGGCAGCGTTGACTGAAATTCTTTAGGCCCCGCGATTAACTCGAAAGCGCGCGGGCCTGCTCAATCAGGCCTAAAGGGCCTTGAGACTGAGGCGAATATTTGAGCGCGCGCAGGGCCTCAACCGTCGCTACTTTCCGACGGGTCGCCGTAAATTTCGCGCTTGAGCCAGGCCCTGGCGAGCCGCCATTCACGCTCAACCGTGGTTTGTGAGACGCCCAGAATCTCCGCAACCTCCTCGAGCGTAAATCCTCCAAAGTAACGATGTTCGACCACGCTTGCTTTACGCTCATCAATGCTGGCGAGGTTGGTCAACGCGTCGTGAAGCGTGATTAGCCGCTCCGGCGCTTCAAGTGCCAGCGGCACCGAATCGGTGAGATCGACCTGATCCGGACGGTTACCTCGTTTCCCAGCCATTTGTTTACGCGCGTAATCAATCAGTACTTGCCGCATCCGCCTGGCTGCGAGCGAATAGAAATGCTTCCGATCACTCCAACTGATTTTCTCTGCCTCCATCAACTTGATTAAGGCCTCGTCCATTAGTGCGGTCGTTTGCAGGATGTGCCCCGGTCTCTCTTTACCTATGTAGGCGTGCGCGATCTTCTTCAGCTCCTGGTCAACCAGCGGGATTAATTTCGCAAGAGCTTCCGAATCGCCGTTGCTCCACGCCTCAAGCAGCGCGGTAATTTCGTGTGTCTGTGGCATTTTCGTTGTTAATCAAAAAGGAGTTCAGATTATATCCAATTACTGTCGGAGTCGAGACTGTTTCTCAGCGCGCAGCAACATCTTCATATTCAAAGATGCGGAGCTGCCAACGAGTATTGCCAGAGGCGGCGACCGTGTATAAGATGTCCCCGCGATACACCGGAGAAATTGAATGGAGCCTCACATTTGGGATCGCATTCAAGAGGTCTACTACCTGGCCTTGTCCCTGTCTGCTACGCAGCGGATTGATTTCGTTGCGCGAGAGTGTGGTAACGACCGGCTTCTGATACGAGAGATCTGCTCCCTTCTAAAGGCTGACGAATCCGATCCGCGATTTCTGGAAGCACCTGTTTTCGAGCTTGGCCTCAGAATCATCAACAGTGACACTCGCACACCGTCGCCCGAGGTTTCTGAGCCGCCGGATGAACTAGTCGGTTCGACAATTGATGGGCGATACGTCGTCGTGAGCCGCCTGGCGGTTGGTGGCATGGCGCGGGTTTACTTGGCGCGTGATCTCCGACTTCACCAGAGGCGTGTAGTTATAAAGGTTCTACTGGACGAATCGCTACGTAACGAATGGGTCGTCCAGAAATTTCAGCAGGAGAGAGAAGCACTCGCTCGGGTCGATCACCCCGGGGTCGTAAATATTCTCGACGCCGGCGAGTTGCCGGATAAAAAGCCTTACCTGGTGATGCAGTATGTAGAGGGAATGTCCTTGCGAGAGATGATTGCCACAAAACCGGAGGGTATAGAGTTTCGGCGGGCAGCGTCAATCATCAGAGGCATTGGGGCGGCGCTTAACGCCGTGCACGAGAAAAAGATTTACCACCGCGATCTGAAGCCTGAAAACATAATGCTTCAACGCCTGGGCCCTGCTGAGGAGCACGTCAAGGTTCTGGATTTTGGTATTGCAAAAGTCAAAGAATCGTTGATTGGTCCCAGCACTCTGACGGGCGCCAGTACCATGGGCACCGTAGCCTATATGTCGCCCGAGCAGTTGCGCGGTGACAGAGTGGCGGCTACCAGCGATCTTTATTCGTTTGCCACTATTGCGTTTGAAATGTTAACGGGACGACGTCCATTTCTTGCCGATACCCCTGGTCATCTGGCTGAAATGCAACGCCAGGGCGTGCGCGCCAAACCGGCAGACCTGCGACCGCGGTTACCGGAAGAAGCGGAAGCGATCATTCTCAACGGCCTCGCGTTTGAAGCGAGGGCTCGGAGCCTCAGCGTCAGCGAATTCAGCAACCGATTGTCGCGCGCCTTGTTGGCTGGTGAAGACGACAGATTCGAACAGGAGGCCAGTTCCGGCATGTCGCCGGAAGCGGCAGCCACGCCCGATCTTGCAACCACGTTAGATTCATTCCACCCGTCGCGCGCGTCCAGTTCGACTGCGCAAACGCAGGAAACGAGCTTTATCAGGGACGGAAAATCACGGCCGCGTTGGTTAGTGTTTGCAGTTGCCGCGGTGCTGATCATTGGAGCGATGACGGGCGGCTACTGGTTGATTTCTCGAAACGGCGATCTGTTCGGCGGGCCGGCGAATTCGCGTTCGGGTTCTTCGTCGCCACATCGCACCCTGAGCTACTCACTCACAGTGCAAAAGATGCGCGATGGGCTGCCGTACCAGGACCCTTTTGAGTCATCAGGCCAGGAGATTTTCGAAAACGGGTACAAATTCCGGCTCAATGTCTCCAGCCGCCAGGCTGGTTATCTCTACGTGTTCAACGAAGGGCCACCGGAAAAGGACCAGACCTCGTTCACCATAATTTACCCAACACCGGCGACGAACGAAGGCTCACGGCTGGAGCAAAACCAAAACATGCAAACCAACTGGAATACGTTTAGCGGCGAGAAAGGAACGGAACGCTTTTGGATTATATGGTCGGCTACTGAGGTCATGCCGATCGAGATCGCGCGCCACGAAGCCTTCAAGAATAAAGAAGGCGCGATCATTGACGCCGAGGTTGCCCGGAGCCTGAGAGACTTCCTGTCTGAACATTCGATTCCCGAGCCGGAAATAACCAAAGATACGGCTAAGCAACGAACCAGTGTTCGCACCAGCGGTGATTTACTCGTGAAACTGCTGGAGCTGGAGCATCGGTGACTTAACAGGCCACTATGAAACCACCCTCACAAATGAAAGGGTTCGTGATTTTGTTGCTCTGTCTCGCGAGCATTTCGGGCTTACGAGTCGAAGGTTCTATCAGCCCGAGTCAGGACACGCAACGGAAAATTGTTTCAGACGATTTTATCAAGAGCCGAAGAGAAGTCGCCTCGCTCAGCCGCAAGGGAAAATCACGAGTTCAAACCAACCGCCCCACTTACCGGCTGGTTTCGAATCCCACCGTTGGCTCACGACCGCCGGTCGGCAATTTCGAGCAGTTGGGGATCACGATCTGGAGGTTGCGCCCGGCCCGGACCGATGACTCGGGCCGCCGCGCTCTCATCCGCGAAAAGAGTAAAGGATTGCTTTGGGCTGCCGAACGAGTCCAAAGCGACGGCACGTTTCGAGAAGGCGATTACGTACGCATCAGCGTTGAGTCGCCGCGCACCGGATACCTTTATGTGATCGATAGAGATCTTTCGGCCGACGGCTCACCCGGCGAACCGATGCTCATCTTCCCGTGGGCTGAGGCTGACAACAAACTGGTTCCCGGCAGACTAATTGACATCCCGGGCCAGGAAGACGACCCGAACCATTTCACAGCTCGTGTCACGAGTCGCAATCAAGTCGGCGAGTTACTGACGTTCATAGTAACTGCTACCCCGCTCGATCTGCCGCTGTCTGACAAGCCGCTGCGTATCGAACCGAGGGAGCTTAGCCGATGGGAAAAATTGTGGGGCGGTGTGAGCGAGCGTTACGAAATGGAAGGGGGAGTTGGCCAGGCGTGGACGCAGGAGGAACAACAGGCCGCCGCGAAGAAGGGCCGACAGCTCACGCGCGAGGACCCTGTACCGCAGACGATCTATCGCGTAATGGCGCCGGATCGCAATGGCATGCTTGCAAACCTTCTCCTAAAGTATGGAAAGTGAATTGCCAATTGCCAAGCATGCTCGCTGGTTACCTCGCTTGCTTCACCTCACTCCAAAACGCGACGCGCGAATCGGTTGCCATAACTGTGGTTCCGGTTCAGTCTTGATGGGAGACAGCGCCTACCTTAACGCGCGAACGCGGCTTCGTCACAGGCGCCGCGTTCTCCAATCCTAAAGTCACTCTACAGAAACTCTGACAACTAATCGCAATCTCGCATAGTTCTGAGCTTGATGACGGATTCGCGAGCTAACTCTGCGCTCAATCTTCCCTCGTCAAAAAAAGTTGGCGCAAGGTTAAGAGATTTACCGTATTACTGCGCCATGTAATTTGGAAGCGATAAAACATGAGGGTCGCCCCCGGCGCGGAATGCTGAATAACGAGGACACATGATGAGCGAAAGAATTCGCATACTTTTCTTGTCGGCAAATCCATGGACCACGAGTCGAATTCTGGTGGATGAGGAAGCGCGCGAGATTTTTGAAAAGCTCCAGGAAGGTTCGTGCCGGAATAGATTCGAATTGATCAAGCACGAGGCCATTAGGGCGCTTGATCTTCAGCGTCTGCTGATGATGCATGAGCCGCACATTGTTCATTTCAGTGGGCACGCAAGTAAAACGCACAAGCTCATTCTTGGGGGAACAGCCGGTAGAGGCAAAGAGGTGGATCGCAATGGTCTGGTAGAAATCTTTGGGCTATACAGGCGGCACGTGCGACTCATCCTGCTGAATGCTTGTTTTACCAGGACGCAGGCGCGCGCGCTGTCTGAGGTCATAGATTATTCGGTTGGAACCGGGAAGGGAATGGGTGACAAGGGTGGAGTAGCTTTTGCAGGCGCATTCTACCGGGCTCTGGGCTTTGGCAAGTCTGTCAAAGAATCATTCGCATCAGCGAAAGCCGAACTTGGTCTAACAAAAATACCGCGTACGAGCGGCATCGAACTCTTTGTTCGCAACGGCATCAGTGAAAACGATCCATTTCCACAGTTGCAGACCGATCTCGGGAGCGGGACAGCTTATCCATGGACAGTTCTCTCAAACCCTCTTGCCAGGCAGGCGAGCGACTACGAGATGTTCCCTGACGAGGGTTCCTTCCTTCATCAGGAATCAATTTTGGAAACCCAGATTCCCGGTAATCGCAACATCGCGCTCTGGTTCTTCAACCAAAGTAATTTGGTTGCGCACACATACAGGCAGGCTCTCCCTTTGCGAGGTGGCGCGAGCGCGCCGGCACTAGGTCCAGCGCCGCGCGGTGGCAAACGATCCAGCGCCTCGTTGACCCGTGTTCGGGGGAGAAAAAAAGTTAAGAACGCGGACCCTCGTCCCAGCAGTTGTGAAGTCAAGCCTGAGCCTTCGATGGTCTCAGCAATGACGGTAAAGGTTGAAAGAATGTTGATGATGGATGTCACCCGCATTTCGCAAACGCAGAGCGCGCCGGAAGATGAAGCCGGTCGCCGCCGCGGGCGCAATTCACGTTTGGATTCAAGCCACTCTGATTGAACCAGGCGATTTGCAAAGGGCGCCGTTCCGCAAGGAGAAATCCAACAAACGGATCGTTGTCCAAGTTCGATAACAACGAGACAGCAATTCATCCTGTCTTGTGAGCGTTAGGTTCTTAAGTTTGAGACAGTCGGCACGCAGGCGTGGTTATGACAAGCGACGTAATCACGTCCGGCTCGGATGGCCTGTGCTGGGTGAATGCGGCGCCCGCACCCAAACAAAAGGAGACAAAGAAATGTCAGTAGTTATGGATACGAAACGGCACGAGTTGAACGAGAATACGAAAGAGGGGCGTGGGCCGGTTGCCACTGCTTCTCGAAGAGGATACGGGCTAAGGGTTGGGCTCCTGTCTGACTGGAGGGCCGGAAACGCCAAGGCTGCGAGCGAAATCGCGCAACGCGGTAAGCGACTCCGCGATGGTCGATAAGGCCGAGCTTCTCTTCAAGGACCAAGCGTCCTCACTCAACAAGAGAGTAATCCTGTCTTGGGGTTACTCTCTTTTCTATGTGTCAAATCGAGAAACCAACACTTTCGAAGCGGGTCGGCGCTAACGTTCCGATTGAGTGTTGAACTCATACGTGCTAAAAGACGAATCGACTCGGAATCCTAAGACGCGAATAGCATTGAAAACCATCGGGCAGCATCGGGACAAAATCGGGCGAAAGTGGCCGCCCGCGCTGAACTCTGTCTTTCCGTTTCTTCTCTTGTTGGCATTCGGGGTTCACCCTGCGGAGACATTACCGAACCCGCCGCCCGCCGATACGGTGCCGATCGAACTCGCCGCCGCCCCCGCAATCAATCGTGATCTTACCGCGGGGGCGAGTGAGCAGTTCCGAGTTTCTTTAACCGCCGGACAGCTTTTTCGTCTTTCGATCGAGAAGGGAGACCTGGCCTTATCGTTACGGCTGTACGACCCGAACGGCCAGAAACTGATTGAGCAGGTCAGTCAACGTTATGAGATGCTGAACCTTGGGGTACCAACAGTATCGGCGGGAACCTATCTACTAGAAATCCGCTCGCTCGAATCTCACGGGTCGCCCCGCCACTATATGTTAGCGGTAGAACCTGGCAGGCCCGCCGCGGTTGCTGATCAGGACGCCGGTATGGCGCAACGCATGGCTGCCAATGCGAGTGTGCTTCTTGCCGATTGGACGGAAAAATCGCTCCGTCAGGCAATTCAGAAATATGATAACGCGGCAGCGATCTGGCTTTCACTTCATGATTGGCGAAATGCGGCGACAGCGGCAATGGAAGCCGGAGAAGTTTGCTTTCGGCTAGGCGACTACCAGGACGCGTTGAGGCGATATGAGAGAATCGTTGCTCAGGCAAAGAACGCCGGGGACAGACTGGGACAATCACAGGCACTCAGTGAAAGCGGTCGTTTGTATTCATATCTGGGCGATAACGTGAAGGCGAAAAACTGCATTCTCAAAGCGCTCAAGATTCTTGCTTTTGATGGCCAGGTAGATCAGCCAGGAGACGTGAAGAAGAAGTATGCGGAAGAGCTGAGCATCCTAGGCGAGGTCAATTATTCGAAAGGTGATTTGCTCAAATCTTCGAAACAGTTCGAAGAGGTGCTTAATATCTTTAAGGAAATCGGTGATCGCACCGGCGCAGCCAGCGCCCATCTATTTATTGGGTACATCGCGGGAGGTTTGGGTGACGCGGAAAAGGCCACGACTGAGCTTTCTGAGGCGCTTGCTTTGTACCGCGAGATGGCAAACCGGAGTGGTGAGGGATTGTCTCTCACTGCTCTGGCTCTCTGGCATTCGCTCAATCGCGACGAGGAGCGTGCTATCAGGATGCACCGCGAAGCGATCGAGATCTTTCGCAAGATTGGAGACCGCCAGAGCGAAGCAATAGCCCTTAACGGGCTGGGACAGGCGTACGAGAATCTTACTGAGTACCCCACGGCGTTGGACAACTATCGAGGCGCTCTCAAGCTATTTCAGGATAACCATAACCTTGATTTCGCTTCGGTCTCAACATGCAATGTCGCCAGGTCATATGAATTGAATGGAGATCTCAACCAATCGCTTGCGTATTACGAACAGTGTTTCAAGTTGAGTCGGTCAGCAAAAAAAGCCCGGACAGAAGCAAATGCGCTCAATGACGTCGCTGTCATCTACGCGACTCAGGGTAACCGAGACAAGACTATCAAACAGTATCGAAAGATTCTGAGATTCTATTCAGCCAGGTCCGATCACGGCAGACAAGCCATCGCATGGAATAATCTGGGCGATTTCTATTTGCACATTGGAGAAGGGCAAAGCGCGGAAGTTGCGTACAAACAAGCGCTGGCCCTATGCGAAAAAGCGGGTGATAAGGGGGTGCTCATTTCTTCGTTGTACAATCTGGCTCGCGTGCAACGTGATCTCGGCGAGCTTGACCGCGCCTTGGCCAATGTAAAACAATCGATCGAGACGATTGAGAATCTGCGAACAAATTTCAGCAGTCCGGACTTTCGCATTTCATATTTTTCCGGAGTTCGCAGGAACTATGATTTGTATATCGACAGTCTCATGCAGCTGGCTCACCGGCGGCCTGATGAGGGATTTGCGGTCGCCGGTCTGTTAGCCAGTGAAGCAGCCAGAGCGCGTTCGCTTGTTGATGTCTTGACCGAAGCACATGCTGACATTCGTCAAGGAGCTAAACCCGAACTCTTGGCGCGGGAGCGGGAGTTGCGGGCACTACTTCGGTCACAAGCAGAGTACCAGATGGAACTTTCCATGACGGGCAAGGATCCTTCCGAAACTGAGGAGGTCGCACGTCAGATAACTGAGTTGAGAAATGAATATCAGGAGATTGAGGCGCAATTAAGAGATGAGAATTCGCGCACGCTTTCACTCACCCGGCCGGCGGCCTTAAACCTGGAACAGATTCAGGGCGAGCTGCGCGATGGTGACACGATTCTGCTTGAGTATGCTCTCGGTGATGAGCGGAGCTATCTTTGGACCGTGACCGCTGACTCGGTGCGGAGTTACGAATTGCCTCGGCGCGCGACGCTCGAAGATGCCGGACGCGAGGTTTACAAATTACTCACCGCGCGTCAGGCCACCGTTGAAATGAGCGATGGCACTTATCAAGCCAGGGTCGAAGCAGCAGATTCCTTGTATTACCAGAAAGCGCTGGCCTTAAGTCAAATGCTGCTGGGGCCCATCGCCGAACAGCTGGGGACCAGGAGACTCGTAGTTGTGACAGAGGGTGTGCTCCAGTATGTCCCATTGGATCCTTTACCTGCGCCGCTGGCGGCAACCCGTGCTCCAGTTAATGAGGCAGTCGCTGATTCTTCGGAAGATCCACCGCCGCTGATAGCCACGCATGAAATAGTAACTCTTCCCTCGATGTCGACATTGGCCGCGATTCGCCAGGAGAAACATAGGATAGGTTCCGGCAGTAAGATCGTTGCCGTTTTCGCGGATCCGGTCTTCAGCAACAGCGATGACCGCGTTCAGAATGCAACATCAGGTTCAATCATCGCCTCCTCGGCTTCGGATGAGACTGCCGGCCCTACGGTTCGAGGCCTTGAAGGACTGGTGCGTGGTGGTCCAGCACGTCTTCTGCACGCCTCGGAAGAGGCCGATGCGATTGTGGCCACCATGCCTCAAGGCACTGTCAAGGTCGCCAAGGCCTTCGACGCTAGTCGCGAAACCGCGATGAGTTCATTCGCTGGTGAATACCAGATTGTTCATTTCGCTACTCATGGTTTCTTCAACAGCGAGCACCCGGAGCTATCAGGTATCGTTCTTAGCATGGTGAAACCTGATGGCAGCAAGACAGACGGATTCATGCCGCTCCAGGATATCTGCAGACTTAATCTTTCAGCGCAGTTAGTTGTCTTGAGTGCTTGCGAAACGGGATTGGGCAAGGACATCAAGGGTGAAGGTTTGATGAGTTTGACCCGTGGTTTCATGTATGCGGGATCGCGGACTGTGGTGACTAGTCTCTGGAAAGTTGATGATCGAGCGACGGCCGAATTGATGAAAGAGTTCTATCAATCAATGTTGCAGGATGGGTTGACTCCCGCGGCTGCTCTGAGATTAGCTAAGCAGAGGATTAGGCACCAGAAGGCATGGAGTGCTCCTTATTTCTGGGCCGGATTTGTATTACAAGGGGAATACCAGGAGAGCATCGTAGTTGACCGGCGCTCTGGTATTCACACGAGCTTGGCAATCGCGATCACCTTAGTGCTGATTTCGCTTGGGCTCACCATTCTCCAGAGTCGGCGGCGCCGATCATACATGCGGAGCCATAGTTAAGCCTACGGAATTGATTTACAGAAATACCCGCCACGATGCCACGAAATTCGGATATACCACCAGACAGCTTCAATGAGTTGCTCGCCTGGCTTAATCCAGATCGTGATTCAGCTGCAAGGATGTATGAGGAGATCCGCCGCGACCTAATCAAGGTATTCGGCTGGAACAAGTGCGTCGATCCAGAAGGAATGGCTGACGAAACGTTTGACCGAGCCGCTAAGAAAGCGCGCCAGTTGAAAGATTCATTCGAAGGTAATCGAAAACTCTTTTTTTACGGGGTGGCGAACAACCTAATCAAAGAGTACAGGAAAACGGTTAGGTCCTATGTTTCACTTGACGAGGTTGAGATAGCAGAAAGTCCACCAACAAATTTTGACGAAGAAACCGCCGAGGTGCGCGAGGAATGCCTTCGAATCTGCTTGCTGGAGCTTAAGGTTGAAAAGCGGGACCTGCTGATAGCTTATTATGCGAAGGAAAAGCGCGCAAAGATCGATCAGCGAGCTGAAATGGCACAACGGCTCGGTGTTTCCATCGAAACGTTAAGGGTGCGGATGTGCCGAATTCGCTCTGAATTGGTGGAATGCATAGAGCATTGCCTGGATGGGCGTGCGATGGAAAAATGATACGGATCGAGCCCAGACTCATTATTAGAGGGATTCGGTAGTCGGGAGAGTGAACACGATGAAAGAAGAATTCGTGACCGACGCGGGAATCAGGCAGTTTCTACTCGCGAGCGTCGATGATTCGGAACGGCAGCGAATCGAAGGCCTTTTTATGTCCGACGCCGAGTTTAACCAGCGAGTCCTCATAGCAGAGGACGACTTAATCGAGGACTACCTTGAGCATTCGCTGGCGCCTCTGGATAGAGACAAGTTTCTCGTGCAGTATGGGCATGCGCCTATGCAACAACGAAGACTCAGAATCAGCCGGTCAATAAAAGACTATGCCGCCTCTGAAGCCAGGTTAGGCCAAACACCGCCGGCGATTGCGAAACAGCGTGTCTTCCTTCCACAACTAAGGCCGCGCAATCTCAGGTTCTTCATTCCTATCGCAGCCGCCGTTACTTTAGCCTGCATTATTGGTGTTGTCTGGTTGGCAAGATCGAACAATCGGCGTCTGGCAATTGAACGAGAGCTCGCGGAACTGAACGGGCAGCCGGATCTTCCTGTAAACCCCTCGCAAGTCGTTTCATTAGTTCTACCACCACTTTCAATCAGAAGTGTCGGGCCTGAGACTACTCTGACACAACGCGCTGAGATTAGCGTGGTCGAACTCGATCTTCTATGGATCCAAAAAGAACGGTACCCAAACTACTACGTGTTAGTCCGCCGTGTTGGAACCAATGAGGAATTCAGGGTTTCGGGCTTGCATATCGAGGCGAGCCCGACCGTTGGCAACTCGATACGAGTAAGGCTTCCAAGTCATCGTCTCAGAGACGGTCTTTACCAAGTTAGCCTGACGGGCGCAGGCCCCGATGGGGCCGCTTCCCAAGGTGAAGAGTATACCTTCGTCGTCGCCAGATGATAGCGTTCGAGAAGGGTCTCATCTTGTCACCGCCAAAGAGCTTCGCTTTCCGCGTAATGACCGGTTGATCTCACACCTCGATAAGGCAATTCCTTTCGCGGCTTTCATTCAAGTCCGCA
>Ga0137401_10000780_pt1 | contig 13093 bp, 11 predicted proteins | sample CZOMad1_1_16fung_FD_108286 | JGI IMG/M metagenome (GOLD analysis project Ga0137401, IMG submission 108286) | Vadose zone soil fungal communities from Angelo Coast Range Reserve, California, USA - CZOMad1_1_16fungal (Illumina Assembly) | ecosystem: Environmental > Terrestrial > Soil > Vadose...
ACGCACAGGCCGCTGCATTCCTGCAAACAAAACTGCTAGCAGAATTATCTGCCTGTGGCTTCCTGAGGAGCACACGCAAGCGCCGGGATACGCATTTGCCGCTTCCGTATCTGCTTGCTGCGAGAGATGCAAGTAGCGCTTCAGAAGGTAAGCCGGGTTTTTGTCCTCATAGGTGAAGTCAAGAAATGCGAATGCGGGGATGATATACCCAAACCCCAAACGGGCCAGCGAGACATGCAGGCTGCCCCTCTGCAGTGTGTCGTTCTCGATTCTCGCTACTTCGCGGGAGCCGCTGCAGACAACGTGTACTCACCGCTGCATGTGTGGTCTAAACCTCCGGCCGCGTTGCCCGTAAGTTTACCCGTGCCCAGGCCCTTGATGCCCCAGCATTCTTCCTACTATACGCAAAGTTCTTCCTTATTCTCCGATCTATGCCGTGCATTCCCGCCAAAAGGTGAAGTTTATTGGTTTTAGGACACCCATCCTTAGTCAACTTTGGCCCTGAAAATGCCCATGCATTGAAAGTCCTCGCGTTTCTGGTCTATCCAAAGCGCGAATTGTCCGCCATGCCTCGAGCGATTGGCGATGTGTCTAAGAATTCAGGAGGAGAAGAAATATGCGACGCTATCTGATTGCCAGTTGTTTGGTGTTGGCCGTTTTCACCCTATTCTCGGCGACCCCAGCACAGGCCGATACAATCGATAATTTCACCTATCAAGCCGAGGGCAACACATTTACCTGGCAACTGCCGTCTTCACCAACCATATTGGCATCCGACTTCTTGCCGGGTCTTGCTTTCGGCATCCCAGACGTTGCGTATGCTGAAAACGACATTCCACAAAACCCAGCCAGTCTTACCTTCCTTTCGCTCCCTCTCGGGGGCGGATATTTTTTGGGTGATATAATTCAAGGTATAGTTCCTATACTCGCTTCTGGATCGCAGATCTATTCTGGTCCCGAGGACGCTCCTACTTTCTTGACGGGCACGTTCTGCCTGACTGATTTTAGTAGCGGTGGTGCGGATGGCATACCGGCAACACTTACAATAACGTCCGTCCCCGAGCCCTCCAGCCTGATGCTACTTGGCACTGGAATGCTCGCTCTGTTGGGTTTTGCACTCAAGAAAGCTATCTGTATAGCGGCATAACGCATCGAATTTGAACGATGCCCCGTGGCGGTTTTCTTTTTTCGCCGCGGCAATTTGGGGTACCTGTTGACAGCAATTCCGGGCGCAGCACGCACCCGGTCTCACGAAGGTTCGTGATGGATCCCGAAGCCGGCATCCGCAAATCGGTGTTTCGTCCTCAGCACTCCATGTATTTTGAAACCAGCCGGGAGACGAAAATCCCGATTTGAGTAGCCTACTCTATTTGTCGCTCAAGCGGATTTGCTCCTGGTATTCCCTCAGTGAGAGATGACCCAGAAAATCCCGCAGAGTTGAGGCCCCTTGGAGTCCCGGACGTAGTTGTTCCGCAGCTACTACAATTGCAGCGGATCTCCCATGGCTACCAGTCAACCAGGCCCTAGCGAGAAGGAATTTCACCATCCAGGAATTGCTTGTAAATGTGCCGTCGACCGAGTACCAGTTCCAGATAACGAGGGAAGCTTGCGTTGAATGCACAGTAGTTTCGCGGACGCTGAACTCGCGACCGGAGGAACTCACCGGGACGGTTCTGTCTCCAGTGCGGACCCACTCCGTTGGTTCATATACCCGATTATCCGAACCGATCAGCTTTGCGCCCTTTTGCCGGGCGCCGTAACACTTTACGTAGAGCTTCACTATGGTATCCTCCGCCCGGTAAGCCTGCATGCGTTCTGCAGCTGGCCCTAGGAAACGGGGTGTCCACCCATAGAGGTTCTGGTCAGAGGCCTTCCAGGGTAGAGTGACGACTGCAAGCACACCACTGCCCGACATTTCCTCCTGCGGGGAGGAGGCCAAAAATCGCCCTGAGAACGGCGCCAGGCCGGCAATCAAGACTGCAAGCGCGGCGAAAAGACCTGAGCGCAAGAGAGCGCCCGCTGGAACTGGCAGAGGGGCGGCAACAACTGTGGATAGGAATCTCTCACTATCCTCGGCTGGCAAGCGAGGAGAGATATGTCGATCGGTTTCCCGCCAATACAGGCCGACAAGCATCAAAGAAGTGGACACGATAGCAAAGAAAATGAAACCCGCGAGGACATGGTCAACGCCAACGGCCATTCTACCTCCCGCCAAATATCCAAGAAGAATGATTCCATAGACGCGCAAACCGTTTGCCAGCACTGGAACAATGAATGACGCAACGAGGAAGCTGACACGGCGAACCCAACTCCGATACTTCACCCCGGCGTACGCAAACCCAACTGCGAGTGACGCAAGAAGCTAGCTGATACCACTGCATGCCTCCGCCACCTCCCACTTGCCATAGGGAACCGAAATGAACCGCCCTTCGAGCAGCACAGGTATGCGAGTAAGTTCAAGCAGTCTGACGGCAGACCAGGCGCTGAAGTCCTGCAGAAGCGGAATGAGATCCTGGCCAACAGGTATGGCAAACATCAGAAATCCGAGTGGGAAGAGCAGTTGATCACCGGCTCGCTTGCCAACCAGTCCCCAAACAAACACAACAATGATAGACACGAAACAGAAATGTTCGAGGAAATTGGTTGCAGTCAAATCACCCACGAGCCAGCCGAATCCCAAGGAGGCGATGCCCGGCAGTACCCAAAATGCCGAGGCGGGAGTGAACTTCGCGAGCTGCTCGCGGTTCCTCCAAGCAAGAAATCCAGCTATTGGAACTGTCAAAAATGCATAAGAATATGAGCTCGTGTTCCATTGTTCGACGAGAGACACAACCGTGCTCCAGTAAAGAAGAAGAAGGATAATCAGAGACAAGAGCAACAGTATAGCTATGTTCCGCCAAACAGAGACCGCCGCGGTGTTCACTGGCGGCGCTCCTGGGGTGTGGTGCACTTGCTTCGTGTATTTCGACCAAAAAGCAATAGGAACATTACTTACGCTCACCAGACGTGCGGGCGAAATCGCTTTCGCATGGCAGCGTTTCCTCGCTCGCCATGGCCACTTCAGATGTCGCCACGCTAGACGGCCGAGATCATTTGGCGTCGTCAAGCTTGGCAAGCGCTTGTCGAATTTCCTCCGCGTGAGGAGATTTCGGGTCCAGTTGAAGGACGCGTCGAAAACTCGCCTTCGCAAGTTCGGGTTTGTTCGTTTTTTGGGAGGCCAGGCCAAGATGATAAAAGTAGGTCGGATTCTTAGGAGCCTTCTCGGTTGCCTCCTGGAGCAGAGTCACGGCCGAATCGAATATACCCATCTTGTAGAAGGCGCAACCGAGGGTGTCCGCGGCGTTGGGCGAATCCGGCATGCCTTTCCGCGCGGTCTGCGCCAGAGAAACAACGTAACCCAAATCGCCGCCATGCTCGAGAAGCAAGTAGCTGAGATTGTTGGCAATTGCTGGTTGATCGGGTTCCGCCTCATGCGCCTTGCGATAAATTTGTTCAGCTTTTTGCCAATCACCGTGTTTTTCATGCAAAAGTCCAAGGGCCAGGTATGCCTCTACATCATGAGGTTTCTGCTTGATGATCCGCTCGTAGTTGGCTGCCGCGGCGGCATCTTCACCCGCCATACCCTGAAGTTGGGCTAGCAGAAAGACTGCGCTCCAGTTTCCGTTGTCGAGTGCTATCGACTTTTCGAGCGCGACCCGCGCTTCCGCATTTTTCTGATTGGCTAGGAGCGCTTTCGCCACTAAGAGGTGGTCGGCGGCACTATCCGGAAATTTTGCGACTTGAGCCTGGGCGAGGCGTACTGCCATCTCTGGCTTTTTTTGAATAAGAAATACACTGATTAAACCCTGGAGCGCCTCGGTGGAGTGAGAGTTCAGCACCAGGGCTTGCTCGTAGAATTTCTTGGCCTCCGGCAGGCGTTTTTGAAGGAGGCGCACGTCACCCAGGCCCGCATAGGCGGCTGGGTTCTTCGGCGAACCTTTAAGGGCCGCCTGAAAGTCCAATTCCGCTCCGGTCGCGTCACCCTTCCGGAGGCGGGCAATCCCGGGAAAGACGTGTGCTTGGGGAGAGGCAGGTACTGCCATGAGCCAGTCATTCGAGGATTGATCCAGCAGTTTGACATCGCCCCCGAGGAAGGCGAAGCGCGTCAAAGCTTCTCTTGCCTCAAGTAAAGAAGGATTTTGCTTTAGCGCCTCGCGAAACTCTCCTGCAGCCAGAGCGAGTTTTCCGGTTGAAGCGTACGAGACACCCAGCTCCAGGTGACCTAAGGCGTTCGCAGGAGTGCTGTGCACCACACTCTCGAGAATGGGTATGGCCTCCGCAGACTTCTGCTGACGGTTGAGAATCTGCCCCTTGGTGACCAGTGCATCGGTATCACGAGAGTTCTCTCCCAGGATTGCCTCGTTCAGCTCGTTTGCCGGTTCCAACTGTTTGTCACGAATCAAAAGTTCAATGTATCGTTTTCGAACAAAGAGATCTTTGGGGTGCTGCTGATACAACGAGGCGTATTCGGCAGCTGCCTTTGCAAAATCGCCGGTGGCCAGGTAGAACTCACCCAGCAGCCTGTAGCCCTCGGGTTGCTCTGGCATCATTTTCTTGGCATTCTGAAGATTCTGCTCCGCGAAGCCTTTCTTTCCCCAAAGGACGTACAAGGAAGTAAGCGCAGCCCATGGAGCGAGGCTCTTCGGCATCGCAGCAGATGCTGCACGGTACTGCGTTTCTGCATCGGCCCAGTTCCTTCGTCGTTGGTAGAAGTCACCCAGAGACATGCGTGAGGCGAGGGATGTAGGTTCGAGTGAAACGGCTTTCCGGAAGTCTTGCTCGGCATCATCCAATTGTCCAAGCTTTTCATGGATTATGCCGAGGGTCAGATAAGGGGCCGCATCATTCGGCGCCGTGGAAACGGCTTGTCCGGCCTCTGCGACAGCATCCTGCAGATTGCCCAATTCGGCATCGCTGGTGGCCAGCAAAATCTGCGCCTTCACATCTGTGGGGTTGTCCTTGAGGACCAGCTGAGCGCGCTCCTTGGCGTGCTTGAACTGCCGGCCCTCAAACATGAATCGACCGAGATCAAGCTGTGCCCGCGAGTTCCTGGGATCTAGTTCAACGGTGGTTAAAAGCTCTATTTGCGCTTGCAACCATTCGGCCTGTCGCAGATAGCATTGCGCGAGCTGATAGTGCGCGCTAGCGAACCGGTTATCCACCTGGACGGCATTCCGGAACTGGATGATCGCTTCCGGATAACGTCCCTTCTGGAAGTAATCCATGCCGCTCTGAAAATACCTCTGTTTTTGAACTTCCCGATCCCGATGGCAACCACTGCAGAAGAAAAAAGAGATGAGCAAAGGCGCGAGGAGAGTGGTTGCTCGCGTGAGCTTCAGGAGTCGAACGGTTATCTGAGATCTCGCGGCCACTGTCCGCCAGGTTCTTGAAATTAAGCTCAAGGGATAGGCACCAACCTCGATTATGCACCCAAATTGCTGTCCGACATGCCGGATGCCGCATGAGAGGTACAATCCTTAAGTTCAAGAGTGTGAACGATACCTACGGTCACCTGGCGGGTGATGAGGTCTTGAGGGAAACGGCGAAACGGCTGCCCTCTTCCGTGGGATCGTATGATTTCGTAGGCCGCTCCGGTGGTGAGGAATTCCTGGTGGTCCTGAACAATTGCAATCCGGCTTACGCATTGGCCCGCGCAGAGGAGATTCGCAAAGCCAGCGCCCGCACGCCGGTGCAAACGTGCAGTGGTCCCGTTCCAATTACGATGAGCTTCGGGCTCCTGCTGAGCCAGGAATGGAGCGGCCTTCCGTTGGAAGAGCTTCTTCAGCAAGCTGATTCGGCTCTCAACGCGGCCAAAGCGGCGGGACGCAACTGCGTCAAAATCACAATTCCGAAAATTGCCGCTGTTGATACGCACTCGCAGGCCCGCGAGCTTGCACCGCAGCGGCGGTGATCGCTCGGCAAGACTTGCCTCCAGAAAACTTTCTCGCTAAGCAATTCCTAAATGCCCTTAGTACCTGATTTCGCCTGTACCATCATTTGCCGCATCGCCGCTGTGGAACCAGGGGCGCGCTTCTCCCGCCAGGCTTCCAGGCGCCTGCAAGTTTCTTCCATGTTCTGGAAAAGATGCGGATTCTTGAAAGCCGCGCGCCACGTAGGAACAATCGATCGCATGCGATCCCACACCACCCAAATCTCGCCATTACTGTCGAAAAACAACTCGTCGTTGATCAACCCGCGGTTGACGATGCCCGCGACCATGTCCCAGTAGCTGATCACCATGCGAATGTAAGTATTTTCCTCGCTGCCCTGCGGATACCTTTGCATCATCTCTTCTGGAGATTCCGGATGAAAGTTTTCGACGAACCAGGCGCGCGCCTGGCGGAGCCGCGCCTCGCGCCTCATATCGTATAGACGCAGCATGAGGTTTACTTCGTCGTAAGTAATCTGGGCCATGACCGATTCTCCTGTGCGCCGGTCAAACCGGCGAGGTTGCAGTGAATGCAAAAGTCACACGAAAGTGGAGTAGCGACCCACATCGGCCCCGAGTCATGCGGAGCTGCTTGCAAAGGCAGCGTCGAAGCGTTGACAGGGGAACGTGCGGGCCGGGTATTCAGCCGCGTAAGGATCTTTTTCCGGGACGCCGACACTGTAGGAGAAAGCGGAAGGTCCCATCGGGTGCACCGATATCGCGAGGTGTGCCAGCGTCCCGCGCGGAAAGAGACGCGGTGCACGTACCGAGACTCCTCACGTGGGAACCGGGAGATCCCAAGTCCGCCCAGGGCCGCAGTTGCCTTGGGACGCATCGGGAAGTCTAAGGACGTACGCCGATGCGCGTCGTGCGGCTCATCCAGAAGTGGTTGAATGCTGGCGTGCTGGAGGATGGGAAACGAATACGTATGGAAGAGGGGACGCCCTAGGGCGGAAGTGCTTCGCCGCTCTTGGCGAACGTCTATCTTCATTACGTATTCGACCCGTGAGTCCAAGCGTGGCGTCAGAAGAGTGCGCACAGCGATGTGATCGTGGTACGATTCGCGCACGACATCGTGGTTGGATTCAAGAGCAAAGCGGATGCCGACCAGTTCCGGGCAGAACTCACGGAATGAATGAAGAAGTTCCACCTGGCGCTGCATCCCGAGAAAGCGCGCCTGCTGGAGTTCGGTCGGTTCGCGATCGATGATCAGCGGAAGCGTGGAGAAGGGAAACCGGAGACGTTCAACTTTCTCGACTTTACGCCTATCTGCATAAGGAAGAGGAGCAATGGACGGTTTACGGTGTTGCGGCAAACGATACGCAAAAGGTTGCAGGCGAAGCTGAATGAGGTGAAAGCCGAGCTTCAGCGACGCATACATGAACCCATTCCCGAACTGGGCAAATGGCTGAAAGCGGTGGTGGGTGGACACATCCGATATTACGGAGTGCCCATGAACACCCCGGCGCTGCGGGACTTTCGATTCCAGGTAGGGCGACTCTGGCTCCGCGCGCTGTCGCGGCGCAGCCAGAACGGCCGCGTTCTTTGGGATCGCATGCTGCGCCTCATCGCTCGCTGGCTGCCTCTGCCTACCGTCTGCCATCCTTATCCCCTGCGTCGCATGGGCGTCGTTACCTAAGGCAAGAGCCAGATGCGGTAGTGCCGCTTGTCCGGATCCGTGTAGGGGGTGGTGAGCAATCATGATCCCTACTCCGACTGCTCTAGTTCGCCCCGTCTGGTTGGGCTGCTTCCTGCGAGGAATGGGAAACGCCCGCCAGTTCGATGCGATGCACACTCGATATGGGTATGCCCTGCTTTTGAAATTCGATCTGGATGCGGCGGCGCAGCTCTCGCGCGACTTCATCCTGCCGTGTCGGCGCGGTCCGTACCTGCAATCGTACCGTCGATGAAGTGCGGTCAAAGCTCTGCACACCAAGGATTCGCGGCCCGTCTACCAGCGCCTGCGACCAGGCTGGATCGCCGCGCAAAGCAGCCGCGGCGGTCTCCAGCGCTTGCATCGTTTTCTCGATTTGGCTTTCCGGCGCAAGCGATACATCCACGAACGCCTGTGACCAGTCGCGACTGAGGTTGCTGACCGTGCGGATCTCCCCATTCGCGATGGATACCAGCGCGCCCCGCGCGTCACGGAGCACCGTGCGCCGCAGAGTCAGATGTTCCACACGGCCGATGTAGTCCGCGATTTGAATGGTATCGCCAACGACGTATTGGTCTTCCAGCACGATGTAGACGCCGGTGATGACATCTCGAACGAGCGTTTGCGCTCCGAAGCCCACCGCGAGGCTGGCGAGACCCGCAAGAGTTACCGCCGGCGTGATGTTGATATGAAATTCGCCTACGGCAGTCAGCAAAGCCACGACCCAGACAACTTTGCTCCCTGCGCCGTAAAGGACTCCCGCCAGCGTGCGCGTCTGTTGTTCGCGCAGCTGCGCCGGGCGCCCCTGTCCCGACGCCTGTTTGATGACCAGGTTCGTCACCGCGCGGAGCAGCCGGTTCACTACCAGCGCGATGACAAAAATTCCAATGAGACGAAGCGCGTATGGAAGCGCCAAATCCAACCAGTGATTGAAAGAACTAGGCATGATTTTGACGAGAGGGGGGAGTATAACATTGGAAGAGGTTCGAGGAAGTATCGTCCCGTGCGGCGGGCGGATTGCGCGGGCGTAAGGGGGTTTTCCAGCCATGGAACCAAGACGCAAGTTTCTAATGACTCTTATTGCCGCAGGGGTGCCTGCGGGGATCCTCGCTCTCATATCCAGTGCGCAGGTTCGCGCCCAGCGCCCGCAAAACCCTCAACAACAAAAGGAGGACGATTCGAATGCCCCGAAGATTGATCCTAAAGTGATTCTGGAGGCGAATCAAAAAGAAATTAAGAAAAGTGTTGAGAAGCTTTACGATCTGGCGAGCGAATTGAAGGCCGAAGTGGAAAAGACGGATTCAGTTCAGGTGCTCTCGGTCGCCATGTTGCGAAAGACGGACGAAATCGAAAAACTGGCGAAGGAAATCAAGTCCCGGGCGAAAGGATGAACCGCCCTGCGAGCCTGCGGGCTGAGAATGCGCGCTAGCGCCAGCGAATCATACCGGATAGAATACCAATGTCATGGAAGTTCCCGCGTGTTGGGCCTCAGGAAAATTTGAGGTGTGCCTGCTGCGCGCCAGTAGCTCAGATGGATAGAGCATTAGCCTCCGGAGCTAAGGGTCGGGGGTTCGAATCCCTCCTGGCGCGCCATTTATTTCCGGGTCCGGCCCGGAGACATGGGTAAGAAGCCGTGAAGAAACCTCGATGGAGCGCGGGACTCAGGATTTAGTGTGAGATTCCTGGAATGTCCATCTGCTACCTCTATAGAGTGTCTCGGTCCTCCTCGCTATTCTCTTACTCTCTCATGTGACTACTCCTGCGTCTTTGCCAGGCCCCTCACGTGGAATTGCCGCAGCCCCAGCTTGCTCTTGATCCATGCGTGACAAAAGTCCACGATTCTTCCCCGGCGACGCTATCTCTGCTGGGCTTCTTCACTGGCCACGTCGGCATTGGTAGTAGTCAGAATAGACCCTCCAAAGTGAAGCTTGTTTGGCCCGACCTTAGTAAATTTACCTCCTTTTTTTTGTTTCAACGCAAAGAGAACAATCATTTTGGGGATAAGGTGCCAACACTGGGAGTGGAAAGAACCCCCGGTGCTTGCGAGTGGCCCCCCAACAAAGCGGGGGATTCTCGGGGGCGCTATCTGCGCTTGCATGTCTGCAAGGAGGCCACACTGTCATGAGAAAGCTGCACCATATTGGTTTGCTTATCGCTCTTGTCTGTCTTGCGACGGGGGTCGCGAGGGCACAGTCGTTCCGGGTTCAGTGCCCACCCAGCACCGTTACTCACCCGGTGGAGGCCAACAATAATTCGGAACCGACGTACGTCGGTCCGACTTATACGGTCGGCAGTGGTTATCCGGCAGCACCCGCCAACGTGAACGGCGCAATAAAATGCCAACAGATCTCAGGCGGAGACGGTTACTCGACCATGGGTGACGGCACCCAGACGTACATGTTTTCCTTCGGACCATTGTCTGGGCTCGCGGACATCGCTAACGGCCAGCCCGGTACAGAGTTCCCGAGCGTCTTCAATACCCCGTATTCGGGCACGCCGCTGCTGCCCGGTGATCCTGCCACGACCGGCCTGCCTGCGTTTACGTACAACGGCGCCGTGGGGCTGGTTCCCGAGACTTACACCAATGCATTAGGAAACCCGGTAACGGTCATCAATGGGCACGTGGATGCCCGCCCGATCGAGGATGTCGGGGTGATGAACGGCAACATCCCTGCGCCGCTGATGGCGATCGATGAAGATGACGAATTCTTCCTCACCCTCACTAACGTCGGCATGATCATGCGGCCGGACCTGTTCGAGCAGCACACCGTCCACTTCCACGGTTATCCCAACGCCTCGGCGTTCTACGACGGCGTGCCCGACGCCTCGGTGGCCATCAACATCGGTGGGAGCTTCACGTATTACTATCTTGCGCCGGATGCCGGCACGTACTTCTGGCACTGCCATATCACGCCGCCCGAGCACTTGCAGATGGGCATGGTCGGGCAACTTTATGTGCGCCCACGGCAGAATCGCGTCCCCGCCACCACCACCCTCTATGCCGCGCTCCAGGCACAGCAAACGGATCTGCGCACGGCTTGCCCGCTCGGTTCCGATACGGCCCACTCCGATATCCTCTGCAGCAATCCCCTGCCAGCAGTGAATACCGGCGCCACAGGCGGCGGCAAGTATGCCTATAACGATGGCGATGGCTCGACGGCATACGATGTCGAGTATCCCATCCAGATCCACGGCTTCGACCCCAATTTCCATTTTGTCGGTATGACTTTCAACCCGGAAGGTTTTACGGATATGAAGGACAAGTACTTCCTGCTGAACGGGCGGAGCTATCCAGACACGGTCCAATCCGGTCCACTCCAGACGCAGTCGACGGATGGCGCCAATCATTTCTCGCAGCCGCTGCCCTCCATCATCAAGATTCCGCTGGGCGGAAAAGCCCTGTTGCGCATTTCCGACCTGGACGTCACGGAGTATCAAACTCTGGCATCGCTGGGAATTCCCATGCACGTTATCGCGCTCAATGCCAAGCTGCTGCGCGATCAAGCGGGAAACAACCTCGCTTACGATTCCAACTCGATCACCCTTGCAGGTGGCGAGTCGCTCGACGTGATTCTGGATGCCACCGATAGGACGAAGTATCCATCGGGCAGCGTGTTCTATCTCTACACCCCCAATCTCGATCACTTGTCGAACGATGCCGAGAACTTCGGTGGGCTGATGACCGAAGTCCGCATCAATTAGGAGCGCGGCAATGACTGCTAGGAGAAAGCCAATGAGTGCGACGAAAATGATAAAAGCGATCTCGAAGACACGACTGCTTCTGGCGGCGATGGCGGCAATGGCTTTGTTGCTCCCAGCTACCGCGCGTGCTGCGGCTCCTGGGATAACCGGGCCGGTATTCAATCTGACCGCGCAAGCGGCTTACATCAGCCAACCCGATGGAGCGATGATCTACTCCTGGGGGTACGGTTGCAGCAGTGTGCCGAGCGGCTTTGCGCCGGCCGCTATTTCCGGTGCTACGTGCTCCACGATGCAAGTTCCCGGGCCCACGCTGATCGTCACGGAAGGACAGACGGTCACAGTGAACCTGATTAATAATCTGCCCAATCCAGCTGGCAACACATCGATTCTGTTTCCCGGCTTTCAGGTGACGGCAACGCTTGGTGTACAGGGCCTGCTGACGAGGGAGGCGACGCGCGCCGCGGGTACCACTGCGGTGCGCTACACCTTCGTGGCCTCTTCACCGGGGACCCACGCCTATTACAGCGGAACGCAAAGCGACCTGCAGGTCGAGATGGGCTTGTACGGCGCGATCATTGTGCTTCCTAACAGCGTCCCCACCGCCTGCACGTCCCCGGCGATTCGTACCAACCTGTTCGGAGTAGCCAGTTTTACGGGTACCCGGGAGCATGATTACCGGCTGGCGGCAGCCGCTTACGACCACGTGAAGAGTTGCTACGATCGGGAATACCTGTTCCAGTTCTCAGAGATTGATCCCGTCATTCACAGCCAGGCACAAGTGCAGGTTGCGGCAAAGGGAATAGCCTGTACAGTTACAGCCCCCACATGCAGTCTCAAAGTCGCGACCGAGCCTTACCATCCTGCATATTTCCTGATTAACGGGCGCTCCATGCCCGACGACATGGACCCGAACTATGCCTTCGAGTATCCGCACCAGCCCTACAACGGCAATCCTCACATGCATCCAGGCGAGCAGGTGTTGTTGCGCGTGATCGGCCAGGGCCGCTGGCAACATCCGTTCCACGAGCACGGCAACCACGTACGTATCCTGGGGCGCGACGGGAACTTGATTCTCAGCCAGAACGATCCGGCTAACAATCTCGCCGGACCCCTGCTGTTCACCACCACCACGACGCCGGGACTGGCCTTCGACGGGATTTTCTACTGGACGGCCAAGGGTATGAACTGGGATGCCTACGGTCACAATCATGCTTCGGCTCCCGCCTGTTCTCCGGATGCCAACGGCTACAACACGGTTGGTGTAGGGGCGCAATCGGCGATCAACTATTACGAGTGGTGTCAAGACCACACCAAGCCGATGCAAGCTGCTCCGTTCGGCGATGTGGCGGGTGGCGGCCCTGTAACTCTGCCCGATCCGAACATTTTCGCGAACGGCGCCTGGTTCGGTGGCAGTCCGTACCTTGGGCCGGATGCGACCGTCCGCGCAACCGGGCCCACCGGCACAACTCCGCCCTCGGGAACCATCGCGAACTCGCCCACCGGCGAGGCTGGCTTTGCGTTTATGTGGCACTCGCACAACGAGCGCGAGATCACCACCAACAATATTTTCCCCGGCGGAATGCTAATGATGATGCTGGTTGATTCTAGGGAATTCGTGATCGACGAGTCCAACTAACGACGAGGAAGAAAAATGCGAACGAACAATATGAAAGCTATCTTGAAGGCCGCGCTACGAGTAGTCTGTATTCTTCCGTTCGCGGCGGTTGCCGCCTTCGGCCAGACGGTTAATCTGACTGCCGGACCGGCCA
>Ga0137401_10000781_pt1 | contig 13090 bp, 8 predicted proteins | sample CZOMad1_1_16fung_FD_108286 | JGI IMG/M metagenome (GOLD analysis project Ga0137401, IMG submission 108286) | Vadose zone soil fungal communities from Angelo Coast Range Reserve, California, USA - CZOMad1_1_16fungal (Illumina Assembly) | ecosystem: Environmental > Terrestrial > Soil > Vadose zone...
CCGCCATGTTCTACAGGCAAAAAATAGCCACGCGATCGTCAACTACGACAAGCTCACCTACGCCGGCAATCTAGCGAACCTCCACTCGATTGCGCATCATCCCGGCTATCGATTCGTCAGAGGTGACATTTGCGACCCTATCGCAGCGGAAGCCGCTATGCGCGGTTGCGACGCCGTCGTCCATTTCGCCGCGGAATCGCACGTCGACCGAAGCATCTACGAGCCCGCTGCTGTAATACAAACCAACGTCACCGGGACGTTTACTCTCCTTGAGGTCGCTCGCAAACTCGCCGTATCACGCTTCGTTCACATTTCCACCGATGAGGTCTACGGCGACATCGTTCCAGGAGCTCACGCCAACGAAGACTCTCCGCTGCAGCCAAGCAGCCCCTATTCCGCTTCCAAAGCCGCTTCGGATCTCCTGGTGCGTTCCTACGTGCGCACTTACAAGTTCCCAGCGTTGCTCACGCGTTCCTCGAACAACTATGGCCCCTATCAGTTTCCGGAAAAGTTCCTTCCGCTGATGATAACCAATGCCCTCGACGACAAGCCGCTTCCTATCTATGGCGACGGCAAACAGCAGCGCGACTGGCTACATGTGGACGACAATTGCCGAGGAATTCTCGCGGTTCTCGAACGAGGAAGAATTGGTGAGGTTTATAACATCGGCGGATCCCACGTAGAGGAGAATCTCGCGATGGCCCGTCTCCTACTTCGTTTGACTGGCAAGCCTGAAGCGTTGCTCCGCTACGTAACCGATCGCCCCGGTCATGATCGTCGATATGCCCTCGATTCCAGGAAAATCAGAAGCGAGCTGGGTTGGAAGGCAGAAATCTCCTTGGAGGATGGAATCCGCCAAACCATTGAATGGTACAGAGACAACTGTAAGTGGGTCTCCGACGTGCGCGCGGGTGAATACCTTTCCTATTACGAGAAATATTACGACGATCGTGACAATTCGTTGAACGCCATCGCGACTTCCCGTTCGAAGTTGCCTGCTTAGAGCTCACATGCGTAAAATTCCTTCTACATGCAAAGACTCGAAACCTCCCTGCCCGGTGTCTATGAACTGCGCCCCGTAGTCCACCGCGACGCGCGCGGCTTTTTCCTTGAGACTTACCACCACGCCAGATTCATAGACCTCGGCGTCAAAGAAACCTTCCTTCAAGACAATCATTCCACCTCCTCCCGCGGAACTCTTCGCGGCCTCCATTATCAATTGCTGCACGCGCAGGCCAAGCTCTGTCGCGTTATCGAGGGCGAAGCGCTGGACGTGGCCGTCGACATCCGTCTTGGCTCACCGCACTTTGGCAAATGGACCAGCATCCGCCTCTCGGCAGGAGAACAAAATCAAATTTATATCCCTGCAGGTTTTGCCCACGGCTTCCTGTCCCTGACCGAAACCGTTCAGTTTCTTTACAAATGCAGTGATTATTACGCGCCGTCCGACGAATACGGCATCCTTTGGAACGACCCCGTGCTCGGCATCGACTGGGGTACGCTTACTCCAGTGCTCTCGCAAAGAGACGCCAACAATCCCAAATTCGCCGAAATCCAACCGCGATTTCTTCCGCGGTACTCGCCCAAATGAAACCGACCATCTTGCTGACCGGTAAAACCGGCCAAATCGGGTCCGAACTCAACCGTTTGCTGGGGGAACTGGGAGAAGTGGTCGCTCCAGAGCGAAAGGATTTAGACCTGCTCGATCCGGGCCAAATTCGAAGACTGATGCAACAAGCAAAGCCGCAGCTGGTGGTAAACGCCGCCGCCTATACAGCCGTCGACGCGGCGGAAACCGATCAGGCCTCCGTGCTTGCAACCAATGCCGAAGGCCCCAAGTTGCTGGCTCTCGAAGCAAAAAGGCTCGGTGCTTTGCTGGTTCATTTCTCGACGGATTACGTCTTCGATGGCTCGAAGAACGCTCCCTACCTCGAAACCGATCCCGCAAATCCGATCAACGCCTACGGCAGAAGCAAACTGGCCGGCGAACAGGCGATCCGCGATTCAGGCGTCACGCACCTGATCTTTCGCACATCTTGGGTCTACGCGACGCACGGACGCAATTTTCTTTTGAAAATCCTAGAGCGCGCCACCGAATGCCGGGAACTGAAAGTCGTCGATGATCAACGGGGCGCTCCAACCTGCGCTGCGAACATCGCGGAAGCTACAACAACCGTTTTGAACGCCGTGACCGCGGGCACTAATGGCCAGTTCGCTCTCTCCGGCCTCTTCGGAACCTACAACATGACCGCCGCCGGCCAGACAACCTGGTTCGAATTCGCGAAGGCCATCCTCGAGGAAGCAGGCCGTGCACCGCTCGACTTGCCGTGGCTCGCCGCCGCAACCGAGGGTCGTCCGTTAGTCGCAACCTCTGTATTGCCAATCTCCACGAAAGAACTCCGCTCGCCAGCTCGTCGCCCCGCGTACTCGGTACTGTCGAACGCCCGCTTGATAAAAGCCTTCGGCCTAACTCTTCCTGGCTGGCGCACTCAACTGCAGAGATGTTTTTCTCCAGAACGTATCTCCGCCAATTCCGCCACAGTCGTCTCTCCCCGCTGAAATTCCTTGCCGTCTTGGATCTTGTCCAGTTTGCCGAGGGATCTACTAATGCCAGCAGTGTTTTGCGCACAAACAACGCCAATAGAATGACGGCTGCCGCTACCGCTCGACTGGACGCAGAACTACCGCAGTTCTGGATTGGGGAGCATCTGATCGCGAATGATCGCCGCAAGATCGTGGCAGGCGGCAATGAATTGGCGAAGCGTGCGCCGCGTAGGTGGAAAAGAATCGAAAACTTTTACGGCAATGCCATTTTCGGAGTACGCGCGCTGAAAGTCCGGGAACCTCCGCAGCAGTGCATCCACGATTCCCCCATCGACAGGATGATCCATGCGTGGAACTATTTCGACTTCGCTAGCGTTGAAGCGAACCTGCCACTTGTGCGGCGGAGAGATCACGACGTCTCCCCCAATGAATTCGCTCCAATGCATGTGATTGCGGAAGGCAGCCGAAAGCAGCCGAATACGGTATCCGCGCTGCCGAAAGATCTCGTAGGTTTTTTTGAATACCGCGACGCCGGCCCACTCCAGATATCCAGGATCGATGGTGATGTTCTCGAGTTCAGCTTGCACCTTCAACCAGTCATCCAACCTTCCGACCATGATGGTGCAGACGGGCCCCATGGCAGAAATATCCTGGCCTCCTTTTTCTCGGCGTTGCAGGCCACGTTCTACCGCTTCCGCAACCGCAATGCATTGGGGAACGGTGAAGCAAACCGTGGCGTTAATGCTGATTCCCTGGAAAGTGGCTTCTTCGATAGCGGGAATTCCTGCGCTGGTCACCGGAATTTTGACGACAATATTCGGGGCCAGATCGTTGAAGTGCAGTGCTTGCGCAAGAATGGCCTTGGAATCGCGATAGAAGCGCGGGTCGGTTTGAACGGAAAGACGCCCATTGACGCCGCGAAACTGCTTAAAGACGGGTTCAAGGAGCGCTGCTGCTTTGATGGAGATCTCCTCGACCACTTTCCAGGCGATTTCCTCTTCGGTAGCTAATGGCAGCTCCTCGATGAGTTCGCGGATCCGGTCGATCCACAGGTGCATCTCCTTTTTGAGCACCTCGGTGACGATGACCGGATTACAGGTTGCGCCGACAGCACCATGTTCGAGAGAGTAGGCGAGTTCGTGAAGGGAAGCGGAATCGTTCCAGAGGCAAGTCGGAGTGGTCTGGGTCATCTCATGCAGCCGACTCTTATACTTCACGAGTTGCTTCATAAGATTCCCCTCTGAAGTAATGGGCCGCGGCACCTGCGCCCGCCCGGGAAGCGCCCCAGCTTTCACGCTCTGCGAGTGAGTATACACCGACAAGTTGCGAAGGTGGAGAAGCCCCAAAACGTTTTGTTATTGGCATTTTGATAGTTTTCACAGATAGAGCGAGCGTCGGAAAGTCCTCCTGCGATTGTGGAACGCGCTCACTAGGCAATTAAGGCCCGCGGTATTATGATGCTTCGCTTTAGAACCTATCGAACAATATCGAAATGTTTCGGGAAAAACCGAGCGTTTCGGGAAGGCCCGGCTCCCCCAAAATACTCGGGGACAAGGGGATCGCGGAGCAGCAGGGACGAGCGAGAAGAGGAAACCAGGTGACACCAAAAGCAAACCGGGCGAGGCGCCACGTCACCATTCGCGAGGTAGCGAAGGCCGCGAAAGCATCGGTGTCGACCATCTCGGCGGCCCTGAACAATTCCGACTATGTCAGCGCGGAGATGCGAAGCCGAATTGAGGGAGCAATCAAGGATCTGCGCTATCGGCCCAACGATCTGGCGCGCGGACTTCGCCTCCAAAAGACACATTCCATTGCGATTGTTGTACCGGATCTGTCGAACAATTTTTACATCGAAGTGGTGCGGGGAGCGAAGGACTACTCTTCATCAGCGAACTATACCGTGCTGATTGGGGATTCCCGGGAAAGCTGGGAGGAAGAGCGCAACTATCTGGACTCCTTTCACCGTCGGCGCGTAGATGGCATTGTGCGGGTTCCGGCCATGGATGCGCGGGGAGGGAAAGCTAAAGCGGTCCTGGGCCACTTGCCCGTCGTATACGCCGACCGCTACCCGCTTGCGCGCGATTCCTATATAGGAAGAGTCGGTGTGGACAACCGCCGCGCGGCGGACAGCGCGACGCGTTATCTCCTGAGTTTGGGACACCGGGACATCGGGATCATCACCGGTGACGCTTCGAGCGGAACGTCTGTCGACCGGTTGGAGGGATTCCGGCAAGCACTGCGAAGCGCCAGAATCCGGCCGGACCGCTCGATGATCCACCGGGGTCACAACGACATGGAAAGTGGACATTTTCATGCCATGCAGTTGCTGACCGGGGTTCAGCGGCCCACCGCCATTTTCTGTACAAACAACATGATGGCCTTGGGAGCATTTGCGGCAATACAGGAGATCGGGCTCGCGTGCCCCGAAGACATAAGCCTGCTGGGCTTCGACGATTTTTACTGGGCGACTTTACTGCGACCCACGCTCACGGTCGTTCGCCAGCCGGCGCGCGAAGTGGGAATGATCGCCGCGCGAATGTTGATCGATCACATCGAGGGGCGCACGAGCATTCCCACTCCGGCGCTCCTCGCCACGCAGCTTATCGTACGCGATTCTTGTTGCCCGCCAAAGAAATCCCAACCGCGTTAAGGGAGAACGTTAACCGGAAGTTGTACATAGCGGCGTGAGGGCGCAAAGACTATAGGGTCAGTGTCAACGGGCGTGCCGCAGGCGGTTCCTCTCGTGCGGGTGCGAAAGGCCACGACTTGATCGCGCGGGCTCGCAAAAAGTACACGGCCAAACCCATTAATAAAAGAATGACCGCAGTTCCAAGGTACTGGCGCTGATCCGGGGTCGCCGCGACATAGATCCAGCCGATCAGAGCGATGATGGCCGGGAACGGATAGAGCCACATTCCATAGGGACGAGCGATTTCTTTGCGGTACAAACGCATGGCGAATATCGCAAAAATCTGAGGAATGAACTGAAAGACGATTTGGATGATCATGAGGGCGGAAAGCAGGCGCTCCAGCGAAAACCAGCACAGCGGAATGGCGAAAGCGTTGATGGCCAGGAGCGAAACAGTTGGGAAGCGCCCCTGCGGATGAACGCGGCCAAAAATCTTGAAGAAGTTTCCTTCCGCACCCGCGGCGTACAGGATTCGCGAGTAGCCCAAGCTCATGGTGAAGATACCGCCAAGGGTTGCGGCCAAAATCAAGCCAGTCATCACCGAAGCCGCGCGCGACCCATAGAGCTTGCCGATGAATTCAGAAACGACGGCGTGGGAAACGGCAGCGTCGCGCCATGGGATGGTCCCGATGATGACCACGCTCATTAGAAGATAAAGGACGGCAACAACCAACACGGAAAGAACGATCGCGCGTGGGATGTTCTTGGTGGGATTCTTGACCTCGCCTCCAAGGTAGGTGATGTTATTGTAGCCGCCGTAGTTGTACATGGCGATCAGCGTTGCACTCGCCAAGCCATAGAAAAATGCCTTCGAAAGGTGAAACGCACCGGGAGGAAAATCGAAAGCCATCCTGGCATTCAGGTGCATGAGTCCAGATCCGATGACCCAAACCATCGCCGTCAGGACCACCGTGAGCATCACGACCGATAGACGGCCTACGGTTGCTATGGGGCGATAGAGGAGAAACGTGATCAACACACAGACCCCGGCCGCGAGGGCACCGACGCCAGTGTGACTGAAGCTCGGCAAGACATAGTGCGCGTACTCTGCAAATCCCACGCTGGCGGCGGAAATCGCGAGCGGCGCAACGAAAATCGACTCCCATAAAAACAAAAAGGAGAACAGGCGTCCCCAAGTGCGAGGATTAAAGGCTTCGCGAAAGTAGATGTACGCGCCGCCGGCGCCAGGCATCGCGGCGCCCAGTTCTGCGTACACCATGCCATCGCAAACTGAAAACAAGGCGCCGAGAAGCCAACCCAGTATGGCCTGCGGCCCGCCCATCGCAGAGAGGATCACGCCGATGGTGATGAAAGGGCCAATCCCGATCATCTCCAACATGTTGACGGCCGTGGATTGAATCAGCCCCATGCCGCGAACCAGTTTTGCCGAAGCGCGGGCGATTTCGGGAGGAAGATTGGTTGAAGAGTTTTCGGCCAAGTTAGCTATCCTGGATGAACCGGGGATAAAACGAACGAGGCGGCAATATAACAGTGTCCCCAGCAGGCGGCAAGGCGAGAAACGGCAACTGTCGAAACGTTACGGTACATCGGCGGGCGGGCGGGAAATGCTCGTGGGCCAAGCCTGGCGACACAAATGGCCGTGGACAATCTCGGAAAATTTACGCTAACCTGCGACCGCTTTTGCAACGGGAGGATTATGGCCAAGATCAGCAGAAGAAAAGCCCTGCTTGCAGGTTTCGCGTTTCCGGCGATGGTCGATGCCGCGTACGGAGAAACGCCAAGCGGTGACGATGGCAAGAAGGCTCTGCGATTTGAGGAACTTGCTGGATTCGAAGTGGAGGGTGTTGCTGCCGAGCATCCCCTTGCGATTTTGCCACTGGGCAGCCTGGAGTTTCACGGACCTCACAATCCCTTAGGGTCCGATTCCATCATTATTTCCGGAATTGCCGAGCGAGTCGCGGCCCGCACGAATGGGCTCTTATTCCCCACGGTAACGTTCACCCAATGTCCGGCGCAAACGGCGAACTTTCGCGGCACCATCTCAGTGCGCCCCGAGGTGATGAGCATGTATTTCGGGGACATCCTTCGGAATATTCTGCACTTGGGCTTTCGCAAGATATTCATTTTGAACGGGCATGACGGCAACATCGGGCCCGGACGCGGCGCGATTGCTCAAGTCGCGGACGAGACCAAGGATGCGGCTTTGCTATTCGCCAGCTGGTGGGAGTTTCTTTCCGGCGAAATGATGAAGACGCTGGGGACGTTTCATCAAGCCAACGGGGGGCACGGCCACGGCGGACCGCTCGAGACTTCCGCCGTTGCCGCGTTTCGCCCCGAACTGATTCATCTGGAGAAATCGCGGGACTTACCCGAGCCACCCGACCTGTCGGGCGGAGCGCCATATTTTCTGCAGAAGTCCAAAGCGGCGGAATGGCCCGGATATTCCGGGAGGGTGAGTGAGGCTTCCGCGGATAAAGGGCGGAAGCTGGTGCAAATAAGCGAAGATGGAATTGTGAAACTCGTCAAGAATTGGTTGCAGCACAATGATGTTCCCGGCAGTTGGTAGGCCGTGGAGAAAGACTGCGACTGTTTTTTGTGCGGGTCATACAACGCTTGGGGATCTGAGAGACTTTGACTGCGCGCAGCAACTCTTGGCGATGGACATGGGCTACCGCCGCCCCTCTGGTGCTGTGCTTAGCGTCCACGTGTAGCGCGGCGCAGAAACAGAATCCAGCCAGTCGACCGCAATCGACGGGCCCACTGGCGGAGGCGCAATCGTCTCTGGCGCAAGGAAATCCTCAGGAATCCATAGGGATTCTCACCAACTATCTTCAGTCGCGCCCCAAGGACATTTCCGCACGGATACTGCTCGGCCAGGCGTATGTCAGCACGGGTCAGAACGACCGGGCTGAGGAAGAGTTCCGCGAAGTTCTACGAACGGCGCCTGCCAATTACTTCGCCCTGGCGGCTCTCGGCGAAATCTATGAACGCGCGGGCCAGTTGGCAAAGGCCGAACCACTGTTGGAGCGCGCGGCAAGTCTAAGCCACGGCGCTGCGGGAATTCGATCGGAATGGGCAGTTGTTTTGGTGCGCCTGCACAAATATAAGGAAGCCCAGGGGGCTCTGGCAGGCTTGTCACCACCTCCTGATCCTGCCGAGCGAATCGCGTTTCATCGGCTGCGAGCGTCGGTAGCCTTAGGCCTCGGTAATGCCGCGGAGGCTGCGGCGGAGATGGAAAAGACGCTGATCCTGAAGCCAGATGACACACGGCTCAGGGTGGCCACCGCCGTGGCGCAGTTGCAAGCCAAGAACGGGCAGCGCGCCGCAGACTTGGCTGAGCCTGTGTTTTCGACGACGCGGGATCCCGATATTGGCCTCATTCTCCTGGAAGCGCAATTACAGATACGCGCAGATTTTCACGCTACTCTCGAGGCGCTGCGCTCAAAAAAGTTGCCTTTGACGGAGGAGTTGGCCTTTCGGCAGCATCTGGCCGAAGTTCTGATCGCTCATGGTGAATTCGCCGACTCCATTGAAGAGCTCAGCAGAGTGGTGGACCTTGATCCCAATCGCGCTGACTTGCGTTTCAATCTGGCGCTGGCGGAATTCAAGGCCGGCCGCCTGACCGAGGCGTTGGCGACGGCATCGAAGTGCAAGGCGCTTGGGGACAGCGCCGACGTCGAGGATCTGCTCGGCGATATACAGGAGGCCAGCGGCAACAACCTGAGCGCGGTGGGGAGCTATCAAGCGGCGGTGGCGCTCGAGCCCAAGGAGGAAAAATACCGGATGTCGCTGGGCGTCGAGTTGATGCGACACCAGAATTTCGAGGCCGCCAAGGTAGTCTTCATACAGGCTGCGGAGTTGCGCCCGAATTCGTGGCGCATTCAACTGGCGCTGGGCCTGGTGGAGCATTTTGCAGGAAGTGACGCGGAAGCCAGCAGAATCCTGGTGCATGCCGCCGAACTGGCGCCGGAGCCCGCGGGAGCGTTGCAGTATGTGGGCGGAATTCAGATGGACTTGACCTCCGCGCCCGATCCTGCGGCACTGGCACTGCTGTGTGGATATGCCGATCGCCATCCGAAAGACGGCAACCTTCAGTATTACTGTGGCGCGCTGCGATTCCGCAGAGATAACCTCTCCGGGGACAAGGCGCGCGCGAACGAGACGCTGCTGCGGCTGCACGCGGCAGCGAGTCTGCTCCCGAACGACGCTTCGCCGCATTGCCAGCTTGGGAGAGCATATCGATGGCTCGAACGATGGCAGGAGGCGCTTCGCGAATCTGAAACCTGCGCGCGGATGGATCCCAACTTGGCGGAGGCGCATTACCGCCTGGCACAAATTTACCAACATCTCGGACAGCGGGAACGCTCGCAGCAGGAAATGAAATTTTACGATGACGCCTCAAAGCGCACGGCGGATGAAAACGCCCGTCGCGACGAAGCCATGAAAACGTTCCTCTACACCATCCAAAAACAGACACCGGACCATAAGTAAACATGGTCCGGTGTCAGAAGTCCGCTCCGCTGCTTATTCAGCAGGGAGAGGACCCTTACCCGGGGTGCGGGTCTCGTTAGTGAGTCAGTTGCGGATTTTTCGCGAGGCTCACCATGTTGGCAAAAAGACGGTATGCGCCCGGAACGCCCTCGGGCATTTGGCGGTAAAAGGCGTACGCGTTGTAGATGTAAACACCCTTGCCGTATTTGGCGTAGAGCAGGCCACCTTTCTGCGGAGCCTGTCCCGGATCGTGAGTTTCAAGAAGCGGCTCATAGTTGGCGTCCCAACTCTCCAGGAACTTCGAACCACGCTCTTCCGCCCATTTTTCAAAGTCCTTACTGGTGATTTTGTTGGGCCACATGAAAACGGGATTTGCCGGGGCGAGGATTTCCATCTGGGAATGCTCGTCGGTAACTTCTTCCGGGTTGGATCCCATTTTGTAAGGATAGGGGCCGTAATTGTGGTCGTACTCCGGCGTGTTGTATTGCACTATGAGCACGCCTCCATTCTTGACGTAGTCGAGGACCCGTCCGTTGTAGGTTTTGAGATCTTCGCGCGCCGCATACGTGCGCACTCCCAGAACTATGGCGTCGAATTTGGAGAGGTTTCCACTGGCCAGATCTTCGGCCGATAGGAAATGGACACGGATGCCAAGATTTTCCAGAGATTGCGGCACATCGTCGCCAGCGCCCACGATGTAACCAACGTTTAGGTCGGGAGCGACCTTCACATCCACACCCGTGGTGCGGTATGTAGACGCGCGATAAATATTGTACGGACGCAATCCCGCATATCCGATGGTGTGGTAGCCCTCTTTGTATTCGTGCCCGTCGTAAGTAGCCACGGCGGTGATGGCGTATGGTTTTTCCGAAAGGCTTCCGGGCGTGACGTGAAAATTGAGAGTCTGATCGTCGCCGTCCTTCGCGGTCGAAAATTCCTCTTGGGGCGCTTTCCAGCCCTCGGGCAGCTCGAGTTTTACGGTTCCCTTGGTGGGGCCTTTGACGTTGCTGTGAATCGCGACGGTTAACTCGAAGGACTTGGACTCCAGGGGAACAATTCCCGCCTGCGGCGCAATGGAAACGGAAATGGCCGGCGCCATGATGAGCGGTTCGAGCACCGTGCCCTGTCCTGTGACATGCTTTATGGATTGAACCACCTGTGAGATTTCAAACGGTACGGAGTCGAAAGAAAAGCGCAGTTTGGCGGAAAGCGGATAGGGAGCTACCGGCAGATTGAGATACTTCGATTCCCGGATGTCGTAGTAAGGCTGCTCAATATCGGGACGCGTGAAATACGGTCGTGTGAAAGCCGCGTTTGAAGCGGCGTGGACGGTGAAGCGCAAATCTGCGCTCTGATTCCCTTGGAGGGTGCCGCGCGATTGTGTGGCCGGCTCGATGGTCCACTGTTCGTTCCGCGGTGCTTCCAACACCACGCTTTCAAGTTGCACAGGAGCATTTGTTGGATTCGTGGCGTGAACCTTAACCCAAAATTCCTGGCCAGGGATGGCCGCTTGAAATGTCGGAGCATTTCTGAAGAAGCGCGCGAATGGCCCAGCCGGTTCCTTTTCCGGAGCAACGGTTGCAAGCACCGAGAGGCCCAGGGACTCGGCCAGCGCATTTTCAAACTGAGCTTGTTTAACTTTCAGCTCCTGGGTCACGTCATATTTGGAATCGGCATTTAGGCCGCTGCCCGAAGTTTTTTCAATGAGTTCGTTGGTGGCTTTCAGACCCGCAGCCAGAGTGCTCGCAATCGTTTCGGGATGTTGGGCCGAAAAATCATGGATGGCTTTCTCAACCAGAGAATTGATTCGGGACAGCCCATCCTTGAGGAATGCAACGTCGCCGCCTTGTGCCAGGCTCGCGATGCCCAACAGCGAGACGTCGATGCCGTCAAAGAACGAAGCCTCTTTATCGCCAGCCGAAACTCGCGACGCAAACCGATGATAGGGGCTCATTGCTTCTTCGGCCACGGTTAAGCCCGTGCCTCCGCTCTGCGATTTCTGGTGGCCAAGACCCAAGCTGGAAACCTGCGCGTAAGTTAAGCCCAGGAGCGGATTGTATTCGCCCTCCGGAATTTCGACGGATGCGGAGAGCGCGCCCTTGATGACAGTTCCGTCCGTATAGTTGTGGAATTCAGCGGGGTAAAACCTTCCGTCAGCGTAGTCATAGATGCCCTTGTCGGTGATTGGTGAGAACGGAACGCGCGCGTATTCCTTGAGCGGTTTCCAGGGATGCAAGCCTTCTTTGAACTGCTCCGGAAACTTTGCGGGATCGCCCGCCGCGTTAAAAGCCTCCTGCGCCATCTGGCCGGCAACCTGGTGATTGCCGTGGCCGTCCGTGCGCCCGCCCACGAAGACGGAGGTAATTATGAGCGGGCGCGCCATGCGCACAACGCGGACTACGTCGGCCAGCACCCGGTCATGCCTCCACAAGTCCAGCGATTCCTCCTTGGTCTTGGAAAAACCGTAATCGACGACCCGCGTCCAGAACTGTTGCGTGCCGTAATAACGATCAGCGGCCAGAAGTTCTTCCGTGCGCACCATCCCCAGTGCGTCAAAATAATCCGACGACATCACGTTGGCGCCGCCTTCGCCCCGGTTTAGGGTCAGCAGCGCAACTCGCGCGCCTTGCCCGCGCGATTCGTAGGTCAGCGTTCCGCCATCCTCGTCGTCGGGATGGGCCGTAACCATGAGAACGCTCGCGCGGCTGTGGAGTTTCTGCAGACTTTGTGAGAGAGCGGCGGCGCCGCTATCAAAAGAAAGAGGTTGTGCGGCAGCGATGGGCGCCCCACTGATCTTGTTGGGGGACTGGGCTCTCGCCGGAACCGACCGAAACAGAAAAGGGAGGGCGCATGCAGCCGCTACGACCACCATAGGAAGGAACTTGTTGGTTCGTGACGCCATTTTGCCTCCTTGGCCTATCCACAAATATCCGGTGAAAAGTTCGCGGCCGCTCGGAATCGCCGTTCCCGGCTTTAGAATTGGAAAATTGCCCCGAGTGCGCAGTATCGAATCTCGTCGGCGCCAAGAATCTCGGCTGCGCGACTGGTCAGTGCTCTTTGCTCCGATCTTGCGCTAAGTAACGGCATTGTACGTTTGCAAGGAACAATGTCAACAGGAAATACCAAAACGTTTTGGCATCAAGCAGGGCGAGGCAGTTCGCGAAGGCCCCGTGCCTTCCGGATAAGGCATTGCGGTCCACCGACGCGGATTCCAAAAATACCCTTGACAACGTTTTTTGAGGGTGTTACATCTCGACGCACTGATAACCGAATCGTTTCGGTACGTTTGAGGGGTGATTCTGCACAGGAAGCTTTTGGTCGCTGTATCTCGTTGCTTACCCTTCCTTTCCGTGACGATCGGTGTGCGTTAGGTGCCAGGACCACAGTCCATGGTTTTCAATGTGC
>Ga0137401_10000782_pt1 | contig 13082 bp, 12 predicted proteins | sample CZOMad1_1_16fung_FD_108286 | JGI IMG/M metagenome (GOLD analysis project Ga0137401, IMG submission 108286) | Vadose zone soil fungal communities from Angelo Coast Range Reserve, California, USA - CZOMad1_1_16fungal (Illumina Assembly) | ecosystem: Environmental > Terrestrial > Soil > Vadose...
GTCCCTTCGTACATGCGTCCGCCAACCGACGAATACTCGCCTTCGTTGTTTTCGCGGACGATCAAAAAATCAATTTCGCCCGGCACGCGATTCTTCAGCGGCGATTCGATTCCGGGCATTAATCGCACTGGACGCAGATTGGCATATTGACGGAATTGCCGCCGAATCGGAATGAGTAAGCCCCACAGTGATATATGGTCCGGCACGGAGGGAAAACCAACCGCTCCTAGAAATATTGCGTCATGATGGCGAATTCGGTCGAGGCCATCTTGAGGCATCATCGTGCCCGTTTTCCGATAAAATTCACAGCTCCACGGAAGATGATCCCAGTCGAAATTGATTCCGAATTTGCGGCCGGCGGCATTCAGAACGCGAATACCTTGTGGTACCACTTCCTGGCCAATGCCGTCGCCGGGAATGGTCGCGATACGATAGCTCTTCATTGGTTCGCAAAAGATAGGACGAAACATGGTCGGGCGAAAGCCTGATACGGTCTAGACCGGATCGGCTTGAGCATTGGCAATCGCACCCAAATATTTTGCCATCTCAATTTTACATTTTGTTGGTAAGCGTCCGGCAAAAGCAAATCAAGGACAGTTCCAGAATGGCTCAAACCCGGCGCGATGAACACTATTTGCGTCTCAACATCTCGGCACGCCGAGGTTTTCGTACCTTAATTGGCGTGGCCAAGCGTAAGGCGGTCGGCGTCTCAATAGATCCCATCGATCGATACGATCAAATCAAACGATTCGATAAACCGATTTTTCGGCCGAGCGTCATCGCCAGAACATTATGAACCTCGAATTAACCGATAAAGTTGCTCTCGTGACCGGCGCCAGCCGTGGAATCGGACGAGCCATTGCACGATTGTTAAATGATGAAGGCTGCCGCCTTGCACTGGTTGGTCGTCGAAAACATCTTTTGCACGAAGTAGCTGAGGAACTGGCGAAAACGACGGACAAAACGTCCCTGGTTTTGGCCGAGGATATCACCGCACCCGATGCGGCTGCACGAATCAAAAGCGCCGTTTTGGAGTCGTTCGGCCGTTTGGATATTTTGATCAACAATGCGGGCGGTTCTCGACCGATCGTAGATGGATTAGGTTCACCACACGAATGGGAAGACGCCATGCGCCTCAATTTCGACGCTGGGCGCAATCTTACCCACGCCTTGATTGGAACGATGCAGGCGCAAAAATTCGGGCGAATCATCAACCTAACCGGAAGTGAGGAGCCGATCTCCTTGAATGCGGCAATGCCGCCGAACGGTGCAACCGACATTTGGTCCAAATCGTTATCGCGGGTGGTCGCTAAAGATGGTGTGACCGTTAACTGCATCTCCCCCGGCATCGTTCATTCTGAACAGATCGACGAGCGGGTGTTTCCGTCCGAAGAAGACCAACAAAACTGAGCGCGAACTCAGATTCCGGTTGGCTATATTGGGGAGGCGGAAGATGTCGCTTTGGTTGTAGTCTTTCTTAGCTCGCCCAGAGCTCGCTACATTAATGGCGAAGTGATTTATGTCGATGGGGGCGCAAAGCGGTATTCTCATTGATCGTTGCGCCTCTGGTGGTAGAGCTCGTCCTCGGCGGAACAGCGGCGCTGCGACTGGTAGGGCGAAACAGTCCGGCATCCGCTTGGTTCGGATTGCGGCAGGGTAACGCGCCGGACTGTGAGCCTCGCAGCGACGGTGGCACGCGATCGAGGGACAGCGAGATCAGGCAGGTGAAGCTTCCCTAGACCTCGAATTCGATTAAGCTCTGTTGCCCGCTATGAAATCTGAAGATAAGGGATCATTTCACTTCAACGAATCGCAGGAGTCGACGCTCACTCCAGTTTCGACGATGAATGCCGCGCAATACGGTTGGGGAGAAGGATGCAAAGCCTGGTTCCTCCTGAAGAATCCTACATTGACTGTCATCCAGGAAGAAATGCCGCCAGGAACTAGTGAACGGCTGCATCTCCATCATAAGGTGCAACAGCTCTTTTATATCCTTCGGGGAGAAGCGACCATGGAGATTGGCGACGAGTCCATTGAACTTAAGCCCTTCCAATCTCTTTACATTGCGCCGGGAAATCCTCATAGGATTCGAAACACCGGATTGACTGCATTGCACTTCATTGTGATCTCCGAACCCGATAGTCACAGCGACAAGGTACTGGTGAACTGAACCCGATTGTTGACTTGGGACGTCAATTAAGAAACTCAGGTCAAGACGCCAAGACGCAAAGGAGTACAAGATACAAGGCATCGCATCCGCGGCGCGCCTTTCTCTGCCGGCGTCTGCCCGTACGCGTCAACTTAAGGAGGCGATCTAGCTTCTACTTCAACGCGGATCGAAGTCTTAGGGCGTTGCTTACCACCGATAACGAACTAAAGCTCATTGCTGCTCCTGCGATCATCGGATTCAGCAGAAGTCCAAAAACCGGATAGAGAATACCCGCTGCAATTGGGACACCAAGCAGGTTATAGATAAAAGCAAAGAAGAGATTCTGTCGGATATTGTGCATCACTGCCTGGCTGAGCTGCAGAGCCTTTACGATTCCAGTTAAATCTCCTTTGACGAGCGTAAGTCCGGCGCTCTCGATCGCTACATCCGTTCCCGTCCCGAGAGCGATACCGACATCTGCCGCGGCTAGAGCCGGGGCATCGTTGATACCGTCACCGGCCACGGCAACTTTGGCGCCTCGTTCTTTGAGCTCTTGGACGAGGCGTTGCTTGTCCGCCGGCTCTAAACCAGCACGGACTTCATCAATCTGGAGCTGACTGGCGACCGCTTTCGCCGTCCGCGGATTATCTCCGGTCGCCATCACGACCTTGATACCCATCGCGTGGAGCTGCTGAATCGCCGTTGGCGTTGTCTCCTTGACCGGGTCGGCTATCCCAATGACTCCCATCGTAACATCGTCACTCGCAACCCACACCAAACTTCGTGCCTGCTCACCAAGCCGGTTGGCTTGATCGGTCAGCTCTTGCCATCCGGTAACACCGTTATTCTGTAAGAGTGTATCTTTACCGATCAAAACCTTTCTTCCATCTACCCTCGCCTGGAGCCCGGCACCGGTAACGGAAACAAAGTCTTCCACTTTTCTTTGAGGTATGCCTCTCTGCTTTGCCTCCGAGACGATGGCTCGGGCCAGAGGATGTTCGCTTTGAGATTCCACCGATGCCGCAATTGAAAGCAGGTGATTTTGGTCAAAACCGTTGCTCGCGATAATGTCAGTCACTTTCGGCTGACCGGCCGTCAATGTGCCGGTCTTGTCCACCACCAGATGGGTAATCTTCTCGGCCGTTTCAATTGTTTCAGCGTTCCTCACCAGAATACCTAATTGCGCGCCACGACCGACGCCGACCATGATTGACATTGGCGTAGCCAGACCCAGCGCGCAGGGGCAAGCGATGATCAAGACAGCGACGGCATTGACGACCGCGTAGGCCAGCGATGGTGGCGGCCCCCAAATCGCCCAAATGACCGCCGTCAATAATGCAACAATGATCACCGCCGGCACAAACCAACCGGAGACTTGATCTACGAGCTTTTGAATCGGCGCCCGACTGCGTTGCGCTTCCGCCACCATGTGAACAATCTGAGATAGGACTGTTTCCGATCCGACTTTCTCAACCCGCATCGCGAAGCTGCCAGTTTGGTTTACCGTTGCACCGATCACCCGATCCCCTGCCTTTTTTTCAACCGGAATCGGCTCTCCGCTAATCATTGATTCATCGATCAGGCTTGATCCCTCCTGAATAGTTCCATCGACGGGAATCTTTTCACCAGGACGCACGCGGACAAGATCTCCCGGTTGTAACTCATCAACGGGGATTTCTTCCTCGTTACCGGTGGCATGCAAACGGTGAGCGGACTTAGCGGCGAGTCCGAGCAGAGAGTGTATGGCCTTTCCGGTTTGACTCCGCGCTCGTAGCTCGAGCCACTGACCAAATAGAACGAGCACCGTGATGACCGCCGCAGATTCGAAGTAGAGATCGATCTCTCCGTGGTGCTTAAAGGAGTCGGGAAACAAGTTCGGGAAAATCGTCGCGATCGCGCTGTAAAGATATGCTGCGCCCACGCCGACAGCGATCAAAGTAAACATGTTGAGACTTCGATTGATGATCGAACGCCAAGCCCGGACAAAAAAGAGATCACCACACCAGAAGACGATGACGGTTGTCAGGGTCAGTTGGATCCACGGGTTCATCCCAACGGACACCCAATGATCAACGCTCAAACCTGGAACCATCTTGCCAAGCGCCAGGATAAGGACCGGGATTGTCAATACCAGGCTGACCCAGAACTTTGTCGCCAGAGATCTGACCTCACGATCCTCTTCTTGCTGGTCCGCAATGCCGGTCTTTGGCTCGAGCCGCATTCCACAGATCGGGCAATCACCAGGGTGGTCTTGCTGGATCTGGGGATGCATTGGACAGGTGTAGATTGTCTTACCGACTGGCGAACCGGGATTGCGTTCCAGCCGCATACCGCACTTTGGGCAATCGCCGGGCTTATCCGATTTCACTCCGGGACACATGGGACAGAAGTACGCCTTGCTTGGGGTCACCGCAGAATGAACCGAATGCCGGCTGTGATCGTGGTGTTCGCTATGGCCACTGTGCCCGCAATGATGAGATCCCTCGGTTGCTTTCATAATCTCCTCCGTCAACGCAAGAACCGCGATAAAACGTGCTGCACTTCGGCAAGTAATGCCTCCGGCTTCATTGGTTTAGCTTTAGGATGAGTATTACCGTCCGGTTTCCCCACGACACACGTTTCCAAGTGACTAGTTAATAATTCGACCCCCAGCGCATCGAGAGCGGAGCGGACGGCCGATATTTGGTTCAGAATATCAACGCAATAGCGGTCTTCCTCGATCATGCGCTGAATTCCGGCGACTTGGCCAGTGATACGTTTGACCCGGCCCAGCACCTTACCACGGATCTCAGGTTTCATGTTTAATACATATACCCCGTATAGGTATATGTCAAACCAGTGGCCTGAGAGTCGAGTCCCTCTGGGACAAGTCCTCACCGGACAATCCGAAGCCTCATGTTGACGCAGATGGGCGCCCAGCCCGACTAGGCTGGGGGTAGCGCGATGCTAGACCGGAAGCAACCTAGAGCGGGACGCTCACAAAAGCTACCCTCGACCCTGAATTTTGCTCAACCACCAACGAACACCCACAAACAAAAAACGCCAATCCTTGAAAAACTCCGGTGACTCACCTTCCACCGCATGACCGCCAAACTGGAAAATCCAACCAACCGTAAAGAGCAATAGCGGAATCTTCCAGAAACCTCTCACTAACGGAGCGACCAGGAAAAGTGGAAGCGAAACGGCGATCATCGGGATGCCTAACCCATGCAACGCGCGATTTACCGGATGCCGATGGCTTTGCTCATACCGATCGACCCATTCTTTTAACGGCCTGTCGCCAAGAATGACATGAGAGTTGCTCATAATTGAGGGAGAACTGGCTAAGTGTAGGCGCGTATCCGGCGGATCAAAGACATCTTTTTTACCGCTCTTTTTCTACCGACGGCGTGCTACGCACCTCTGGGCCACGGTTTCTGCATGCTTGACGATCTGGTCGAAGTCGCCACAGCCATCCAGGTTACCCTCATTCGAGCTTTGAGACCTTCAAAGTCTGAAGTGAGGCAATCGCCATGGTTTACGTCGCCAGTCTTTTACATTCAGGGGTTGGAAGTGTCATGAATTATTTTGATACTTAGCTCCAGCTAACGAGGGCCCTCCATTAATCAGTGATGCTACCCGTTGCAAAAGTTGCGCGAAATTCCTGTCCCTGGTGGGATGCGGTTAGTGCAGTACCATCTGAACGAAATGGGTCAGAGATTCTGTGTTAAGTAGCTCAAATAGCGTGGCAAAGGCCGGCACCGTGACTATGCCAGCCAGCATTCCGCAGAAAAGGAAGAAGATCCATTCGCCCTCGCCCTTGGTTGAGTGGTACTGCTGAGCCAAACGCGAAGGAGTCACCCGACACACCTTCCACGGCCTCTGCTGAGACTGGGAAACCGCTAAAGGAAAGTCGACAATCTTTCGATCGGAAGCCGGAATGCACCATTTTCTGACTGTTGCAGTGGCGTTCATATTAACTTCCACCGAATGATTGAACGGGACCAATCGACGTGAAGCCCCCTCAGCCTTGGAGACAGTAAGAGATTGGGACAGTGTATTCACCAGTAATCGACGATTTGAATTTCCAATGTCTCCGCACCCAATGCGAAGAGAAATCCCCTAACATCGGTCCACCTGACTTTACGGTTACACCCACGACCTCGCCGCGCTCGACCTGAACAAGAAGTTGGACGTCGCCGGCAATCTCTAGTATTTGTGCAGTCCGAGGGTAGGTCGGTACCGGGTGTTGGAGCGCGACTCGATCGAGTGAAATTCCGATAACAACTAACGGCTTAAGCTCTGCGGCCGTAGAGCGAGCAGCCGATAACAGGGCAGCAACCGCAGCGATCGCGATCACATTTCGAATAAGATGAAGTAGTTTCATGGCAAATAACGAACGGTTTTGGTTCGCACCGCATTACAAATCGAACTGACCACCCGAGTTTCAGAAATCTTGCGAATTTTTTTACTGCCTGAGGGAAAAGGCAGTTCATTCGAGCTGATTTGCCTCCTCAATACCCGCGTGCGAGAAGCTGGCGAGTTTCCTGTTCTACTTCGGGTAGCTCTCGTCCAGCAGTTTTTGAAAACGCGGATGATCGCGCAACGGATCCCAAATAGGGCTGAACTTCAGTTCTCCATACCGTGGAGCGATCGGTTTGCCGATCATTCCAGCCAGCACATCGATCGCGTTATCCGGTTCGGCGGACCAGGCATAGATGGCAGCTAAGTTCGATCGGAGAAAGGACCCAAAGCAGGTATTCTCCAACAGGGGCGACATCTCAACTGCCTGTTTGCCTTTACGAATCGCGTCTTCTTTGTCTCCTAAGAATGCTTCGGCCAGGCCCAGAGTGCTAAGCGACGAAGAATCATCGAGATGCTTATCGATGTTCTGCTGCAGGCGGGTTCGCGCCTGGGAGAACTTCGTATTCGCCTTCTGCTCGTCACCCTGGAAACGGGCAATCAAGCCTTCGCCAAAACTGCGAGGGACGAAGTAAGCGAAGTTTTCGTCCACTGGAAATTCCTCACGTTGAAAAGATTGAAGAGTTTGTTCGGCGGCCGCCCAATCGCGGCCGCAAATCGCGAGTTGAAAACGTGCACCGATAGCGTCGGAGTTTGTTGCCGCGTAGGGTCGCGCCAACGCCTTGCGCAGAAGGTTGAGATCACCTTTCTCGCCCCAAAGAGACATATCCCTGATTAAGCGCAAGTGCTGATCGTCGGGCGCTAGCTCAAAAATCCTGACCCATACCCGCTCCGAGTCCCGGTAGTGACGCATCAGACTATAGGTTTTCTCCAGCAGGGTGAGCGTGTCCAAGTTCCGCGGGTCCAGCTCAACCGCCTTCTCCAAACTTTTCGGCGCGTCGTTCCATCTGCCTTCCTTCTGATCAAGTTGAGCGAGTGTCGCCAGGGCGCGGACGTTGTTCGGAGCGATTTGTTGGGCGATCGCTATCTGCGTTCGCGCCCGCTCATAGTCGCTATCGACTACCATTAGGTGATGAGCCAGCGCGAGCCGTGGTTCCGCCAGGTCCGGTCTCAACCGCATTGCTTGATTGATAGCTGCTTCCGCCTGTTCCCGGCGTTCCGGGGTATGATCGTAAAAGAACACATACAGAAAATCGTTCGCTCGCGCCAGAAGGCAGTAGGCCAAAGCAAATCCGGGGTCGCGTCGGGTTGCTTCGCTCAGCAAGCTGACCTGTTTGAACATATCTTCCCGCTGATCCCCGACCGCGAGAAATGTAGCGGTTGCTTTGGCTTGTAAATAAAGGTCGTACGCCACCAGGTCATCCGTGGGTCGCTCCCAGATGGTTTTGATCTCCGCCGGGGATAGTTTTGCTCTCAAACGATCGGCGATGGTTTGCGCTATTTCGCTCTGGATCGCGAAAATATCGGTCAAATCTCGATCATAGCTTTCTGCCCACAGGGTCTCGGCCGTGTTCGCTCGGATTAACCGTGTGCTGATGCGGACTCGATTGCCGGCCTTTCGAATCGTGCCCTCCAAAAGATTGGCAACGCCAAGAGCGTTAGCTATCTCTCGCAGGTTGCGCTGGTCGGCCGCGCGAAATTGCATGACCGAGGTTCGACTAATGACCTTCAAGGCGGAGATTCTCGCTAGATCGGTCAGGAGGTCGTCCTGAATCCCGTCAGCAAAATATCCGCTCCCTTGGTCAGCTGACAGATTCTCGAATGGCAAGACCGCAATTCCCTTTTCCGCCTCGCCGGGGACTACGCTTGCGCCTACCAACCCGGTAGGAACTGATTGGACGAAAGGCTTAAAGATTACCAAGGTAGCGACGACTGCACCCAGAGCCGCAACGCTGGACATGATAACAAACCTCCGCCGGCGGAAAACGCCCCGCGGGAGTACGCCGGAAAAAAGCATTCTGTCATCCAGCGCTTGCGCTATCTTCTCGGCGGCCGTCCGAACTTCAGATGGATCTTGGGGGCGCCTTTGCGGATCCTTCTCGAGGAGCGATTTAAGCAGCCCGACTAGTGAATCGGGCACTCCTTTCAGTTTTTCCAACGGCAGCGGCGCAGTCAAATGCTGGCTCATTACCTGGGTCGCACTACCAGTAAAAGGTACCGCGCCAGCAATCATCTCCCACAGCGTAACTCCCAGAGAATAGAGATCAGATCGAATATCCAGTTTGCCACCCGAACATTGCTCCGGACTGGCAAAATGAGGGGTACCGAGAAAAGCATTCGCATTCGACAATGCCGCGTCCTTCGGTAATTCTTCCACCGCTTTGGCCAGCCCCAAATCAATAATCTTGGCAACATATCCTCCTCCCTCTTTCGGGCTTAGCATGATATTGGACGATTTGATGTCGCGGTGCAGCAAATGCTCCTGATGGATCGCCGCTAATCCCGCGGCGACTTGAGCTGTGATCTCGAGTGCGAGTTTGGCATTCAGTCGGTCATGGCGCTTGATGTGCTCGGCCAGCGATTCACCTTCAACAAACTCCATCGCGTAAAAGAATTCTCGCCCCCGGGATCCCAGATGGAAAACCGAAGCAACATTGGGATGCCGCACTCGGGCGGCCGCTCTGGCCTCCCGGAGAAAACGCTGGCGCGCCGGTTCGTCTTCGAGCAGCCGGGAATTCAAAAGCTTGAGCGCCACCGGACGGCCCAGATTAATATCCAACGCCTTATAGGTCACCCCCATCGCCCCACGGCCAAGTTCCTGCAGGGACCCACTTTCTCCCATCAGAATTTCGTAATGTTCGAAGATTCGCTCTTCCGGGCCTGGTAAGATCCGATGCCCTCCATCGTGTACCAAGGGAGTCTCTTGATGGGTGGCCCCCCGCAGAAGGCACACTGGACACAACCCAGCCGGGCTATTCGCCGGCACCCTGGTTCCACAATCCGGACAAAGACGCCCCTGTTCGGTCGAGTCTATTCCCGAAGTGCGTCCAGAGCTCATAATTGGCCAAAAGCTTTAACCAACACCTCACAAAGGTAATGGATCTCTTCGTCGATGTCTGCCTGATCCGCAACCGTGCGAGCCACTTCCTGTCGAAGAAGTGCGGTATATCGCTGGCGCAACCGGTGAATCAGCGTCTTTGCCGCCGCAATGCTAACGCTTAGGGTTGCGGCGGCCTGTTCATACGAAGTCGTCTGGCTACCCGGCAGCAGAAAGTTTTTTAGCACCGCAAAAGTCTGTGGCTTTTCTCCGTAGTCCTCCTCCAACTGCCGCATCGATTCGTTGAGGAGCGATAGAGCCCAACGCGCGTCAAAGTTCTGCTCGGCCGACAATTGATCCGCTGGTTCGACGCGATAACGCCCCTCCGCGTCGGCGACATCCAAGGAAAGCAGTTCCTGCCCCCCTCCTCGCTTAATCGCATTGTCGCGCCGGTGTGCGACCGCGAGAAAGTTATTGAGCGAAGCAAGCAAGAATGATCGGAATTTCCCTTTTCGAGAGTCGACGTGCGTCAATGCTTCATGCTCGATCAGATGGAGAAAAAAACTTTGGGTCAGATCCTTGGCATCCTCGGGGTCATAGCCGCGCCGGCGGACGTGCGCATAGAGCGGGTACCAATAGACCTGGCAGAGTTCAGCCAATGCCGTCCGGCCTTCCGGCGCTTGATTCCGACATGCCGCCGCCAGCACCAGGCTCCAGTGGGTCGTGTGGAAATTCGCTGCACCACCGTCGTTCTGCGTGCGCTCAGGGTTCACCCGGTATCTCCAGCCGAGAAAATGGTAGGTCCAACCGCGGAGAGGTCAATTATTTTCGACACCTTCGACGCCAGCCGGGTTCACGGCTCTTTTCCGACGAGACGATTGTATTTACCGAGGACCTCGCGCAGACGATCGTGCGGCAGAGCGAAAAAGGTATTGTCGTTCACTCCGTGCATTGTTTTGGCCGCGACCAAAGAATTGATGATTGCCTCCTCTGTTGCCTCGACGGTGGCTGCGAGCAACGGATCTAAGTCATCATTTTTCAAAGTGGACCAATGCTGACGACCGTCGGAAAATGCTGGCACGGCGGTAGAGAAGGCAATGAACAAGTCGCCCGAGGAATTGGTGCTGACGGCTCCGGTCCGTGCTATTCCCAGCGCGGCACGCTTGGTTAGTCGTTTCAATTGATTGGGTAACAGGGGTGCATCAGTAGCGATGATCACGAGAATGGATCCCTCTCTTTCCGGATCACGATGAATAACCGGTTGCAGATCGGTTATTTCTTTTCCGACCGGCACGCCGGCTATTATCAGGTTCTGGCGACTGCCCATATTCGCCTGTACCAACACACCGACGCAAAAAGCGGCATCGCTCTTTGCCACCACGCGCGAAGCGGTACCAATTCCTGCCTTAAACCCAAAAGCTCGGTTTCCCGTCCCGCCGCCCACGTTGCCTTCGTCCACCGCTCCTCCCTTGGCGTCGTCGAGAGCGCAAAAAACATCCTCCTTTTTTACATGAAAGCCGTTGATATCGTTGAGTCCGCCATCCCAGGTTTCCCCCACTACCGGAAGACTGAAAACTCCGGTGCCGGGAAACTTCCTCGTGCCCCACTCGATGACCGCGTCCCGTACTACACCCACACTGTGGGTATTGGTAAACAGCACCGGTCCTTCCAGGAAGCCTGATTCATCAACCCATTCGCTGCCCGTCATTTCTCCATTACCGTTGAAAGAAAATACTGCCGCGGGTACCGGCGTATCGCTGTTGTTCTTTCCTAAAGGCAGAATCGCAGTAACACCGGTGCGGACCGGACCGCTGCCCACAATCAATTTGCCCTCGCCTTTGATCAATGTCGTATGGCCTACCTCGACCGGGCGCACATCGGTGATCGCGTTGAGCTCACCAGGGACGCCGTCAAACGGAATTCCTAAGTCGCGCGCTCGCACTGCTCCAGTGGCGACGTAGGCGACCGCGGTAACAGCATGAAAATACAGGAAAGTTAGAGCCATCGCCTTTTGAGCAAAGATATTTGCCGATCCAACTCTCATCAGAGGGATGTAGACCAAGTCGTCATCGGTATCCACAGCGGTCGCCATTCTAGCCAGCGCCAAAAGTAAATAACAGGGAAAAGCCAAAACCAAGACCGTGCTCGGAATAGTGCGCAGAAGCCTGGCCGCTTCCCGATAACCCCAGGCGAAGTAGTGCGTTCGAGAAGATCTGGAATGGCTCAGGGCGATTCGGCTTAGACCGAATCAGGCTTTCGCCCTTGTACCTTGCCTTCACCAACACTTTTTCCTTTTTAAGCCGCCCGAAAGGGCGGAACTCAGGAGGTGAAGAACTTGGCCGAGGAAAGTGGGAAACTGTTTCGCCCAAAGGTCGATAGAACCTGTTCGGTAGATTAGCCCACCTTCCTCGTGCCGCACCTTTCAAAAGACCGAACCGTATCTAAGGCCGTTCCAAACAGGGTTGGAACATTAGAGCCCGAGTTTACAAGGCTGTGTCCGAAAGGTACGCGCCCAAGCGCTTCATCAAACCAAAACCACTTCACTGATTAAAGTCTGATGAAAAAACGTTACTTCATGGGTATCGACGTGGCAAAAGCAACCTTTGACTTTTGCTTGCTCTCTCGCAGTGGCGCCTGCCTTTGGCGCGGACAGTTCAGCAACGATGCTCGCGCTATTGAGCGGTTCTTCCACCAACTCCGAGCTGGCGGCTGGAAGCCAGAGCAGATCCATTTTGCCCTGGAAGCCACCGGCGTTTACGGTCAAAGGTTGATCGCTGCGCTCCACCAAGCAGGCTTAGCCGTGAGCGTGCTCAACCCCGCTCAAGTCAAATACTTCGCTCTTTCGGTGTTGCGTCGGACCAAGAACGACACCGTTGACGCCGAGATCATTGCCCGTTTTTGCCGGGAACGAAAACCGCTGGCAACTCGAGCGCTTCGACCCATCGAGACCCAACTCAAACTCTTGGTGCACGAGCGCGAAAGCCGAGTGGTTGAACAGACTCGAGAACACAACCGTGCCAAACAGGATCCCTACCAAATTGAGCTGCCCAAACTCATCAGCCGCCAACGGCAACAACGCTTAAAGCAGCTCCAAAAAGAACTCGCTCAGCTCGATGCCGAGATAGACTCTCTCATTGCCAACGATCAGCGCTTAAAAACTCAAAGCCAACTGCTTTGCTCCATTCCAGGCATCGCCAAGCTCACGGCCGCCAAGTTGCTCTCCGAGTTGGCTGGTAAAGAGTTCCAATCAGCTCGCCAGCTGGGGGCCTATGCCGGACTAACTCCGGCCGAATGCCGTTCGGGTTACTCCCTTTATGGCAAAACCCGCATCTCCAAAATCGGCAACGCTTTGCTGCGTAAAGCTCTTTACATGCCGGCCGCCGTCGCTCGGCTTTGGTGTAAACCCCTTCAGCCTTGGATCGCAATCCTTCAAAGCCGAAAACTCCATGACCTGGCTATCCGCGGCGCAATCATGCGCAAACTCCTCCACATTGCTTTCGGCGTGCTTAAACACCAAAAACCCTTCAACCCTATGCTGGCCTCTATTCCCAAAAC
>Ga0137401_10000784_pt1 | contig 13072 bp, 15 predicted proteins | sample CZOMad1_1_16fung_FD_108286 | JGI IMG/M metagenome (GOLD analysis project Ga0137401, IMG submission 108286) | Vadose zone soil fungal communities from Angelo Coast Range Reserve, California, USA - CZOMad1_1_16fungal (Illumina Assembly) | ecosystem: Environmental > Terrestrial > Soil > Vadose...
AAAGAACCCGCAAAAGACGAGTGCGCCCGTGTCCATGAAATAGCAAGGGATTTAGGATTGCTCCTCGGTAAAGGCGGTCTTTTTGCGAACACTCTTCGAATCAAACCGCCTTTGTGCATCACGAAGGCAGACGCAGATTTCATGATTGACGTGCTCGATGCAGCTCTAGCAGCGGTTTGATGGTGGCGTGGTTCGTAAGAGCCGGCAAAGCATTGAGCAAGTTGCTCGATGCGGTGCGCGAGCTTCAGGTGCTCTCCTCTGAGAGCCAATACATTTCTTACTGGCAGGTGCCCTGGGCGAATTTTGATGCGGTCCGTCCCGTGCCGGTCAATCTCGACGGCGAACCTGCCGAGTTCACCCAGGTTCGCTACGAAGCGACTCCGGCCGCGATCCGGCTGATCGTGCCGCCGGCCTGTCCTATGATCCATCGCAGGTCTTAGACCTTGGTTCGAAACGGGTTGGGTCAGCGCCGCCATCTTCACCCGTGTGCCATCTCACGTCGATTTAGCCTTGAGCCACCTTGATTGAGGTATGCAGTTGAGCCAGCCACCTGCCATCTTGTTTGACCCAGACGGTAGAGGTTAGTGTTTCGGTGGAGAGATCGTGTCCGCCAGCTGCGGCTTCGATGAGAACCCGGGCGACGATCAGGGCCGAGGTCGGTGAAAGTTTCCTGACCTGCGAATTTTTGATTTCAATAGACGAAAAAGCTACACCACTCTTTAGGGAAATGATGTTTTCCTCTCCGGTCCAGATGACTCCGTTATGCGTAATGTAAAGGTAGTCCGGCAGAATCAACTTTTGAAAGGCTTCTACGTCAGGTTGGGGTCCAAGGAAGGTCTCATACACTTTGTTCTCGCAGGCGAGAATCTCTTTGCTTAGATCCTCTCCTTCCAGGTCTGCTGATTTCAATTCCGAACTCAATGAGTGCTCCTTTCAATGAAAAAATATATCCGGATGACGACATTCTATCGTCTCTGTCTGAGCCGGCAGTATCAGGACGGCCCGCCTACATCTTTTTAGTTCGGAGCTACTAGAACTCAGTACTTTGAATACCCGCCGTTTTTGTTCCAGCTGCCGCAATCCTTGTTCGAACTCTTCAGCCGACCCGGTGGGTCGCTCGGACAAGGAATACGGCAGTTCGGGCAATACGTGGCCGGCGACTCCAACACTGGTGCTTATTATTCCGGGTTTGCGCAAGCGATGCAGAGAAATTGTCTCTTCATCCGCTCCGCGAAAAGTAAAGGAGACCGCGAAAGTGAAGTTACATATGTCAAGAAATCAGTTTTATCGTAGCCTCGTTGCAGTTGCCGCAACCGCCGCATTCTGGTTCGTTCCTGCGTTGGTATCGCAGGCGACCGAGATCACTCCAATTGTTGTTGTTGGAATCCCGGCGGATAGTGTTGCGCTGAAACATCCAACACCGGAATATCCCCGCGTTGCCTTGCAAATGCACATCAGCGGAGATGTTCTGCTTCGCGTCCGGGTCGAGCAAGGTGTGATTAGCGAAATGAAAATAGTCTCAGATTCATCGCTACTGCTGGCCGGGTCGGCGCAACACTGGGTGAGGAGTCAATGGAACTTCAAGCCATCCGTTAGCGGAGTGTTCACCATTCCAATCAGCTACCGGGAATCGGCCTAATGAAATGGCTGGGCGCGCCCAGCCAGCCTCGCGTCATGACTCCCTAGGAGAAACCGAATATCGAGTTCGATTCCGCCGCTCGCCACCATCTCGAATCGGCAGTTGCCGCGCCTTCCTCGTTGGTTCGGAACGCGGTCTACTGCTCCTAGACCGAGAGACTTCGTTGTGCCTTGAACCCGACTAACCAGTAACCCTACTCCCCTAGGTACTCACCCAGGAAATTCAGTTCCGCAATGTGATCGCAGAAAATCTTGGTTGCGGCCAGGATCGGCACTGCCAACAGAATGCCTGGCACTCCCCAGAGCCAGCCCCAGAAGAGAAATGAGAGGATAATCGCAACCGGGTTCAACGTCATCCAACGCCCAAGGACATGCGGCGTGACAAAGTTGCTCTCTAAAGCGTTAAGGCACAAGTATACCGCCGGCGCCAAACATGCGTACCCGACGTTTTCAAATTGCATGAAGGAAGCGATTCCAATGAGAATAATTCCACAAGCCGAGCCAATAAATGGCACATAATTCAGCAAAAAAGCGGCGCCACCCCACATTATTGGATTACCAATACCCAAGAGCGCGGCAGCGACTCCTACGCATGCTCCTAGACCCAAGTTCAGCAGCGTTACCGACGTTAAGTATCGCGATATACTCATTTCAATCTCTCTCGCTATCTCGACCACGCGCCGTTTGTCTTGAAAAGTAGGAACCAGCTTCACGGTCTTCCGAATGAAGATCTCGCCGTGGGCCAAAAGGAAGTAGCAGAGCACGCCTACCACCACGACCTTGGCTAAGAAACCAGGCGTCTGGCTGAAAAGAATCTGCAAAAGTGACTGTTCCTTGAGAGCCACTAGCCCGAACGTACCTTGATTCGAAGGCATCAATTGCTCGACTTGTTTTGAAGCCGCTGCGATTTCCGTCAGAGGTCCGCTCAAGAAGGCTATTCGGTCCCTGATTTTGGCGAGGTTTAATGGAAAATCGCCGACGAACGCGGCCAATGGCCGAGTAATAAGAGATCCAAGCCCAAGAAGCAGTACGACAAGCGCGATGATTGCCACCGCCGAGCCAAATCCCTCTGGGATTCCTGCTTTCCGCAGAAAACGCACGAACGGCAGCAACAGCAAGCTCATCAAGAGAGCCAGAACGACCGGCAGGATGAAATCCGCCGCGAAGTGAAGGGTGTAAAATATCGCGAGAACAAAGAGGCCGGTGAGGGAGAATGATCGGACATGATCGGGCCAAGAGAGCGCATTTTTGACCGGTTTCGGAAGAGGAGGCGACTCTTCTTCGATTCGATTCATTTTCGAGTTTTGCATTCTGATTTCACCAGCTAGCGGTGCGGCTTAGAACCGAAGGAGAGCCCTTCATCTTTAAATCGGCTTATCTGGCGCCGGCGGATGCCTAGAAAAGCGCCATTGGGAAATGGCGGAGTCGTCGATGTAAGCGCTTATGATCGACCGGGAAACGACAGATCCGGCTCGCTCGCGGAACACGAACTCGAGATAATTAAACTAGCGACGATATGCTTTGGACAATAGTAGTCATCTTGTTAGTTCTCTGGGGGATAGGAGTAGCTACTCACGTGCTGGGAACGTTTATTCATATCCTTCTGGTGCTGGCGCTCATCATGCTCGTTGTTAGATTGGTCCGGGGAACGTAGGGATGCCGCGGCATTTTGTCCGCCACTGTCACGGCTGGTGCCAGGTTGCCCCCGGAATGACCGATGGTGAACGCTGGACCTCTTGAGTGCTAATATCCGGCCAAGCCTCGATTGTCTCATTTCCTCGCTGTACGACGGGTCCGGGCGGCCTTCTTAGCTGCTGCGGATCGTTCAGTCGCACTGCGCCGCCGAGCCGCCTCACGAGCTTGTCCGGCCAGCGCCGGCTTCGATGCGGCCTGCCTGCCTTCTCTTTTTAGCGCCTGGGTCGTTGCCCGGCTACGCTTGGGCGATGATCGGCGGCTCTTGACTTCGCTCGTTCGCGCGTATTCCTGTTTAGCTTGTTGCCGGGTCTTCTCGGGTACCGTTCCGTTCTTCGGCGGTGGCAGCTTTACCCCTGCCCGACGCGCCTTGGAAAGACCGATGGCGATCGCCTGCTTGGTAGAACGCGCCCCATGTTTCCCTTCTCGGATGTGCTCCATTTCTTCGCGCACAAATTCGCCCGCTTGCGTTGATGGTGCCTTGCCTTGCCGTTTTGCCCTCTGTGCCCGCTCGACCGTTTTCTTCTCTGGCATAACCTAAGCTCGTCGCAACGATGATCCGCGGTTGTACCTTTTGCGATCTGCAGCACAGGACGGAGACGGAAAATTCTTCGGTCAGCGGTACGTTTGCGCCTTACGCCTTCGCGATAACGGTTCGGTGGTTAACTGCGATCGGTTAGGGACCTCGTGTTCAGGCGCCTCGGGAATCGTTCTTTTTCTACGACAACGCGTCATTTACGTGAGAGGCTCTCGGGCTACCGGGTAAAACGGATCGACTCCACTGAGCGGCACGCCAACTCCGATCGCATCGTGCCGATGGAACGAATCTCAACTGTCAGTCGAATTGCTTTTCTGGGAGATCATCTTCCACGGCAATGCGGTATCGCTACTTATACAAACGATCTCTGCGAGGCCGTAGCCACCGCATATCCTGAATGCCATTCGATTGTGGGCGCTGTGAATGATCGGCCTGAAGGGTACGACTACCCTGCCCGGATCCGTTTTGAAATCGATGAAAAGGAATTGGATTCCTATCGCAGGGCAGCGGACTTCCTGAACATCAATAACATCGAGGTGGTTTCGGTTCAGCACGAATTCGGTATCTACGGCGGTGTCGCTGGCAGCCATCTTCTCGCCTTTCTCCGCGACGTGAACATGCCAGTGGTAACGACTTTGCATACGCTGTTGCGCGAGCCGACCAAGGATCAACGCGCCGTGATGAAACAGCTTGATGAACTCTCGAGTCGATTCATCGTCATGGCGGAACGGGGGCACCGGCTTCTGGAAGAGGTCTATGGGGTGTCTAGTCAAAAGATCGATGTGATTCCCCATGGCGCTCCCGATACGCCTTTTATTGATCCGAGTTTCTACAAAGATCAGTTTGGAGTGGAGGGAAAAACGGTGCTGCTCACGTTTGGGCTACTCTCTCCCAACAAAGGGATTGAATTTGTCATAGAGGCGTTGCCTCAAATCTTGGAGAGCCATCCGAACGTTGTCTACATCGTACTCGGCGCGACCCATCCGAACCTCATCGCGCGGGAAGGCGAATCTTATCGGTTGAAACTCGAACGCCTGGCCCACGACCGGCATGTCACGCGCAACGTCATCTTTTACAACCGTTTCGTGACGATGGAGGAACTGAACGAATTTATTGGCGCAGCCGATATCTATATCACGCCCTACCTCAACGAATCACAAATTACTTCAGGCACGCTGGCCTTCACTTTTGCTGCCGGGAAGGCGGTGGTCTCAACGCCTTATTGGCACGCACAGGAGTTGTTGGCCGACGGCCGCGGCCTTTTTGTGCCATTTTCCAGTTCCGAAGCGATTACGGAGGCGGTAAACCGATTACTTTCCGACCCAACCCTCATGAACGCTACGCGCAAGCGGGCGTGGAAACTCGGTCGGGCAATGATTTGGCCGGTCGTTGGCCAACAACACATGGCTAGCTTCGAACGCGCACGTGGAAGCCTCAGCCTGCCACCACGAAAATCGTTTGCGGTGAGGACGCTCGAGAATCGGCCTTATCAATTGCCGCCATTCAAATTGGATCACCTTTTTCGCATGACGGATGATACCGGAATTTTTCAGCATGCAATCTTCAACGTGCCAAATTATCGAGAAGGTTACTGCATCGACGACAACGCTCGGGCCTTTATCCTGACATTACAGTTGGAAGATGCGACCAGCCGAATTTCAAAAGAGGAACTCGACCGGCTCGCCAGCATTTACTTAGCGTTCATTTGGCACGCTTTTGATCCAAATATTCGCCGGTTCCGGAATTTCATGAGCCATGGGCGACAATGGCTGGAAACGGTAGGATCCGAAGATAGTCACGCCCGAGCTCTTTGGGCGACCGGCACAGCTCTTGGCCGCTCGCAGAATGTGGGTCATCGCAATCTTTGCGCCCTCTTATTCCAACAAGGACTTCCGGTGGTCGAGCAGTTCACTTCTCCTCGGGCGTGGGCCTTCGCTTTGCTCGCGATCCAAGAATATCTTCGATCATTTTCTGGTGATCGAACGGTGAGTCAACTTCGCGATCTGCTCACTGACCGATTGGTCGGACTCTTCCGGGCTAATGAATCGGAAGATTGGCCCTGGTTCGAGCCGGTAGCAACCTACGACAACGCAAGACTGGCCCAGGCGCTGATCTTAAGCGGTTACTGGACCTCACGTGGAGAGGTTTTCCAGATTGGCCTGAAATCGCTTCGGTGGTTGGTTGGAGTTCAGACAACGGAGGCCGGGCATTTCGCGCCGATCGGTTGCAATGGTTTTCGCCCTCGAAACGGCAGTCCTGCGCGGTTCGATCAGCAGCCGATTGAAGCCAGCGCCATGATTGCTGCCTGTCTGGAAGCCTACGGGCTCACCGGAGATAGTTTTTGGCATTTGGCCGCCCGGCGTTGTTTCGAGTGGTTTCTTGGACGCAATGATCTCGGACTATCATTGTACGACTCCGGCACCGGTGGTTGCTGCGACGCGCTGCATTCCGATCGCTTGAACCAAAACCAAGGCGCCGAATCAAGCCTCGCATTCTTCCTCTCGTTAGCTGAAATGACGCGGGCGGAAACTAGCTTCTACCGCGAAGCCCAGAAATTAGGTGCAACTTGAATCTCGAATCGACCGGCATTCACTTGCAGCCGGATCCACGTCGCGTCTTGATTCGCCCGTTCGTTCCGATAAAGCCCGGACAAATCTCCAGCATCATCAATCGCGTGCTTGGGCTGAGCGAGAAGGAAACGTCAAGGGAACTTGCTCGCGTTCGTACCGAATTTAGCGGTAAGCATCCTGACAGCGATGAATTGTGGTTCCGGCAATTCGAAAGAGTCCAGGTGTACGTTGAACCCAAGCAAGCGGTTTCGGAAATTCGCCGCCTGCTGATCGGGGCGACCTTCACCGGAGAATACGCGTTTGAAGCCGTAGCCCTTTTTAATCCGTCGATCGTGCCGCATCCGGATCAGTCTGGAGTTTCCAAAGACGAACTTCGTTTTGTCCTCAGCCTGAGGGGAGTCGGGGAAGGACACATTTCATCGCTTGGATTCCGCACTGGCGTCATACGATCGGATCACTCCATTCGATTAGAGAAAACCTCCCTTTTAGCGCGGGTTCCCGAGCTTGAATCGAATCCGACATTTCCGAAGCGGCTCTTTTTTGAAAAGCTGAACGGCTTGGGAATGGGAGATGGCTGGTCGGGATCAATGATGAACCGGCTCGACGATCCATTCACTCTCGCCGAGTTGAATGAGGCTCTGCCGCAGGTTATCCCAATTCAGGAACGGGTTCCGGAAGCATTTCAGCGTACGATGGCGTGCGTGCACTGGCTGGCGGAATCAAACTACGAGGTCCGTTTTCGTTCATCCGTGCCGATGTCGGAACGTGTCCTCTTTCCTTTATCCGCGAATGAAAGGAATGGGCTGGAGGATGCCCGATTCGTGCGATTTATCAAGCCGGATAAACACGCGACCTACTATGCAACCTATACCGCCTATGACGGAAGCGCTATTCTTCCCCAGCTAATCGAAACCGACGATTTCTGTTCCTTTCGGATCCGAACGCTGAATGGTCGGGCAGCGCAAAATAAAGGTATGGCTCTTTTCCCGCGGCGGATCGGCGGACGCTACGCAATGCTCTCCCGCCAAGACGACGAAAATATTCTATTGATGTTCTCTGATGATCGACACTTCTGGAATGATCCCAAAGTCCTGTTGCGACCTGAACAACCGTGGGAACTGGTGAAGCTGGGCAATTGCGGCTCGCCGATCGAGACCGATGCCGGCTGGCTGGTCCTGACCCATGGAGTCGGTCCACTGCGAAAATATTGTATCGGGGCTGCCTTACTCGATTTAGAGGATCCCTTTCGGGTCCTCGGGCGACTCACCGAACCGCTTTTGCAACCTGACGAAGAGAACTGGCAAGGCTATGTGCCAAACGTCGTCTACAGCTGCGGCGCATTAATTCATAACGGCCGCCTCGTTCTTCCTTACGCGAACAACGATACATCTTCTAAAATAGTAACAATCCGGCTGAAGGATCTCATCGATAAACTTCGGCAGCGCTAGACCAGAGATGGAGTCGAGGGCAATCCGAAACACCGCTTCAATCTGTTGTCGCGGTCGCCGCGCTCCTGCTAAGCTAGGCTTGGCCAGTCTCACGCCCGAGATATCATAGCCGTTCATTTCCAAACCTTTCGCGCAACCCGCAAATGATTGCCGCCCATGATTTTTGCGACATCGACCTTAGTGTACCCAAGTCTGGACAATGCTTGAGCGATTTCCGGTAGTTGCTCCGGCGTCGCAAAAGCAGGGACAGAATCGTAACCGCTGCCAACAGGAAAACTGTCCCGCATCGACGCGAGCATTTCCTTCAGCTCGACTTGATCAAAAACGTAGTCGAGTCCAATACCAACATGGTCGACTCCGATCAGCGAAACCGCATAATCGATGTATCGAACCAGATTCTCTGTCCGCACATCATTATTGCCAAGAAATAGTCCAACACCATTGATCCCAACGACGCCTCCGGTTGCGGCACAAGCTCGCATCAGCTCATCATCGATATTGCGTGGGTGATCGCAGAGTTTCTTCGGATTTGAATGCGAAAAGATTACCGGATTATGTGAGCAGGCCATCACGTCGAGACTGGTACGCCGACCGGTGTGAGAGCAGCACACCACCATCCCTACTCGCTCCATCTCGTCCACGACGTAACGACCAAATTTCGTTAGACCTTTATCCTCCGCATCGTGACAACCAGCGCCCACCAGATTGCCTCGGTTGTAGGCCATTAGCATCCAGCGCACCCCCAAATCGTAGTACGTGGATATAAGGCTGAGTTGATCCCCGATCGCGCCAGCGCCTTCGATATCAAATGTAATAGCGAGCTTGCGTTCCCGCGCTGCTTGTTCGATATCGGCAACGCTTCGTACTAGGCGATATGCATCCGTTCGCAGGCTGATCCACCGACGGAATTGAGCGATCATGCGGAGATGTTGTTCGATCGTTTGTTCTCCAAATCCAACGTTCAACGTCACCACTTGAACATTAGCCCGGCGGTACCGTTCGAGTTGCGGAAGAAAACTCTCGTCCAACGGTCGCAAGGGCATACAACTGTGATTGTCCCAAAATAAGCGATCGTCGATCAGTGCCTCCTCCGAACCAGCATGCTCGATCATAAAGCTGTATAGCTCACTTGCCTGGCCCACTGAAATGAAGATTTCCGATGTCGAAAGGCGTCGAGCGGCCCGGCGATCAGAGGGCAAGGAATGCTTCTGATAAATTTCCCAAGCCGTGCCGGTTGGGCAGTAAATGACCGCATCTTAGCAAGAGCCAACAAGGCCTCGAGCCGCTCACGGTAATCCCGGCAACGAGGCGAAGAACTCAAGCAGCGAAGCAAAGAGGCTACCTGCTAGCACGAAATAGGCAATACTGCTGGCCAGATCGTTCTCGGCACGGTTCACCAGACGGGGTCGGCTCTGCTCGGGAAGTCTCTTGCCGCCCTGGTCATTGAAGTGGCGCACGGACATCAGGGTGTTACCGTACGGCGCATACATCCAAATCGCGCGGTCGAAACCCATCACTGTGTTTCTCGATTCATTTTTCATATATCTCCTCATTTCTGTCGATGGACGACTTCAAGACGGTTTCCGCTCGGATCATCAAAGAACACGGCGTAATACGTCTCGTTGTATTCGGGGTTAGAAAGCGGGCCTTCGATGTTTTTGGCTCCGGCCCGCTGAATAATCTCAGCCACACGATCGACTTCGGCTGACGAGTTCACCCAGAAGGCGATGCGGGTGCCGTTTGGCTGGTGGTTCGGATCCTCGGTAAATCCGAAAAATGGTTTTGAGGGAAAGGTTCCCAAAGCTGAATTACCTCTCCACTCTTCTCCTTCCCACGGTTCGGTGAAACCAATGGCTGGGAGAAACTCTCGATAAAACTCGGTCGCATCACCGAGTTCTCGGACCCGAAGGTCGATATGGCTAAAGGGATTGAGGCTCATCATATTACCTTCAAATCAAGGCTTTGATGGTAATAACGTAGCGCTTGAATCTTACCATTCAAGTGATATTTTGATGGTGATATAGAAAATGTCGGAAGTTCCTAAGCCATTCGAGTTTATTGCCGGTGCGCTCTGCCTTGATTTCGTAAATACCGTGGGTTCACACGGTTTTGAGCAGGCAAGAGAGAAATTGCCTACCTATTCCGACCTGGTTCGCTGGAGCAAGGAGGCAAGCCTCATTGACGACGGCAAGGCACTTGAGCTCCTCGCCTTTTCGAAGGCCAACCCGAGCGGGGCGTCGAAGGTTCTGGAACAAGCGAGAGGATTCCGTGAAACGCTTTTCCGCATATTTGGGACGCTACAGCGCAAACAGTCGCCTGACCCGAGCGATCTTGCTGCTTTAAATAAAGCGCTACGGAAATTCCCAATTCGACTAGAAGTCCGCTCCAAGGGTGACGATTTCTGCTGTTCGCGAGAAATCGCGCAAATCACCGATGAATGGCCGCTCGCCCCGGTTGCTTGGTCAGCAGCTGACCTGCTGGTTTCGGATCAGGTGCACCAAGTCCGCCAGTGTGCAGACGCCACGTGCGGATGGCTTTTTGTTGATACTTCGAAAAACCACAGTCGACGTTGGTGCTCGATGGGAGATTGCGGCAGCCAGGCAAAAGCGAGACGATATTACCAACGCAAGAAGAAGATGAATCGATGAGCGGAAAGAAAAGCCGTCATCTTTCGGGGCGAGAAAAGTCTAGCGACCGTCCTGTCCACCATCATACCGATCTGTCCGTCTATCCTCTTACCCCTGATCATTGGGATGACTTCGAAGTGCTTTTTGGTCCTCGTGGTGCCTGTGGTGGATGCTGGTGCATGTGGTGGCGTCTTACGTCACACGAATTTCGGGAAGGTGCTGGCACAGCTAATCGTGACAAGTTTCGAGAATGCATCCGGGAACCAACTCCGCCTGGTGTGTTGGCCTATCGAGGTCAGGTGGCTGTCGGTTGGTGCGCTGTCGCTCCACGCGAGAAGTATCGACGGCTCGCCTCCTCGCGGACCCTGCAGCCAATCGACGATACTCCCGTCTGGGCTATTACTTGTTTATACGTGGGCAAAGCCGATCGTCGGCAGGGACTCACGAGGCAGTTGATCGAAGCAGCTTGCGTTTTCGCTGCCAGTTTTGGCGCGTCAGCGCGGAAACAGCTGTCGCTATGAGTCCTAGTGTAATTATGGCTACTTTCGGAAGGAGCGCCTTCGCGCTCGAACAGCCCTCGATCAAACGAAAAAAGCGCCACCTTCTGGCGGCGCTCGTTTCGATGATTCGGACAGAGGAATTTTTCTTCTTCCGTTAGTCCTTTCGTTCAACCTTAACCTTTTGGCCCGTCTGCCGATCCAGATAGATCTCCTTATCGCCCTTCTTCTCGATCAACTGGTAACGGGGCAAATCCTGCTGCACATGCTCATAGGTGACGACCTGTTGCTCAGCCGGTTCAGTTGTGGTGGTCGTAGTCACCGTCGAGCTCGGAGCTTGGACAATCGTGCCGCTTTCGTTTACGTAGACGACTCTGGTCCCCTCGCTCTGGCGCACCGTCACCGCATAAATTCCACCATCTTGGCGAACAACGCGGGTCACTGCGGTAGCACTAGGGATATGAGTTTCTCGGATCACCGTCGTTTGAATCGGCTGAGGTAGGGTCGTGAATTCAATCTCATCCGCACGAGCAAGCGCACCAAGAGACAAGGTCAGCGTTAGTAATGCAACGTATGTTTTCATAGTGCCTCTGTATTATGAAGCGTTATTGATCGCCTCATACCCTTCCGACGGACGTACCGCCAAGTTTCTTCAACCGAGAATAACTTCGGATCTCCCAAATCGACATGTGTTGCTAATCCTTCCACTGGGTTAACTGCACCGCGCTCCGATCTATGATTTAATCTCTCTTTTCGAGTAGCTTAAATAACGCGCTTGTCGGTTTCGGTAATTGACTATACCGACATTGTCGCGGCGCCTTATCCGGGCGCCAACGCAAGATACGTGTCCCGTGCCGAAATCGGCCGCCGGTAAAATGATCGTAACATACTTCCACAACCAGTTCGGGCCGGAGTGGCTTCCAATCTCCTGAGCGGTCCTTCGACCAGCGACTTTTGCCGCCGGGAGCGTTTCCGTCGAATCCCGGAGGACTGACCAATTTCTCAAGCATCCTCGTGAGCCTCACTCGATCTGCGGATTTAATGCCCGAGGTAAATCCAACATGGTTCAGCTTTCCGGACTCATCGTAAAGACCGAGGAGTAGTGAGCCGACGACTGGAGCTGCTGCCGAATAACGAAAACCGCCCACCACGCAATCGACACTACGATAGTTCTTTACCTTTTGAAAAGCAGCCGACACGCCGCTTATGTACTCACTGTCTCTACGCTTACAGACAATTCCGTCGAGATTGTCTCCCGTCTTTTTCAGCCAGGTTTGTGCCCTTCCGAGCGACAGCGTAATCGGCGAGAGGAAAAATGTTTTAGAACGCCCAAAGTTTCTCGCGAAATTCTCAAGCTTTTTTCGGCGCTCCGATAGCAGTGCGCTTAGTAGACTTTCCTTTTTTTCTGTCATCAGCAAATCGAAGGCGATGTAAATTGCCGGCGTTTCTTGGGCCAACTTTGCAACCCGTGACGCTGCCGGATGAATCCTCTGCAGGAGGTGATCAAATGAGAAGGATGAACCGATCGGTAGCGCAAGCTCGCCATCCAAAACCCACCATTTCGCATTTATAGCTTTAGCTAGCCGCACTCGTGATTTCGGGAAAGTAACGAGCGAGGGGTTGCTGACCCTTTGATTGAAGAAAAACCTTGTCACCATGACGAAAGAGCAGGCTACGAAAGCCATCCCATTTTGGTTCATATTGCCAATCCGATCCCTCAGGAATACGCTCCACGGACTCGGCTTCCATCGGTTCGATTGGAGGTTTGAGCATAAGCCGACGTTCAAGATCGCTTCGTTCAGCGTTTGCGGATCATAGGAATTGATCTTGCCTATCATTCCTTCCAACGACTTCGATACCGCTAGTGAAGCATCTTGCCGCGAACTAATTTTGATCGCTTCAATCAGTTTGGAGGCAAAAAGGAGATCGCGGTGCCGCAGCAGAGTTACTTAGAGGTAAATAGAAAACGAGTGAAGGTATCGAATCTGCAGAAGGTCCTTTACCCGGCCACGGGCTTCACTAAAGCCGACGTTATTGATTACTACACGCGAATATCGCCGGT
>Ga0137401_10000785_pt1 | contig 13068 bp, 8 predicted proteins | sample CZOMad1_1_16fung_FD_108286 | JGI IMG/M metagenome (GOLD analysis project Ga0137401, IMG submission 108286) | Vadose zone soil fungal communities from Angelo Coast Range Reserve, California, USA - CZOMad1_1_16fungal (Illumina Assembly) | ecosystem: Environmental > Terrestrial > Soil > Vadose zone...
CCTGTTGCTGGGCTTCGAGTCCGGGGAAGGCGGGCAGCAGCGACGGGTGGATGTTCAGGATGCGGTGCGGGAACTGCTGCACGAACCAGGGCGAGAGCAGGCGCCTGTATCCAGCGAGGCAGATCAGATCGACCTTGTGTCCGCGCAGCGCGGCCACCACCGCGCGATCGTGCTCCTCGCGGGGCACGCCTCTGGATGGAATTGCGAGCGCGGTCAGGCCGAGACGGTTCGCGGTGGCGAGGCCTCCGGCGTCGGATTTGTTGGAGATGACCACGGCGATGCGCGCGCCGGGAATTTTCCCGGCGGCGATGTTGTTGGCGATCGCCTCGAAGTTTGAGCCGCGCCCGGAGAGCAGAATGCCGATATTTTTCATGCGTACGTCGTCTGTCGTAACTCTGGTGGTCGCCAGCACTCATTATTCATCACGCGGACAAAGAATTGTCGAGTTGAACCAGGATGATCGAGCACGGATGACTGCTTTTGGGGAAGCAGGACGGAGAGACCCTTTGCGGAATCGAGCCTGCCTGGACGTTCGGCACGCCCGATCGCGACAAACCCAGGGGACGGTGCCAGACTCCTGGTTTGAGCCCGGACTGGAAGACGATCCAGGCTGGCGCCCGCGGCGAAGGTGGCCGTTGGGGCTTCGTGCTGGAGCCGCGGATGCCAACCACTCGCGGCTGATCGCCCGGCTGCGGGGCGGGACGCCGCCCAGTCTCCGGGGTCGCATGGTTGGCGCTGCCGTCTGGGACCCTGCCCCAGTTCGTCATGGAGCGCAGCATGCTGCAGACGATCAAGCGGCTGGCGGAATGGCCGGGTTGACGGGGAGGTTAAATCTGGCTGGAGGGGTTAGCTGTACAGCACCTTCCGCTCGCCCTTCACCACGCGGCCGACGTTGTAGAACTTCTCGCCGGCGCGTTCGAGCAGCGTCTGAGTCTTTTTGAACTTTTTGGGATTGATCACCAGCAGCATGCCCAGGCCCATGTTGAAGGTGCGCAGCATCTCGTCTTGCGGCACGTTGCCCAGCACTTGCAGGTGTTCGAAGATCGGCAACACCGGCCAGCTGCCCACTTCAACGACGGCCGCGGTGCCGCGGGGCAGCACGCGCGGGAGATTTTCGGTGATGCCGCCACCGGTGATGTGCGCCATCGCCGAGATGCACTCGCCGTCGATCAGCTTTTTGAGCGACGGCCAGTAGCTCTTGTGGGTGCGCATCAATTCGTTGCCGACTTTGTTCTTGAGTTCGTTGACGTAGGTTTCCGGCGAGTACTTCGCGACTTCAAACAGCAGCTTGCGCGCCAGCGAATAACCATTGGTGTGGAGACCGTTCGAAGGCAGGCCGAGAATGATGTCGCCGATCTCGACCTTCTTGCCGGTGATGATTCGCTCTTTTTCGACCACGCCGAGGATGAATCCGGCCAGATCGTACTCGCCCTGGGGATAGAAGCCCGGCATCTCGGCCGTCTCGCCGCCGATGAGTGCGCATCCGTTGTGCTTGCAGGCTTCGGCGATGCCTTCCACGATCTTCTCCGCAACTTCCGGTTCGAGCGTGCCGGTGGCGAGGTAGTCCATGAAGAACAGAGGCGCCGCGCCCTGCACCATGATGTCGTTGACGCAATGATTGACCAGGTCTCCACCGACGGTGTGGTGGACCTTCATATCGAAGGCGACTTTGAGCTTGGTTCCTACGCCGTCCACGCTCGAAACCAGCACGGGATCGACATAGGTCTTGGCGATCACGAACAGTCCACCGAACCCGCCGATTTCGCTGAGCACGCCCTTGGTGAAGGTTTTGTGGGCCAGGTACTTGATGCGCTGTTTGGTGCGATTGGCGCGATCGATATTGACGCCGGCGTCAGCGTACGTAATGGTGGCGTTTTTTGCGGGGTCCTGAGCCACGAGAATCTGTCCGTAGTATGAAGTCTTACGAAAAAATGTGGGGAGCTGCCGACCTGATCACAACTCGGAAGCAACGATGAAACGCGGGTCATTGTAGCACGGCGAGAGAAACGGGGGCGCGCGGGGGCGTGCGATGCGGCACGCGTGGTGCGGATGGACACACCTCAGCGCAAGCTTGCGCGGTTGTCGACCTGCGCCGCTGTGGAAAGCGCGTCGCTAGCGCGAAACGAAGTCGCTGAAGTAGTACGCGAGAACGCCGAACAACGCCAGGCCGGAGATCCCGTACGCAGTCAGGACCCAAAAATTGCGTCCTTCATGGGGATGGGACTTGGCGCTGGCGACTGACGAAACCGGGGAGGAGACACTTCCGGGGGCCCGAGAATCCATTGAAACCCTCCTTGTGGAAACACCGCGACAAGGCCAGGGCGCGGTGCTTTCCCCACATCCTGCCGACATGGGCAGGTCTTTCTGGGGGCGGATTTTACTATGGTTTTGGCCGGGGAATTGTTAATTTTTCGTCGTTTTGCGAGGTTTGCGAGGCAGGGGAGCAGGTGCTCCAGCCATTCAGGGGAGGGCTGTTCCAACCGCGAAAACAAAGCCCCGGCAGAAGCCGGGGCATCACAGCAGAAACCGACCCAACGACTATTTCATCTTGTCGTCGCCCTTCATTTTGTCATCGGTCTTCTTGTCGGCCTTCTTGGCGGCTTTCTTCTTGGCCTTCTTGTCCTTGGCATCGGCCTTCTTGGTGTCGTCCTTCTTGGCGGTGCCCGCGTCCTGCGCGAACGAAGCGGTGGTCAGGGATAGGGCAATCGCGATGGAAAACAGCACAGTGAGCAGCTTCTTCATTGCCTAAATTCTCCTTTGGAATACATTCGGGTTGCGTGGCCGGACGCATTCCGGCGGGCTTGGCCAACCATGAAAGTTGTGTCCGGTGCGGGGAGGATTCTAGCCGAGACCGGTAGAGAAGCAAGTGGAAAATGCACTTACGAGTAAGACATGGCAGACCCGAGCAATGCGATTCGATCGTCACCGGGCCGGGCTGACCGGATTCCGCCTTGGTCCCGCGGAATTGCTTCTTGATGATCTGGGGGCTCGTGGTCCGGCTTTCCGCCGTTTGTGGTCCAAGCGGAACGGCATGCGAACAGGAGAAGCCGGAGAACTGCGAAATCAGGGAGGCGATCAACAATAATCCGGCAACCGAGACCACTCTGCTGTTCATCAGGCACACCCCTGGCTCTGGCTGCGACTGGACTGAGGAAGTGTGCAATCCGGAACCCAGACTTAGAGGGGAAAGTCGTGAGGGGAAGAAGTTCGCCTAGCACACTGCCAACGGGCAAAGAGTCTGCAATCCTGGCTGGGTTGTGTGGCATAGGACAATATAAATGTCCCCCGGCCTAGCTGGGTTGGGCCCCCTCGCTGGGCACCGGGAACCGGTCGAAACCCCCTCCCCTTGCGCCCATCCCCCGGTTACGGTACAAACGCCCAAGGACAAATATCCTTTATGCGTCGTCTGGTTTTTCTCGTTTTTCTCGTTTCCAGCCTTTGGGTTAGCGTCTTGGCACAGCAGCCGGAAAGTAGGATTTCCACGCCCTCTGCCGACACGTCGGCGGCTAAACCCGATAAGGACAAGAAAGACTACTCCCAGGAATCGTTCGTCATCGAGCAGGTGCGAACCCGCTTCCGCTTCGAGAGCGATGGCACGGGTCGCAAGGAGACCATCGCACGCGTCCGGGTGCAGAGCGAGGCTGGAGTCGAGCAGTGGGGGCAGGTGCTCGTGGGGTACAACTCGGCGAACGAGAAAGTGGAGATCCCCTACGTTCGCGTGCTGAAAAAAGATGGCACCGTGATTACGGCTCCGCCCGACTCGGTGCAGGACTTGACCGCCCCGGTGGAACGCGAAGCGCCCGTCTACACTGACTATCGCCAGAAGCACATCACCGTTCCCGGCCTGCGTCCCGGCGAAGTGTTGGAATATAACGTCGCGACTGTCATTCACACGCCGCTGGCGCCCGGCCAGTTCTGGACCGAGTACGACTTCGACAAGAACAACATCACGCTCGATGAGCAACTCGAAGTCGACGTGCCCGGCGACCGCACACTCAAGCTGAAGACCAAGCCCGGATTTGAGCCGAAGATCACGGAAGAGAACGGGCGCCGGATCTATCGCTGGACCAGTTCTCATCTCGAGCGCGAAGACGACGACAAGGACAAAGACAAAGACAAGGACAAAAGGAAAAAGAAGAAGAAGCGGCCGGAGGACGAAGTTCCAGCGGTCCAGCTGACCACCTTCGGCAGTTGGGAAGAAATTGGCCGCTGGTACGCCGGCCTCGATCATGACCGCCGGCAGCCAACGCCGGAGATCCGCGCGAAAGCCGAGGAACTTACCAAGGGCCTCAACAGCGATATCGCCAAAGTCGAAGGGCTCTATGACTACGTCGCCAAGAATTTCCGCTACGTAAGCTTGTCGCTGGGCCTGGGGCGCTACCAGCCCCACGCCGCCGCCGACGTTCTTCACAACCAGTACGGCGATTGCAAGGACAAGCACACTCTGCTGACGTCACTGCTCGAGGCCGAGGGCCTGCACGCCTCGTCGGTGCTGATCAATTCCAGCCGGAAGCTGGACCCTGACATCCCGTCGCCCTCCCAGTTCGATCACGTGATTACCTTGTTGCCTCTCGGCAAGGAAGAAGTTTGGCTGGATACCACCACCGAAGTGGCCCCGTTTCGTCTGCTGTCGTTCAACATTCGCAAGAAGCAGGGACTGGTGATTCCCGCAGACGGGGTGCCTCACCTGGAAGAGACGCCGGCCGATACGCCCATGCCCAGCACCCAGGTGCAGAGTATCGACGGCAGCATCAACGAGCTCGGCAAGTTGAAGGCCAAGGTGAACTACGTGGTGCGGGGCGATACCGAACTGCTGATGCGTATCATCTTCCGCCGTGTACCGAATGCCCAGTGGCAGCACCTGGTGGAAAACATTAACGCGATGGGCGGCCTGGATGGCGAGATTACCAATCTCATCGTGGCTGACCCAGCTGCGACCCGCGAGCCCTTCCAGTTCTCTTACGAGGTGTCGAAGTCGAATTATCTGGACTGGTCGAAGAAAAAATCCGACATGGAATTACCCATGGCGCAATTCAGCCTGGCCGATCCGGACGAGGACGAGACGGGCGCGGACGCCGAGCCCATCAAGTTCGGCCCTCCGGGAGAATTCACTTACCGGGTGAAACTGGAGCTTCCCGGCAAATTCACGGCGCACGCCCCCCTGCCGTTTTCTCTGAAACGCGACTACGGCGAGTACCGGGCGAGCTACCAGCTGGATGGTTCGGTCTTTACCGCCGAACGGGTGATGGTGATGCGGGAGCGTGAATTGCCGGCCACCCGAACCGGCGATTACCTGGCGTTCCGGCGGGCGGTGCTCGCGGATTTGAGCCAGCACCTTTCGCTCGAGAACACCACCGCCGGAGCACCCGCGCCTCCCCCCGGCATGAAGGCGGATGAACTGGACGAGAGCGCGCGCGCTGCCATGCAAAACGGCAATTTCCCGCTCGCGGTCCAGCTGCTGAAGCGCGCCGTGGAAGTCGATCCGAAGCACAAGTACGCCTGGAACAATCTGGGCCTGGCTTATCTCGCCATGCGCCAGGACGATGACGCCATCGCCTCGTTCCAAAAGGCGGTTGACGTGAACCCCTACGACGAGTTTGCGTTCAACAATATGGGTCGAGCGTACTGGCAGCAACGCAAGTACCAGGACGCCGCCAACGCGTTCCACAAGCAGCTCGACATAAACCCGCTCGATAAATTCGCGCACGGCAACCTCGGCGCGATGTATGCCGAATGGCACAAGTACGACGAAGCCGCGCCCGAACTCGAGAAGGCGGCGTCTCTCACCCCGGAGGATCCAGCGTTGCAGGTCAGCCTGGGCGACGCCTACTTGAACCTTGGCCAGGACGACAAGGCCCTGGCGGCGTTCGATCGCGCGGTGCAGATCTCGGCGACGCCGGTGGTTTGGAACAACATCGCCTACCAGCTCTCTCTGAAGAACGCGCATCTCGACAAAGCCCAGCAATATGCCGAGTCCGCCGTGGCAGCCACCGCCGCCGCGCTGCGCAACCTGTCGCTTGATCAATTGAGCCAGCGCGATCTTGCCTTGGTTCCTTCCCTGATCGCTTACTGGGACACGCTCGGCTGGGTCTATTACTCGGAAGGCAATCTTGACAAGGCCGAGAAATACGTGAAGGCCGCTTGGTTGCTTGGCCAGCATGGAGAAGTGGGTGACCATCTGGGGCAGATTTACGAGAAGCGTGGAGAAAAGGAAAAAGCGATCCACACCTACGCGCTGTCGTTGAGCGGCCTTCGTCCGATTCCGGAGACCCGCGGCCGGCTGGCGGGTCTGGTCGGCGGCGAGAACAAGGTGGACGCAATCGTCAGCAAGTACCACGACGAACTCCAGGCCATGCGCACCATGAAACTGGCCGATCACCCCACGCTGACGGGCAGCGCGGAATCCTTCGTTCTCCTGTCGGAAGGGAATAACGGTGCCTCAGTCGACGGAGTGAAGCTGGTGAACGGAGAAGAGAAATTGCGCAGCTTCGACGAAGCCCTGCGGCATCTCAGGTTCTCGCTGAGCTTCCCGGACGAGACCCCCACCAAGATTCTTCGCCGGGGCGTCCTGTCCTGTTCCCAGGCCGATCGCCAGTGCGTGTACGTGTTGCTGCTGCCCGACGACGTGCGCTCGATCGATTAGATCGATGGACTAGAACGGGCCCGGCGTTTGCTTGTGCCACGCCGTTGCCTGTTCGTAGGCGTAGGCCATTTGCAGCACCAGGTCCTCCCGCCCGGCCGGTCCCGCGATCTGCAGGCCGATCGGCAACCCGGCAGCCGTGAACCCACAGGGCACCGAGATGGCCGGTATTGCCCAGACGTTGAACGGCCGCGTGTTGCGCAACAGAATGAGTTCGCGTGGACGCAACTGATCGGGATGCTCCTTTAACTCGGCGATCAAAGGCGCGGGGATGGGGGTGGTCAGCGTCACGATCACGTCCACGGTCTCGAAGGTCTTCGCAATTTCTCGCCGACTGACTTCAAGTTGCACGCGGCACCGCTGGTAGGCCTCGGGTGTGACGTTCGCTCCGGTCAGAATCCGGCGCAGCGTTTCCGGCTGGTACAACTCCGGAGTCTTGGCGGCCGCGGCGGCGTGAAACGCAAAGGCCTCCGCCGCCTGTAACCGACGATCCGTGTCGGGCGCCAGGGTGATTTCTCGGACCTCCGATGCCAGCATGCGCAGCACCTCCAGCGCTTGCTCCACTGCGCTTGCCAGTTCCGGATCGAGGTCGTCATAGAAATAGGCGCGCGGCACGCCGATCCGCAATTTCGGGGCCCGATTCCAGGATTCCAGAAAGTCGGCTGCCGGCATGCCCCGGGCTCGGTCGCTATCCTCAGCGATTGCCCGCAGGAGTATGGCCGCATCGGCGACGGTTCGAGTGATCGGCCCGACGTGATCGAGGGATTCCGACAAGGGAATTACGCCGCGCGCGCTCACCCGCGCATAAGTCGGCTTGAGCCCGACCACGCCGCAAAGAGCCGCAGGTTCGCGAATCGATCCCGCGGTGTCGGTGCCGATCGCCGCGTATCCCAGACCGGCGGCAACCGCCGCCGCCGAGCCACCCGACGATCCGCCCGAGATGTGCGCCGGCTTCCAGGGATTGCGCACCTCGCCAAAGCAGCTGATCATCGAGCTGCCACCGTAAGCAAATTCGTGCAAATTGTGTTTGCCGAGAACAACGGCGCCCGCCTGTTCCAGCTTGCGCACGACTTCGGCGCGTTGTATCGGAATACGATGCTTGTATAATTCGCTGGCGGCCGTGGTAGCAATGCCGGCCGTGTCGATCAGATCCTTGAGTCCGAGCGGGACGCCGTGCAGCGGTCCCCGCCAGCCGCCCCGCAAGATTTCTTCCTCGGCCTGGCGTGCCTGTTCGAAGGCGAGTTCCGGCGTAACTGTGATGAAGGCGTTCAAGGAAGGATTGCCCTGCGCGATCCGGGCCAGGCAATGGCGGGTCAACTCCACCGGCGACAGCTTTTTGGTCCGAAGCGCCTCGCCAACTTCGACAATTGTCCGCATGGAGTCCCCAAGAGATTTCCACGGAATATTATCGTGGACATCCGCATCCTTCGGTCAAAGCCTATAATCTAATCCCGCAGCGTCAGGGTGGGAGCGCCATGGAACAAATGAGCGTCGCAGACGTCGCAACCCATGGTTTTCTGGTGGACGGGAAGTGGATGGACGAAGGCGACCTCGTGGAAGTAAGGGCCCCCTACGATGGGGCCGTGGTGGGACGCGTGATCCAGGCACGGCGGCAACACGCCGAAGCGGCCATCGCCGCCGCCGTCAAGGCCTTCGGGACCACTCGCCGCCTGCCGGCGTTCGAGCGACAGCGCGTGCTGCGTCGCGTGGCGGAAGGAATCCTGCAGCGCAAAGAAGAGTTCTCGCGCACCCTTTCCCAGGAAGCCGGCAAGCCCATCAAATTGGCACGCGCCGAAGTCGAGCGCGCGAGTTTCACATTTACGGTCGCCGCGGAAGAAAGCACGCGCATCTACGGCGAGTACCTTCCGCTCGACTGGCAGGAATACACGGCTGGCCGCTGGGGCATTGTCCGCCGCTTTCCGCTGGGTCCGATTGCCGGCATCACGCCTTTTAATTTCCCGCTCAACCTGGTCGCGCACAAGGTCGCTCCCGCGATCGCCGCCGGCTGCTCCATGGTCCTGAAGCCCGCGCCGCAGACCCCGCTGTCGTCTCTTCTGCTGGCGGAAGTCGTTCAACAAGCCGGTTGGCCCGATGGCGGGTTGAACGTGCTGCCGCTCTCGAATGACGACGCCAGCCTGCTCGTCACCGACGACCGTCTCAAGCTGATCAGCTTTACCGGGAGCGCCGCCGTGGGCTGGCAGATCAAGAAGAATTCCGGAAAGAAGAAGGTTGTGCTCGAGCTGGGTGGCAATGCCGGCGTGATCGTCCACGGGGACGCCGACGTCGCCTACGCGGCCGACCGCTGCGTGGCCGGCAGCTTCAATTACGCCGGTCAGACCTGCATCTCGGTGCAGCGCATCGTGGTCGAGCAATCGGTCTACGGAAAGTTTCTCGACGCATTGCTGGCCGGGGTGAAAGAGTTGAAGACGGGCGATCCCGCCGAGGAGTCAACCGACGTCGGCCCGCTCATCCGCGAGAGCGATGCGATCCGGGCAGCGGACTGGGTGCAGGAGGCGGTTCGCGGTGGCGCGCGCCTGTTGTGCGGCGGCCATCGCCAGGGATCGATCCTCGAGCCCACGGTCTTGACCGGTACCAAGCATGACATGAAGGTAAATTGTCAGGAGATTTTTGCGCCGGTCGTTACGGTCGAGCCTTACCAGGATTTTGAACAGGCCCTGCGCCAGATCAACGACTCCGCCTATGGTCTCCAGGCGGGCATTTTCACCCGGGACGCAAAGCGGATGTTCCAGGCGTACGACGAACTCGAAGTGGGTGGCCTGGTCGCCGGCGACGTTCCTTCCTTCCGCATCGATCACATGCCGTACGGAGGGATCAAGGACTCCGGACTCGGACGCGAGGGCTTGCGGTATGCCATCGAGGAAATGACCGAAAGCAAACTACTCGTCATGAATTTGCGCTAGGCCGAATCTGCACCAAGGCCGAACCTTCGTCGGGACTGCGGAGACCTTTCGAGTGAGTCTCCGTGCTGGTTGCCGTTGAAAAACAAAGCACCGTTTTTCTCAGCAATCAACTCTCCAAGAAATTTCGCAACAAAGTGTTGCGCACGGGCAGACAAAGTCGACTCAGCTGTTATAATCACAGGTTTTCATGAGCTCTATCACATCTACCTGTAACAGATAACCAGCACCCGCGGTCCTTCGGGAAGCGCGACAGGCTTCGCGCTACGTTGAAAGTATCGTTTCGATGCAGATATTTCATCGCAGCACCAACACACTCTCCCGGGCATCGATTTACGGGGCGGTCTTCATTGTGGCCGGCCTGGGCTGGGCCCTGATGCAGATTCAGCGCTCGCCCTACGTCACGTATGCGGGAGTGGTGAAGCTGCAGCCGGTGCCTTTCAGTCACCAGCATCATGTGACCGGACTCGGCATCGATTGCCGTTACTGTCACACGTCGGTGGAGGATTCGAGCTTCGCCGGCATTCCGCCCACCAAGACCTGCATGAACTGCCATTCGCAGATCTGGACCAATGCGCCCTTGCTCGAACCCGTGCGAGCCAGCTACCGCAGCGGCCAGTCGTTGCAATGGACGCGTGTCAATCAGTTGCCCGATTTCGTTTATTTCAACCACAGCATTCATATCAATAAGGGTGTGGGCTGCAACACCTGCCACGGCCCGGTCGACCAGATGCCGCTCATGTACCAGGATGCGTCCTTGCAGATGGAGTGGTGTCTGCACTGCCATCGCGCGCCGGAAAAGTACCTGCGCCCGCGCAGCGAAGTGTTCAACATGCGCTATCAGCCGCCCACCAGGGATCTGCCCGTGGTCGTCGATGGGCAGAGCTATGCCGACCAGGAATCGCTGGGCAAGGCGCTGGTGGTGAAACACAAGCTGCGTAGCGTACAGGACATTACCAGCTGCAGCACCTGTCATCGTTAGTCCGGATCGGGAGAGCGCAGGCGGCGAGCCCAGCCGCCGGGAATGAAGATGGACCAAGCAAGTCACAAGACGAAGCGCGCGGACGTTTGCCCGAGCAAGAAGCTGGATCTGGCGACGGTGAAGGCGCAGATCGAGCAAACCAGCGGCCCGGAATACTGGCGCAGCCTGGAAGAACTCGCGGGCACGTCTGAATTCCAGGAGATGCTGCAGCGCGAATTCCCCAAGGGCGCGTCGGAGTGGGTCGATTCGGTTTCGCGGCGCGGCTTCCTGCAATTGATGAGCGCCTCGCTCGCACTGGCCGGGATGACGGGCTGCACCAAGCTGCCCCTGGAGCCGATTGTCCCGTACGTGAAGCAGCCGGAAGAAATCGTCCCGGGCCGCCCGCTGTGGTTTGCAACCGCGACCACGTTGAGCGGATACGCGAGTCCCGTGCTGGTCGAAAGCCACCTGGGACGTCCCACCAAGATGGAAGGCAACGACCGGCATCCGGCGAGCCTCGGCGGCACCGACATCTTTGTGCAGGCGGCGATCCTCGGGATGTACGATCCTGACCGCTCGCAAACCATCACCCGTCGTGGCGATGTCGATTCCTGGGCCGAGTTCGTCAAAGAGATCCGGGGGCCCCTGGCGGTGCAGCAAGGGCTGGGTGGCGCGGGCATCCGAATTCTAACGCAGACGATTTCTTCGCCTACGCTGGCCGACCAACTGCGAGCCTTCCTCAAGAGCTATCCGCAGGCCAAGTGGCACGTGTACGAGCCGGTGAATCGCGACAACGTCCTCGAAGGCGCCAAGCTGGCGTTCGGCCAGCCGGTGGAAACGCAGTACCGGCTCGAACATGCGGACGTGATCGTGGCGCTGGATGCAGATTTTCTCTATGCGGGATTCCCGGGCAACGCGCGTTACATCCGGGACTTCGCGAAGCAGCGCAATCCCGACGCTCCCATGAGCCGGTTCTATTCGATCGAGAGCACGCCGACGTCAACCGGGGCCAAAGCCGATCACCGGCTGCCGATGCGAGCGGTCGAGATCGAGCCATTTGCCCGGGCCCTGGCGAGCGCGCTGGGAGTGGCTGCCGGCGGAGCAGCGACCGGGGAGTCGGAGAAATATCTCAAGGCGATCTCAGCCGAGTTGCAGAAGTCGAAGGGCGCGAGCGTCATCCTTGCCGGCGACCATCAATCCCCGGCCGTCCACGCGCTCGCTCACGCCATGAACCGAGCGCTGGGCAACGTCGGCAAGACCGTGGTCTACACCGATCCCGTCGACGCCCGCCCCGTGAACCAGATCGAATCGCTGCGCGAACTGGTCGCCGACATGCGCGCCGGCAGAGTGGACCTGCTGGTCATCATGGGTGGGAACCCGGTCTACGACGCGCCCGCCGACCTCGGTTTTGGCGATGTGCTGAAGAATTCTGGCATCTCGCTGCGCATTCATCACGGCCTCTACCAGAACGAGACAGCGGAATATTGCCACTGGCATGTGAACGACACCCATTCACTCGAGGCCTGGAGCGACGCTCGTGCCTATGACGGGACGGTGAGCATTGTGCAGCCGCTCATCGATCCGCTGTATGCGGGAAGGAGCGCGCACGTGCTGGTTTCCGCGCTGTCCGGGGTCTCCGACGCGACCGGCTACGACCTCGTCCGCACCTACTGGCAGAAGCAGCACGCCGGCGCAGATTTCGAAGCGTTCTGGCGGAAGTCGCTACACGACGGCTGGGTCGAGGGAACCACGTTCCGGGCGAAGGCTGTGTCGGCGAACCCCTCCCTCCCTCCAGCGACGGTCGCTGCCGACGACGAGACGGTCGAGGTGAACTTTCGCCGCGACCCCTCGGTCTACGACGGTCAATTTGCCAACAACGGCTGGCTGCAGGAGCTGCCGAAACCGATGACCAAGCTGACCTGGGACAACGCTGTGCTGGTCGGTCCGAAGCTGGCGGCGCGAGCAGGCTTGAAGAGCGAAGACATGGTCACCCTCGAGCTGGGTGGCCGCAAGATCGCCGCGCCGGTTTGGATCCAGGCGGGCCATCCCGACAACTCGGTCACCGTGTGTGTGGGCTATGGCCGCACCAGGGCTGGCCGCGCGGGAACAGGCGCCGGGTTTGACGTCTACCCGTTGCGTACAACCTCCGCGTTGTGGTTCAGCACCGGCGGCAAGCTCAGCAAGACCGGGGACATCTACCAGCTCGCTTCCACCCAGGGCTACCAGACCATGGATACGCCGGACGGCGCGACCCGCCCGCTGGTCCGCGAAGCGACGCTCGAGAAGTACCGCAAGGAGCCGAAGTTCGCGCAGGAAGAGCAACCGCCCAAGGAACTCACGCTCTATCCCGGCTACGATTATGCCAGGCAGGACTATGCCTGGGGCATGACGATCGACATGAACTCCTGCGTGGGCTGCAACAACTGCATCGTGGCCTGTCAGTCGGAGAACAACATCGCAGTGGTGGGCAAGGAGCAGGTGGGTCGAGGCCGTCACATGCACTGGCTGCGCGTCGACGCCTACTACCAGGGCGATCGCGACAATCCCAA
>Ga0137401_10000786_pt1 | contig 13062 bp, 9 predicted proteins | sample CZOMad1_1_16fung_FD_108286 | JGI IMG/M metagenome (GOLD analysis project Ga0137401, IMG submission 108286) | Vadose zone soil fungal communities from Angelo Coast Range Reserve, California, USA - CZOMad1_1_16fungal (Illumina Assembly) | ecosystem: Environmental > Terrestrial > Soil > Vadose zone...
ATGGCGCAATACAACATGAACGGATCGAAGAGATTGACGTGGTTCGACATGAAGAAGCACGTCCGTTGCGGATCGAAACCAACCGACCGCACTACTTCCACACGCGCGCCCGACAAAAAAGCGATTCGCTTGCAAAAGGTGCGCTGCAGCCAATCGTGTTTGCGCGCATCGAGAAAAATCCCCAGGAGCACCAGAGTGGGCGCAACAACGAAAAAGTGCAGGATGCTGAAAAACCAAAGAATGGCGCTGCGGATCGCCAGCCAGGTTTTCTTCATATGAAGACGTCCACGGCGGCGGGAAGAACGTCGATTGCCCGGCACTCCACGTTCACAACTTCTCCATCGATCATGACGTCCACGGGCGCGGCTTCTTTGAATTCCACGTGCCGCACCGCGCGCCGCGAAGCCAGGGGATGTTTGATATGAGAACCGTCGTAAAGACGCGGCAATGTGCGAAGCAAACCCAGCCGGCCGATCGGACCCCAGCGCACAAATTCAATCAGCCCGTCGGTGGGATCGGCGTCCGGCGCAATCAGCATCGTGCCGCCGGTATACTTGCTGTTATTGAACGTCAGGAAAAGGGATCGCCCCTCGTCCCATTCCGCGTCGTCATCGCAGCGCAGCGCCAGGGAGCGCCGTCGCAACTGCGCCACGCGCACGAACACACCGAGCAAATAGCCAAGGTCGCCGAAGGGCTTGAACATACGATTCGTCAGCGCGGCAACATCGGCCGTAAAGCCCATGCTCAAAAGATTGAAGGAGTAAATTTCGCCTTGGGCGTGCGTCAGGCGCAAAAGATCGACGGTCCGCCTGCGGCCTTCGAGCAGTGCCTGCATCGAAGCTGCGGCTCCGTCCTTTGCAAAATCGCGCAAGAAAGAATTGCCTGTCCCCAGCGGCAAGAATCCCAGGGCGACGCGCTGAACCCCGTTACGTCCCGCAAAGACTCCGTTGAGGATTTCGTGAGCCGTGCCGTCGCCGCCCACTGCCAGAAAGCACCGGTAACCCTGCTCGTAGGCTTCGCGCGCAAGCTGCACGGCGTGCCCCTGGCCGGTCGAAGCGATGACATCGACGTTCAGCCCTTTCTCGCGCAGGCGCGCGAGCGCCGGCCCAGCGAGTTTCGCAGAGCGGCCGCCACCGGCGGCGGGGTTGACGATGGCAAAAAATCGGTCCATGGGAAGTGCGAACAAATCCGGAATTCTAACTTCCGATCCACGCAATCACTTCCAAGCTGGCATTACAAAGGCAGAATCGCGGCGCCGCTGTCGAGCTTCGCGAGCCGTTCCGCCAGGAAGTTGCGTTTGATCTTAAGCGAAGCCGTACGGGGAAAGTCCTCGTCCAGCAGGACCACCCCATGGATACGCTTGTAGTTTATCAGGCGATTGTTACGCGCGTTGATATCCTGGCGAAGTTCTTCGTTGTACGGTTGCCCCGGCTCGAGATGCAGCGTCAGCACAAGTTTTTCGCCGGTCATCGAGCGTTTTGGCCAGATGTAGTTGGCGGCGAACACGCAGAATTCCTTGACGGGAAGACTCTCGAAAACCATTTCGATGTCTTCGGGATAAATATTTTTCCCTTCTTCGGTCACGATCATGTTTTTTTTGCGGCCCGCCAGCTGCAAATGACCGGCGCCGTCAAAGCGGCCGAGATCGCCGGTCAGAAGCCAGCCGTCGACGATTGTCTCCGCCGTGAGTTGCGGGTCATTCAAGTAGCCGGCCATGACGGTTTTGCTGCGGATGGCAACTTCGCCAACGCCGTCCGCGGAGGGATTCAAAATGCGCACTTCCATCCCCGGCAGCGGCTTGCCGACCGTGTCCGCGCGAAACGGCTTCAAATCATTGACGGTGATCGCCGTGCCCGCTTCCGTGAGCCCGTAGCCGTTGGCGACGGCAATGCCGAGGTCGTAGAAAAATTGCAGTGTCTGCGGTTCGCTGAAGGCGCCGCCGACGATGATGGCGCGGAGCTCTCCGCCAAACGCTTCGTGCACTTGCTTCAACAGGAGGCGGCTGATCCCGAGACGCGGACGGCTTTTTGTCAGCGCTTTGTTCACGGCGACGAGCGCGTTGAAGACTCTGCGCTTGCCCGGTGGCAGCGCATCGAAACGTGCTTGCAGGCCTCTCTGCAAATTTTTCAAAACGAGCGGAACGAGACTTACGTAAGCGATTTTGTATTTCGGAAAAGCTTCGCGCACATATTCGGGACGCAACGTTCGCAAATGCACGACCGCCGCGCCGCAAGTGAACGGCCCGAAAAAACCAACCATGAAATCGATGGCATGGTTCGTCGGCAAAATACTGAGGTAGCGCACGCCAGGCCAGAACGGATAAAGCGACGTCAGCGCGATGCACTGCTCCAGATAATTTTCGTGTGTCATCCTGCAGCCCTTTGGACGGCCGCCCGTTCCGGAAGAGTAGACAATGCAGGCAGTGTCGCCTCGCTTGCGCGCGACGAAAACCGGTTCGCCCACTCCGCGAAATTCTTCCCAGCGCTTTGCGCCAACGAGATCGGCGTTGGCTGGAGCCTCCGTAACCAACACGGTTTGCACGTTCGTCGCGGTGGCGCGGCCGAGCGAGCTGCCGAGTTGCCGCCAGATCGGATATTCCGTAATAAGCACTGTCACGCCTGAATGCTTGAGCAGTTGCCACTGTTCGTCGGGCGTCAGTTTGTAATCGAGGGGAACAAGCACGCCGCCGGAGAAAAAAATCGCGTAGGCGGAGATCAGCCACTTAGACTGATTGGTCATAATGATGCTGGCGCGAGCGCCAGCCGAAAGATTAGTTTCTTGCAGGGCTCTCGCAAGCGGATGCGCGCGCTGCTTGAAGTCACGGTAGGTCAGACGCTCTTTCTCTCGGTCGCGGTCGGCTTCAATCAGGCACACTTCGTTTGAATACTGATCCAGCGCGTCACGCAGCGCTTCGCCGATGGATTGATATTTGGAAAGGTCGAGCATTACAGGCGGGATTGAATCCGCTCGGCCAGAGTCTTGAAGTCGCTGACGCCCTGAACTTCGTAGTCAGGCAATTCGATGCCGAAATGATTTTCCAGGCGCGAAAGCATTTCCAAAGTTTGCAAGCTGTCGATGCCGAGTTTCTTGAAAAAATCGTCATCCGGGGCGAGCGAACCCGATGGCAATTGAAAATGCTTCGCCGCCAAGTCCAAGACTTCCTGCGTGGTTTGTTCCAAGGTTCGCATGGAAAGGTCAATTTATCATTCCTTCGCCAGGAAAGAAAATTCTCAACGCGACGCTGCACCCGCGTTGTGACACTTGAAGACGCCCTTAGAGCAGAACGAGACCACGGCGAATTCCCACAGAAACGGCTTGGGTTCGAGTGGAAACGCCGAGCTTGCCCAAAATCGAAGCCACGTGGAATTTCACAGTGTGATCGGAGATTGCGAGGCGAGCAGCAATTTCTTTATTGGCGAGTCCCGCGGCGAGCATTTGGAGCACTTCGTGCTCGCGCTTTGTTAAGGGTTCAAGTAGCTCGTCGACAGTCACGGAGGAGCCAAGAGTGGCAGGAAGAACAGTATCCAGTTCCGAGGGATGAACGACGAATAGCCCTGCCACCGCAGCTTCGAGAGCAGCGCGGAGTTGTTCTGGAGGGACGTCACGGGGCAAGATGGCGCGCACGCCGGCGCGAAGCGCGTCGGAAAACCAAGCAGCCTTGACCTGTTCCGATAGCACGATGACTGGGTATTCCCGAGCAATTTCTGCGTCCTCAAGAGTGGTGAACAACTCTTCGTGAGCGTCTGCGCCGGCTTCAACCAGAACAGCATCCGGCTCGAGGTCGACGAGCTGGCCGGAAATAGATTCGAGGTCCGCCGCGCTTCCCACAATGTCCACGCGGCTGTCCGCCAGCATGCTCTGCAGACCGGCGCGGATCAGCCGCGAAGCCGCGACGATAAAAACGCGAATCACGCAGCGATTCCATCCTTTCCGTCGTTCGAAACTCCCAGCCGTACGGTCACACGACGGAGGTGTGAGTAATCACCGCGAAGGAATTCGAAACGCAGCAAGCCCAAGCCTTGACCATCGATTGCCGTCGCAAGATCGTCGATGGATTGAAAGCGCTTTCCCTCCGTGCCCAGCAAAATGTCTCCGGCCATGAGCGACGCTTGCGCGGCTGGACTGCCGGGCTCGACTTCCAGCAAGACCAATCCGAACGCGCGGCCATTGGCGCGAGGCAAGCGCACGGGATGAACGGCAACTCCCAGCCACGCGCTGCGTGGACCACCTGCAAGAAAATCGCGAACTGCGTTGCCTGGAATGGCAAGCGCGAGGCGTCCGGCAACCATGGTGTTGACGCCGATCACATGACCGCGCGCGTCAGCCAATGGCCCGCCGGAATTGCCGGGAGCAAGCCGCACACTGGCCTGCACCCAGCTTTGCGAGCCAAGCCCGCGCAACGGGCCGATGGCGTGAATCACTCCAGTGGTGAGCGCGCCAACAAAACCCATCGGGTTGCCAACGGCAATGGCAAGCTCACCAGGACGAAGTTGTGAGGAATCCGCGGGTGAGGCCGCCGGCAAAGAGCCTGCGCTGATTCGAAGCGTTGCCAGGTCGCGCTGCGGATCACGCGCGGTTAATGATCCGTTGAACTCGCGTCCGTCCCACAGCTGGACGCGAACGTTCGAACCATGCACTACATGGGCGTTCGTCACGATCAGGCCGTCGCTGGACCAGATCACACCGGAACCGCTCCCGCGACCTCCGGAATGAATCAGGACCGTCGAGCGGCGAAGTTGTTCCGCGATCTCACCAAATCCGGTAATGGCCATATCACTCTCCTTCGTTCGCGCGGTCACCGACAGAAATGGTTACGTCGCGCACGGCGCCTCCGCGAAGAATCTTGGCGCTCAGAGATTTGCCGATGTTTTCGGCCTGCAAGTGAAGCTGGACATTTTCGGGACGCGAAATGGGCTGCCCCGCCAAAGACACCAGGATGTCGCCGATGACGATTCCAGCTTTGTGGGCCGGTCCATCGGCTTCGACTTCGAGAATAATGGCAGCGGTCTTCTCTTTGTGTTGCAACGACTGGCGCAGATGATCCGGGAGACGCACCGGCTGCAGAGCCACGCCGAGATACCCGCGCGGGATACGGCCCTTTTTCAACAAGGTTTCGGCGGCACGATCGACAGTGGCGGCGGGGATTGCAATGGCGCCAAATCGCGCAAATCGCGGCGAAGCCATTCCGAGGACTCTGCCGTGCGCATCAACTACGGCGCCGCCGACAGCCGTGGGTTGCAAGCCAATATCAAGACGGATGTATGGGGCGAGCGAGGAGCCAGTCCAGGTGCGGCGCTCCGCGACAACGAGGCTCACCACTCCGAGAGCCGCGACGGGACCGCTGGTGCGCGTTCTCCCCACGACCAAAGTAATGCTCCCCGGCTTGACCGCTGAGGCATCCCCGCGCTCGACGAAACGATTGCCTGCCTCCGCACATTTTAAGACGGCAAGATCCGTGGAAGGATCGCGGCCGGCGAGAGTCGCTGGCACGACACGGCCATCGGGCAACGTGACTTGAATTTCTTCATCGCGGCGAAGAGCGTGTTCCGCCGTAACAATGACTCCCTCGCGCCAAAGGATGCCGCTCGACGAACCGCGCGCTTCGGTGTGAATGGCGACCACGGACGCCGCGGCATGATCGGTGACCTGGGCCAACGCATTCGAAAGTTCAATGAGCTCAGCTGACATTTTCCCTACCTCCTTGAACAAGATGCAACAGGAGCAAGGGCGTATACATCCGCCAGATGGCTAGGTGGGGCCTGGAAATTCGGCTAGGCGAGGGTCGCAGGCGACAATGAATCCGTTCTGTTTTTGCAATGTTTGGCAAAAAAGCAGATCCCTCGCTGCGCTCGGGATGACAGTAAGTGGAATTGCTCAGCGGCGGGCTAGGGCAGGTAGGGCATAGGGCCGGAGTCTTCGACGAACTTTTTAAGGGCGGCCATGACGGCGGGGCGAGTGAAGAGTTCGCAGAAGAGATCGATCTCGCGGCGAAGCTCATCGTGGGGAATGGGCTTGATGAATTTCTTGGCGGCCGCGCGGGTCGCGGGGTCGTATTTGGTGATTTGCGCGGCAGTCGAGCGGGCGATGCCAAGGGCTTCGCCTTCACCGGCAAGCTGCGCCACGAGGCCGACGGCTTGAGCGCGAGTAGCGTTGACGGTTCGTCCGGTGAAAAGCAAATCGCGCACGAAGGCGTTGCCAAGATCGCGTTTCAAGCGCGGAATGCCGCCGAAGCCGGGGATGAATCCGAGACGCAGTTCGGGGAAGGCAAAGCGCGCCATTTTGTCGGCGATAAGCATGTCGCAAGCCAGGGCCAGCTCAAGTCCGCCGCCGAGACAGGCGCCATGAACGGCAGCGATGGTGACAAAGGGAGCGGCATCGATGGCGTTCAACACGGCGTGGATGCGTTCGAGAAAAGCGCGCACGCCTGCAGGGCGATCTTTCGCAGGAACTGACGCGGCAGTCGCGTACAGCTCGCGCAAATCTCCGCCCGCGGAGAAAACGGACTTGCGCGCGCTGACAATGATGCAGACGGAAGTCTCCGCCGCCAGTGATTCGAACGCAGCTACGAATTTCTCCAGCTCCGCGAGCATGGCCGTGCCAATTTCGTTGGCAGGAGCATGATCGAGAGTCAGCTCAATCACGCCTTCACGCCATTCCCAACGCAACGTTTTGCCAGTGAACTTTTTCATTTTTCACGCGTGCTGCTTGCTGGCTGCTTCGCGAGTGCCTTTCGAATCGTACATGGCATTGATTTCGGAAGCATATCGCGCATTGATGGTGTCGCGGCGGATTTTCCCCATGGCCGTGAGCATCCCGCTCTCCGGAGTAAATACATCACGAATCATCGTGAAATTTCGAATCTGGCGGTAATGCGGGAGTTCCGGATTCACGGCATCGAGCGCGGATTGAACGGCTGCAGGTTCGACCGCGCCGGTCACGAGCGCGCAAAGGTAGCCGCGTCCATTGCCAACGACTACAACCTGCTGCGCGGCCGGAAGGAGTCGCGCTAGTTTTTCCTCGATCGGTTCAGGCGCGATGTTGTGTCCTGAATTCAAGATGATCAGGTTCTTGATGCGGCCGCTGATGCGCCAATTCCCGCGAACGTTGACTTCGCCTTGATCACCGGTATGGAACCAGCCATCCTCAAGCACGCGGGCGGTTTCTTCCGGGCGGTTCCAATAACCAGGGAAAATGTGCGGGCCGCGCACGACAATTTCTTCGTTTTCAGCGACCTTCATCTCGATGCCGGTGATCGCAGCGCCCACGTAACCGGGCTCGACAGGGACGCGCGGATCGTCGAGGGTGCAAATGCCGGTGGTTTCCGTAAGCCCATACGCTTGGAGCACGGGAATGCCAAGCATCAGGAAAAACTGTTGCGTTTCCGGAGCGAGCGGCGCGGAGCCGCAGATCAGCGCCCGGATGTGCGGGCCAAAACGCACGCGAATCTTTCGAAAGATGAGCGCGCGACCAAGGGCAAGCCAGAACGCATCGAGTGCGCTGCCGCGCCCGACGTGCCTGCGCCGCCAGGAGGCGCGCGCTTTCGAAAACAGGGATCGCATGATCGCGGGGCGCTTGGCGATGGCGTCATCCACGCCGCGGCGAACGCGCTCGAGCAGCATGGGGACATTCAGAAAATAATTCGGCGAGGACAAGCGGATTTCGTCGGCGAGCTTGTTGAGATCCGTGGAAAGAGTAAGAACACTCTCGCGCATGAGACAAGACAGCAGCAAAATCGTAGAGGCCGCAAAATTGAACGGGAGGTAATGAAAGACGCTTTCGGGTTCGTGGGGCGCGCCCATCAGTTGATCGAGGCGTTCGGCGGTGCAGGAGAGCATGTGGGTGAGATTTCCGACGTTGAGGCAAACGCCTTTCGGTTCGCCGGAAGTTCCGGAAGTATAAATAATCGTGACGATATCGGTGTCCTGGCGCGGATTGGGAGCGTCGGGCAGGTGGGATTGTGGCGCTGATTCGCGCAGGGCTTCCTCGAAAAGGACGCGGCGCGGAGCCTCGGGCCAAGTCTGGGCTACGCTCTCGCCAAGAGTGGCGTCACTCACAAAAATGAGGCGCGGTCGGCAATCCTTCATCATGGCGGCGAGATCGGCGGGGGCCTGGCGGAAATAGAGCGGCACGACAATCGCGCCTTCGGCCATAAGCGCCAAATGGAAAGCCGTCCACCGAATGGAATTGGGCGCGAGGAGGACGCAGCGGTCTCCGGGCTGGACGCCGGAGCTGCGAAGGAACAAGCGGACAAGCTGAACGTGGTCGAGCAATTCCCTGCCCGTCACGCTGACAAAGCGATCGCCATGAATTTCGCGAAGAACGACGCGGCCACTCGCGCGGTTCAGTTGAGCGAGAATCGCTTCTAGAAAACTGGGCATGCAGGATCAGCGAACTGCCGCGAGCGCGGCCGGCGAAAAATCGTAACGCTCGGCAAGCTGAGTCAAATTCTTGGTAAGCGGCGGCAGATAGTCTTCCCAGGAAAAAACGCCGGAACGCAGCGGAAATTCGGGATAGGTGCGCCGGACCACGTCTTCGAGGAACGTGCCCATGCGAGCCATCACTTTGAGATTGCGGATAACGGTTTGACCGATGCCTTCGCGGACGGAATCGGCTTCCGCAACCAGCGTTTCCATGACATGAAGAAGCTTCGGTTCGAGGTCGGCGTCATCGACGGTAAGAAAGAGATGCTGGTGCCCGCGCTCGCGCATGAGATTGCGGATGCGCTCGTCCATGGTGACGCCCGCGGAGGCCACGAGGCTAGGCATGCAAGTCACGATGCCGTGGTAGCGCGAAGAAACCATGTAGGAGCATGCGCGGAGGATGGAAACAAGCTGGAACATGTCGTAATCGTCGGAAGTGAAAACCGGCGTCCCAGGAAGGCGCGCGGCAATCTCGCGGCAAGCGACTGCGTCAAGGCGTTCCATGGCCACAAGAATTGGAAATACGCGGTGGCGTTGAATGAATGCCTTCGTAGCCTTGGTGAATCCAGAAATGTAGTGCTCGAATTTCCTATCCACTTCGGAGCCGGATTCGAAGAAATAAACGGTGCGGTACTGGCTGTCCTTATAGGCCCCGGTCGTTGCGCGCGCGATGTATTTCGCGATGGAAGCTTTCACCGGCCAGACAAAGGGATGAATCGGACACAAGACAAGGATGGGCGTTTTTTCATCCCAGCCGGCATCGCGAAGCGCCTTGCGGGCGTATTCGGGAGGATGCGGCTCGAACGTCCAGGCCGTATCGCTGCCAAGCTCCGTCGGGATTCCGAGCGAACTGAGGAGCGTTTGCGATTCCACGTTTCGAGTAATGACCAGGGAATCTGGGACGTAGCGCGCGCACATCGATTGAATGAGACCGTCCATGTGGCCGGCCTCGCCCCCGTATGCGAGAGAGAGCTTGTTTTCAGCCGAGGCGAGTCCCAGGGAACCGATCATCATGGTGGTGAGGGCGTTGGCAAACTTGCTCTTGAACATCGAGCCCTCACAGGCGATGACGCCATGATTTTGCCGCACCTCGCGAAAGAGAAACGGTGGGTAAACATCGGGAAGGTGAACCTGGCGCGTACCTTCGAAGTAGCCTTTGGTGCGGTCGAAATTTTGCGTCATGACGCTGAAATTGACGTGATCCGCGCCAAGAACATGGCGAATCTGCCGCAGCATTTCCTGGACGCGCACATCACTGCCGGTGTTGCGCGTACCGTTGTAACCGGCAAAGAGCAGCTTCAGTTTTTCACCAGGCGTCCAGCGTTCGCCGAGGCCAAGCATCCAACCGAAGCGCGTGATTTCAATCAGAGCGCTGACCCAGGCAACCAGGAGAAAATCGGTCATGCGCGGATTCTCCCTGCAGCCACATTTCTCACCGCGCCCGGAGCAGCGGGCCAAGGCTTGGCGGGAAACTGGAATTTATTTTCGCGGCAATATTTCAGAAGCGGTGCCGCGTACGCCGAGAATTTCGCCGGCGCTTCGCCGAGTTCCGCGACGACGCGGGAATTGTCGAACACGGTGTTCCAGTCGAGATAGGGCCAGAAAACTTTCAGCAGGGAGGCGCCGTATCCCGCAGCGCCGCTGCGATTGGCGACCCAATTGACAGTGCTGGAAAAAGGTCCGCCCAGAGAGGGGAAATACAGGGGCCGAAGCATGGCGCCGGCCTGGGCAATGGCATCAGTCAGCTCCTGGTAGGTCTCGGAGCCCGTGCCAGCGGACAAGTGGTAGATGCCGTGGGCGGGCGGCTCTTTTTGATGAATGGTCACGACGGCTTTGCCGACATAGTTGGCCGGCACGATATCGATTTTATCCTGGGGACGAAGCGGAAGAACAGGCATCTGCGCGAGAACGTGGAACGCCTGGACCATATCGAATTGGGAAGTCTCCGGGCGGCGGCTGTCGCCCATAACGATGGCGGGGCGAAAAATCGTCTTGGGCACATCGGGGAGGAGTTGATTCGCCATGTGCTCGCAGAATTTTTTGGTGCGCGCATAGGGATCGTAATCGGAGCGGGACCAGTCGATTGCGGCGTCTTCGGTGACGACTTCGTTTTTTCTTTTGCCGGCAACGGCGACGGTGGAAACGTGCGAGTAACGGCGCAGGCCGTTGCGATTCTGGGCGCGGCGGGCGAGTTGAATGACTTCGAGAGTGCCTCGCAGGTTGACATTCAGGCACTGCTTCTCCGATTTTCTGTTCAGCGAAGCGGCGCAATGGATCAAGGAATCCGTGGTGTCAACAAGGGCATGGTATTCGTCATCGGGGAGTCCAAAGTGTTCGCCGGTGAGGTCACCGCGAAAAATGCGGACACGCGTGTTCAGGCATTCAGCAAATTCGGGAAACTCGAAATGGAGTTGCAGCGAAGTCCAGAGGCGTTCGCGGGCTTCTTGTTCGGTTTTGGCGCGAACCAGGAGGTTCAGCTTGTCGCGGTAGCCGGTGAAGAGCCCCGCGGCAAGATAACCGCCCAGGTAGCCGGTCGAGCCGGTTACGAAGATCGCCATAAAGGGTCTGACGGCGTAGCGGCTTTGGAAAGAGTCGCTCCATGCGCCGGATCGCCAGTCCAATCCAGCGCGCGTGGCTCGCGCGATTCGAGTGGGCGGCCTTCCATCAGCGGATAGCACCAGCGGCGCAGCGCTGGGATGTGAACATTAATCCAGTAGTCCCACCAGTCGATGGATTCCGGGGCGAATTCGAAGAGCGGACGCTCGTCTGGCGGGAGCATGGCGGAAAGCAGCCGCGCGTTTTCGCATTCGAAGACGTGTTCGTTGTGCAGAATAAACGGCTCGTAGAGTTCGATCAGTTTTTCGGCGCGGATCAGGTCGCGTTCCGCGCGCGCGAGCGGCGGCTTCTTCATGCGAAGGGAAATGGCTGCGCGATTGATGCTGGAGATCACAGCCTTCTGCATGGGAATCGAGAGGCGTTCGTAACGCTGCTTCGAGACTGGGATGGATTCAAACTTTACCTTGAGCCAGCTATCGATGCCGTTTGTCGTGCGGTAGTGCTTGCGGTGGGCAAGCCCAGTGAGTTCGATGCTGCGTCCCATGTTGACGGGATTGATCGCGGAAGTCGCAAGCTGGTACAGGCGGGCGTGGCGGCGCGCGACAACAGCCGAAGCGATGAGCGTCATTCCGCGGCAGACCATGTCGACAGGGATCACGTCAAGACACTTGCGTTCATTCGAGGGAAGCTGGCGGAAATTCGTGCCGAGAAGGTAGGAAAGCGGACCGGAGGTGTTGATGCCTTCGTTCCAGCCGGTGAAGGGAGAGCGCTCCGAGCTTTCCACGATGGACGGGCGGACGATGGCGATGGGCAGATCGCGGCCACGGCGCGCGAGGATGGACTCGCCGAGACTTTTTGTGAAGGTGTACGTGTTCGGCCAGCCGAGATGCTGCGCGCGGCGCAGGCCGACGCGTACGAGCCTGTTGCGGGCCCACCGTGCACGATTGCGTTTCAGAACACCGTCAAGCTCCGCGGCGGGAGCGGAAGCTTCATTGCCGCCGCGCCCCAGCGCCTGGCGGCGAAGGGCCTTGTCGAGCTCCGGACTCCCGGCGCGTTCTTCGATGCGGCGAATCGTTTCTCGCAGCGACGCGATTTCGCGCTGGGCGTCGAATTGGGCATCGCCGGCGGGATTGTAATTGTCGTGCAGCTCTTCGGTGACGCGGCCGTCACGCATGCCGACAACGTAGCAAGTGGAAAGATGCATGAGACCAGCGTGATGGCACTTGCGGAGAAAGTCGAGCAAATGGATCGCAGAATCCACGTTGGAAGAGAGGGCGTCGCGCAAATCAGGATTGAAGTCCGTCAAGCCCGCGCTGTTGACGATGAGGTCGAGTGAATTTGCGAGCCGGGCTTGCGTTTCCTCGTCGAGTCCCAGGCCGGGGAGACTGACGTCCCCTTCGACGACTTCCAGTTTCTGCTTGAGAAACGCGGCGAGCTTGCGGCCATGGCGCTCGTGGAGGATATCGAAAGCAGGAGATTCCTCGACGATTTTTTCGAAGCGGCGGAGCGCAGAGGTGGTGCGGTTGCGGCGAATCAGCAGCGTGATTTTGCCAATGTTGGGAATATTTTCGAGCAAGTCGACAAGCCAGACCTTGCCGATGAACCCCGTTACACCGATGAGAAGCAAGTGCCGGTTTGCCAGATTTTCGCGCGCCGAGAGACGCTCGACACGCGGAGTTTCCCCGAAGAGCGCAACGGACTTGCCCAACGCAACGGCTGGCCGGGCAGTGGACTTCAACGCGTTTTCAAGATGCCCGGGCTTGTTCGTCCAGCCAAGCTGGCTAAGAAGTTTCTCGCGCGGGATGCGGCCATCGGTCTCGCCGCTGGCGATCCACGCCAAAGGTCCTCGCGGTCGCACGATGGGATCCAGGAGCCGCCCGGTGGCTTTGCCGTCGCGAAATTCCAAGCGATTCGAGATAAACGAGTCCACGCCGAAATGGTGCGCCAACGGCCGAAGTATGTTTTCCAGGAGCTGGCCCACCAGGACGACGCGCTCGCCATTGCGGACCGCTTCGATCAGCTTCTCGGCGGCCTCGCGGCGCAATTGCGGCTTCAAAACATAGTGAAAGTATTCTTCGCCCAGGAG
>Ga0137401_10000787_pt1 | contig 13060 bp, 10 predicted proteins | sample CZOMad1_1_16fung_FD_108286 | JGI IMG/M metagenome (GOLD analysis project Ga0137401, IMG submission 108286) | Vadose zone soil fungal communities from Angelo Coast Range Reserve, California, USA - CZOMad1_1_16fungal (Illumina Assembly) | ecosystem: Environmental > Terrestrial > Soil > Vadose...
CACCCATAATCCAGTCATTGCCGAATCCTGTGATTGGATCCACGAGATGAAAGATGGCCGCATCACTGCCAGTCACCCGCGCGGACGACGGCGATCAGCCTCCTGAAACGGCGGAAACTGACCCCTGCCGTGGCTAAGATTCAAGGGGTCGGCTTGGCTCGGAAAAGGGGGGCCGGCTCAAAAAATGCCTAACGAATGGGAAGTGACGGCTGCTCTACAAAGCTGCGCTCACCGGCTGGGATCTGTTCAAGACGAGCCGTCCGCGGAATTTCAAGCCAGCCTGCCTCATCAAAGAACCACAAGCGGCGTTCCAGTTTGACGAAGAGTGCATGAGCGGAGGACAAGATGTCGATCGGAACCGTGAACTCACCCGTGAAGGCAGTGCCACGATATCGCGCAAGCCCAAGGCGCTGCTCAGTAAAGCAATCCGCCATTTCCACGCAAGAAGAGCGATCGGGGATTTGCATATCCACGCAACGCAACGCGCCGGTTGGATCATGTCCCAAAACAAAAAGCTTTGGCCGTTTGGAGCGGATTGGCTTCGCGGAAAGCCGGAGCGTCACGTGCAGTTTACGCTCTTGTCTCGAGATCGAACGAATCGGCCCATCGGCAACACACGATTCGGCCGATACGAGTTTGCGGAAATGTTCCGGACGAGTCGCGTATGCGAGAAAGCGCCACCGCGACAGCTTGAGTTGCGTTTTGTGAGAATGGATCGCTCGCTGCTTGGCTGCCATCTCTAGTCTTGATTGTCGAAGCTTCTGTGCGCCGTCGAAGAAGGCCGCGCTCCTGCCGTGAACGGCGTAGCTCCACACCGACATCTGCGGTCTGTCCGAAAAAAACTCTGCTAGGACGAGCCGCAGCATCACCGCCAGCGCGCTATGATCGGGATGCGTGTCCGCAATCGAAGGGACAAGAAGATGAGTCGGCGACCAATTCCTAATGACTGTCCGGAACCGCTCGAGTGCGGATCGGCAATTGCACTTCAACAAATCTGTCAATCCTTGATCGGGCAAAGCGAGAAAACGCACGCTCGACGCGCTAACACCCAGAATGCGCAGCGCCCCCAGCGCTTCTGCGCGCCGCAATTTTCCCCAGCGCTTCCGATCAGCTGCGTTCAAGCGCCACTTGCGTTCCAGCACACGCTGCGGCCACGGATTATCATCGCCATCCGTCGCATAAACGACACGAATGGGAGCATCCGCGCGGACGGCACGTTGCAGAATGATGCCGCAAGCGAGCGCTTCGTCGTCAGGATGCGGTGCAATCAGCATCAATCTTGAGTCGGAAGTGAACATCGGAGCAGACATAGGCATCAATCTGTTTAAGCAGAAGAGTAACCAAAGGCAATCAGTAAGCCCGATCAACCATCAGACGAAATATGCTGCGACAGTGTAAAATGCTGATTCACTGCTTGCGACCAGAGCGGAACCACTCTGAACTTGTTCACGATCAGATCTCTCGTTCTGGGCGTGTAGCACCAATCAAAGCTCGCGCTGAGGAACCCTGGATCGCCCCATGAGAGTCTGCGCTACTTACTTCACGGCTTCGCGCAGCGAGATTGAAAAGGAGCTGCAAATGTTTGAGAAGCTTCTCGGTGTAATCCGACCACGAACGAAACTTTCTGGCTCGCGCTTCTACACATAATCGCGCATAAGTTGCCTGATCTGTGAGCAATTTTTTAATCCCGGCGGCAATCGCATCCTCACTTGTTTGATCGACAATCAAACATCCACCACCGCGGGCAACTTCTCCAAGCGCGCCGTTTCCGCCACAGACGCACGGTTTACCATGCCAAAGACTCTCGAGAATCGGAATACCGAACCCCTCCATAAGGGAAGGATAAACGGTGAACAAGCATTCTCGATAAGCCTGATGGAGCGTGCGATCGTCCACATGTTTAAGCCAGCGAATGGGTCGCCCGAGTGACTGCAGCCGCCAGGCTTCAAGCGCCACTCTCTTTCCCCAGTTCGTGCTCGAACCAATGAGTTGAAGTTCGAATTTGACGCCGCTGTCCCATAGTTTTTTGGCCGCTTCAAAGAGTCGTATGTGGTTCTTGCGCGCATTAAAGGAGGATACGTAGAGGATAACTGGCCGCGCGCTATGCGCGGCGGACCGTTCATTCTCATCAAATTCCAGCGGCCAATGCGCCACAAAGGTTTCTGCTCGGGCAGTCACCCCATTTCGCTTCCAGAATTCAAAGAGATCGGCGCGTGATTGGTTTGAAACGCAGATCACGAGGTCAAACGCTGCGAGCAACTTGATGTAATTCCGAAACTTTTCCATTCGACGCCCCGATAGAAGAGACAATCGCAGGTCCGCAGCATCGTGGAAGATCGCAACAGACCGCGCGCCGGTTTGTCGCGTCATTTCCGGCAACTTCTGCATTCGGCGATCGGTAAACGTACCCGGAACGAAAAGTAAATCGTCATTTTGCAACAGGGTAAACATGTCGACGCTGCCGTTACGGAGCAGACGCAGGAATGCGTGCGGCAAATCTTCCCTTGCATGAGGATGGCTTATCGGGCGGTTGTATCGGCAAAACGGCGTTCTGAGGTACTCCATTTCCTGTGAGCCGAGGCGCTGATAAAAATTACCCAGCCTGTTCCAGCAAAAAGGTGTAACGGGGACACGTGCGGCCAGCTCTGTGAAAAGCTGGCGAGTCATGCGCTGCATGCCGCTATTTCGGGCAGACTGGCACGAGCTCGTGACGTCAATCAAGATATTCATTTACTCATTGAGAAGATGCGTTCTCATCAAATAACCCCTATAGCAACACGATCATAGCAAGCGAGACCCTCACACCACTTCAGGCCCAGAAGAAATTTCGCGCAGCATACTTCTCACTTCGAGTGAGTCGAATGTTTTCGGGAACATCTCCATTCGCTGAAGAAACATCGGAAGCAACGACCGCTTTACGTTGTGCGGCAAGAAGCGAGACGCGCGGATGGCTCGCAGAGTAGCGACGGGGCGTTGGATCAACATGAGAAAGATACGGAAAGTCGCGTCCAGCCACCAGAAAACTCGCTTCGGCGTCGTGCTCGCAAGATAGCACTTGATAGGAAGCATGAGTGCCGCGCAATCGTTACGCGTAAGCAAAGAATGATGTCGCTCGTAGATTTCCGGTAACGCACGTCCGAACATTGCTTTTAGGCAACCGAGCTGCGAGCTATCCTGGCGCACGCTGACTTGGTTTCCGTGAAAGCGCCACATTGTCAGCTTTCTCGGTACATGGACTGTTCCGGCGAGGTTTGTCAGACGGATGAGCCAGCCCAAATCGGCGACTGAACCTACGGTAGTGTCGAACGGCTCTGCGGATTGTGCCAGAGACGTGCGAATCAGCAGCTGAGTAAGAGAAAAGTAAACGCTCTTCGCAGAAAAATGCAGAAGACAGTCGTGCGGAGGTGGCCGGTAGTTGGGATTGTGCGTGATGGGGTAGGAACGAACGACGTCCAGGGCAAGCAAGTCATCGACCGATTCGGCCGGTAAATAACTGGCCATGTCTTCTCTTGTAAGTTGTTTGCCGTCGCGATTGATCAGCGACACATCACAAGCAGCGATCCCGGCCTCCGGACAAATCGTGAATGCTTCGAGCAGTGTGGCGAGAAAGTCCGCGTGCATTGTATCATCACACGTGGCGATGAGGAGAAACTCGCCGCTTGCCAGTTCCATTCCACGATTCAAAGCCGCATAAACTCCTTCGCGCGGGATTTGATAAAGCCGAAAACGCGGATCGGCTAATGCGATTGATCGAAAAAATTCCCAGCTGCCGTCGGTCGAGTGGCTATCAAGAACGATCGCTTCCCAATCTGTGCACGTTTGTGCCAAGAGGGAATCGATCCTGGGTTTGAGATATGCCCGAGCGTTTAGGCATGGCAACAGGATGGAAATTTTCGGCGGTTGGTTCATCGTAACTAGACGGAAGAAAGTTAAGGTAGCGCTCGCCGAGCGCAAGTAGAAGCCTCGTGCTCTCATCGGTGTTGCCTCCGATTCGGTATGGAAATTATTTAGGCGAATCCCTAACTGTAAAAGCCCCCTGATCTGGGACAGCTTCCGTATTCGGATGCGCGGCAACTTCGTTCTAGGCGACGATTTTTCGATCTTTCGACGTCTGGGGGTCACACAATCTCAATACGACTTCTGTGGCGGAAAGTTTTGAAAAGCCGATTTTTCAAAGCGACTTCTCCAATTCGCTGAGGCGACGGATTACTTCCGATACAACGGTTCGAACGTCGCCGCTCGGTTGATTGTTTCCGAGTTCGGCCAATAGATTCCTAGCTTGTTGTAGGATTTTGCGTTTTTCGTCGATTGTCATGCCGTCAAACTCAGCATAGGTTGAGCCGTGCCAAAGCGCGACACGAGCCAAGAAGCCTTGCGGCAAGTCGAGACGATCACCGATTCCAAGCCGGTCCGGGGCGAAACGTTGCTCCGGTCGCGAAAGCTAAAGCGGCAGCTCGCGGAAGCCCGCAAGCGCGCCATAGAAGAGAGACTAACAGGCGAGATCCTGAATTACTATAACCAATCGGAGGCAACACCCTCTCATCTCGAAACTAACTCGCTTTTCCCAACTTCTCGCAGATTTCTGTCGCGTAATCGGACCAAGTTCTGAACTCCCGGCGCTCGATTTCATTGATCAGCGTCTCGCGCAACACAGGCTGCGTCGCCAGCGCGACGATTGCCTGTGAAAGTTGCAATGGATCGCGAACATCGCAGGTCAAGCAACCACCGTCTTTTGCAATCTCGGCCATCTCACCAAAATTTGCGCAGATGCACGGACGGCGATTCCACAAGCTTTCGACAATGGGAAGCCCGAAGCCTTCGACTAGCGATGGATAAACAGTGAAATCGCAGTCGCGATAGAAATCGCTGAGCTGATGATCGGTTGCTTTGCCGTGCCAGGTCACGCTTCGGTTCCGCGCCGCCACGCGCTCCACAAGATCGATTATGAACTCTGCATCTCTGTAGCGATCGCCAACCAGATGAAGCTGCACCGGGTTCGAGATTGTGGCACAACCCAGCTCGAACGCTTCGAGCAACGTTTTGTGATTCTTGCGCGGGTCCAGCGTGGAAACGCAGAGAATTGTTATCGGACCGGAAAAATCGAAATCCTTCGCGGAAGAGCGCTTCTCGCCAACCAACTCGCCGGGAAGCCGGCAGACGCTTAACTGCGGTGGTCGTTGCGCGTGCTTTTGCACAAAGGTCCGAAATTGCTCCGCCGCCGAATCGGAAACCGCAATCACAAGGTCGGTGCCGCAAAGCGCCTTCATGTATTCAGGATGACATTCGACAGCCTCAGCACGCATCAGGTCCGGATGGGAGAGCGGGATCGCGTCGTGAAAGATGGCGGCCACACGCATTTTTCGCCACCGCGCGTGGTCAATCACGCGCAGTGCTCGATTGCCATAAATTATCTCCGGCAAGACAAGCCATGATCCGGCTGGAGATTCGGAACGAACGCCTTCGATACGTTGAACTACTCCCAGGCGCTCATTCTGCTTCCGATTCAGCGGCAATAAACCGTCACGCCATTTCGACCAGCGCATCACTTGAAGATCAACGCCACGCTTGCTCAGTCCCCAGAGCAAACCGCGCACGACGGTTTGCGCTCCAGTCCTCGCCCCGGTTTTTGCGGCGTGAGTTGCGTCGACAAAAATTGTTCCTATTTCGCCCGAGCGGATTCACCAATGTCGATCTTGCGTCCGCAATCTCAAGTCAAACTTAGAGCGTGCGATCGAACGCTCGATATTGAATTGCTTCGCTGACTTACTTGGGTGAGATGTCGATTCTTGCGATCGAAAATCAAAGCTCCACCGGTGCTCCCTCACGTTCCGCGCCAATGCGATGTGGCACACGAGATTTCCGAGTGGACGCCATTTCGACGCTCTGCTAAAATGTCCGGGCAATTATCTCTGGCTGGGCCGGAGCGCCAAGAGCTCATTTCTAGTCACACTCCGGGAACATTATATTGCCGCTATGGTCCGCTTCATGCGCGGAACGCTTGGGTTTGTCAATGAACAGCGCGAAAGCCTGGCACACAGAACTGATCTTATTCGGCAAGCGCAGCCGATTCGCCAAAATAAGAGAAACGGGTAGAAATCCTCGATGACCTTGCTTGGCTACCGCTTATCGCGGCTCACTCGCATCGCGCTCGTATGTGTCGTCTGTGTGCTTCCGCTGCGTTATGTATTAAACCGATTTTCGCCAGAGACGTACTTTACAAGTCTGATCTACTACGGCGCAGATTTTTATGCGACCGCGATACCGGAGGTGCGACAGATTAAGCCAAAGCTTAGCTCCGCCGGCGGCTACGACGGCCAATTCTATTCCCAAATAGCTATCCATCCATCGTTGAGAACAGTTGGACTAAGGGAATCGTTGGACGCTCCTGCTTACCGCGCAATGCGGCCCTTTCTGCCGTGGTTAAGCTATCTCGCAGGATTTGGGCGCCCATTCTGGATACTGCAAGCGTATGCTCTGTCCAACCTGCTGTTCTGGTATTTGCTCGTTTTTGGGCTCCTGCATTACCTGCGTCCAACGTCAGGTCGCGACTATTTATGTATTCTTGCAGCGTGCTTAAGTTCCGGGGTTCTGTTTTCCCTGCAACGCGCATTGGTGGATCTCCCTGCGGCTACACTCTGTTTCTTTGGAGCGTCGCTCGCCGAAGAGTTTGCTGTGGTCGCGATTGCCGCAGCAGTCCTAACCAAAGAGACTTATATATTACAACTGATTGAAAGATCTTTCCGCAGGGGAAAAACCGGGAGTCTCGCTCCGGCAATGACTAAGTATGCATGCATCTTGGTTCCAGCGTTGCTGTGGCATTCATATGTGCATTTCACCTTTGGACCTACTCACTTCGGAACAAACGTCGGCTGGCCGTTTTCCGGATATCTTGCGGCCATACTCGAAGCAACAAAAACGTTGCCTCATAAACACCTCGGCTTCTCTGCAGTTACACCTCTGCTTGCGCCGCTTTCCCTTCTTGTCCAGGGCTTCTACCTATTCTGGGCGCCACGGTCTGATTCAATTTACCGCCGCACTGGAATGGCGTTCGCTGTAGGCTCAATCTTTCTAAGCAGCGATGTCTTTGTGGAGCAAATATCGTACTGCCGGGATTTGATACCAGTTAGTCTCGCGTTCAACATTACGTTGATGCAAAATAACCCACGTCGCTTTGTATTCTGGTTCGTTGCCGGCAATGCGGGCTTAACGATGGGTTTGGTGCAGCTAATCCGCGGGTAAAAGGCGGACTTCGCGCGCCCAGTAAATGAGGGATTCTCACCAAACCGACCGAAACGCGCCGGCAGCTGGCGTTGATTTTTTAAATAACGCTCGATTGACAGTTGGAGCGCCGCGCCGCTCGAACGGAGAGAAATCGTTCAGGCTTCGACCGATTCGTCGCTGAACGAATCCTCTCGCGACGCGTTCGAGCGAAATGAACGCAAGGAAGACGAGCAGAATCACGTAAGCGTAACGAACCTGGCCCGTGGCGTGAAAATGATACGCCAGGGCCATCCACCAGGACATCTCGACCACGTAGTCAAGAAGGTGTTCCCCTTTGCCGGATTTTGTCATGTGAACTTTCAGACGTGCCAGCTTTCCGTCAACGCCGTCGAGAACTCCAACAATCAAGGCAAGCAGTGCTCCGGCCCAAAGGTATCCCAAAGCATAAAGCAGCGTCACGCTTAAGCCGAGAACTCCGGTCCCAAGCCTGATCTGATTCGGAGTTATAGGCGTTCGACAGATGTGCGAAACAGGCCACTTCTCAATCGGCGTACGCATAAGCCTCGAAAAATCGGGACACCTTCTTGTGTCGCGTCGCGCAGCCGACCGAGGAAGCGCCAAGCGTAACCAAACCCACCGACAGTTGGCAGCGCGCGGCTCCGCCGTTAATCTTGCGGGCGATGGAGAACATCCTGCCAATCTTAATCGCGGATGCGCCCGAGGCTTTGATGGAATTGTGCGGCGTCAACTTACTCGAACGTTTGCTCCGCATTTTGCAACGACTCGGTTTTCGTCGCGCGATTGTTTTTTCCACAACACCGGGAATCGTCGGGGCTGAATTGGCGAAGCGTTCGTGGGCGCGCGAAAAAGTAATTGTCCATCTTGTCTCGGGCGCAAATGGACCCCTAACTGCCCAACTGCTTTTGGAACAAAGCCCGTCGGAGCGCTTCTTAATAGTACCGGCAAATATTTATTGTGACGCACGTTTGCTTGCCGCTCTTTGCGCGAAAGATTCGCCCACCGCGCTCGTCGATTCCAATCCCCCGGAATTCGCGCGATCTTTAATTCGAAGTCCGTGTGGGCCGGCATTGGTCACGAAAGATTTTCTTTCTGCGTTTTTGCCCACAGCGCCGTTTTTTGAGGAACTAAAAGACGAGATCAACAACGGCGAGATCGACCTCATAGACGCGGCGGAGGAGGATGATTACATCGTCAGCATGCGTCGGCGCGTGCGGCCGGTCTGTTTTCCGGCGCCGCCCGAGAAGAACCGCCGCGCGGCTGAGCGGACCATTCTCGATTCCGCCCAGAATGGAACGCTCGACCTTCCGGCTTATTTCCACGCACCGATCGAAACGGGAATCATCTCACTTCTTTGCAAAACGCGAATCACACCGAACCAAATTACGATTGCCGGTTTCATCATCGGATGCGGGGCGACCGCGGCCTTCGCGCTTGGCCGTATCGGGCTCGGAATCGTCGCTGCTCTCATATTTGGCATCGTCGATGGACTGGACGGAAAGCAGTCACGCGTCAAAATCGAAATGACCGAGCGCGGAAAGTGGGAACATCATCTCGATTATTTGATCGAGAATTCGTGGTGGGCGGCTATCGCTTTTGATTTGTGGCGAAGCGGCCAATTTCCAAACGTGTTTTATTTTTTCGCTCTGCTCATCGGATCGCACTTATTGGATGAATTCGCGAAACGCCGGGCGAAAATGGCGAAAGGCCGCCTGCTGGATGACATTACACCGTTCGACCGTGCTTTCCGGCTGATCGCGGCTCGTAGGAACGTTTACGTTTGGATACTGGCGTGCGGTTTTTGGTTAGACGCTTTTCGACAAAGTTACGCCGTCATCTGCGGATGGGCTGCCGTTAGTGCTGCCGTTCATCTGGCGCGTTCCATCTGGATTTGTGATAGCGCTGGGCACCGCTTTGTCGGCATCCGGAGTTAAGGAACGACGAAACATCGATGGAATGCGTTTGGTGCGTGCGACGATTTCGTTGCCGAGAACGCGAACCGGTTTCTCCACGAGAAGTGAAGTACTCACTGCGCAATAAACGCCACAACCTTCCTGGCACGACTTTTTGCGGTAGTTTGCGTAGAGATCATCCAAAGTTACGTCCATGATGTGCTTGTCCGTGTGCACCATGCTGCAGATCCAGAATTTTCCTTGCGCGGAGACGAAGAATAATTTGTAGCCGGCCATACAGGTCCACTCAACGTGCTCGCCGCGGAGGAGACTGCGTTGGTAATTAAGGATGGCCTCGCTGGTGTGAATCTTTTCCCCGCGACGTTTTCGTTCGATCATCGAATCAATAAAGCGTTCGAGTTCTTCACGCGGCCCGCGCTCGACGCGAAACCGGTGCAATGGGTCCGCATGCACGAGGCGAACTTCGGTCGGAATTCCGCGCGACAAACCGGTCTCGAGTACTGCCCGTGATTCGGGCAAGGTATCGGCACAAATCACGCCAGTGATATGAAGGCTGATCTTTGAATCACGAAAATAATCGAGCTTGGGCAAGATCGTCTTGAACGACTTTTTTGTAATTGGACTCGGTGTCATCCGGTCAACGCTGATCTGCATGACCTGCAAGCCGGCATCTTCGAGTTCCGCGAGAAGCTTACGAGTGAGGAGAAAACCGTTAGTGGTCAGGCTGGTGGCAAAGCCCAGTTCGCGGCAGTAGCGAACAAGTTCGACAATATTCGGATGCACAAGCGGCTCGCCGCCGACCAGAGCGATCCGCATCGTGCCAAGCTCACGAATTTTCCGTATCCATTTTTTCAAATCGTCGAGGCTCGGATGCGGCCGGCTGTTGTCGTACTCGGTGCAATAGGCACAATCGAGATTACAGCGATCGGTCACGTAAAGACTGCATTGCAGCGGTTTGCGGTCGACGAGGCGCTTGCCCGATTCCAAAATGTTATAGCCAGAAAATTCGCGGCCGATTTTGTTGAGAAGCTTCATGCGATGACGAAAGAACATGCAGCCTACGACAACTTGCCCGCGAAGCAATCGCGCTGGGAGATATCCCTTCATAACGCCAGCGACCTTCTTGGAGAGTCTCAACGGCCACCCGGCAACCCGCCAGCCATCAATCGAGCGCCGGCGAGCCCGAGCGCTACCGCCAACACCCACACCAAAAATGATCGCATTCCAACCAGCTGGCCAAACCTAGCGCATCCGATAAATCACGCCTTCGGCAGTGTGCGCCACCGGCTGGTACCGTTCCGCCAAAAGTTTGGCCAGAATCGGAAAGTTCTTCACTGGATGCCGCGCGGTTTTCGGATCGGCTTGAACGTCGACAATGTAGGTCGGCGGATGCCTGGCAAAGTCTTGCTCGAGGTTGGTCCAGGCGCCGGGCAAGATCCGGCTGCGAGTATCGAAACCCGGGATCGGTCCGCCGAAGACGTAACCCGTGAGCGGAAACGTTGCGATGTAGCGAGAGGCAGGGCGTCGGTGAGCGTCTAGATAGATTTTCGAAGTCTGGCCCCAGACGAAAATTCTATCGTCAGGGCTCGAATGCGTGGACAAATATCGTCCCGTCTCAGACGGGACGCGTAGCGGAGCCAGCCCCGTCCAGTGCACGATTGAGAAGGCAATCACCGTAAAAGACAGCCACGCGTAGGTCACCGCAGGTCGTAGGAGCCAGTGGGGCGGCTGTATTGTCCGGGACCAAAGTCGTGCATAGTACGGTGCAGCGAGCAGGGCGAGCGGAGGGATCAGTTGGACATAATAATGAGGGTAGAAGCGAGCGCCTGCTGCAGCGCCAATTGTCGAGGCACCAACCAACCCCAATAGCGCTGTTCGTTCTGCCGTCCTCCCAACCCAAATCTTACTTTGATCCCGGCAGCCCATGATCGCCCCGATTACCAAAGGCAAACAGGCTCCGATGAAGGCCAGCGTAATCAGGATTCCCTTCTGCCAAAAAACATGCGGAACGTCATGATCTCCAATCGTCCAATAGAACGCCTCGTGGAGGATGCCCTGCTTCCAAAGAACAATCGTCACCAGACCGAGGGCTGCGAAAAATCCTACCGTAAGTATAGTTGCCTGAATGATTGAATTCGTTCGGGTCAAGCTTCGGCTAATTCGGTAGCTCGGGAGAAGCAGATAGATGCCGAGAGGGACCGCTGCTATCGCGGCCGGCTGTTTGAGCAGGAAGGCCGCGCCCAGGAGCGCACCCGCCGGCAAGAGTTCGGGTCGCAGTCGCGATGAACTGCGGCGGAGCGCGATTGCCCACGCCCAGATGATAGGGAGATTCATTAGCATCTCGCCGTCGAACGTGAGGTTCTTCCACGTCCACCAGTGTTGGAAAACACCGTAGAAAAGCGCGGCAATCAAACCGGTATTGCGATCAAACAACTCGCGGCCGATCACATAAAGGCCGGCCATCGCACATAGTGTCCACACGAGTGCGACTATATGAAGCGCTGTCCAATTGAACTTGCCTGCTACTTTGAATATAGCGGCGTACGTCCAGAAGAGAAGTGGCGGCTTGCGCTCTATCGCGTCAATGTAAGGCCGCCCTCCGTCGACGATCTCGTTGGCCACGACGGAATACATTCCTTCACTGTCGATTGGCTGGGGATGCAAAAGAGACGGAAGGCGAATCGCGACCGTGAGGAGGATTATCCCAAGCACGGCGAAGCGAAACTGGCCCGACCTATGAGTTGGCACACCCATCACTATGCAAACGAATTTCCGGAGGTGGTCCTCTTAAGAGAATCGTAAATGCACGTAACTTTTTCAAAAACATCGTCAACAGTGATTGCTTGCATGCAAAGATTATTGCGGCAGACCGATTGCCGATTGTTGTAGGCGTTCACGCACGGACTGCACGCGATGCCGGCCCACAGGGCGGTCGCGATTGGCGATCGCGCGGCAAATAGCGCCGGTGTCTCCGGCCCGAACAAGGTGACGACGCGAATCGGCGTCATCGAGGCAAAATGAGCAGGGCCACTGTCATTCGTCACCAAAATCTCACTCCGCGTGTAAAGCACGAGCACTTGCCGTAGAGTCGTTTTTCCGGCAAGGGGGATGACGCGATCCGAACCGACCTCGTCTGCAAGCTGGTTATTGGGAGCGGCCTCGGCCGGCGCACCGGTAAATCCGATAAATAGGTCCGGGTAACGTTCGAGCAGCCGCCGCGCAAGTTCGACATAACGCAGCACCGGCCAACGCCTTAGCGGCAGCAAGTCGCTCGCGTTCGGGTTGAGCAGGATGAGTGGCGCAGAACCGATGCGGGGATTTTCGCGTTGTAGCAATGCATCCACCTCCGCAACCTCGCCTGGCGCCGGATTGAATTTGGCGAAGGATTGAGTCGCGGGCGGCTTGAAGTCGAAGGTCGGGAGCACGGCCGGATCGCGGGTCAGCGCTTCAACCATGGCTTCGAACATCTGACTGGTGTGGAGATGCGGATTGTAGAGAAGCCGATGCGTCATCAGGTCGCCGCGGTAAGGGCCATCGCCAAAAAAAGTATGAAAACCCACGCGTGATTTCGCCCCGGTCAAGAACGTGAGCATCGCGGAGAAGCGTGTCAAAAATTCCATGTCGATCACGGCGTCGATATCGATCTTGCGTGCGCGCAGGACTGCGCGCAAGGCACCGATGGCGAGCGCGAACGGATTTTTTGTCGAGATGGCGATCACGTTTTGCTCCGGAATGATCTCGATCACATCGAGAATGAATCGATTGTCTTCGAATACGACGAAGTAAACGTTTTCACGTCCGACCATTTCGATCGCGCGACGAATTGCAGGATAGGCGAGAACGGTTGAGCCCTGCTCCGCGAACTTGACGAAGAGAATACGCTGAACTTGGCGCGGCCCTGGCGGCCC
>Ga0137401_10000789_pt1 | contig 13028 bp, 11 predicted proteins | sample CZOMad1_1_16fung_FD_108286 | JGI IMG/M metagenome (GOLD analysis project Ga0137401, IMG submission 108286) | Vadose zone soil fungal communities from Angelo Coast Range Reserve, California, USA - CZOMad1_1_16fungal (Illumina Assembly) | ecosystem: Environmental > Terrestrial > Soil > Vadose...
CAACGCCTCCGGACTACCTCGAAATTCAGGTGCATATCGGACCCGCACCGGAAAGCGACGACGACCTTCGATCGTAACCGAAAGATTCGTTTCACCGATGCCCTTCTCGATGGCGTCCTCAATCGTTCTCGTGTCGATGTTGTAACGAGCAGCCGCCGTTCTATTGATTTTGATGTCGATGTAAGGCGCGCCGCTAATCTGTTCGGCATACACATCTTTTGCGCCCGGCACTTTCAATACAGTCTCCGCAATCCGCCGCGAAACCGCTTCCAGGGTCTTCAAATCGTTTCCAAAGATCTTGATGCCAACCTGCGCGCGTATACCCGTAGAGAGCATGTCGATGCGGTTCTTGATCGGCTGCGTCCAGATGTTTGTGACTCCGGGGAATCGCAGTTTCTCGTCCATTTCCGAGATTAATGATTCGCGAGTCATCCCCACTGGCCATTGCTCCGGCGGCTTCAAATGAACAATCGTCTCGTTCATGTTTACTGGCGCCGGATCGGTTGAAGTGTCCGCGCGGCCTGCTTTGCCCACCGCATACTCCACTTCGGGGAAGCTCTTCAGTACTTCATCCTGCTTGCTCAGGATATTTCGAGCTTCATCAATCGAGATCGCGGGATCAGTCACCGGCATGTACATCAAGTCGCCTTCGTTCAACGGCGGCATAAACTCCTTGCCGATTCCCGTAGCTAGAAAGATCGAGCCACCAAAGAGCAGGGCGGCAAGAGTCACCGTGAGCAACCGATGATTCAGTGCGAAACGCAAGGCCGGCCGATAGACAAAGTGCAGGCCGCGCATTACCGGATTTGCCTGTTCGGGATGAAACTTTCCGCGCAGCAGAAACGTGCACAGAACAGGTACAAGAGTGACCGCGATGATGGTCGCTCCCGCCATCGCAAACGTCTTGGTGAACGCGAGCGGATGGAAGAGTTTCCCTTCCTCGCCGGTCAGCGAGAAGACCGGAATGAAGGCCAGGATGATGATGGCCATTGAGAAGAAGATCGGACGCCCGACCAGCCGGGTCGACTCCAGCACGGTCCGCCAGACAAGCGGCCGATCTTTTGGATCAACCTTGCGTTGCTCGATGAAGCGAAAGGCATTTTCGGTGACGACTATTCCCGCGTCTACGAGCACACCGATTGCGATCGCAATTCCCGACAGCGACATCAGGTTCGAGCTGATCCCGGCGTAGTACATGAACCCAAAGGCCAGCAGCACGGCGAGCGGCAGCGGAATCGTTACGATTAAGATCGAGCGAAAATGCGCAAGAAAGATGATATGGGCGAGTGTAACGAGAATGAGTTCTTCGATTAGCGCGCGTTTAAGTGTGTGCGTGGCCCGTTGGATCAGTTGGGTGCGATCGTAGAATGGAACAACGTGAACGTCCGCAGGTAGTCCGGCCTGCAAAGCTGTGATCTTTTGTTTGACGGCATCGATCACCTCAAGCGTGTTCACGCCATAGCGGGCGATTACAACTCCTCCAACTGCTTCCTTGCCATCCTTATCCAACACTCCGGTGCGAAAGGCATTGCCGAGCTTCACATTGGCGACGTTCTTGACATAGATCGGAATCCCGTTTGGTGCGCCCAACACTATGTTCTCAATGTCAGCCACCGACTGAATCAGACCGATACCCCGCACGACTGACCATTGGCCCGCTTGCTCAACGACGTTTCCGCCGACATTGTTATTGGAACGCTGCACCGCTTCGACAACCGTGGACAGCGGTATCGAATATCCGCGCAGCTTATTTGGATCTACGTCGATCTGGTACTGCTGCACATAACCGCCGACGCTGGCCACTTCCGCGACGCCCGGCACGGAGTTCAACTGGTAACGCACGAACCAATCTTGCAGCGTGCGAAGATCGCGTAGGTCCGTCTTGTCACTTTCGAGCGTGTACCAAAAGACCTGACCCACACCGGTTGCGTCCGGACCGAGCGTGGGAGTTACGCCCTCTGGCAGTTGCTTGGCAACCAGATTCAGTCTCTCCAACACCCGCGTACGCGCCCAATAGAGATCAACGTTGTCCTCAAAGATGATATTGATCATCGAGAAGCTGAACGCTGAACTCGCTCTCACCACGCGCACACCCGGAAGACCTTGCAGATTTGTAACCAGCGGGTAAGTAACCTGATCTTCGACTTCCTGTGGCGAACGTCCCGTCCAATCGGTAAACACGATCACCTGGTTATCGGAGAGATCGGGAATCGCGTCTATCGGCGTGCGCAGCAAAGCCCAATAGCCCCAAGCAGCCAAGCCTAAATAGATCGCGATCACCAGACCGCGATTGCGCAGACTGAGTTCGATAAGGCGTTGAATCATTGCGCCGTCACGGTAAACGTCGTCTTGCCGCTTCCCGCTGGTCCCTCATAAGCAAGCTGTCCCTGCCATTCACCCGCAACCTCGATGTTGACCTTGCCGCGATAAACGCCGGGTGTGCCCGTGGTCGTGAAAGCAGTCGCGTCATTCATCTCGGCCATTGTGCCCATCTGGGCCATGTGAAAGTTGAGTGACACGGCTCCCACGTCAACCGGCTTACCGGATGAGTCAGTGAACGCCAGCATGACCTCTTGATCACCTGGCTTCAGTTTTCCGGTACTGTTTGAGAGTGTGGCGGTGAGATTGCCCACCATGACCGATTTTATGGTCTTACCTGTTGGAACGCTGACGTTACTCGCTGTCTTTGAGCCGCATGCCGCAGCTATGAGCAGCGCAACCATTGATACAAATGCGATTGCCAATATAGACTTCTTCATCTTCAGATCCTCCGTAAGCCAAAGAGATTGATGCCGAGCAACTGTGTGTCAGACACACGAATGCGCGAATGCATCTTGCAGATCAACAGACTGCAAGAAGACACACTTCGGGCTTATGGAAACTAGATCAGGAGTGCGAGATGACGAATGTAGGCGGGATGTGAATCTGTGGGTGGACTATGGGAATGACTAGTCTGCCCTAACAACAGTACTGAAGGCAGAGGCTGGACGCCTTTCAGAAAGGCTGACTGAGTTGGCTGCGTCTGAGGCTGAACCTGGACGCCGCTAGACGAAGTTGTCCCTGTCTGAGAACAGTTCAACGAGCAGCAAAGACGAGCACTCGCGACTTGCGGAGTGTTCTTGTGACTGAGCGCAGCTTTGCAACAATCCATCGCGCCCATCATGCCGCCCATGCTGCACGATTGCTCATTGGAATGCAGTGGAGCGCCAGCAACAGCGCTACCAACGACTACCAGCAAGACGACTAGCGATATGAGACGCGTCCCCATCAACATTGTTCACTGTATGGAAACCACCAATACCTGTCAAGATCCGATCGGGAACGCTCGGCAATTTGAGTGCGTGAGAATGGTCAATCTAACCGCGCATTTGGATCGGCGAGCCAAGCCTTTATCTTTTTTGTTAGCTCACAATCCGGGGTGTCCCTGCCAAGTTCGATCCTTTGAAGGTACTCAAGGCTAATCCTCAGCCGGAAGGCGAGGGCCACTTGAGTCCATTTCCGATCGAGGCGTACTTTTCTCAGTGTCGGGCCGAGTTCAGGTTCCACCGAAAACATGGTTCCTAATAATTCTTGCGCGCCAATATCGGAAATATGAAAAAAGATTTGCGGACTAACGACCGAGTCGCACAGTCGCGAAGCAACAGCCGCAAGGAAAAATCTCTTGACAACTCCATGAGCGAGATATAGAGTGCGCGCCATCATAAGCAACTTTCGTTGCTAGGAATCTTAAAGTCTCGTGCTTGCAGTCCGACAGGGTCCAACTTGCTGGGGGATCCTACCAAGTAAAACAGTCTCAAGGTTAAGACAATCAACAATGCTCTTCAAGCCGTTCCTAGCTTAAGAGTCTGTCCGATTATCTAAGGAGGAGCCCGCCCATGGCCCATTTTTCGAAAAGAAACCGAAGAAGAGAAAGAGAGATTCAACAAGCTCTCAACAATCGACTCGAATTAGTCAAAGCGGGTTTCACTCGTCGCGACCTGATGAAGATGGGACTTATGACTGGGGCAGGTGTATTGATCCCTAAGTTGGGACTGACGCACGCCTACGGACAATATAACCATGATCACGGATCTGGCTGCGACCTCGGTAACAGCCCACAGCCAGCGCAGGTTTTTGTTGACCCGATGCCAATTCCTCCGGAGTTGCCTGCGCGTACACTGACTGATCCGGGGCTAACGTTTGGCGCGGCGCCAATGATATGCCCCAACAATGCACCCAACCCCAATAACGGAAACCTCCCGTTTGAAGGACGCGGCCAATTCAACGGCTTGGTACGAGCCGGCTCTGATTGCTTCCAATTCTTCAACCAATACCCGCCCCAGAAATATTTCGTCGAGCGCATCAGAGCCAACTCAAACTTCAGGATTACGTCGGACACAAACATACCCGCTCAACTCATCTGGGGATTCAATCTCGGAGGAACGGCTTCGAGCGACGTGGCGACGTTCCCCGGACCCACCATCGTTAGTCATTACCAGGAACCATGGTTGATTCGCCGCTTCAACGAATTACCGACGCAGAGTCAGAACGGCGGCTTCGGCGTTCCCGAGATGTCAACTCACCTGCACAATTTTCACTCCGCGCCCGAAAGCGATGGCGGTCCCTGCCGCTGGTTCTTCCGCGGACAGTATTTCGATTACTACTTCACCGCGCAGCAGGCGGGATTCGCTTCGACCCATCAACCCAACGGCGACATCAACGAGTCGTTAAGCACGATGTGGTATCACGACCATCGCATCGATCACACCGCCGAAAACACTTACAAGGGCCTGGAAGGTTTTCATCTGATCTTCAACCAGTTCGACACGGGAAACGAAACTACCGGTTTCCGCCTTCCCAGCTACCCGCAGTTCGATATTCCGATCATCCTCAATGACAAGTTGATCGATCCCGATACCGGCAAGATCTGTTTCGACACTTTCAATTTCAAGGGATTGCTCGGTGACGTGCAGTTGGCGAACGGCATCGTTCAGCCGTACTTCAACGTCAGCAAGCGACGTTATCGCTTCCGCGTTTTGAATGGCGGGCCGTCACGGTTCTATGAACTCTTCCTGACTGATCCGCTCAGTCCCAGCACACAAATTCCATTCTGGGTGGTCGCCAATGACGGCAACCTTTTGCCGACGCCCATCCAGGTCACCAGCTTCCGCCTCAGCGTGGCCGAGCGGTATGACATCATTATCGACTTCAACCAGGTCAAGAATCTGATTGGCAGTCACACTAAGGTCCGTCTTGAAAACCGTCTGGAGCAGGACGATGGCCAGGGACCAACCTGCAACGTTCTTGCGGCAGGAGATTCCAAGGGCGCCTATTGCGTGGAGTTCCGCGTCGGCTCCGCGGTCACCGACAACAGCGTCGACCCAGCGACGCATCCGGTGTTCTACCAACTGCCGAGCGTCATCACGCCGCGCATTACGCGCAACTTCGAGTTCGACCGCGACAATGGGCAATGGGTCATCAATAACAGGTTCGCTAACTGTAACGAGCTCCGCTTTACTGTGACGCAGAACAGCGCTGAGAACTGGGTACTGACTAATCCCCGGAATGATTGGCAACACCCAATCCACGTTCATCTCGAAGAGCACCAGATCCTAAGCCGGATTAACGACGGAGGCCATCACAGCAGCCGCAGCGGTTCCTACTACGATCCTTCTCGAGACTGCAATTTCGGCGGCGGTGGTGGAGGCATAAGTACCACACGTCCGGGTGTACCCAACGTGGAAGTGTCGCGCAAGGATGTGACTCGGCTTCAATTCGATGAGGATGCGACGCTGTTCTTCCGCTTCCGAGATTTCCAGGGAGACTGGCCCATGCACTGCCACAACACCGTTCACGAAGATCACGCCATGATGCTGCTCTTCCAAGTGCAGCCTAACGTGATTGACAATAACCAGAATCCATAGACAGCCGCCACTCGGAAAGGCGAAGCAGAGAGAAAGGAGCAAGAACATGAAAAAGATTAACAGGCGAAACTGGTTGGCGGCTGCGGGAGCGACTACTGCTGCAGTAGGAGTAACCGGCTTGACCGGCACCACTTTGTTTGGTCAAGAGGCGACGCCCGCTGGTAAGCACAACTATAACTTTAAGAACCTCTCGCCGCGCGAACTTATCCAGCGGCGGCATTTGCCGAATGTCGAACTGATTACTCAGGACAACAAGAAGGTCCACTTCTACACAGACCTGGTCAAAGACAAACGGGTCGTTATTCAATTCATGTTCGCGCGGTGCAAGGACATCTGCCCAATAATTACGCATAACCTGGTTGAGGTCCAAAGACTATTGAAGGGCCGTGTGGGCAGTGATATTTTCTTTTACTCGATCACCCTCAGTCCTGAAGAAGACTCTCCCCGCGATCTGAAGGCGTTTGCGAAGAAACATGGAGTCGGATCGGGCTGGACATTCTTAACCGGCAAACCCGACGACATTCTCTTGTTACGCAAGTCACTCGGGTTTTTCTACAACAACCCCAAAGAAGACGCAGACCGAAACAATCACTCCGGTATGGTTGTCGTTGGCACTGAACCACTCATGCGCTGGGCTATGTGCCAAGGCGGGGCCGCGCCTGACTGGATCGCCACCGTCATCCAGACGGAGGCGGATGCTCCACTCACAGGATCCGTTGACGGGATCAAGCAGGCGGATCTAGCCGTTCGCATGAAGGGACCTGTAAATGGGATGAAGCAGCCCGGTCCGGCTGCTCATGTTCATAAGTAGGCCAGTGAAGCTCAGGTCTGGAGCCAGCCTATACGTAGTTGTCGGTTAAAGGGGAGTTGCCAGCAGGAACTCCCCTTTGCCGTTTGAAGCCGACTAGTTTCGACCGTTTTTATATATCGTCGACTGTCTAACGTAGAATAGCACCCACGCAAAGCTCGACTCGTTCCTCAGCGGCACATCGCGCACGGCTGATTCCTTCATTCTGGACCGCATCTCCGCTACAGCGCTCGCCAGAACGACACCGACGTTGACAACCAGCAGCGGGACCACGCCCAGGATGATTTTGAAATGGTTCTTGGTGTCACCGGGTTATCCCCTCTAAACTTGTCGTTATTTTTGCTCCCATGAGATCAAAGCCACTCCACTTATCGTTAGCAAGGTGCCAAGGATCTTCATCCAGCTCATGCTCTCATTTAAGAAGAGCCAGGACAGGAATAGGACGAGCAATACATAACTAACTGAAATGCCGGTCGCCATTCCGACCGGAAGCTTCGACAGTGCCAACACAAAGAAGATCGATCCGACCGCCATCAATAGGCCAATGGGAGTGCCCAGTGGTAGTGCTTTGGTTGGGACTGTTAGGTTTCCCTGCTTGATCCAGAGAGCAGGCACGGCCGTCACCGCCATTCCAATAGCCATGAGAAAATTCACCTGATAGGGATTCAACTGCTTCATGCTGAACTTCTCGAGGAAGGATGCTGTTCCTACCAGCACGATGTAGCCAAGTAAGAAACCGAAGCCTGTCAATGATGCTTGCACCTGGTTGTCTCCTTTCCCTCTTTGCCGCGTTATGGATTTGCTGGAGGCTTTTGCGGCGCGCCCATATTGCCATGCATTCCATGCATGCTGCCCATTTTCATCTTGGCTGGTCGGATTCGCAGAAAGAGCCGCCACGAAATAGGATGGTTGCCATAGAACTGATCGAGCACAGATGGCTTCGCATAGAACGTCAGGTCACTGCCGATCGCCATTGAGAGCTTATCTGTATTCCAGATGTCGCGCGCACCGCCAAAGGTGTAAGCGCCGATGCGAAAGCTGGGATGGTTTTGCGTGATGCCCAACTTCGCGCGGTCGGTTGGACGTAGCAGATCGTCCTTATCAACAAGTTCCAGCCGTGTATAGAAATAATTCTTATCGCGAAAGTTGACGGTAGATTCGGCGGTGTAGCCGTTGAGATTCTGATGCTCGCCTGAACTGCTGACATGATTTCGCCCCCAGACGAATGCCGAAGCCCAGTTTCCCCGCTGAAAGGGTTTGTTGTATTGAATCGAAGCTGTCGCTCGGCCTACATCGACGTCAGGTTCTTGATTTTCTGGACTTCGCAAGAATCCATAGCTAATTTGTGCGGTCCAGTTCCTATTGGGTGCGAAACTCAATCGCGCCGATCGTGAGTTCCATTTGTGAGCATCGAAGTTGTAACGGTTCTCATCAGGCTCACGTCCGTTGAAGATCGATCCTTCCAATTTGAACCAGCGATAACTGAAGCCGGTCGTAAGTACGCCAAAGCTTATGTGAGACGAATCCTGGAGGTGATGCGCCAATGTCGCCGAAGGATTTTCTGATGCGGAAGCACGATGCATGAACGCTACGGGTCCGAGCGCCGGCTCTCCCGGATAACCAAAGTAAGCAAACCATGTCCCACGCTCTCCGAGGGCCATGGTGTACTGCGCTGATAATTCCATAAAGAGATCGTGCGGATGCTGTCGATCGATCAGCGGCTGGCCTTTGAAAGTCTCTCCCGTTTGAAAAAGCAATGGCGATCCGCCGCGCGCAAACGTGAGTGGCTCAAAGCTGAACATCCCGCGAAGTTGCACGGTCCCTTTCCCGAGTTTGTGAAACGCCATCGGCATAAACCAGTTCGCCGATTCAAATTTCGTAACGCCGCGTGGACCGCCCTGAGCATTCACTCCGACAATCGCGTTATAGTGAAACATTAAGAGCCAGTCGCCGGCCTGTTTATCCATCATGTAGCTGGGCGAGGTATCGGGCTGCCATGATGTGCCCGAACCCATTTGGCCCAAGTCCATGACGTTCGCTTCGCTGTCACCGATGCGAACCGCCATTTCATCACCACGCATAACCATCAGCGGCCCCATGTTCATGGATTCCGTGGTGGACATGTTTTCCATACCCTTCATATTTCCCATCGCACCCGGCGACGGACTCGCTCCGGGCATCGGCATGTTCATTTCCGGCATATTCATCCGTGTCTGTGGAGATGCGGCTGGTTGAGTGCCCGGCGACGGAGAAGGCTGCGGCATTTGCATGCCGGGCATGTTCATCTCCATCTTCTGCGGCGATGCCGAAGGCGACGGACTTGTCTGGGGCATGTTCATTCCCGGCATGTTCATCTGTGCCGGCGAAAGCTTAGTCGTCGGCGACGTCTTCGTCGACGGCATTTTCATTCCGGGCATCTTCTGCATTCCCGGTTTCATTGTTGAACGTGATCGCCTGCTTCTACGGCGATGTCTCCTACTGAGGGTACCGGACATCTTCATGGCGGGCATATTCATCCCTGGCATGTTTGCCATATTGTGTTTCTTTGCCGGCGGTCTCTTTCGTGCAGTCCTTTTTCTCTTTTGTGAATTGGTACTGCCCATCTTCATTCCCGGCATGTTTTGCATGTCCTGAACGGGTTCCCCCCAAGCGACGAACGACAAATTAAGTATGAGACCTGCCATCGCAAACCATCGCGATCGCGTATGACGGCTATTCTTGAACTGCATACTTCCCCTCTGAATCGATAAACAGGTTGACACCACGGCCCGAAAGCCATGAGACCGCGCAGACTTATGCCCGCACAGTTATGCGCTGCGTGATCAGAGATGGGATCTAAATGCGGAAGGCGCTAACGAGAACGTACAGGCGAGCGCTTAAGCTCGGTGGACTATGATCGTGTAAGTCTAAAAACGTAAAGGCTGAGGGAAGGTTATCCACTATTCGCGCTGTAGTGTCGGCGGCGATGACTTGGTACGTAGTACTGTTCTGGAGTGCGGCCCTAAACGGAAAGTCCGCGCCAGTTCGCGAGTGCATCATGCAATGTGAACATGGCTCATTCGGCTCAGTGATTGCTTCAGGGTCTCCTTGCTCGTTACGCGCGAATTGCAACCTCTCGTTCATCACCGATTCGTTCTCTGGTGGCGACGTTGGTTGGTCCATCCGCATGTCTGACATATCCATGGTGATATCTTGCATGGCCATCTCAGACATCTGCGTGTGGTCCATGTGCTCCATCGATATCCGAGCATCGGCCGCATCTCCATGGGAATGCGGATCTGAACTCTCCATGAGGCAGTGATTAGCACTACCACTCATGTGCGGACAAAAGACCGCCGCCAACGCATTGCTCCACATGCCGACTACAACCAGTGCGCTGAGTACGGCTAAGGCTTTGCTTTTCGGAATGACTGGCAACATCGACTCTTATATAATCCGCGTTTCGCAATACTAACATCGAAAAGGTTCTGTCAACCAAGCTGAAGCGCCGCAATTCTTGCTCGCCACACTTTGTCCACATTTTCGGCGAGGAGAGGGTGAGCAGTGATGGAGTCAGAACCCAGCTTACCTGAAGGCTGTCAACCCGACCCACGCGCCCCACCCGATGAGCAGAAGGCCGGCAATGCGGCCCACCCACTTGTTGGTGCGGGCCGGAATGGTCTTCTCAACTAAGACAAATGCGCTAAGGATAGCAATCCACAGAAGATTCATAACGCCGGCCACGAATAAGAGAGCCATCAATACCCAGCAGCAACCAACGCAATAAGCTCCGTGTCGCAGTCCCATGCTGAGTGCGCCGCCAGTTCCTTCACGCCAGTGGCTGGAAAAGAAATCGAGTGGCGAACGACAATGTGTGAGGCAGGTATTTTTGAGAGGCGTCCATTGAAATATTCCCGCTGCAATTAATAATGATCCACCAAGCACCGGACTCGTGCTTACCATCATTGGAGATAGTAACGCGGCGCGATGAAGACTCCACTGTGCAAGCGCAGCAATGACGCTGAATGCGATCCAGATCGCCAAGTAGCCGAGTAGGAACACGCTGGTTGAGGCAAACGGCCGGTCTTGTTCCCGACGCTTGCGATTGAAGGTAGCAAAGAGGAGAACCATAGGCCCGGCGGTTGGGACCATCATCGCCACCATCATCACCGCCCACATCGTGAACATGAGCAGCAGATCGAGAGGGCCCCAAGGGTGAGTCTGCGGCATTGCAATCGACATTCCCATGTCCATCTCGCTCATATCTATGCCGCTCATGTTCATGCCATCCATTTTCATTTGCTGCATGCCATGCGCCTGTTGAAATAGATGTCCCCACGCGAGCGCTGAGACGATTACGAGACCGCCCAGGACAAGAAGGCGGTCTCGCTTTAAGACAACTTCGAGTGGTGTTGACGACATTAACCTGACTTGAAAATTAAAACCGGTAAGAGTTATTCGACGACCGGCAGACAGGGTACGACGGAAAGTTGCTGACTAAAACGCTCGTTAGCTTTACCTCGATCCGACGAGGCGCTTACCGGTGACTACCGAATGTCTGCTGCTCAACCAGAGATGTGTGACAGCCGCTGTAATCAAAGCCGATTTCGTCAGTAGAGCGCATGACCTCTGAGCGCACAATTTCGGCCACGCCTTGATCGGAGTATTCCAGTCCACCGGGGATGCGGACTTGGACCGAGGCTTCATCGCCAGTGACGGGATTTTTTATGGAGTCAAACCGGTTTTCTATTGCGTCACCAATCTTGATCTTTCCCGACCTGCCGGAGAATTCGAAATTTATATCCACGATTGCCGGCGACTTAACCTGACTGACAATTGTCGCGAGCATTTCAAACCAACCGCCTCCAGCCTGACCCGTCAGAATTTGGCCCAAGGCATTCAACTGTTCGGGCTTGGTGGAGCTGTCAAAGTAGGGCTTCACGGTGCCGTTTCCTTCATGCAGCGGTCCCGGCCAGTGATAAGCAACCGCCCATTTCACTCCATCCAACGAAACACCGTCGAAATTGCCTTGCTCAACTTTCATTCCCAACACGCCTTCGCACTTGTGATGCGTGGGTGGGCTCTGGAAATCGCAGGGACAACCAGGATCGCAGTTACAACTCTTGAAATAAGTTCCGGTCATGCGCCATTCAGCCATGTCTACTGTCCTCCTTCGCCGCCTGCTTGTGAGGCGGTATTATACACACTGGTTGAAGACTTCAAAGCGAACTCGTTGAGTCTGTGAGTACTGCCAGCGCATTCATTAGAGAAGTTCTTCGCTTCCATGAAACATTGTCCGGTCTGGGCAACGGCAGAGAGGTGCTGCGTTACAGTGGTGCCTGCAGCTTCGAAGATTTATTGAGCGACTGCTGGCTGTTTGCTATGGTGTGATGTGGCTATTGAACTATTGGAGGTTGCATGCGTAATGAACTGCGAAAATTGATGCTTACATCAGTATGTCTTTTCTTCTTGATGTTAACTGGAATCTCTCGGACTAGGATTGTGATGATGACGCAGCGCGCCACGCCGGTCACAGTGGGCGAGACGGCTCCAGACTTTACTCTCGAGGATCAGAGTAGGCGCAAGGTTACCCTGTCGGAATCGCGTGGAAAGAGCCCGGTAGGGCTCATCTTCTATCGTGGTTATTGGTGACCGTACTGTGCCCGGCAGTTGGCCGGACTCAGGACACTTCTGAAAAAGGATGAGAATGTAAAACTGTTCGCGATTAGCATCGACCCACCGGATGTAAGCAAGACCTTCGCCGACAAGATTGCCTCGGATGGCAAGGGAGCAGTCAATTGCCCACTTCTTTCAGACCCTGAGCATAAGATTATCGACGCTTACGGCCTTCGCGATCCGGCTTACGAAGGACAGAAGGTTTACGGCATTCCGCATCCGGCCGTTTACGTGATCGATAAGCAGGGGAAGGTTGCCTGGGCCAGGATCGAATCGGATTACAAGCAGCGACCAACCAATGAAGAAATACGCGCCGCGCTTGATAGGTTGAAATGATTCATTTCCCTTTGTTTTAGTTGGTGCCTTGAAAGAATCGAAAGGAGCTCTTCCCGTGCCGAATGACGATTCGACCAAAAACAATTCTTCTAACACGACTGCGAGCACGTCGGCGACGACAGGACTGGCAATCATGCGCGTGGGTCTCGGCGTGATGTTTCTCTATGTGTTCTTCGAGAACCTAAGCAAGGGTCTTTACGGCAAAGATGGTTACGCCGGTCTCATCAATTATTACGTTGAAAAGGGCCATGCTCCGGGCTTCTGGAAGAGCATAATGAGTTTAGCCGCCGCCCACGCGACAGTTGCGGGACCTTTACAGGCCGTTA
>Ga0137401_10000790_pt1 | contig 13005 bp, 13 predicted proteins | sample CZOMad1_1_16fung_FD_108286 | JGI IMG/M metagenome (GOLD analysis project Ga0137401, IMG submission 108286) | Vadose zone soil fungal communities from Angelo Coast Range Reserve, California, USA - CZOMad1_1_16fungal (Illumina Assembly) | ecosystem: Environmental > Terrestrial > Soil > Vadose...
CTGGTGATCCGTTGCTTAGCATCAACGTTGCTCCTCGCCAAAGTGTCATGCCGCCTAAAGTAACGATAAAGGCAGGTACGCGTAACCTGGTTATCGCTTTTCCCTGCAGGTAACCTGCGGCGGAGCCGACGATCAGAGAAATCCCCAGTGCAACTAACCAACCAAAACCCGTGGCGCTGAGACCCGGCCAGGACTTGACCGCAACGGCGCCGCACATAGAGCCGAATGCAAGCAGGGACCCTATCGATAAATCTATTCCGGAGGTAAGAATTACGAAGGTCATCCCGACGGATAAGATTCCGTAAATTGAAACATCGGAGAGAATGTTTAAAATGTTCCGGATCGAGAGGAATCGCTCGTTTTGCAGCTGAAAAAAAACGACGAGAAGAAGGAGAAACAAAAAGACGCCGAACTTTTCAAAAATCGCAATCAGTTCCACTTTTTTCGTCGGACTCGCCGATTGCTCGCCAGCTTGGGTGATCGTCAGCATAGACTTCAGGTTTGCGGAGTCAGTCAATTACGGCGTGGGTGTGCCGCTCAGAGGGTGCGAGGGTCATGAGGGTCATCAGTTTTTCTTCGGACGCTTCTTCTACGGCCATGAGCCCGATAATTCGGCCTTCCTTGACGGTATAGATTCGGCTGCAGAGTGAGAGTAGTTCTGGGAGTTCTGAAGAGATGACCAACACCGCCGTCCCGGTTGCGACCAGTTGACGAAGCAGATTGTGGACTTCGGCTTTCGCGCCTACATCAATCCCACGGGTCGGTTCATCAACCAGCAGGATCTTCGGAGACAGCGCCAAACACCGGGCTAGAATAATCTTCTGCTGATTGCCGCCCGAAAGCGTTCTTACGGGGGTTTCAGAACTCGGCATTCGAATCTGCAGCGATTGCCGAAACCGTTCAATAAGGCGATTCTCTGCACCTCGATCGACAAAATATTTCAGATGAAAGAGCTTCGGGAGGTTTGATACGCTGAGATTGTGTCGGATCGACTGGTTGAGAAAGAGTCCTTGTTTCTTGCGATCCTCGGGGACCATGGCGATGCCACGGCGGACGGCATCACGTGGGGATCTGATTATGATGGCTTTGCCGTCCAAAAATAGTTGTCCGCTTTCAATCGGATCAATTCCGAAAATGGCCCTGACCAGTTCGGTTCTGCCTGCTCCGACCAAGCCGGCAAGTCCTAAAATCTCACCGCGCCTTAGCTCGAGGCTCATGCTTCGCAGCATAATCGCCGGAGCCGATGGCAGCTTTTTCGTCCGCGTGAAATTGACCACCTGCAACACAATCTCTGAGGATCGCTGAACCGCCAACCGACGCGTAGAGGATGGCTCGAGGTCGCGACCGACCATCATCCGAATGATATCGCCGGTGGTACAGTGACGCGGGTCTCCGGAACCGGCGAATTTTCCGTCGCGGAGAACGGTGAATCGATCACATATGGCAGGAACTTCGTCCAACCGATGAGTGACATAGATGAAGGCTATGTTCTGCCTTTTCAGAGCCTGAACAAGTTTGTGCAGGCGGGCCACTTCGCGGTTGCTCAGCGCGGCAGTCGGTTCATCTAAAATAATCAGCTTGGCCTGCAGATTAATCGCCTTGGCAATTTCAACCAATTGTTGTTCGGCGACGCTGAGTGCAGCAACTGGGGTTCGCGGATCGACCATCAGATCAAGCCGCTGAGCCACTTCGTGGGCCTTACGATACATCGCTTTCCAATCGACAAACCGGAACTTGGTAGGTTCTCTGCCGATCAAGATATTTTCCGCGACGGACAGGTTGGGCATCAGATTGAATTCTTGGTAAACAGTGACGATCCCCAAGCGCTGCCGTTCCAAAGGGGACTCGCGACCGAGCAGCTTATCGGCGAACTTGATCGTTCCGGAGTCCTGATATTGGGCACCAGAGAGAATTTTGAGCAAAGTCGATTTCCCGGCACCATTCTCGCCCAAGAGGGCATGCACTTCGCCCGCCACCAGCGAAAAAGCGATTGCATTGAGTGCGGTGACCCCAGGGAAAGACTTACTGACGCTGCGGACATCAAGCAAGGGAACCGGGGTTGGGGGGATACCTGCTTCAGCTAGCATTTTCGAGAGCATATTTTCGAACTACGCAATGGTCAACCGGCTTACCAATTTATTTTAACGATAGCGGATCCGGTGCGATAAGTTACCGGGCGGTAGGCGAGTCCGGTAAAGGAATTCGGGTTCCCGCGAAGAAACGCTTGACTGGTCGACCAGTTGACCGCATAATCGAACTTTATTCACCCCCCAAACCAATGAAAGTGTATCTCTCTTGGCCCCATTGTCTGACGACTCTCGGCCTAGTCTGTCTGTCGTTTCCGCTTACGGTTGAAGCGAAAAATGTCGAAATCGGTGTGAGTCTGCCTAATCTCGCTTGGGCAGCCACTGCGTTCATGGGACGATGCGCTCAGGACGAAGGAAAGAAACTAGGCGTTAATATCGTGGTAGTTGACGCTCAGGGCGACACCAGCAAGGAGGCCAGTGATCTTCGTGGGGTTGTGACCAGAGGCGTCGACGGTATTGTGATCGAGCCGGTTGACGAACAAGCTTCGGCCGCGATTATCGATGATCTAGCTTCCGACAAGGTGCCGGTAGTCACATTCTGCAGCGTAGTCAAAGGCACCGCTAAACCAACCATCCATTACGGCGCGGACCAAGAGGCAGTCGGGCGAGCCATGGCAGAAGCTCTAGAGAAGAAATTTCCCGATGGCGCGAAGTTTATTTTCCTTGATGGAGAGCCCGGCTCCGGTTCGGCCGTTCTGCGAGCGAAGGGTTTCTTCGACGCGATCGAAAAGGAAAAGGACAAGTATAAAATTGTGGCCCGCCAAACTGCGAAATGGCAAAGACCAGAGGGGTTACGCGTAACCCAGAATATACTAACATCGCTTGGCTACCAGCCAGATGCCATTGTGTCGGCCAACGATGACATGGCCTTAGGAGCGATCGAAGCGCTCCGAACTGAGAACGTAGCTGAGGGCAAGGTCACGGTGATCGGATGCGACGCGATGCCGGACGCGCTAAATGCTGTGAAAGATGGATGGATGTACGCTACCGTCGATCAACGTCTCGGTGGCCAGGTACGTACCGCCCTCGACGCGATGACTGCGTTCTTGCGAGATAAGAAGGCTTTAGCTCCCGCTGTCTTAGCACCGGTGATCATTACGAGCGCCAATATTACTGATGCAGAACAAGGCAAGTCCGAACAGTAATCGATGGCTCCTTGGAAACTTGGTCCGAATGGCTCTCTCGGCCGATTCGGACACGACGGATTTTGCACGGAGCCCAAAGTTCGGGTTAGGATATCTTCCCGGCCAGCGCTCAAATCTCCCGCATTATGCTTAGGTCCATTCTCGAACGATTTAGATTAAATGGTCGAACCGCTCTTGTGACCGGCGCCGGCCAGGGAATTGGTGAAGCTTTGGCGCACGCTCTTGCTCAAGCTGGTGCTAGGGTGGCGGTTGTCGACGTAAATGGAGCTAATGCCGAGAAAGTAGCAGGTGCCATCAAGTCGTATAACAAAGAGGCAATAGCAGTTACCTGCGACATACGGTTTCCCGAACAAGTCGGAACTATGGTCTCCCAAATAACGAGCCACTTCGGAGATCTGCATATCGCGTTCAATAACGCCGGTATTAACCGGAATTCCGCGGTTGAGGAAACTTCCCTCACCGAATGGGACGAGACTTTCGCGGTGAACTTACGTGGGGTTTTTCTCTGCTGCCAGGCCGAGGGAAGAGTCATGCTCCAGGCGGGCTACGGCAAAATTATAAACACTGCCTCAATGTCGAGCATCATCGTCCCACATCCGCAAAAACAAGCGGCCTATAACACGTCAAAAGCTGGCGTCGTAAACTTAACCAGAAGTCTCGCCGCAGAGTGGGCCGGCCGCGGAGTGCGCGTGAACTGTATTTCACCTGGCATTCTGCGAACAAAACTCATCATGGAGTCGCCGGCGCTGGCGCCTCTGGTCGAGGGTTGGATCAGGGATATCCCAATGGGCAGATTGTGTGAACTCGACGACCTCACCGGCGCGGCGGTTTACCTCGCTTCCGAAGTCTCGGATTACATGACAGGCCACAATCTAATCATTGAAGGTGGCCAGACGCTCTGGTGAGTATGATCAGCCTAGCTAGATTTTCTGTTGGTCCTAGTGGAAGACGCGAAGCGCGGCTTGGTAAAGTCCCGGCCCGATCCGACGATCGTGCTACGACTACTCCTCATAGGATCGGATCGCGCGGAGAGACTTGTCCTATCGTCAACGGTGTGACCGTTCATGACCGACTGCTCTCACTGATTGCAAACGCAGGTCACGAATCTGCTGCCAAACGCGAGCTGGTTTCACTCAGCCTTTGATGTGAGATCGGAACCTTTCTCGTTATTTATGACGCCTCCTTTTGATGCCAAGAAACTTGACCGATTGCTGGACCAAACCGGGATCGATCTGGTGCTTGCCGTCACCAAACATAACGTGCAGTACTTGCTTGGCGGTTATCGCTACTTTTTTTTTGAACACGCTGACGCAATTGGTACCGGCCGTTACTTGCCCGTTGTCGGTTATTTTCGGGGTAGACCTGAACTGGCGTTCTATGTCGGAGCAGGCAATGAAGCTTGGGGCTTGGAAGTTTTTCCTATCTGGACGCCCAATACTCTGACTCGGTCCTGGACGAGTGTGGATTCTGCGATGGCCGCCGCAGAGCTTATTCGAAAGGCCGGGGTCACCGCTGGCCGCATCGCGCTTGAGCTCTCGTTTTTTCCGGCGGACGCCATCGATACGCTCCGACGCGAATTACCAAATACAGAGTTCGTTGAGGCGCTGCCAATTCTCGAGGAGCTGCGTGCAGTAAAAACCAAGCAGGAGTTAGAGTATCTCAAAACCGGGGCGGCAGCTGTCGTTGATTCAATGCTCGCGACTTTCCAAAACGCTAAGCCGGGCATAACCGAGGTGGACCTGGTAGAGCAACTGCGGCTCGAGCAGTCTCACCGTGGCCTTACTTTTGATTACACTCTTATTACGAGTGGGCCAACCTTTGGAAGGGCGCCCTCGAACCGGCCCTGGAATCCAGGAGAAGTACTATCTCTCGACACGGCCGGCTATTACCACGGCTACCTGGCCGACATGGCACGCATGGCGGTGATGGGACCGCCAACCGAACTGATGCAAGAGCTTCTTAACGAGATTCTGTTCGTTCAGGATCAAACCCGTCTGGTAATCGCTCCCGGAAGACTAGGTCGCGAAGTTTACCAAGCCGGGCACATGGCAGCCGAGCAGTGTAGGTTCGGAAAAAGCTTCGGTTTCGTCGCTCACGGAATGGGTTTGATTAGCCATGAAGCGCCACGCCTGCGGCATAACGATGAGATGGGTTATGACGGCGACCACGCCGAACGTCCACTAGAATCAGGCATGATCCTTTCGATTGAAACAGGAATCAAACATCCGGAGGCCGGCTTCATTAAGCTGGAAGACACTATTGTGGTCACTGAGACCAGCTGGGAGGCTTATGGAGATTGGGGGCGCCATTGGAATCAAGTATGAAACAAAGAAGTGCTGAACGTTCACTGCGCCGGCGACTTCTGGCGGGTGAAACCTTGTACGGGCTGGTCATCAAACCGCCAGCACCCGCGCTAGTAGAGATGTGCGCAGCGGCCGGATTCGATTTCGCGTTCATCGATGGAGAGCACGGAAGCGGCGAAACCCTCGAATGGGAACACCACGTGCGCGCTGCGGAGAGCTTCGGCATGCCGGCGGTTGTCCGCGTAGGAAGCCACCAACCCGGCGAGATTCTTCGGGCACTGGATATTGGCGCCGACGGGATCATTGTTCCGCATGTGAACACTGGGGCGGAAGCCGAAGCGATTGTGCGAGCGGCCCACTATCCGCCGATCGGCCGGCGCGGTTTAGCGACCACGACACGCGCGGGAAAACACGGGTTTTGCAATCTCAAAGAACATCTTCGCTCTGCGGAGGAAAACACCTTCATCGCTGTGCAGGTCGAGGATCCGGAGGCGATTGAACATGTAGAACAGATTGCTTCGGTTCCTTATGTTGACTGCGTGTTTATCGGTCCAACCGACCTGTCGCTCGGATTTGGCTATCCTGGAGAAAACGATCACCCGACCGTCGTTGACGCTTTCACGCGGATCTGCAGCGCCGTTGCTTGGAAGCCGAGTGTCAGCCTTGGTACATTTGCGCGAGATGCCAAGGACGCTAACGTCTGGACCGCTAAAGGCGCATCTTTTATAGCTCTGGCTTCCACTCTATTGATTGCTCAAAAATTTCGTGAAGTCGTTGCAGACTTACAGGCTGGCAAAACCTAAAGGGCAAAGGATCAGCCACGGGGTCCTGGCCGGTGTTATCCCGAACCCTCAGCAGTCGCGTGCTTGCCGTAACGGCGCACCCAAAGATCCTCTGCGTCTTTGTCATCACGCCTGCGTAATAGCATTTTCACGCCGACCCACGAAGTCGCGGATTGACGGGACCAGCCGTCGTCATCGCGGGCGCAGGCCGAGCAGGATGTGCTTCACCGTCATCGGCACCAACGTCTCGAGCGGCACGCTCTTGAACTTGCCGTCCGTGGAGATCGAGACCAAGCCCTGCAGCGCCGCGCTGAGCGTGAGCGACAAGGGCGCCGGATCGCCCGCCACGATTTCCCCTCCGGCCTGACCCGCTTTGAGAATGGCCGGGATGTGAGAAAAGGCCGCGTCGCTTGCCTCCAGTAGATCGCGCGGCGCGCCGACGCGGTGCTTCGCTTCGAACATCAGAGCCCACAGCGCCGGATGCTTCAGCGCGAACTTAACGTAGGCCTGAGCTGCCCGGGTGAGCTGCGCGCCGAAATTGCGCCCACGCCCCTGCGCCACTCGGGCCAGTGCAGCGTCAAGACGCTGGAAGCCGGTCTGCGCCAGCGCATCCAGCAACGCCTGCTTGTTGGTGAAATGGCGGCGCGGTGACGTGTGGCTAACGCCCACGGTGCGGCTCAGATCGCGCAAGGACAGCCTGGACGCACCGTGCGCTTCCAGCGCCGCCTCTGCCGCGCGGAGCAGGGCCTCGCGCAGACTGCCGTGGTGGTAGGGACGGAGGTTAGTTTGCAACCTAAACACTTTACCGGGTTACGAAAGATTTTGCAGCATGTTTCCGTTGACAACAATGTTTCCAATGGATACATAACCGCATCATGAGACTCACTGGCAACACCATTCTAATTACCGGCGGCGGCTCCGGGATCGGACGCGGCCTCGCCGAATCACTTCATCAGCTCGGCAACCAAATCATCATCGCCGGACGACGGCAGGACGCCCTGGACGAGACCACGAAAGCAAATCCGGGAATCGTCTCGATAACCCTCGATGTCAACGATCCTGAGGCCATCCGCGCCTTCGCCGCCCGCGCCACGTCCGAACATCCCGGCATCAACGTGCTGATCAACAACGCCGGCATCATGAAAATAGAATATCTCCAGGTTTTGCCGGCTGGTCTCGGCGACTCCGAGGCGGTCATCACCACGAACCTGCTCGGCCCGATCCGCGTGACCGCGGCGTTCCTCCCGCACTTGCAGAAGCAGGCACAGGCGGCCATCGTCAACGTCTCCTCCGGCCTGGGCTTCGTTCCGCTGCCTGTCACACCCACCTACAGCGCGACGAAAGCGGCGCTGCACTCCTACACGCTCTCCCTGCGGGTGCAACTGGCCGGCACGCCGGTCGAGGTCATCGAAATAATCCCGCCCGCAGTCGCCACCGACCTCACCCCCGGCCGCTCTGCGACCGACCCTCGCATGATGTCGCTGCCGGATTTCATCGATCAGACCATGCAAATCCTCCAGACGCAGCCCACCCCTAGTGAGATCTGCGTCGAAAACGTCAAATTCCTCCGCTTCGCCGAAGCTAAGGGAAACTTCGACAAAGCGCTTCAGCAATTGAGCGCCGTAAAGCTTTAAATAGCAAGGACACCCATTCACCCAAGACCAGATCGGTCAATTTCCAGTGAGGAGACAGCGGAGCGAATCGGTCGTGAGACTCTTTCCTCGCCCTCCGCGGCACTGGTCTTCTGCATCTTTTTCTGCGACTTATTATTGCTACGAGGGTCTTCACAAATAGATGAGTATTACTGAATATCAGGAGTCCTCTCTGCAGGCCATCACCGGGCAGTTCCGCGCCGAAATTTTTGCCTACATCCAAGGTAAAGTTCGGAATGCGACGACGGCGGAGGATCTGACACAGGAAACGTTTATGAAAGTCGGTCGTGCGTTGGCTAAAGGGACCACGCCGGAGCATTTTCGTGGATGGCTTTATCAAATTGCCCGAAACACAATAATCGACTCCCTTGCAGAGTCGCGGCGATTTGTCCCCTTGCAGGATTCGGTTGTCGATCGGGAGGCCAGTAAACCCGGAGCCTCTGATTTCGATGATGGCGAATTCCGTAAGAACCTATTTTCTTACACACTCAAGGTAATTGAAACCTTTCCCTCTGAGGATCGCGAGGTCCTTACGCTCACCGAGATCGACGGCCTGAGCCGAGAGGAACTTGCGGCCGAATTAAAGATTTCACTCACCGCTGCAAAATCCAGGGTTCAGCGGGCTCGAGCAAAACTTCGCAAAACGGTGGAAGAATGCTGCCGTTTGGTGACCGATCCCTACGGTCGGGTAATCGATTGGCGTAAGCGATCTCCTCGTTCTTGCTCTCAAAAAGATTCTCCGCTCTAATCCGCCGTGCACGGTCTTATACGATTACAGGACAGGAATTACGAAAGTCGATCGTAGCGGCCAAGCCGCGCAAAGCGTGCTTAGAACATCGAATTGAATTTGGCGCTTTGAGGGAATCAATCCATTATTCAACTCGCTCGCGAGGATAAAAATCCGGCGGAGCCAATAACAATCTCTGAGATCGATTTCAACCAGATGAGAATCGCGATTGGCGCATTTACCTGAGAGCCGCTCAAAAATTCCCAATGGCTCAATCGGTCGATCGTTTCCGGGGCGCTCTTGCCAACGAGGATGCCGGCGACCATGCAGACCAAAGACCCAAAGCGACAGGTAGCGCTCGAATAGATCAAGCCGTTTTGCCGGCGAGGGTGAAACCGCAACAGTCGCATCCATAATTTTCGAGCGGTTAGAGCCCTTTCTCCTGTTCTCCGATTTGCCTGGTTGCGGACTCCAGCCTTAAACGGTCGAGTTTTTCGACTGGAAGGTTGCAGAGCAGATCAACGCGTCGGTAAATCTGGTGGGCAATCTTCCAGAAATACTGGTAGGTGTCATGTTCCGAGCCATCGAACTCAGCGGGATCAGGGGATGACCAGTGAGCGGTGATCGGTTGGCCTGGCCACACTGGACAGCTTTCTTTGGCGTGATCGCAGACGGTGATCACAAAGTCAAAAGCGACGTTCTTGTACACGTCCCAAGACTTGGGCTTGATTCCGGAGACATCAATTTTGAAAGACTCTCGCAGAACGCGCTCTGTAAAGTGGTTGATGTGCGAACTTGGATCTGCACCGGCGCTATAAGACTCAAAGCGGCCTTTGCCAAGTTTGCGGATCAGGTACTCGCCGAAAATGCTACGGGCGCTGTTTCCGGTGCAGAGAAACAGGATTTTGAATGGCTTATGAACGTTCATCGAAATGAATGGGTTGCGGCACGCCGATGAGAACGACCCGGCAGGGGAATGCTGACGCAAGCTGAGAATCTTGAATCCTTGAGGGTCTCCCTCAATCGAACGAGATCCTCTTTAAATGTTGGATCAGATTTAGCGCATTCGATCAGTGCCTTAAGATTGACCTCGAGTTCAGGCGGCCAGGGGGAGACGATCCGATATATCTTCCAGGTCTGAGCTCTTGCAAACTCCACAAGACCAGCTTTTCGCAGGTATGCTAAGTGCTGAGAAACATTGACCTGTGGTAGTCCGATAACTTCTTGGATATGGCAAACACAGACTGGCTGTTGAGTGAGCAGATACAAGATCCGAAGACGTGAAAAATCCGAGAAAGATTTATAAATGTCCGTTAGCGCCAAAGCCACACGGGACAGAACAGCACTTTGTATATAAGTCAACGCGTATATAATGCGTAATATTGGATCGCGGTGCTGGAGGAGCAATTTCCAACGGATTCAGCGGATGCGCCGCAAACGAGGCGAAAGAAAAAAAGTGCATTCAGATTAACCAGCTGTCGTTGTCCGGTTTCTAAGTCAGAGAGATATGCTGGCCGTACTTGATATATAAAAATAACTCTTGACCAAAAATACGTACGAACGTATTGCTGCTGAGTCGTGGGTAGATCTTCCCTTCGCGAAAATATCCTTAATGCCGGGTTGCAGGTAATGTTTCAGTCCGGTTACCAGGGAGCTAGCGTCCGCGATATCTGCGCCGCTGCCGGTGCACCACATGGCTCCTTTACCAATCATTTCCGATCCAAGGAAGCTTTCGCCCAAGAAGTGCTCGACCGTTACTTTGCTCATACTAAGAGCTTGGTGAACGAAGCCTTGAACGATAAGTCGCTGACCGGGCGACAGCGGCTGAGGCGTTATCTCGACATCATCACCGGAATATTGAAGGGCGCAAAATGGAGCCGCGGCTGCCTGATTGGTGACTTCAGCCTTGAGGCCAGCTCTCAGAGCAAGCTCTTGCGCAAACGTCTGGAGGCCATTTTCCGGGAATGGCATATCCCGTTCGCGAAGTGCATCGCAGAGGCACAGGCAGCAGGTGAAATCGATTCGCGTTTCGATGCGGCCGAACTCGCCGAGTTCTTACTGGCTTCCTGGGAGGGCGCCATCTTACGCATGAAAGTCGAACAAGGGCCGGCCGCACTCGAACGCTGCAAAAGGATCATGTTTGAAACCGTATTTAAGGAGCAGAAATGACCGTAACATCCGACATCACGTTACCTCAACGTACCGTTTTGAATTCCACCATGGCATACCGGGAGTCAGGAGATCCCGGCGCGCCTACGGTGCTGTTTTTACACGGGAACCCGACATCGTCGTATATCTGGCGAAACGTGATTCCGTTGGTTGCGCCGATAGCGCACTGTATCGCGCCGGATCTCATCGGGTTCGGACAATCCGGTAAGCCGGATATCGCCTACCGCTTTGCCGACCATGTCCGTTATCTTGATGCGTTCGTTGCCGAAGCAGGAATATCGTCGGCCTACGTTGTGGCACAGGACTGGGGAACGGCTCTAGCCTTTCATTTGGCGGCGCGCAGGCCAGAGTTCGTGCTTGGTCTTGCTTTCATGGAGTTCATCCGGCCCATGCCGACGTGGGATGATTTTCCTACACGTGAAACCTTCCAAAATTTCCGAACACCCAGGGTAGGGGAGAAGATGATCCTCGAGGGCAACGCATTTGTTGAACGGATTCTTCCCGGCGCGACGATACGAAAACTGACTGATGAAGAAATGGCGGCTTACCGAGCGCCGTTTCCGACTCCAGAATCTCGGCGCCCGACTTGGCGCTTCCCGAATGAGCTGCCAATTGCCGGTGAACCGGCAGACGTGTATTCCACCCTGCTCGAAGCACACGCGGCGTTATCTCATTCCTCTTACCCCAAGCTACTTTTCGTGGGAGATCCAGGCGCATTGGTCTCGCCAGCATTCGCTGAAGAGTTCGCCAAGGTGCTCAGGAACTGCAGTGTCATCCATCTTGGTCCAGGCGTTCATTACCTTCAGGAGGATCATCCGCAAGCTATCGGTGCCAACATTAAACAATGGCTGACCGACTTAGGTGTTGCGAATCAAACGGCAGTATAAGGGCCGGGCGTCGAAATGCGAAAAAGTGACGATAACATATCCGCCATCACGCCCGGCTCGGCAGATCTCGGGCAGCCGAATAACCAAGTAATCAGGCCGACAATCTGCACCGCGTATAAGCGCCTCGCGAATAAGGGTCGCTTGGGTTGTCGGCGCCCTGTTGCCCAAATAGACGGCGAATAATGGCGTTGGCGCCGTCGACCTCGAAGCGCATCGTCGCGCTGCTATATTCCTTGGTCAGGCCTATGAACGCTGGCCGCCCGTTCGGCGCGGAGCTGCTGAACGATGGCTGAAGGTGCGAGATAGGGCATTAGCACTGTCGCGACAAGCACCGGGATTATGACGGCCTCTGCGCCGTCGATCACGATGTCACCGGCCGCGCCAGCAACAGGCGCGAGGAGCGCGAAAACGCTCTCAAAGGGAAGCTGCAGAAGCTCGACCAGGCCGGTGATGGCAAGGCCGACGGTAAGAGCGATCAGCTTTGAGCGGACCGAGACGCGCCGGTCCCGGAGGAGCGCGTAACCTAGGTGTATATTCATACAGCTATTAGTTCGTCATGCAGCTACTAGTTAGTTCACGCCGGGTGCGCCGTGCCGGTTGTTACTCCCCTCATCCTCAATCCTAACTTGTAAGCCTCCCGTCGACATAACCGGCGCGATCCCATGGCGCGCGAACACCGGCCAAGGCACTGCTGGCATTCTGGTAAACATCAAATCGATCGGCTTGTTTCATTGGCATGAAGTTGCTCGCAACGGCGGCGTCCTCATTTAGATGATTAAGACTATCGAGACCTACGACCACGGTGTGAACTCCATCCAGACTTAGCGTATAGCGGAGAAGTTCTGTGGCAGGTAACTTGGCCTGGCGACCGTATCGGATGGCTTTCATTCCAATCACCCCGATTTTCCGACTGCGCGCAAGCGGTAGCAGTTCGTTTTCGTAACGACCGTTATCCGGTCGCGTAGCCAAGAAGATTGTGAGAACGGTGTCAGGATCAAACCGTTTGACGCACTCAATCATCAATCCGGCACTGGCATGCCCCGTAATTCCAAAAGCGCGGATAGTCTTCTGATCTTTCGCCTCGCGAGCGGCGCGTACTGCTCCGGATTCAATTGCGCCCAAATTCCCCAACTCGTGCTGCCGTAGATCGTGCAGTTGATATAAATCGATGTAGTTGGTGCCCAGGACGTGCAGACTCTGCTCAAGGTCGCGCTTGAAGCCTTCATAATCTCGCGCATCGCTCTTGCTGGCCA
>Ga0137401_10000795_pt1 | contig 12988 bp, 15 predicted proteins | sample CZOMad1_1_16fung_FD_108286 | JGI IMG/M metagenome (GOLD analysis project Ga0137401, IMG submission 108286) | Vadose zone soil fungal communities from Angelo Coast Range Reserve, California, USA - CZOMad1_1_16fungal (Illumina Assembly) | ecosystem: Environmental > Terrestrial > Soil > Vadose...
TCGTGGTGCCAGCGCGGCGCGTCTCCCGCTTCTTGAATACTCATCCCGAAGTCAATTAGATTGGTGAGAATCTGGACATGGCCTTGCGGTTGCATGTCACCTCCCATCACGCCAAAAGCGAGCCACGGTTTGCCCTCCTTCATCACGAATCCAGGAATGAGGGTGTGGAACGGACGTTTGCCCGGCGCATACACATTGGGATGTCCCGGCTCCATGGTAAACAATTCACCTCGATCCTGAAATCCGAAGCCGAGACCCGGGACGACGATGCAGGAGCCCATGCCGCGATAATTACTTTGAATGATCGAAATCATATTACCGTCCTTGTCCGCAACACAGAAATAAGTGGTATCACCTTGCGCAAGCTTGCCGGTGCCGGCGTCATAATGTCGAGCTGCGCGCTGCAGATCGATAAGGCTCCGGCGCCTAGCCGCGTAGTCCTTGGACAGCAAGGTCTCGACGGGCGCTCGGGAAAACTTTGGATCGCCATATGACCGGGCTCGATCTTCAAATGCCAGCTTCTTAGCCTCGATCATTAGATGGAGCGCGTCGGCACTTCCGAAGCCCATCGTTTTGAGATCGTAGCCTTCCAAAATATTGAGCATCTCCAGTGCGGTGACGCCTTGAGTGTTCGGCGGAAGCTCGTACACTTCGTAGCCGTGGTAATTGGTGGAAATGGGCTCGACCCACTCAGACTGATGCGCGGCAAAATCCTCCTTGCGCAGATAACCACCGTTGGCGTGGAAAAAGGCATCAATCTTTTCGGCGATTTCACCTTTGTAAAAAGCATCGCGTCCTTGCTCAGCGAGCAGACGGTAGGTGTGGGCTAAATCGGGATTTCGAAAGATGTCTCCTTTGGCTGGCGGTCTCCCATTTACGGTATAGGTTCGAACAATCGCGCCCGGTTGTTTTGCCAGGATTGCAACGTTCCTGCCCCAATAGTACGCGATCAACTCACTGACCGGGAAGCCTTCTTCGGCGTATCGTATAGCCGGAGCAAGATCTTGACTGATCGGCAGTTTACCGAATTTTTGGTGAAGCTCGAACCAGGCATCTACGGTACCGGCACATTGATTGGTAAAACGCCGAACCTCGGGATTTGCTTAGAATCGAGCCTATCCAATTCCGACTTCAACTGGTCAAAGGAAAGACCCATGGGCGAGCGTCCACTCCCATTAATACCGTAAAGTTTTTGGCTTTTGGCATCCCAGACGATGGCCAAGAGATCACCACCGACTCCGCAACTGATCGGCTCCATGAGACCAAGCGCCGCATTGGCTGCAATCGCGGCATCGACGGTCGAACCACCTTGTTTGAGGATGTCGATGGCGATTTCAGTGGCTAGCGGTTGAGCCGTTGCTGCCATCCCATGGCTCGCGATCACCTCCGATCGCGTCGCGAAGTGCTTGCCGGTAATCCGGTCTACCTGACCGAAGGAGGCTATTGCGGATCCACTGAGCAGAAGACCAAGCAGGAAGGGAGGCTTCACGATGGTTATCATGGCGCGACACATTATCGGATTCAACCAGGCTCTGGCTATATCTTCGGGCCGGCTCGCGCTCGGCAAGCTCGCTTGGCAACCGGCAATCCGATGCGATGGTTAGAGCGATTGTCATCGTGAACGCCAAAACATTAACTATTAATGAAATTTATCAGTCAGTGCAGGGAGAAAGCACGTGGGCAGGCTTGCCCTGTATCTTTGTGCGCCTGACGTTTTGTGATCTGCGCTGCACCTATTGCGATACTGCTTACGCGTTCTACAAGGGTACGAGGATCAGTTTGTCAGAAATCGTGGAGCAGGTCCTGGCTTATAAATGTCCTCTGGTTGAAATCACTGGTGGCGAGCCGTTGCTTCAGAAAAATGTGCTACCGCTAATGCGGGAGCTTTGTGACCACGGTTTAACCGTGCTGATCGAAACCAGCGGTGCGCATGATATTAGCCGCGTCGATCCACGAGTGCATCGGATCATGGACCTGAAAACGCCAAGCAGCGGTGAATCGCATCGTAATCGGCTGGAAAATATTACCGATCTAAACCGCGGCGATGAGGTGAAGTTCGTGATCGGCTCTCGCGAAGATTATCTCTGGGCGAAAGCGCAGATCGAAACATTCAATTTGGCGGAACGATGTGGAACGGTTCTTTTCTCTCCAGTTTTTGGGAAAATTGAAGCTCGCTCCATTGTCGAATGGCTTCTTGCAGATAAACTCCCCGTCCGGTTTCAACTGCAGCTGCACAAGTTCATTTGGGCGCCAGAAACAAAAGGAGTATGAGAGCACGTCTGACGAAGGATTTTCGATTCGAATCCGCGCAAACTTTACCCAAGGCGCCAGAGGGACACAAATGCCGGCAAATGCATGGGCACAGCTTTAAGGTAGAAGTCTCAATCGAAGGAGAGGTCGATCTTCAGACTGGGTGGATTTACGATCACGCACAGATTAGCGCGGCGATGAAACCGCTTTTGGAACAGCTGGACCACAGCTATTTGAACGAAATTCCGGGGTTGGATAACCCGACCATCGAATTAATGGCAGCCTGGTTTTGGCAACGGCTTGCGCCCAAATGCCCCGGCTTGTACGAGATCGTGATTCACGAAACGCCGTCTGCCCGCTGTGTGTACAGAGGTAAAGGGTAGGGAGGAAATGCGGAATGCGGATTGCGGAATGCGGATTTTACACTCCGCGATCCGCATTTTCCTACCCCTATCAAGCAATCATATTCGATCTATTAAGTGCTCTCCTGAATTCCTGGAAACTTTGGAACGAGATTGCCGGGTCTGATGAGATCGGTCTTCGATGGAGGAAGAGATATATCCAGCTTACGTACGCAGCTGGGAGATATCGTCCTTACGAGGGAATCATAGGAGAGGCGGCGGCGGCAGAAGCCATCCCGGAGGATCGGGCTGCGCGATTGATTCAATCGTGGGCGAAACTCGAGCCGTGGCCTGAGACTGAGGAAGTGCTCGATCGGTTGCAACAACAAGCCGCGCTCGCAGTCGTAACCAACTGTTCGGAAGAACTGGCCGGCATTGCTCTCGAGAAAACTCGAATTCACTTCACTGAAGTGGTGACGGCAGAACGAGCTGGCTTTTACAAGCCACATCCCCAGGCCTATTGCCTTGCGTTGGAGGAGCTCGGTGTTGAACCGGCACGCGCGCGCTCTGACGCCGAAGGGAGCTGCTTCCGACTTCCCCAGTGTCCACTTCGTTCTAATAGCGAGCCTATCGAAAAGTCAGAAAAGCGTGGGAATATCTTGGTATCTCAGCGGTCTTTCACCAGAAAAGCGCAGCGAAAATTGCTCTTGTTTTTTTGATTTTCCTGATATCTACAGGCCTGATCCGTGTGGAGGCAAGATGTGCTTTTGATTGTAACAAACTCGCCATTTTCTTGCCTGCATGCGCGAAGTTGCCTATGAACGAGGACGTGCTGCGCTGCTGCTCGCTCATCGGTTTCGGTTCCTGGCTAATTATCATGGCTCACACGGCGATCGCCGATACTTTTGTATTCGATCCGACGACTAGTTCGCGGGTCGATTTGCCGGCCTGGATGAGTGATCGGCCAGTCGCAGTGGCGAAAGATCGGGCAGAACTTTCGTTTCCGGTCACGCCCAGCGCAGAGGATAATGACATCGCGTTGACGGTTGTTTTCAACGAGGAAGCGGGTGCCTATCTCAGCGTCTTTTGGCAACCCGAGCAGGGTGATAGAGAGCTGCTGTGCGGTAATTTGATCGAGAATATCGGCCTACCGAACCAGAGGACGTTACTGATTAGTCGACCAACCATGGGCGGACCCGGAAAGCTCATTCTGCAGTCGAATACACAATTTCTGAATGTAATTCGCGTGAGGATCGATTGGGTACGCCCGGGAGTAGTTCGACTAGTGGACTCAGCGCCGAATGGAGCACTGGTCATGAACGGGGGTAAGATGTTCGCTCCGGAGGAGGTCGACGGCAGCCAGCTAACCGCAATTGCAGACAGTTGGGAGGGCAAAATCCTGACTACTTCCATCACGGAGAGAGCAGAAAGGATCGAGAACGGCGTGGTCTTTCCCGTTGCCGTTCCGAGTCATCTAAAGCGGGCTCGAATGGAGGTAATGGTGAACGGTCTGCCGCTTAACGGTTCGTTGAAAGTTTGGCTGAATGGCCAAGCTGTAGGCACGCTTTCCTTTGAAATCCCCGACTTAACCGACCCGGGTTACGGAGAAAGTAATGACCAATTTGTCGGCTGGCGGAAAGGGGTATTATTGCTACCGTCGAGTCGATTGGTCGTTGGCGACAATCAATTCCAATTCGAAGGTCCGCCGGGAACCGCAATCGCTATTCGCGATTTTTTACTGCAGGTGCAGTATGCCTCCGATTGACTTGAAACACCTTTGGATTTAGTTTCGTTTTACTTTGTAGCTGTATGAAATGTTCCCCTCGGGCCGGCTGGGAGTCTCAAAAAAATCGGAAGCATCGGCACGCGCGTGCCGGCTATACTTTAATGGAGATCATGTTGGTCGTGGCGATCATTGCGGTGATTGCGGGCGGCGTGATCATCAAGATGACCGGAATCCTCGATGTGACCAAAATACAGCGCTCGGAGCAGGACATCGCCAATATCTATAGCGCTCTGAAGCTGTACGAAGCGCGCAATAATCAGATGCCGGATCAGGGTCAAGGGCTGGAGGCATTGGTAAATCCGCCGAGTACCGGTACTGCGCCGGCAAACTGGATTCGTTTGATGGATAGTTTGCCGATTGATCCCTGGAATACTCCGTACCAGTACCGGAACCCCGGCAAGCGCGATCCTTCCGGTGTTGATGTTTATTCGCTGGGGCCTCAACGCAAAGAGGGAGAGAGCAACATTTATCGTCGTACCCAATAAGGGCCCTATTCATGAGTCGGCGCATTAACAGTGCGGGAATTGCGCGACCCATCGGCATGGCTGTGCCTCCTCGGGTGGAGTCGGGATTCACTTTACTAGAGGTCTGTTTCGTCCTTTTTATCGTCGCGGTGTTGTTTGCGGTGGCTGCCCCACCGACTGCCCGGCTTTTTCAAGAAGAGCGACTGCGCCGGCCGGTGCGAGAACTGCAAAGCTTCGCCAAAGAAGCGAGGCGATCAGCGATCGCAGAAAATCGATCTTACCAACTCTTGTTGCTGAACGACCGTTTTATTTTGGAAACAGCGGACCGCACAGCGGAAGGCCAACGACCCGAAACGGGTTACCAGTTGCCTTCCGATGTAACGTTCGCGATCAAGCGGCTCAACGATACTGGCTTCGGCGGAAGCGCAGATGCCCGCTGGATATTTTTGCCGAACGGACTCTGTGAACCGCTTACGTTCCTGTTTCAGCGCGGGCCAGGATGGATTAAATTTCGAATCGATCCGTTGACCAGTCGGATTGAAGATCAGGAGTCGTATATCCCGTGAAAAGCCGTTCGGGATACCGCCGATCCAGGCCATCGGAGCCAGTTCGAACTCTGACTGCCCGGAAGAAGAACGGTTTCGTACTTTGGGAAATGCTTTTGGCACTTTCCATTTTCTGCATTGTCGCGCTTTCGCTCACAACGGCGCTGGAACAAGCCGCTGACACTGCTCGATTGCTTCGTCAAGATTCGCAAGTTCGGCACGACTTGGAAAGCATTCTCGCCGAAAGCTCGGTCACCAAACTTGCTGCCGGAAAGAATGAAATCCCACTGGGCGATCAACGAGTTCACTACGAGCGCGAAGTGGTGCCGGTTCAGGCAAAAAATTCCAAGGGTCAACCGCTCGACCATCTTTGGCGCATCATCGTTCGGGCCCGCTGGCAGGAGACCAATCAGTCGAGATCGAGCCAAGCCGACTTGATCGTCTATCAGCCATGAGCAGCCCGAAGGAATTAGCCACTAGCCACTTGCCGGGGAGGGATCGCGTTCCGACTTCGCAAAGCCTACGTCGCGGCCGAGGACAATGGTGTTTGGCAAACTCAGTGCCAGGGCGCGCCGAAGCGGGCGAAGGCGACCGCACGATCCGCGGCGCACGGGGGTCCGACGTCGCGATTGCCTGGATGTTGAGCGTGATTCAGCGAAAGGTTTGTTGGACAGGCAGAGCGTGCTCCCAACGCCGGTTGGCGGCCGGCTATCTGCTGCTGGAAGTTTTATTGGCGCTGGCAATCCTTACCATAGTCGTGGCGCTGGTCTTTCGGATTATCCAGACGACAGTGCGGGTTACTACGGACGTCCAGTATCTGCAGTCCGAGCAAGAGCATGCTGATGGTCTATATGAGCTGTTGCGCAAGCATTTCGGTTCGATACCGGGCACGGCCGAGTTTCAGACCCGTCGGGTTAAAAATGAGTTGGAGCTTATCTTTCTCGAAGTCCCATTTCATTTTTCGTGGACGCCGGGCGGGCCCCAGTTTGGCTCGACGGTGATTGCCGTTCGCCGGCAGCCTGATGGCCGCTTCACCTTGGCCGTAGTGCAGGAACCGGAAGATGCCTCGGTCAGTTATGCCGCATCCGGAGAACCGACCAGTGCCAAGTGGATTCCGATCGTGAGGGGCCTGCGGGAATGCAATTGGCGGTTTTTTGACGGGCGCACTCGCGAATGGAAGACCGACTGGAAAGACCCGGGCGCGAAACCGACGCTCTTCGAGTGCACGTTTGAGGCAGGCGGTCAGATTGGTCCGACTCGAGCCGTTTTTCGCTGGCCGATCGCCCCGATTCAGCAATGAGACAACTTAAACATAGGCGGTGGCAGCTGGGCGGCATTCATCCTGGCAGAGAAAAAGGCTCAGCGCTCTTGTTAGTTCTATTTACTATCTTACTAGTCTCGAGCCTGGTAGTATCGGTCATCACGTTTTTGAAATCGAGTGTAGACGAATATTCGGCATTCAATCATCAATTTCGTGCCCGCCAATTGGCACAATCTGGGCTGGCATTTGGCTTGAACCCGCAAACTGATAACGTCGATCGAGGTCTGCTAAGTCAAAGGGCCGCCGATGGGGGCGAATTTCAGGCGACAATTACCAGTGAGTCCACTCGGTTGAATATCAATTTTCTGCTGCAAAATGATCGCGATGACATTTTGCAAACCCTCTTTCGAAAATGGGGTGTGGAAACCAATGCAGCTTTGGCGGCGGTTAAAGGGCTTCGAGATTGGGTGACAGCCGGTCAGGGCGTGCCGGAGCAGGGGAGTAATGAGGCCCAGGACATGAAGCAGCAACAGCAGGAACAACAGTCTGCAGCTGTACAGAACGGAGGACAAACGTCAAATCCACAGCAGCCGCAAATGCAACTGGTCAGACCTTTCCGTTCGGTGGAAGAGATCAGCCTGATTCGCGAGTTTGCGCCGGTAGCGGCTGCTGAACCGGACTGGACGAAATACTTCACGGTCTGGAGCGACGGCACCATCAATGTGAACTCTGCCGATCCAGACGTGATCGCATTGGTGACCGGTGTGACTCCCGAACAAGCGAAACACTTTGTCCAACATCGATGGGGTCGCGATGGCATACCGTACACTGCGGACGACACGCCATATGTTACGATGGATCAGGTGCGAACTGAGTTGGGAATGTCGCCACAACAATTTCAGCTCGTACAAAACCTGCTCAGCATCGAAAGCACAGTGGATCGGATCGTAAGTAAAGGAACCATCAATGGATACACAGATACTGTGACCGTAATCGCGAGACGCAACACTGTCCCGATCGCTTATTTGGTATGGCAGGAAGATTAGCGCATTTTCCGCGGAGCAAGGATACGGTCATTCCGTCAATGGAATTTCCGGTGGCCCATCCTGATTGCAACAAAACAGAGGCTATATGACAGAACGCGCACGCGAACGCGCTCAGCGCTCATTCGTCCGTTGTACGCCAGCAGAAGATTGGGAGCTTTGGACATTTTCTAATACCAAACGGCCTCAGTTTGTTCGCCGAATCAAGCGGCCAGCTGCTGCGCCCGGACGAGTGATTGTGGGACTGCCGGTGAAGCAAACTGTGACAACCGCAACCTGGGTCGCTACTGACGATCGCGCGTTGGTGCCCGAAATTGTAGAATTGCAACTCGAGCAGCAGGGATTGATCCAACGCGATGGGAAACGATCCGCGCCCGATATTCGAGTTCTCGAAACGCAGGCCGACAAATCCCTTGCGCTGGCAACCGTGCTGTTACCTGACCTGGATCCGGAGTTGGCGTTTGAATCCGCAGTCCAATTCGAGCCGGCTGGCTTTACGCTTCCGCTTCCGCAAGACCGCCTCTGCATTTGGCGTGAGCAAGGCCGAATCGCTACGGCCGTTACGCGCGGGAGGAATCCGGTTCATTTGCAAATCGTCGGCGAGACAGAGATCGGCCCGGAAATGATCCACGAAGTGCGTTGTGCTTTGTTGCACCTGGGAGCGCAACGGCTCTGCGGAACTCTGCTCGGTATCGTATTGTGGGGCGATTTTTCCGATGAGGAAGTCCAACAGTTGCAAAAAGGTTTGGAGTTGCGGGCCTCCCGCGAGTCACTTCCGCCACCGACTTTTCCAGCCACGCCTTGCAAATTGCTGCCCAGCGAGGTGGGCGCATTGCATGCTCGACGCGCCCGACGCCGGAGGATTCAGCGGTTGCTTTTGGCAGCGGCCGCGATCTATCTGGCGGCAATCGCAGCATTAGCCGGCTATATCGGCTGGCAGAAATTCCAGCGCTCGCAAATGCGCAGACAGTTGGCCGCCGAGTTTCCGACGGTACAGGCGATTCAAGCCACTGCCGATGAATGGAAAAAGGTGGAGTGGGCAGTTGATCCGCAACTGTATCCGGTCGAAGTCCTGTATCAAGTTGCCGCGCTGATTCCGCCCCAGGGCATGCGTTTGACCGCGTTCGAGGTCGTAAAAGGCAAGCTCTCGATTCGCGGAGAAGCGAGTGGTGCTGCTGCAGCCTTCAAATTGGCAGAAGACATTAAAGCGAGTCCCAACCTCAAACTCTTCCAATGGCAAATGCGAAGTCCGAGTTTGCGGCCGGATGGCCGTGCGGAATTCACGATCGAAGGAGACCCGAAAATTGCGAAGATTGACTAAAAGCGAAAAGCGTTTACTGACCATCTTCGGGCTCGCCATATTTGTAATGGCGAATTTCTACGGTGTCAGTTACCTGCTGGACACTGAGAGCGGACTGACTCAGCAGCTCAGCGAACTCCAGGCTGCGGCGAAGACCGATCAGATCTGGCTTCGAGAAAAACAATTTTGGATGGCCAGGAAACAGTGGATCGAGCACCAGCAGCCGCGAGTGGCCAGCGGACAGGTCCCGCAATCTGAGCTTCTTCAGGCGCTAACCGCTAGCGCGCAAGCGAACCAGCTTGTCATTCAGGAGCAAAGTTTCGCAGAATTGAAGAATACGGCCAACTATCAGTCGGTTGTGGTAAAGCTGAAGCTGTCCGGCAACCTAGAGAATGTGGTAAAATGGCTGGCGGATCTCCAACAACCGGAGAAGTTTCAGGCCGTCACGAATCTTTCGCTAAAAAGTGAAGAACAACCCCCCAAGGTCAACCTCGAGCTGGAAGTGGCCCGCTGGTATTCGCCCCATGCATGATTCGTTAGGCTCGGGGAGCTTCGGCGTCCCTCGGCGCTATACTCGCCCTCCTCGTCCTCGATTGAAGAATGGCAGAGGGGAGTTTTGGCGTACTGGAGTATTGGTACCTGAACGGTTTAGGCTGGCGTCATCCCTGCTTTATTTGGCAGTTTGGTTTACGGTGACACCCATACTGGCTGATGATGCTTTACCGATCGGATTCAAGGCGGATCGCTATCGGACTCTTTGGGAGCGAAATCCGTTTACACTGATTACCCCGGCGGTTCAGACCCAACCTCAAGTCTTTAGTAAACTAGTGGTGGTTTCCTGGCTCAATGATGGAAAGGATTCTTTGTTTGTCCAGAATACCGACACCAATGATATCGAAAAAATCACGGACGTTCCCAATGAAAAGGGCCTTCGAATTGTCGATGTCCACGCCAAAGGAGGGACGGACTTCCAGATGATTCGCGATTTTGAGGCCGTGATATCCGACGGTTCGGAGCAGGGTACAATTAAATTCAAGCCCCAAGAATCCGCGCCGGTGATCGCCAGCAACCCAATTAATCCGATTAATCCAATGCAGATCCCTCCGGAAGTGGGGCAGAACAATCAGATTCCGCAGCAGGTCAGGGGTGAAGGGTCCAAGTCAAACGTCCAACCGAATGCTCCTTACGCGAACCAGAATGTTCCGCCGCAAACTCAGCAAACTCGTCGTAAGCGAGTTTTACCATCGGCCGTTGCTAACGGAACGCAGGGTCCGATGCCGCAGCAGAATCCCGGAATAAATCAAGGCGCCGTGCCGCCGCCGCAGCAAAATCCCGGAATAAACCAAGATCATAACGGTCAGTAATCGAATCAAAACCTATGTTGTCACGGCTCCTCTTGGGATTTTTGGTATTTCCGCTGGCGATGCAGCTTTCGGCTCAACAGATCCAAACAACACCACCGCCTGGCCCAGGCTCAGGCGACGAATTAGTCTCCTACGAAGCCTCTAATGCGCCGATCACGGCAGTGTTGCAGGAATACGAGAAATTGACTGGCAAAACACTGATCGAAGATAGCAACCTGATGGCGAATGCCGTACCACTGACCATCTCGCTGCCCCACCCGGTTAAGAAGAGTCAGCTAATACGCCTGATTGAAGCCGCATTGCTGCTCAATAATTACGCGCTCATTCCTGGTCCGGGTGAGAATACGATGAAGGTGATCAATCTGAGCACAGGTAAGAACGCCCGGAGTGAAGGAGTGCGGCTCTACACCAGTCCGGAGGATATGCCGATTGGAGAAGAAATCGTCAGTTACTACATGCCGCTAGACCATATCTCAGCCAACGAAGCATTAACGGTTTTCAATACCCATATTTTGCCGCGCGCGTACACATCGTTTGTTCCGATCACTAGCGCACAGGCCGTCGTAATCACTGAAACCACCAACGTGATTCGTCAACTGATTGCGCTCAAAAATCTGATCGACGTTCCTCCAGCCGCGACCTCGACCGTATTTGTCCAGTTGCTTCGGGCTGATGCGGAGCGCGTTGCCGATACTCTGAGCAAACTTCTGGATGGTGGTCAACAGCGAGCGCCGATACCACAGCAAGGACAAAATGTCGTTGTTGCCAATCCGGGAGGGGGTACGGTCATCAACGGTTTGCAAGCTCAACTCATTGCTGATACCCGCACTAACCGGATCCTCATTGTCACTCGGCCGCAAAATATGGAGACGCTCAGAAGCTTGGTCGAGGCCTTCGACCAAGCGGTGCCTGCTGCGCAACCACTCGAGTATAAGTTGCGATACATTTCCGCGGGCGAAGCGCTTCCGGTTTTGTCCGACGTATTGACCGAAGAGTACCAAGCTACCGGTGGCGCTGGAGGGACTAACCAACAACAAAACCAGCAACAACAAGTGTCGCAAAACCGAACGGTCAACCTCGGAGGCAGAAGTTCTTCTTCCATGAACTCGACGCAGAACGGCTCCAGCGCTGGAGGATATAGTTCGGTGAGTTCATCGGCAGGATCGGTGGGAGCGGGGCAAGATCTGCTGCAAGAGCCAAATGAACAGCTTGGTCCACAATCGGTGATTGTGGGAAAGACTCGGATTATTTCCGACGCGAAAGACAACAAGATTATCGTGATCGGACCCCCGGAAAGCATCCAGAAGGTTCGCACCATACTCGAGCGACTCGATCGTAGACCACAACAAGTCTATCTTTCGACGGTTATCGGCCAGCTTTCGCTTAATAACGAGAACGATTTTGGTGTTGATTTTACGCAGACCTACAAAAAAATCTCTGATAACGCCGGAATTGCCTCCAGCAATCTCAGCAGTACTGGGACCCAAGCCGGTATCTTTAATCAGAACGGCCAGATCTCAATCGATCCTCGGCAGATTTTGGGTTCTGGTCTCGTACCGGGTACGCAGGGTCTAGCGATCTACGGTAGCATTACCGATGCAATCCGCGTCTTTGTTCGAGCGGTCGACACGCGGGATAAACTCACGATCCTGGCGCGCCCGGCGGTTTATACCGCCAACAACAAGCGCGCCGTCATTTCCTCCGGCCAGCGGGTGCCCGTCCCCGGGACCACCCTATCGAACGTTTCGACCAACAACATCCTCAATACGAGCAACACTGCAGCGGTTCAATCCACCATTGAATACGAGGACGTTGAGCTGCGTCTGGAAGTGATCCCGTTAATCAATTCCAGTCGGGAAGTGACACTGAAGATTGCGCAGATCAATGACAGCCTGGGCAATAACGTAACCATCGCCGGGAACACGGTGCCAATCGTGAATAGCCAACGTCTGACCACTACGGTGACCGTTCCAAGCGGTGCGACGGTGGTCCTGGGCGGGCTAATCAATGATCAGATCTCAAAGAATGAGTCCGGAGTTCCCGTAGTCGATCAGCTACCTTATCTCGGTAATTTCTTTAAGTTTCAAACGCACACGCGTAAGCGAACCGAGCTGTTGGTCTTTATCCAGCCTACGGTCGTCGAGAGTAATATCGAAACGCTGCGGGCCAGCCTGAAAGAAGAAAAGCGAACCAAGGTTGGATCCGACATGAGTAGTCTGGCGAATCCGGAAGATTACGCTTCCCCGGCTCCGGATGAAAATGCACGTCGGAGGCGGCCGGACAAATGAGGACTTAGAAGCGAGAATCCAGAATCTAGAAGTATCAATCGTCTGGGTAATGATCAAGGTCTTAGCCACGCAGGCCCTTGACAATTAACACGTCACATTTCGCATGGTCGCTTACCCGATCGGCAGTTCCCCCGAGCAGTCGGCTGAAAAAGCCGTGGTGACCTCGATTCCCGAGCACAACGAGATCGAAAGCACCTTTATCCGCACATTCCACAATTTGCTGTGCCGGATGTCCTCGCAGGCATTTAACTTCAACTGAGATTGTTTCCAGTCCAAGAGCTTTTGAACCTGTTCTTCTATTGCTTTGAAATAGGATTGTGCTGCCTCTTCCTCGACGGCGATTTCA
>Ga0137401_10000797_pt1 | contig 12985 bp, 13 predicted proteins | sample CZOMad1_1_16fung_FD_108286 | JGI IMG/M metagenome (GOLD analysis project Ga0137401, IMG submission 108286) | Vadose zone soil fungal communities from Angelo Coast Range Reserve, California, USA - CZOMad1_1_16fungal (Illumina Assembly) | ecosystem: Environmental > Terrestrial > Soil > Vadose...
CGCAACCTAACGGGCAACCTAGACCCCCCGCCCCTGCTCATGCTGTTGGCGGACGGCCGGCTGCATTCCGGTGAACGGTTGGCGCAGGTACTGGGCATGAGCCGGGCCGCGGTCTGGAAGGGCATCGAGCGTCTGCGCATGCTGGGCATCGACATCGAAGCCGTGCCGCGGCGCGGCTACAAGCTGCCGGACGCGGTGGAACTGCTCGAGGAGCGGGCGATTCGGGCTGCGCTTGCCGGGGACCGGGTGAACCGGCTGCACAGCCTGGACCTCCTGTTCGACGTGGATTCGACCAATACGCGATTGCTTGCCAAGGGTCCGCCGCCGCAAGGGTCCGCCGATGTTGTGCTGAGCGAACTGCAGCACGCCGGCCGGGGACGCCGTGGCCGCCGCTGGATCGCGCCTTTCGGCGGCGGCATCGCCCTGTCGATGAGTTGGTCGTTCATGGATGCATCGCGGGCGAGCCCTGCCTTGAGCTTGTGCGTGGGCGTGGCAATCGCCCGGGCGTTGGAACGCGTCGGCGCCTTAGGGGTAGGACTCAAGTGGCCGAACGACATCTGGTTCGACGACCGCAAGGCGGGCGGAATCCTGATCGAAGTCAGGGCTGAGGCCAGCGGGCCTGCTCATGTGGTGATCGGGGTCGGGCTCAACGTGAGGCTGAGCCCCGGGATGCGTGCTCAGATCGAAGCGTCAGGCGTCAGGGCCGCGGCCGTCGCCGATGCCTGCACCGCCCCGCCGTCGCGCAATTTCATTGCGGGCGCGATCATCGATGCGCTTTTGAGTATGCTGGCAGTCTTCGAGCGCGACGGATTCCCCGGATTCCGGGAGGCTTGGACGGCGCTCGATGCGCTCCGCGATCGGCCGGTGCAGGTGCTGACGGGAGAGGCGGTGATTTGCGGAACCGCTCGCGGCGCGGACGCGCATGGAGCATTACGGCTGGAACGGGACGGTCGCCTGCAGGAGTTTGTGTCCGGCGAGGTCAGTCTACGTGGAGTGGGGTGCATTTGACGGTCCTTAAAAGCATTGTCGTCTGCCTCGCATTGGCGAACGCCGCATATTTTCTCTGGGCGCATGGTGTTGCCGCATCGAAGGAAGCGCCGGTTCCGGCTGCCCCTCCGACAACCACACTCAAGCTGGCCGGGGAGGCGCCGAACGTGCTGCACGAAGCGGTCGGTAGCCAAAGCGGCAGCGGCGTTGCTGCTGCCGTGAACGACGCGTCGAATCCTTCGCTTCTGACCAATGTGAAACGCTGCATCACCGTGGGCGCTTTCCGCGACGTCGCGGAGGCATCTCATGCGGCGAGCCTGTTGCGGGGCGGCGGCTACGACCCACGGCAGCGCGTGGTCGACGGCGACGTGTGGGCCGGCGTCTGGGTGTATCTCCCGATTCCAGCCAGTCCCGTGGCCGGCGAGCAATTGCTCACCAAATTGAAAGCCGCCGGAATCGACGACGCGCTGGAAATGCCGGGACCTGCCGACGCGTCCGTGATCTCGCTCGGCCTTTTCAGTGACCAGAAACGCGCGCAATCCCGGGTTGCGCAGGTGCAGGCGCTGGGGCTCAATCCGGGAATCATCGACCGCAAGCGCACGGGAAACGTTTACTGGATCGACATCGATCTCAAGCCGACCGACGGGTTGTTGAATCCGGCGGATTTGCAGGGGGAGTCGGGACATATTTCGAGGTTGGAAGTCAGATCGTGTCCATCGGGCGCGGCGGCGGCGCGATGAGTGCAGAGCCCTCTACCGGCGCGCAGCCGACTCAGACTGGCGCGCAACCCGCCCCGACCGGCGCGCAGCCGACCTCTACCGGCGCGCAGCCAGCCCCGACCGACGCGCAGCCCTCCAGCGGCGCGCAGCCGACCCCGAACGGCGGCGTGGTTTTGCTGCGCATCACCGGCACGTTCGGCGCGGTACTGGGCTACGGCTGCCTCGCGGCATTCCTGTACCTCATCAGCTTGCAGATCTACCAATGGTTTCGCGAGGGTGATTGGACCCATATCGGCGTCGCGGATGGAATGCACGTCTGGTTGACCCGCTGTTGCGTGAAGGACGGCGACACGGGCCGATTGGCCGCGTTGGTGCACTGGCTCGACACGCCGTTGGATTGGCTGGGATTGCACAAGGTGCTCGAGATTCTGCCGGCCTCGCTGGTGTTGTTCGCGCTCAGCATTCTGGGCAACAGCATATTCATCTACTGCCGCGACCTCCACGACGCACGCCGGCGGCCGGATTCGGTTCCAGGTTCCTGAGGCACTCCCGGGCGGCGCGCGTCACTCCTTACGCGACCGCGATGGCGGAGGCTCTTCGCCCTGCCATAAATAAGCCACGCTGCCCTTGGGCGCCTTGTACCAGCCGGGATCGCGGTAGTCGTTGCGCGCGAGATCGGCGCGAATCTTCACCAGCGTGAACATGCCGCCCATATCGATGCCGCCATGGGGTCCGGTGCCGTTCATCATCGGCAGAGTATTCGGGGGCAGCGGCATTTGCATCTGCATGTCGCCCATGGTGCCGCCCTCACCGCTCATGTTCATGTAATTCGGGACCAATGAACTGATCTGTTCCGCGAGGTCTCTTTGTTCGACGCCGATGGTGTTCGGAATTCCGTGTCCCATCGCGTTCATGGTGTGATGGCTCTTGTGGCAGTGAAACACCCAATCTCCCGGTGCCGCCGCGGAAAATTCGAGGGCCTTCATTTGGCCGACGCCGATGTCGGTGGTGACCTCGGGCAGGCGGGCGCTCGCCGGTATCCAGCCGCCGTCGGTTCCGGTGACCACAAACTCGTGACCGTGCAGATGCATGGGGTGGTTGGTCATGGTGAGATTGCCCACCCGGATGCGCACCCGTTCTCCCACACGGGCCACCATCGGATCGATGCCGGGATAGGCTCTGCTGTTGAAGGTCCACAAATTGAAGTCGAGCATGGTGCTGACTTTGGGGGTGTAGCTGCCCGGATCGATGTCGTAGGCGTTCAGCAGGAAGACGTAGTCGCGATCCACCGGCATGACGCGACGGTCGCGCGGGTGGGTGACCCAGAATCCCATCATGCCCATGGCCATCTGAGTCGCATCATCGGCGTGCGGGTGATACATGAACGTGCCCGATCGCTGCGCGGTAAACTCGTACACGTAGGTTTGCCCGGGTTTGATCGACGGCTGAGTAAGCCCGGATACGCCGTCCATGCCATTGGGCAGCCGCTGGCCATGCCAGTGAATGCTGGTGGGCTCGGGCAGGCGATTGGTCACGAACATGCGCACGCGATCGCCTTCAACCACTTCGATGGTCGGACCCGGCGACTGGCCGTTATAGCCCCACAGATGCGCCTTCATCCCGGGCGCTATCTCGCGGGTCACCGCTTCCGCCACCAGGTGGAATTCCTTGACCCCGTTGCGCATCCGCCAGGGCAGCGTCCAGCCGTTCAATGTGGCCACCGGTTGATAAGGCCGGCCATTCGGAGGATGCAGCGGGGGCCGCGTGCCGGCCGTATCGCTGGCAACGATCTCCGGCAGCGCTGCAAGCGACGCCTTTCCGACCGCGGCGGCGGCAACGGCCGCACCGGCGCTGCTGAAAAGATGTCGTCGGGTGACCATGGAAGTCCTTTAGAGCACGGAACCGGAGGGCGCCGGATTGGCGATGAGCGCCGTATCGAGGTGCGATTTCGCGATCCAAAAATCGCGCACGCGTTCGATGTAATCATTGACGCTCGCGATCCTGTCGCGCGCATCGGCGAGCAGATCGAACACGCTCACCAACGAGGCGTTATAGCGCAGTAGATCCTGCTCCGCGATCGACTTGCGCGTCGGCATGATCTCATCCCGTTCGCGTACCGCCATGTCGAACGTGGCGCGGTATTGCGCACCCGCCTTCACCACTTCGGCGCGCGCGTCGATGGCGGCCTGAGCGAAGCGTTCCACTGATTGCGCGTAAAGCGCTTCGGCTTTTCGCACCCGGGGCTCTCCCGAGTCGAAGATCGGAACGTCGATGATGAGCTCAAAGCCGGTCTCGAAAGGCTCCCGGCTCGGACCGTTGCGGACCCTCGTCGGGCCCGCCTCTAGAACGTTGACGAAACGCGTTGCCTTGGTCAGCTTGAGCCGCCGCGCCAGCTCGTCCATCTCGGCCCGCATGATCTGCAAATCGATCCGGTTTTGCAGGGCGGTCTGCTCCATATTCGGCAGCTCGATCAGCATGTGCGGAAGATCGGGCAGGCGTTCGGCCAAATTCACCGCGGTACCCGCGTCGGCGATGCCCAGCAAGCGGCGGAGCTCGGCACGCGCCGCTTCGTCGGCCATTTGGGCATGCGAGAGCTGTTGCAGTGCCTGCTGGTAGAAGCCCTGCTGGCGTGCCTGGTCCAGCCGGTTCCAATTGCCCGCACTCAACATTCGTTTCGCCAGTTCGGCGCTGGTTTGCGCGGCGTTTTTGACCTGCCACGCATAGTGCAGCGAGTCTCGGGCGGCGAGCGCCGTGTAGTAAGCGGTGCGGGTTCGATCCGCGAGCTGTACGACCTGCACGATGACGGTGCTTTTCACCTGCGCGAAGCGCCGCTGTTCGATGGAATGCAGGTAGGGCGCCGTGAGGAGCGACAGGACGTTGAATGTCAACGTTTCTTCGATGTCGTACAATCCGGCTGCGCTCGAGCGGCGCATCGTGAAGCGCGGATTGGGCAGCCGTCCCGATTGCACCAGATCCGCTTCCGACACCCCAAGTTCTTGGAATGACGCCTGCAGCGCATGGTTGTTGAGCAAGGCGACCTGCACCGCGTCCTCCGGCTTGAGCGGCTGCGCGAGCAGCGCGGCGACCTGCGCGTCGCTCTTGGCGCGTTCTTGGGCGGTCCTCGGCCATCGAACCTCGAGACCCAGCTGAGTCCGAGCGGCCGCTGCGACCGTATCGAACCCCCCATCCCGCGAGAACGTGCTGCAGCCCGAAAGCGCCGCGCAAACGCACAGCAATGCCGCGGCCATGCGCGCACCGGAAGGAACTGGCGAAAATTTCATGGGCGTGCGGGATAATACACGCGGACGGCAGGTTCTTCAGATACGCTTGATCGAGAACGTCGGCTCGAGGACTCAAACGCGATGAGTAAACCTACAGTACCCGGACGCCGTGCATCCGCCGTGGGACACGCATCCGGGATGAATGCGCCGTTGGCGCTGTGCGCCTTGCTTGCGATGGGGCCCGCATTCGGCCACGCCAAGCTGCTGGGTTCATCGCCCGCCGCCGGCGCCGAGGTCACGGGATCGCCACCCTCGTTGACCTTGACGTTCAATGAGAACGTGCGGCTTGGAGTGTTGAAACTGACCACGGCGGGCCACGCGGTGCCGGTCGCCATCGACCCGAATCCAGCTTCCGCGCGGGTAATCACCATCACGCTCCCGCGCCTGACCGCCGGCACCTATGAGGTGCAGTGGAGCGCACTGACTCCCAGCGACGGCCATGTGGTAAAGGGCAGGTATACGTTCGTGATTCGGTAACGGCCGTGCGGCGGCCACGATGACGATGGACATCGGCATCTGGGATGCCGCGGTGGTGACTGCCAGGGCAGCCACGTATGCCGCAACCCTGGCTGCATCGGGTGGTGTTTTTTTTCTCACCTACAGTCACGCTTTGCTCGACGGCTGTTGCGCGGCGCGGATACGGCGCCTGATTCGGGTGCTCGTGTTCATCGCGGCGCTAGCAGGCGGGGCGATGATCCTGGCCGCCGGCGCCTCCATGTCCGGCGATGCAGGCGGCCTCGTGAATGTGGGCCTCACTCGAATGATTTTGCAGGCGGGCGAGGGCAGGGCAAGCCTCGTGCGCCTGATCGGGCTGATACTGATTGGTGCCGGACTCACGGCGCGCCGTTCACCGGCCGTCCTTGCGCTCTTGGGATCGCTCGCGGCCGCTACGTCCTTTGCCTGGGTCGGGCACGTGCACTCGCTGGCTTCAGCTTCCCGGGGTACCTGGCTGCCGGCCCCCGCAATCGTGGTGCATTTGCTGGGCGTGGCGTTTTGGCTGGGCGCGCTCCTGCCGCTGCTCATGGTGGCGGGCGGCGCCGACATGCCGCGGATTGCCGCGACCGCCCGGCGCTTCGGCACCGCCGCGCTCATCGTCGTGGGCGTCTTGCTGGCGGCCGGCGTGGGTCTGTTGTGCCTGATGTTGCGCGGCGTCAGCGATTTATGGGCCGACGACTACGGGCGCCTCGCTCTGACCAAGGTGCTTCTGGTTTCTTGTTTGTTGGCGCTGGCGGCGCTCAATCACTTGCGCCTGACGCCGAGGCTGTTCGCGTATGATGAGGGCGCATTGCGGGCACTGAAAAGATCGATCATGGCGGAGCTCGCGGTGGCCGGATGCATCCTGGTCGTGACGGCGGCGATGACCACGCTGGCGGGACCACCGGCTCTCGATGTGACCCGCTAGCTGCGAACGGCAACTGGAGACCGCGAATGCGAATAATGCAAGTCCTGGGCGTGCTTTTGATAGCAGGCGGTCTCTATATCCTCCTGAAGTCGCCCACGTATTCCAGCGACAAGAGCTTCTTCAAAGTCGGTCAAGTGGAAGCGAGAGTGCGGGAGGACCACGAGATTCCGCCGTGGGTGGGCGGCACCGCCGTTGCCGCCGGGCTCGTACTCGTCGTGGCCGGAGCGCGCCGGGGCTCCGATTGAGCGCCGGGACTCGGATTGAGCGCCGGGACTCCGCGCAACGCCTGGGGCGGCGGCTACTTGATGCGTTCTTTTTTTGCCAATTGCGCGCGCATCGCCGCCAGCTCCCCGCGGCGCGCCTGCGTCGTTTCGGGAAACTTCAAATCAAGCGCTAGAAACGTGTCGAGCAGGATCTTTGAGATGATGAGGCGGGCGTTCCGCTTGTCGTCGGCGGGTACCACGAACCACGGTGCACGGTGCGTGCTGGTGGCGGCCAGGCACTTTCCGTAGACCCTCGTGGGACCGCGCTGGGGCGGCCACCGGGACGGCGACCGCCACGATGGAGGTCACCACGACGGGGATCGCCACGACGGAGATCACCACGGAGGGGATCACCACGACGGGGATCGCCACGATAGGGGTGCGGCTTCCGGCAGGCCATACCGCCCGGCGCCGCCAACGCGATCCATGCCGTCAATTCCTGGGCATCCACGCGACCATTGAGTACTATCGGCACCCCGGATCTCGGAGTGTCACGCGTTGGAAGAAGCCTCAAGTCCGGCTGGGCAGCCGGTAAGCCGCATCCTGTTTGCCAGCTTGATCGGCACCACCATCGAATTCTTCGACTTTTATATTTACGCCACCGCCGCAGTATTGGTTTTTCCGACGCTCTTCTTCCCCAAGCAGGATCCCACCACCGCGACGCTGCAGTCCTTCGCGACCTTCGCGCTGGCCTTCTTTGCGCGGCCAATCGGTTCGGCTTTGTTCGGTCATTTCGGCGACCGCATTGGGCGCAAAGCAACGCTCGTCACGGCGCTGCTGACCATGGGCATCTCCACGGTGGTCATCGGCCTGCTGCCGACCTATGCGGCGATCGGAGTCGCGGCGCCTACGCTGCTGGCGCTGTGCAGATTCGGACAGGGCTTGGGGCTGGGCGGCGAATGGGGCGGCGCCGTCTTGTTGGCCACAGAGAATGCGCCGCCCGGCAAGGAGGGCTGGTACGGCAGTTTTCCGCAGTATGGCGCCCCCCTCGGCTTCATCTGTTCCACCGGCGTTGTCTTGGCGATCAGCACGCATATGAACACCGAGGAACTGTTTCGCTGGGGATGGCGCGTGCCGTTCCTGGCCAGCGCCGTGCTGATATTGGTGGGCCTTTACATTCGGCTGCAATTGGTTGAAACGCCCGCTTTCAGACGCAGTCTCGAGCAGGGTGAGCGAGTGCGCGTGCCGCTTCTGACGGTGGTCACCCGGCATCCCCGGGCACTCCTCTTGGGAATCCTGGGCACGACGAACACGTTCCTGGTGTTCTATCTCATGACGGTGTTCGCCCTGAGCTGGGCGACAACGGCCCTCAAATTCCCCCGGAGCGATTACCTGGTACTGCAGATGGCCGGGGTGCTTTTTTTCGCTCTCACCATCCCCATCTCCTCGATCGCCGCCGACCGAATCGGCGGCCGCTCCATGCTCATCCTGGCCACCCTCGCCATCATGGCGTTCGGCTTCACCTTTGCGCCCCTATTCGGAACCCATGATGCCCTCAAGGTATTCATCTTTCTGGCGATTGGTTTTTCTCTGACCGGGCTCACCTACGGGCCCATCGGCAGCGCGCTGGCCTCCCTGTTTCCGACGGCGGTGCGTTATACCGGCACGTCGCTGACCTTCAACTTCGCCGGAATTCTGGGCGCCTCGCTGGCCCCGTTGATAGCGGCCCATTTATCGTCGACGTACGGGCTCAAGTTCGTGGGTTATTATCTGTCGGCGGTTGGGTTGGTTACATTGGTCGCCCTGCTGTTGATGCCCGCAAAGGCCGGGGACTAGCGCAATGGGGCAAACTAGCGCAATGGGGGAAACCAGAATGAAAAACAGATCACGTTCGCTGCTGGGGTTTGCAGCGGCCGCTGCGTGTGTGTGTCTTTGCGCCGGGCTCTGCGCTGCGGCGGCCGATCGCTACGACGCGGCGGTCGCGCACGCCGGCCGCAGCGCCGCCGACGTCAAGCGTGATGCCCTGGATCATCCGGCCGAGATTCTACGCGTGACCGGCATTGGGCCCGGGATGCGCGTGGCCGACGTATTGGCCGGCGACGGCTACTACAGCGAGCTCGCGAGCTACCTCGTCGGCCCCAAGGGCCATGTGCTGTTGATCAACAACGCGGCGTTCGACACCTTCAGCGATGGCGATCGCCAAAAACGCCTCGAAGGCGGCCGGCTTCCCAACGTCGAGCATCAGACGGTCGACCTCAACGACATGCATCTGCCGCGGGGAACCCTGGATGCGGTGCTGCTCATCAAGGTGTACCACGATTTATATTGGGTGGAGACCGACGGAAAGTTCAAGTGGCCGAAGATCGATACGAATGCGGTGCTTTCACAGCTGGCCGCGGCATTGAAGCCGGGCGGCGTTCTCTTGGTCGTGGATCATTCGGCGAAGCCGGGCAGCGGCGCCTCCGCCGCCGCGGAATTGCATCGTATCGACGAGGCCTACGCGGTCAAGGATATCGAATCGCACGGTCTGAAAATGAGCGGCAAGAGCGACCTGCTCCGCCGACCCGACGATGCGCGCGATCAGATCACCTACAAGGGACCGATGCTGGGGAAGACGGATCGCTTCGTCTTGGTGTTTCACAAGCCCGCGCATTGACCGGGCCCGGCAACTACGGAAGCCCGACGCTTAAGGTCTCCTAGTTGTAAAGGGACATACCGCGCGGAGGCACGCGCGATTCAACGCTCCGGCGGGCATAGTAGAGGGATCGCCTCGCGCTTGTTTCGCCGATAGACCTGGAAGTCAGTACGATCGATCGTAATCACGGAGTGCTTCGGAAATAACTCGCTCATCCGGACTAAGCACAGATCAGCGAGATCTGGCTTTTGGTCCGCGAAGCGATCGGCCAAGCGTGCGAGCTGAATGAGATGCTCTTGGCAATTGAACGTCAGCGCGACCAGTCCTTCATTGATCATCGCCAAAGCCACTGCCGCACTCTCCAGGTGAAATGCCGTCTCGGCGATAACTGCCTCACAGGTCAATAGTGGTTCCGTCACTCCAGTCGCAAGTTGCGCTGCCCACTTGTGATGCTTGTCATTGGCATTCGCGAATGCCACCAAGAAGCCCGTGTCAGCGATACCCTTCACGACCGTGAGAATCCCTTGCGGGTCGACAGATCACGCACTCCACTGACGGAACCTGCCAGCCTCATAAATGAAGGTTCCTTTCCGCCATCCCGTGCTTTCTCGAGCTGTTCACGGACGATCCGCCCCTTCGGAACCCCGGATTGCTTTGACGCCTGTTCAAGCCAGGTCGCAAGCTCCTTCGTAAGCCGGATTGTCACTGTCTTACTCATATGGCGCAACTGTAACACATCCGGCTGGGATCGGCAAATACGAACCCCCGGATGACGAACGCCGGATAAGCACTGTGCACGTCGAATACCATTAATAGATTGTCCGACGCCTGCCCGCGTGTCGCGAAATTAAGACTCAATCGAGGTCGACGTTACTGCGTCGGGCTCTTGTCGGCCAACACCGGCCCTTCGATGTGAGTGAATAGGCGCCAAAGAGCGGCCATTCGTAGCTTCCGGTAAGCTATTTGCATGGAAATTCGAAATGAAGAGCCCAGCCCTGAAATTCTGCGCAATTACGGAACTAACTGGCGATGGAGGAGCAGTGGAGCGGGACGTATTGTCATTGGCCAAGCGTTCAATGCCCGATACTCGCCGCTCGCCATAGGCAGGCTCGGGTCAGAGAGTGCCAGTCGCGCCGGAGCTGCCACACTTTGGTTTGCGGAATGTTCAGCAGTGCTGGCGGCCACTGCAATTGTCACGAGTTTCACGATTGGAGGGGGTCGCATGCCTACAGTCTTCGAGAAGCTGAACCTGAAACAGGAGGAAGAGATTCTCGTCGTAAACGCACCGTTGTCTTTCGAGACACACTTAGCCGCGCTCAAGCATGTGAAAATTATTCGTGACCCGAGGAAAGCAAAGGCGATTCACTTTGCGTTGGCGTTCGTCACCAAGCTCATCGATGTCGATGCGTTGTCTCGAGTTCTTTGTACGAAAGCCGAAGGCGACGCTTTGCTCTGGTTCGCCTATCCCAAAGGAACGTCCAAGCGCTACACGTGCGACTTTAATCGAGATACGGGTTGGAAGTCGGTCCGCGCTAACGGCTTCGATTCGGTTCGCCAAGTCGCGATAGATGACGACTGGTCGGCCCTCAGGTTCAGGCGTTTTGAATACATCAAGTAGCCTTAGACGGGGATTACACTTCTCTCAAGCGGTCATTCGCGATGGTCAGCTTGGGGTCGAGTCCTGCCACTTGTTCGGGTCCTGTGGCGACCCGCGAAGTGGGGCGGGCGATAGGAACGACGCGCCCCTTCTCGGATCAAACTATTCCTCTTGATATCCCGCTTTCATATGATGTCGTACCGCAAGAATCATGCTCAACTTTTGCGTCGAGGCTGACATTAGGAGCCCGTCAGGCTCCCTAACCAGCGCGTCAGCGACGCGGCGTCCATCGCGCCGATTTGACGGCCGATTTCCCGGCCGCCGCGAAAAACGATCATCGTCGGGATGCTCCGGATATTGAATTTCGCCGCAGGCGCCGGATGTTCCTCCGTATTCAATTTCGCGAAGCGCAGTTTCGGTTCGAGCTGCCGTGCGGTCTTTTCGAAGAACGGCGCCATGGCGAGGCACGGTCCGCACCAGGGCGCCCAAAAGTCGACCACCAGCGGCAGGTCGCCGCGGCTGACATGCTTGTCGAAATTCTCCGCCGTCAGGTTGACGGGTGTTCCCTCGAACAGAGCGGAATGACAGCCCGGACAGCGTGGCGATTCGTTCAGCCGCTCACGCGGCAGGCGTACCACCGAATCGCATTTTCCGCAAACGACGTGAATCGGCTTTTCTTGGGATGTCATTTCGGCTCGGCGACCAGAACGACGAAGCTATCCGGCGCCATGTTCGGGCGCGGATGAGGTTGATCGGCCGTCGCCGGCGGCGTATCGCCGAGGCGCGCGGCAGCGAGAAAAAGCCGGTGCGTGGCCGGATCCAGCGCCATGGTCCGGGCGCTCTTTTGCGTTTGCACGGTGGCGATGACCCGGTACTGATCCGGTGTGTCCTGATGAATCACCGTCAGAGTTCCATCGAGGCCGTTGGAGCTGAAGACGAATCTGAGCTCGCTGTCGAAGACTGCCGCATCCGGCCCGCGCCCGATGGTCACGCGGAAAGCCTGCTTGCCGGTGAGCGAGTCGGTTACCACCATGACCTGATCCTCGCATACGGAGAACAAGCGATGGTTCACCGTATCCATCGCGAGTCCCGATGGATTGGCGCAACCGGGCAACGGCCAGGTCGCCCTGATCTTCAGCGATTTGGCGTCGATGGCGACCAGCTTGCCGGCTTCGGTCGCGATGTTGACGAATACGGTTCCCGCGGCGTCCGTGACCATGAACTCCGGCGGACCCGGCAGCGCAATGCTCGTGACGACTTGAAGCGTCGACGGATCGAGCACACTGATGTCATTGCTGTCGCCATCGGCGGCGAACACGTGTTGCGCGCGAGGTTCGTACAGGATCGCGTCCGGCTTTTTCCCGGCAACAGGCGCCTCCTGGATCACTCGAAGCGTGTCCAGTTCGAATGCGGTGACCGTGTTCGCCCGGCCGTTGCTGGTGTAGCCGCGCTTCAGTTCCGGCGCGAACGCGATGCCATGCACGCCCGAGGTATTGGGAACGACGCCGGTCCGCCGACCGCCGGACGTTGCGACCACATCGACGCGATCGCCGCGGCTGATGAAGAGTCTTGCGCCGCTGGGCTCGAGCGCCAGGTAATCCCAGCCGCCGATGCCCCCCAACCGCCAGATCGTCGATATGCCGTAATCGGCGCTCGGCAGCGGCGAATCGTCGGCGGAACATTCGGATGCCGCAGTCAGTTGCAGAACGGCGCCGAGGATGCCAAGAACGAGGCGATGCCGCATCGTCCAGTTCCAGTTTCTGTTATCCCGCTTCAACATAGATAGACCGGAAGTCTACCTTTTATGCCAGGCAACAAAAAATTCGCAACGAGCGTGTAATTCCTACAACCGGTCGAGGCGTGGCACCCTTCTGTTTGAGTGCCGCGAAGTCGTTCTTCGGCGGCGGCGCCCCATAACGAAATACTATCTCCACCAAAGAAAATGTAAGTTCCGCTGCACTGCAACCTACCCGATCATAGGCCGCTTTGACGCCGGATTTCGGATGGCGGTTTGCGGAAACGAGGAGAGGGGATGTCTTTACGATTTGTCGCGGCGCTGCTGGGGGCCGGCGCCGGCCTCGCGAATGCGGCAAGTTTCGCGAACTTCGCGGCCGATACGGGCGCGGCGGACGCCAACACCTTGAGCGAAGTGGTCGTGACC
>Ga0137401_10000799_pt1 | contig 12973 bp, 9 predicted proteins | sample CZOMad1_1_16fung_FD_108286 | JGI IMG/M metagenome (GOLD analysis project Ga0137401, IMG submission 108286) | Vadose zone soil fungal communities from Angelo Coast Range Reserve, California, USA - CZOMad1_1_16fungal (Illumina Assembly) | ecosystem: Environmental > Terrestrial > Soil > Vadose zone...
AATCCGCAGGCGGGAATCGCCGCCGCGCTGAAGCTTGCGACGGTGATGAGCCGGGCGACATCATCCACCGCGCAAGACCTCGAGAAAGGCAAACTCACGGAGATCGATTCACTGAACGGATATGTGGCGTGCCGCGGCGAGACGCTCGGAGTGCCTGCACCGGTCAATCACGCGCTCTACACGCTGGTGAAACTCGCCGAAGGACGCAGATGAGCGAATTAGCCGGAGCTGCGGCCTGGGGCGCGGACTTTGGGCCGCTTTCGGGCCTCGCGTCGACCGGTCGTCGGACCCAGGCGCACCGCACGACCAAGCCCAGTGGCATGGGCATGGGGCTCGCGATCAGCCGCTCGATCGTCGAGGCTCATGGAGGGCGGCTCGTGGCAACGCAGAACGCGCCATACGGCGCTGTCTTTCGCTTCACGCTGCCGACTGGCGGCCGGGAGATGCCTGCCTCGAGCAGCAGCGCAGTCGAACAGCGCTCGGCGGATGCCTCCGGGTAGTCTGCCGCCCTGCTATGAAGTTGGACGGCGCTCTCCCGAGAGTCAGGCATCGCTCATCGGGGATCGATCTGCGTGTCGCCTTGCGGTTCACCGCAATCACGCGCGGCGGACGCACTGCCGATCACCTTCGCCTGGCTGATGTCGCGGTAGAGGTCTAGCCCTTCGGTGGGCAGAGTGAATTGGAACGTCGTGCCTGGGCCGCTCTCCGTGCTCGGCCACAACCGACCGCCGTGCGACTGGATGATGGAACGACTGATGGTCAGTCCCATGCCGGTGCCCTGCGGTTTGGTCGTGAAGAATGCATCGAAGATCGCGTCCACCTTGTCGGCGGGCAGTCCCACGCCGGTGTCGCTCACGGAGAGAAGCAATTCCTTCTCGCCCCGCTCCGACGTGACGGTCAACTCACCCCCTGCACCCTGCATCGCCTCGATACCGTTGACCATCAGGTTCATGAACACTTGCTGCAATTGCACGCGATCTGCCGCGACCCTGGGAAGGTCGGCCGCGAGATCGGCGCGGATCGAGACGGAGTATCGGTCGGCCTCGTTCCGCACCAGCGCGAGCGTCTCGCGAGCAACTTCGTTCACGTCGAGCAACTCGCGTTGCGGAGTGCCCTTCTTGTACAGCGAGCCCACGCGATTGATGATTTCGGCCGCGCGCCTCGTATCCTCGACCATTCTCGCGGCGGCCTGGCGCGCTTCTCCCAGGTCGGGACGCTCCCGCGCAAGCCAGCGAACGCACGCGTTTGCGTTGGTGATTGCCGCGGCGATGGGCTGTCTGATCTCGTGCGCCAGCGATCCGGTCAATTGCCCAACGGTGGTGAGGCGGCTGATACGCGCCAGGTCCGCCTGCGCCTGGCGCAACCTCTCGCGCTCTTCCTCTGCGCGCTTACGGTCCGAGAGGTCCAGCACGAATGCCACGGTTTCTCTCCGGGCATCCCCGATCGCCGCGGCCGCGATCAGCACCGGCACGCGGCTGCCGTCGCCGCGGAAGTACTCCTTCTCAAAGATTTCGCAGGTGCCGCTCGCTCGGAGCTGTGCGACCGCTCGTTCGCTGATGGCCTGCCATTCGGGAGGTGTCAGCTCCGTCCACCGGAGGCGTCCCGACGTGAGGTCGTCACGGCTGTACCGGACCATTTGGAGAAAAGCTTCGTTTGCCTCGAGGATCTGGCCTTCAACGTTCGAGATCAACACCCCGATGATGTTTGCGTCGACGAGACGTCGGATCTTCGCCTCTCGTTCTTGGAGCTCATGGTACAGACGGGAATTCTCCAGCGAAATCGCCGCCTGTGACGCGAGCACGTTCAACACCGCGATTCTCGCCGGGGTAAACACGTTGGCCACGAGGTTGTTTTCAAGGTAAAGGACGGCAATCAGCTTGCCTTGTTTGACGAGCGGAAGGCATAGGATGGACCGCGCGCGCTCGCGACGAATGTACTCGTCGTTCGAGAACGAGCCTCGAGCGGAGGCGTCATCCAGGATCACGCTCTCCTGGGTGCGCGCGGCGTATTGAACGACGGGCTCCGGCACTTCAGCGCTGGAGATTGACGTGTCGCGCAGACCGATCATGACGGAGCTGCCGTCGGTACTCGCTTCCGCCTGGATCCGCAGCTCGGCACCTCGCGGCAGAATGAGCAGTCCGCGTTCCGCGCCGGCGTGCTCTATCGCCGTGCGCAACAGCGTATCGATCAGCTTCTCCAGCACGATCTCGCCGGACACGGTTTGGGAGACGCTGAGAACCGTGACGAGATCCAGTTGGTCCAGCGGCGTTCCTATGGTGGTGGTCGGGCTGTGTATGTCCCCTCCACGCTCGAGGTAGGGGTACAACTGTTCGAGCTGCCGCACCTTGCCGTCCGCTCCCCACCGCAGGTAGCCGTATCGGGCTTCCTTCAGGTAAGCGCGTGCGCTCGTCTCAAACCCACGCGCCCCGTAGAAGCGCGCGGCCAACTCGTTGGCGAGCGCCTCGTTGTGGACGAAGCCGTTGGCGCGGGCCGAGCGGATCGCTTGCTCGTACAAACGTTCGGCTTCGAGCTCCCGGCCTTCGATCCGGGCGATTTCCGCCCCGACCAGTGCCGCGCGGTTCTCGAAATTCTCCGGACAATTCGTCGCCCAGATCTCGAGCTGGCGGTGGTGCGCGGCCAGAGCCTCGAGATGCTGCCGTCGCTTACTGGCTGCTGCGGACTCGCTGGATGCCGCTTGGCAGAGTGCACCGTAGAAGTGATATTCTGCCGTCTCGAACATCGACGGCGATGTCCACATCAGCCGTTGCGCTCTCTCTGAGGCCTCGAGGGCGCCCGCATGGTCGCCGGCAAAAAAGCGCGCCTGCAGCTTGCGGATCCAGTACCAGCACTCCGGCAGCGCGAGCTCCGGGTTGCTGGAGAAACGACGCTCCATCCGAAGCTCGTCAAACTGGGCATCGTCAAAGCAACCGAAATGCGGCGTCGAGCCGCGGAGCGTCCGAATGAGCCCGAGCTGCGCGGCGATGGAGTCAATGGCGAAACCGAATCGCATCTTCTGCGCAAACGCGAGACCACGCTCGGCTTCGCCCTGCACTTCATCGAGCGGATCGCCGGCAGCGAGAAGATTCGTGTTCAGGTGGGCGCAGCAGTACGCCGCAAAAGTGAGGTCACCGATCTTGTTCGCCGCCTCGAACCCGCGACGCAGCGGATCGCGGCCAGCCCGGACATGTTTCGTCCAGGGCGTGACGATACTTCCAAAGTTCAAATGGGTCCGGGCCTGGAAGCGCGTCAGCCCGCGCTCTTCGACCAGGTCATAGCCGAGCCGGCCGAATCGGAATCCGGCCTGGTAGTCGCCGAAGCGCGGTCCGGCGAGCAGGCCAAGCACGACATAGGCGAAGCACGAGCCGTCACAGTTGCCGCCCTCGAGGCTGAGATTGACCGCCCGACAAATGACCAGGGAAAGCAGGTTCGCATCCGTATGCCAGGCAGGTGGCCCGAGCTTGGTCAGGACATCAAGGGTCGCGAGCGATGCGGCATTGCTCATCAAGGGCAGATCGATGAGCTTCTCGATCGCGCGGGATCCGAGTTGGGACCAGATCCGCTCATACTCGCGCCGCGCTTCGTCTTCCGTCGGGTGCGGCGACCAGTCGATGCCGAGATGCCGGAGATAGTCGAGGCCGACGGCGATCGCGCGGCTGCCTTGATCGAGGGTCGTGTACAGATCCGCCAGCAGGCAGGTGACGCTGGCGCGTTCGAGCGTAGTTGCGGCGCGGGCCGAAAGCGCCGTCAATCGCTGCTCCGCTTCCGCCAGCGCGCCGGTCAGAAACTCGCATTCGGCCCGGTTCAGCTCCAGCGCGAAGGTGAGCTCGTGCCGGCGCTCCCACGAGTCTTCCACCAGCAGCGCCGCGCCGGCGGCGAGATAGGTGAGCGCCGAGGCATAAGCGGTAGACGCCTTCGCGCGCTTACCTGCGATCAGGTTGAGCTCGGCCAGCTGCTCGCGCTCGTCCCGTGCGGTGATCAGCGCGGCGCCGCGGTTGAGCTGATTGACGATCTCGAAGATCGCCTCCTCCCGCTTCTCCGGCGGCGTGTGCGCCGCCAGCAGCCTGCCGATCCGGAGATGGGCCTCGGCGCGCAAGTCTGCCGGGATCAGCGAATAGGCGGCTTCCTGGACGCGGTCATGGAGGAACTTATAGGCACCTTCCGAGCGGAACACGACCCCCGTTCGGACCGCTTCCCAGAGGTCGCCGTGCATGTCCCCGTTCGAATCCTCGTAAACCATGGTCAGCAGGGCGAGCTCTGCGCTGTTGCCCATGCAGGAAAGCTGCTGTAAGGCCGTTTGCGTTTCGACGGGCAGGCGATTCAACTTTCCAACCATGAGGTCCACTACGTTATCGGTATACCTCCTGGCGTGAATGCGATTCAGGTCCCAGGACCATCGCGCATCGCCATGATCGAAGGTGAGCAACCCCTCTTCGGCAAGCGCAGAAATAAACTGAATGGCGAAAAATGGATTGCCGGCTGTCTTTTCGTCAACCAGCCGTGCCAGAGGACCGACGTGCTCCGGCTCGCAGTGAAGAGAATCCGCCAGTAACCGTCCCAGGTCTTCACAGGCCAGGGGTGCAAGGATGATCTCCTGCACTCTCGCTCCAGCCTTACGGAATGCTTCGAGCTTACGCGTCAGTGGATGGGCGGAGTTGACCTCATTGTCCCGGTAGGCGCCGACCACCATGAGGTGTTTCACATCCGGCTGGATCAACAAGTCCTCGAACAGGTCCAGCGTTGCCGAGTCGAGCCATTGCAAGTCGTCGAGGAACAGCGCCAGCGGATGTTCCGGCCGCGCGAACACGCCGATGAATCGGCGGAACACCAGTTGGAAACGTCTTTGCGCGTCTTGTGGAGGAAGGTCGGGGACTGCGGGCTGTTCTCCGATGATGAGCTTCAGCTCGGGAACGAGGTCGATCATCAGTCGTCCATTCGGGCCCAAGGCTTCGCGGAGGGCGTTACGCCAGGGCGTCAGGTCGACTTCGCTCTTCGCGAGAAGGCGCCGGATGAGACTCTGAAAGGCTTGCGCGAGCGTGGAATACGGGATGTCGCGCTTGTACTGATCGAACTTTCCGGACGCGAAGAGACCGCGCGGCGGAACGAGGACTTTATGCAGCTCATGGACGACGGAGGACTTGCCGATGCCGGAATAGCCGGAGACGAGCACCAACTCGGGAGTGCCGCTCGTGACGACCCGGTTGAAGGACGCGAGCAGGGTCTCGATCTCGCGCCCTCTCCCGTATAGTTTCTCTGGAATGAAGAGCCGATCTGGCGTGTCGTGTTGGCCCAGCGGGAAGTCGTCGATCCTGCGCAGAGCCTCCCATGCGGCAAGGCAGCGGCGGAGGTCGCTCTCCAGGCCGGCCGAGCTCTGATAGCGGTCCTCGGCCGTCTTGGCGAGCAGCTTCATGATGATCGCCGAGACGGCACCCGGGACGTCCTTCAGCCGCTCCGCTGGCGAGAGCGGGCGCCTCGCGATGTGGCAGTGCACCCATTCCATCGGATCGACAGCGGCGAAAGGAAGGCTGCCGGTCAACATCTCGTAGAGGGTCACGCCGAGCGCGTAGAGGTCGCTGCGCGAATCGATCGAACGATTCATCCGTCCGGTTTGCTCAGGCGCCATGTAGGCGAGCGTTCCCGCGATGGACTCCGGAGGTTCTGGCGCCTGGCGCTCGCGCGGAAATCGCGAGGCGATTCGAAAGCCCGTCAACCAGGCCCGGCCGGTCGTCGGCTCGACCAGGACATTGGCCGGTTTGATGTCCTTGTGGATGAGGCCGCGACCATGAAGCTGCGCGAGCGCGGCTGAAAGACCGATGCCCACGCGCAGGAACTGGCTGAGGTCGAGCGCCGTTCCGAGCAGTCGCTCGAGCAGCTCGCCCCCGGGATCCTCGAGGACGAGCGTGGTCCGTCCCTCGTGCTGCGTGAGCACGACCGGTCGAACTGCCCATGCTGGATCCAGCTCGTCCTTGAGCGAATCCTCGTGCTCCATCCTCCGGAGTGTTTCCGGCGCCGGATGCTCCGATACCGGCCTGAGCAGGAGAATGGGGCGATAGCTCGACCTTGCGGTTGTCCGACGCCGTCCTCGATGAAGCGCGAGCGCGTCGTCGGTACGAACGAGGTCGAAGACGTACTCCGACAGATCCATCACGGCCACCCTTCAGCCTCAGGCCGTTCCCGCGGAGGAGCACTCTAGCAGAGCGCCGCGTAACCGACTACGCCGCGGCGTTGGTGAGCAAGACCGCGTGACCGATCGCCGGATCAAGCAGAGGCGCACGGCGTTGAGCAAGCCGCGGACACCACGAGTTCCGGCATCACGACGCCCGACTTACGCGGGCGACTACATGATCTGCGGGTGGCGGACAGCAGGAGAGTTTGATCGAGAGATATAACCGCGGGCGCCCGCAGTTACAGCGTCTGCGGGAGCCGGTTTCAGGCAGCGTCCAGACGCAGCTTGCGCGCCGCCTCGAAGCGGCTCGCCACGTCGGGCCAGTTGAACACGTTCCAGCACGAGCCGAAGAAGTCTGCTTTCCGGTTCTGGTACTGCAGGTAGTAGGCGTGTTCCCAGGCATCGAGCACGAGCAGCGGCACGCCGCTCTGGTTCAAGTTCGACTGGTGGTCGTAGATCTGCGTGATGAGAAGCCTCTCCCCGAGCGGCTCCCAGACCAGCGCGGCCCAGCCCGATCCCATGATCGAGCCCGCCACCTCGTTGAGCTGCCGCTTGAACGCCGGGTACCCGCTGAAGTCTCTTTCAATCGCCGCCTTCAACTCTCCCGCGGGTTCCCCGCCGCCCGTCGGCGACAGGTTGCGCCAGAAGATGGAATGCAGGATGTGGCCAGACAGGTTGAACGCCAGCGAGCGCTCGAGCGCCGGAATGCGATCGAACTGCTCGTTGGTCCGCGCCTCGTCGAGGCGCTCGAGGGTCGCGTTGGCATTTTTCACGTAGCCCGCGTGATGCTTGCCATGGTGCAGTTCCATGATCTTGCCGGAGACGTGGGGCTCGAGAGCGCCAAAGTCGTACGGCAGATCGGGGAGCTTGTACTGGGTCATCCGTTTTCTCCGTTCAAGCGGCTTGCGCAGGACATAGGGCTGTTCACAAGGGTTGCCGATTGCCGGAGCCGTTGCAGCCGGCGCGCCAATCGTAGCACCGCCTCGGATGGGGTCCCGCGCGACGCTCCGGGGTGTTCATCAAGCCGACACTGTTGTCCAGCGGCCGCGCAGTTCCCTATGCCGTTCGAACAACGAGCACCGCGGGATCCAAGGCAATCGGACTGGCACGCCTCGTGAAGGGAAGCTTGCGCCCTGAAACGAATAGGGAGCTGGTGCAACACCAACCGACGGAACACTCCCGGCACAAACAAAGTGACCCAAGATGTCCTCGAAGCTGACACTTTCACTCCTCGGCGCGCTCGCGATCTCCGCCGCAAGCGGTGTCGCACGCGCGATCCCGATGACCAGCACGGACGAGGCCCGCGCGTTCTACGGACAGGTTACGAGTCAGTCGTACATCGAGCAAACGGCCCAGGCGAGCGTCCAGGTCACCAGCATGGACGACGCTCGCGCCCAAGCCGGCAGCTCAGTGCCCGCACCGATCAGCCCCTCGGTGGGACCCTTGATCGCGAGGGATGCGGACGAAAGGCGCGCCGCCACGTTCGCAGGCGATCAGGGCTCCGGCGAGAAGCAGTCGCTGGCAGCGACACCTGCTGGTAGCGGAATGGCTGAGCAGGGCAACTGCGGCTGCCAACGATGAACACGCGCGACCGGATCGTCGCGCGCGCGCGGTATAACCGCGGGTACCAACTGCTCCGCCGTCGTCCCGTCGGCTCTCCTGTGCCGCCAGTGGCAGGCGATGGGAAGGGGAGACATCCAGGTCTGCTGGGGCGACGCGGGTGGCGTTCAAAATCGGGATGTGCGGCAGCTGGCGCCTCGCAGAGCGGGTAGACCGTCGCGGCGCAGACCCAGTTGGGGCACGGCGGCAGCGACGGAGAGGACCCCAGTTGGACCCGGAGACCCGGTCTCTGCCGTGCGGCATGAGGTTTGTGGATCCCGTTGTCGAGCGCGAGGGCTGGGTGCACGACACCTTTTAGTTGGGCTCTTCGATCACCGGCAATGCCTTGCCGTCGATGATGCTGATTTCGAGCGCGAGCGTCGATGCACGCGTACGCCGCCAAGCGGACGACATGGGTGCGGCCGTAGGGCTACCGGAACCCTGGCAACGGCGGCTAGAGTGCGCCTCAAATGGAGGGCGCACATGAAAGGAATTCTCGCTGTGATGGCCTGCGCAGTCTCGGGCTGCATTTACGCCGACGTGAAGACGCCGCTCGCCTACCGCGCGCCGACCGCGGTGGAGGCGAATGCCGCCGGGGCTGCCGACGTGGAGGGCACGGCGTGCAACCAGGCGGTGCTCGGGCTCGTGGCGTGGGGCGATGGCGGTTACGCAGCGGCGGTAGCCAACGCCAAAGCCAGGTCCGGCGCGACCGAGCTGGCCGATGTCCGCGCCGACACCACCTTCTTCAACATCCTCTTCCTCTACGACAAGGCGTGCACCCGCGTCACCGCGAAGGCCATCCGGTGAAAGCGCTTCTGTTCTGCGGGATGCTCCTCTGTGGTTGCGCGGGATCCATGATTCGCTCGCGCGGGGTAGCGATCGTCTTCGAGGAAAGCTCGGCCCCGCTCGAGTGGCGCGCTGATACCGGATCGGCGCCGCGCGAAGTACACGGCGAGTCCTGCCGCAACGCAATCGGCCTGCCGCTCTTCCTGTGGGGAGGATGGGACCTGGGCGGCTGGGGCGACGCCGGCTACCGCGATGCCGTCGCCAAAGCGCAGGCACAGGCGCCCGGTAGAATGCTCTCCGACGTCCGCGCGGACGTGCGGTTCGTCAACGTCCTCGTCTGGCGGCAGGAATGCCTGGAGGTGACCGCGGCGGCCAGATAGGCGCCTTGGGCGGAGTACGAGATCCCGCCTGCGCCCTGAAACAACCACCCTACGAATTGCCTGCCGCACCCGGCGGAGGCCGGTGCAAGTGGCGGCGATACTCCCCCGGCGGAAGCCCGAACCAGCGCTTGCAGGCTCGGAAGAAACTGCTCTGTTCGGAGAAGCCGAGCAGGTATGCCGCCTGAGCCAGCGAGAGGTGGAGCCGGTTGAGGTATTGCTCGGCCAGCTCGCGGCGGGTGTCGTTCAGGAGCTGCACGAAGGACGACGCTTCCTCTTCGAGGCGCCGCTGCAGCGTGCGCTCGCTCATGCAAAGCTCGCGCGCGACCTGGTCGCGTCGCGGCTCGCCGTCGGGCAAGCGGCGGATGATCACCTCGCGCACGCGGTAGCTGGTCTGGCCGCGGTCGAAATGCTCGAGATAGTCGCCGGCATAGCGGTCGTGGAGCGCGGCCAGCGTCGGGTTGGACGTGGACAGTGGCCTGGTCAGATCGTCGAGTGCATAGAGCAAGCTGCTGAGACGGGCGCCGAACGAAACCGGGCAGCGGAACGCGGTGCGGTAGGGCGCAAGATCGCGGGGGGCGGGATAGGACAAGGCGACCTCCACCGGGCTGAGATCGCGTCCGCTCACCCAGCGGCAGAAGGTCGCCACAGTGGCGAGAATGAACTCCATCCGCTGTCTCGGCACCGGCCGTTCGCCGCCGCGGAGCTCGAACGACACGCGGTAGCGGCCGCGCTCTTCGCTCCGGTAGATGGTCAGCGCGTCGCTCAGGATGCGCAGGTAACGCACCAGGCGCTCGAAGGCGTCCTGCAGATTCGCGCACGACATCATCGTGTAGCCCACGACGTCGAAGCTGGCGGGCCTCACCACTTGGGCCTGCGCGAGCCCGAGAGCGGGGTTGCCTGACCGCTCGACCGCGATCTCCCAGAGGCGGCTGATCTTCTCGGTGGCGAGCCGCGCGCCCGGGGCCTCCAGCGCCGCCGGGTCGATCCCGGCAGCGGTGAGCAGGGCGCTCGCGTCCAGGCCCTCGGCGGCGAGCACCTCGGCGATCGCCCGCACCCAGACGGCAGATGTGGCCTGCGTGATCATTCCTGGCTCCGGCAGCCCGGATGGCTCTCTCGAGCCAATAGATTGGCCGGCTCGGTCAATGACATGCCGCCCCCGAAAATCGCAGTGTACCTCCCATGCGAAGGAGGGTGCGAGATGCCCAATCAAAACTGGCTGGCTAGCTACGGAGAGCGCATTCCCGCCGTCATCGACCCGGAGGTCCACCGTTCGGTGGTCGAGTTGCTCGAAGGCGCCATCCAGCGCTACGCGGACAGGCCGGCTTTCCGCTGCTTCGGCCAGACGTTGACCTATGCCGACACCGATCGTCTTTCGCGCGCGTTCGCCGCTTATCTGCAGGGGAAGCTCGGGGTCGCCAAAGGCGATCGCGTCGCGGTGATGATGCCCAACATCCCGGCCTTCCCGCTCGCCACGATGGGCATCATCCGCGCTGGCGCCGTCCAGGTGAACGTGAATCCGCTCTACACGCCGCGCGAGCTCGAGCACCAGCTGAACGACGCGGGCGCCGGAATCATCGTCATCTTCAACGGCGCGACTGCGGCTCTCGCCGAGATCATCGGCAAGACGCCCGTCAAGCGAGTCATCAGCGTGGGGCTGGGTGACGGTACCGCCGCCGCGCTCCTCAGCCCGGCCGTGGACGCCCGCCTCGAGAACGTCGTCGGCTTTGCCGACGCGCTGGCGCAGGGCTCGGATCTCGCCTTCACCCCGCCGGAGCTGAACGGTGACGATCTGCTCTTCCTGCAATACACGGGCGGCACCACCGGCGTCTCGAAAGGCGCCGCGCTTTCCCACCGCAACCTCGTCGCCAACACCGAGCAATTCAAGGCCTTCATGTCGGACTCGGTGCGCCCGGGCGCAGAGGTGGTCGTCACCGCGCTGCCGCTCTATCACGTGTTCGCGCTGATGGTGAACTTCATCACCTACTTCTCCCTCGGCGCCGAGAATTGGCTGGTCCCCAATCCGCGCGACGTGGACGGCTTCGTCGATATCCTCAAGAGAGCGCGATGCACGGCCTTCACGGGCGTGAACACGCTCTTCGGCTGTCTCTTGACGCATCCGAAGATCAAGGAAGTGGATTTCTCCCGCCTCCACCTGGCGATCGGCGGAGGGGCGGCGGTGCTCCCCACCACCTCCGAGCGGTGGAAGGTGCTCACCGGCAAGGACATCGTCGAAGGCTACGGGCTCTCGGAAACCTCGCCCGTCCTGACGCTCAACCCGAACACCGGCAACGGCTTCTCGGCGACCGTCGGTCTGCCCCTGCCTTCCACCCAGATCAAACTGCTCGACGCGGAGGACCGGGAAGCGGCGATCGGCGAGGCGGGGGAGGTCTGCGCCAAAGGGCCGCAAGTGATGAAGGGCTACTGGCAGAAGCCGGAAGCGAACCGCGCCGCGTTCACGCCCGACGGCTACTTCCGCACAGGCGACATCGGCGTCTTCAACGCCGAGGGCTACCTCAAGATCGTGGACCGCAAGAAGGACATGATCATCGTCTCGGGCTTCAACGTCTACCCGAACGAAGTCGAGGCGGTCGCCGCCGCCTGTCCCGGTATCGCCGAATGCGCCTGCGTCGGGAAGCCGGACGAAAAGACTGGCGAGGCGGTGAGGCTCTTCGTGGTCCGGGCGCCAGGAGCCGCGCTCACCGAGGCGGACGTGATGGCGCACTGCGGGCGGGCCCTGGCGGCGTACAAGGTGCCCAAGCAGGTCCGCTTCATCGACGCGCTGCCCAAGTCGGCCGTGGGCAAGATCCTGCGCAAAGACCTGCGCGTGCTCCCATAGGCAGGGCCTGCTTGCGGATGGTCTCTCAGCCGAAGGCCGCGCCCGGGCCGGCGCGCACGTTTTCGATCGAAATGGTGCGCGTGGGCACCCAGTTGCTGCGCGTCGGCCGCAAGGCCGGCTCGCGTCCGGGCCTTCCGCTCCTCCTCTTCAACGGCATCGGCGGCAACATCGAGCTCCTGGAGCCGTTCGCCCGGTCGATGTCCCGAGAGCTCATCCTCTTCGATCTCCCGGGGGTGGGCCATTCACCTCTGCCGCGGTGGCCCTACCGCCTGAGGGGCATCGCCCGGCTGGCCGCGCAGGTGCTGGAGCATTTTGGTCATCGGCGATGCGACGTGCTGGGCGTCTCCTGGGGCGGCGCGGCTGCTCAGCAGTTTGCGCGCAGCGAACCGGAGCGCTGCCGGCGCCTGGTCCTCTGCGCCACGGCGACGGGAATGCTGATGGTGCCGCCACGCCCCAGCGTGCTCTTGAAGATGGCAACTCCTGCTCGCTTCGTGAGCGCGGAGTATGTCCGCCGGGTAGCCGGTGACATCTACGGCGGCGATTTCCGCCGCGACCCCGGGCTCGCCGGGGAAATCTTCCGTCACGTGCGATGGCAGTCGCGGCTCGGCTACTACCTCCAGCTCGCGGCTGCCGCGGGCTGGACGAGCATTCATTGGCTGCACGCTCTGAAACAGCCCACGTTGGTGATGGCCGGCAAGGACGACCCGATCGTGCCGTTGGTGAACGCGCGTCTGATCTGCCGCCTCATCCCCAACGCCGCCCTTGAGATATTCGATTGCGGCCACCTCTTCCTGCTCACGCGCGCCGAGGAGTCCGCGCGCGCGATCGAAGAATTTCTCAACCGACCCTGAAGCGAGGAGATGAACATGATGGAACTGGTCGAGCGAGTGACGCGGAGAGGTGCAGGCGGCGCAGCCAGCCTCCGTCGGCGCGCAGCGAGCGCGATCGACGGCGACGCGATGCGCACCGCCGGCGAGCTGACCGAGGTGATCGCCGAGGCGGCCGACGGCGCGCTGGCGTTCAATCCCCTGATCGGCCTCCGGGGGCGGGACGTCGCGGCGGCTGCCGGTGCCCTGCTCGAGGCCCTCGCGAAATCACCAACGGAAGCGATCGCGTTTCTCGGCGCATACGTGAAGGATCTGCGGAACGTCGTGGCCGGCGCGTCCGATGCGATGCCCGACCCGAAAGACCGGCGCTTCGCCGACCCGG